>ERZ773063.271-NODE-271-length-35156-cov-9.515313_pt1 | contig 35156 bp, 31 predicted proteins | sample MGYA00580625_ERZ773063 | MGnify/ENA primary metagenome ERZ773063 (study PRJEB29015, sample SAMEA2738022) | human oral metagenome | biome: human oral; feature: human-associated habitat; material: dental | place: China | collected 2042 ... | reverse complement strand
GGAGCCGTGCGGGCCGGCGGTGCAGCACTGCCCATCGCCGTCGGACGCGCGACGCGATACGGTCATGTGACAACACGTTCAGGAAAGTGACCCATGAGTACTCCTCGCCTTGCCCCTTACGCGGCACGACCCGGTTTCTCGCGCCGGGTCGTGCTCTCGCTGCCCGCGCTGGCCGTGGCCGGCGGGCTTGCCGCCTGCGACAGGGACGAGCCGCCCATCGTCCCTGCGGACGACCCCAGCGCCTCGCCCACGCCGACCCAGATCGCCGCTGAGGCGCTCACCACCGGGGAGACCCTCAATGTGACCGTCGGCCCGCTTGTGCGGTTCACGCACCAGGGGTCCGACCTGACGGTGCTTCCCCTCAGCGTCGCCCGGCCCGCGGACGCGGCCGCCCCGACGCTCGACGCCGCCGCCGTCGTGCTGGGCGGGCTCGTCTCCACGGTCGGCGTCTACAAGCCCCTGCGCCTGATCGACACCGAGGGCTCTCGCATCTGGTCGACCACCACCCTGCAGGCCCTCTTTGAGCCCATCGGCCCCGGTGAGGCTCTGGATCTCAACCCGACCTTCGGCCCGGTCGACGTCGATGCGGTGACGGTCTTCCTGTCGCACTGCGGCTTCATCGAGGTGCCCGTCGTCGGCTCCGACGACGCCCAGGCGCCCTCGTTGGACATCGGCTCGGTCCTCGCGAAGGCGCAGCCCCAGGACTCCCTGCGCGACCCGGTGTCCATCGAGCGCTACTCCGTCGCCGTCGACGGCTCCTCCAGCGGGCTGACCGACGGGGACGAGACCTCCGTCGACGTCTCCAGCGACGTCACCTTCGCCACCGACTCCGCCGAGCTCAGCGCCCAGGCCGACGACGCCCTGAAGGGGGTCGCCGAGACGATCGGCGGCTACAGCGGCGGCGACCTGACGATCACCGGGCACACCGACGACGTGGCCGACGACGCCCACAACCAGACGCTGTCCGAGCAGCGTGCGCAGGCCGTGGCCGACCGGCTCGGGAAGCTGACCGACCTGGGCGCCTGGACGCAGACCGTCGTCGGCAAGGGCGAGACCGAGCCCAAGGCAGCCAACGACACCGAGGAGGGGCGCCAGGCCAACCGGCGCGTCGAGGTGGTCATCGCCCCCACGGACGGGACCGACGACGCCCTGGTGCGCTCGGCGGGCGGGGCGGAGATCCCCGAGGCCACCGGGCCCACCGCCAAGGGCCCCGACGGCGCCACCGTCGGGGGCGGTGCCCTCGGGCTGGGGCAGGTCACGGTCCGGCTCGACCAGGTGCTGCGCCGGGGGAGCCTGCTGCTGGGCGTTCTCGAGGTCACCGGCGGCAAGAGCGGGTCATTGACCCCCCTGGGCACCGGCTGGCTCTCCGACCCGGGCAGCGTGCTCAACAATGTTCGCGGCGAGCCGGGCGGGGCCACGAGCCTGCTCGCCTCCGACGGGCTGACCCTGCTGTCGGGGTCGGACCGGATCTACCCCGTCGACTACCTCCTGCCCGAGTCGTCGGCGCACCGTGCGCTCACCGAGCTCGAGCTCACCGAGATCCTGGCCGACGGCCAGACGAGCCGGGTGTGCGTCGCCTGGCCGGACACCGGGGAGGACACCGTCATGGTCGATCACCCCGCCGGTGGCGCCCTGCCCTGCCCCTGGCGGCTGACCGACGTGCCCGTCGTCGCCGGCTGAGTCCCGCCGCTGAGCCCCGCCGGTCGGCTTCAGCTGTCGGTGACAGGGATGTCGGTGAGGCGGAAGGCGTAGTCGGTGCCGTTCATGTTGCCCTGGTGGTCGAGGGTGAGGGTGTCCTGGCCGGTGTCGGGCCAGACGGCGCAGACGGTGGTGGTGGCGCCCTCCTTGAGGCTGTCTGTCAGTTTGATGTCGGTCAGGGGCCAGTGGGCCTCGTCGCCTGGTGGGAGGTAGTCGGCGGGGAAGACGCGCTCGTCGCCGGACAGGAGGGTCAGTCCGTCGGCGGCGTAGAAGATGTCGATGTTGTTGCCGTTCTCGTCGCGGGGGTTGGATCCCAGGGCGTTGGGGTCGCCGAGCCAGGCGCCCAGCGACCCGTTGGTGCCGCCGGGTCCGGTGGTGACGGTCAGCTGTGCGAGCAGGAGGCCGCCGGTGCGGGTGGCGTGGTCGAGGGTGATGGTGATCTGGCCCTTGCCATCGAGTCCTGGAACGGTGACGCCGTCGGGGCCGGTGCCGACGGGTCCCTGGGGCTCGGGCAGGCTGCTGCCCGGCCCGCCCGACGGGGCGGCCGAGGGGATCGACGACGGCGTGGCGCCGTTGTGGGTGCCGCCTGTGGGGGTGATGGTGGTGACGACGCGTCGGTTGGCGGCGCGGGCCGCGTCGGTGGTGTCGTCGACGGCGGGCTCACTCTCGCCCTTGCCGGTGGTGGACACCTGCCAGGAGGCGAGGTCGGTCAGCCGGCCCAGGCGGTCCTTGACGGCGGCGGCGCGGTCCTCGGAGAGCTTCTGGTTGTGGGCGTCGTCGGCGACGTCGTCGGTGTGGCCCACGATGTCCAGGCTCCCGCCGTCGGGGTACTGGGCGATCTGGTCGGCCACGGTCTGGAGCTGGGCGTCGGCCTTGTCGGACAGGTTGTAGGAGTCGGAGTCGAAGGTCACGTCACTGGACAGGGTCACCGTCACGTCCTTGTTGGTGGTGTGCGTGCTGGCCGAGCCGTTCAGGGTCCGGGTGTAGCGCTCAATGGGTACCGGGCCTGCCGCGGGGCCCTGTGCGCTGGTGTCGTCGGCGGACGAGCTGGGCGCGGCGCTGGCGCGGCGTTCTGCCAGGGCCTGGTCCAGGTCCTCCAGGGTCTGGGGGTCGATGCCCGCGCTGTTGGCGTCGGCGCGGTCGATCACGCCGACCACGGTGAAGCCGGTCTGGGGGACGTAGACGGTGACGTGGTCGAGCTGGTCCAGGCCGGTGGAGCTGAAGGCCAGGTCGGAGGCGACCGTCTCCCCGGGGCCGACCTCCAGCAGCTTTCCGCTCGCCGAGAAGGGCCGCAGCACGCGCATGCCGTCCGGGTCGATCAGGTGCGTGAAGGACGCGCCCGCGCGCGACGGGAAGTCACCGAGGTAGTAGGTCAGGCCGATCTCGTTCTCCTGGGCCGAGCTCGAGCTGCTCCCGGAGTCCCGGACGTCGGTCACCGCGGCGTCGTCGGCGGCCCGGGTCAGCTCCACCACCAGCAGCATGGTCTGGTCGTCCACGCGCACCAGAGGCGAGACCCTCGCCGTGACGTGGTGCCCCATGACGTGGCCGTCCAGGTCCTGCCACGCCAGAGGATCCGACGGCGCCCCGCCTCCGGAGCCACCCGCCGAGGCCGAGGCGCCTCCAGAAGAACCGGCCGAGGCACCACCGCCCCCGACCCCGCCCCGGCACGCCCCCAGAACCGGTGCGCCGGCGGTCAGGGCCGCCAGGGTCAGGAACGTGCGGCGGCTGCGCGGCGTCGGGTGAGGGCCTGGTGGTAGCTGGTCGGCGGTCATGGTGGTTCTCCTTCCGGCGAGAACGGATCTTGCGGGTGGATGGAGGAATGCTTCGACCGTAGTCGGACGGGCTCCGCGCCTTCGATGGGGAGGGACCCACCGCTCCCCATGCGCTCCCCGTCACTCCCCGTGGAGTCATGGGGAGAGGCTGCCGCACCTGGTGCCGGCGACCGATCTCGAGCCGGAAGTGAACCGATCTCGGCGCGGAATACGATCGATCTCGGTGAAAGCGGGGCGGGCGTCGGTGGTGGCGCCCTCGTCAAGGGCCTCTCCCAGCATCTGCTCGGTGAGGATGGTGTGGCTGTGGTCCTCCTTGCTGTCGGTGGGGACGTAGTCGGCGGGGTAGACGCGCTGGCCGTCGGCCGGTCAGGTGAGCTCGATCCAGCGGCCCGCGGTCTCGATCTGCTCGTCGGTGATCTTCTCGCCCGACAGGTCGATGAGCGAGACCTGCGAGCCGTCGTCCACCGCCCAGGTCGCGCCGCGGCTCGCGTGGGGCCAGGACGTCTGGTAGTCCTGCCGCGCCACCACGGTGCTGCCGTCGGTGATCGCGGTGCGCGAGCCGACGGGGAGGTAGCCGCGCGTGACGGCGCGCGCGGCGTTCATCGCCAGGTCGAGCGCCTGGTACGCGTCCGCGGCGGTCACCGACTGCGCCGTCATGAGGACGGCCGACTCGTCTGACGGGTCCGTCCAGCGGGTGCTCCACAGACTGGACTGGGGGACGGTCTTGTCCCAGCCGGACGGGACGGCGAGCCGGAGGCGGCCGTCCTGAGCCTTGTCCCAGCCGGGGGCGGGACCTGCGGAGGAGCAGGCGGCGAGCGACGCCGTCGATGCTGCTGACGCCGCCGCAGCAGCGGCCAGGACCCCGGTCCGCCGTCGTACCCTCATCATGAGGCCCTCCTCGTCAGGTCGAGTGTGTCCTCGATGCCGTTGCGCAGGCCGTCGTCGACGGAGGTGCCGAGCAGGGTCAGCACGCCCGTGCCGGCCTCCGTGGCAATGATCCAGGTCCACCCGCACCAGGCGCCGTCGGGCCCCCAGTAGAAGGCGACGCGCTCGATCGCCGGACGGGACTCCTCCTGCCAGGAGATGCGGCCGATCTCCGCATAGCTCTGGACGAGTCCGGAGGTGACCAGGTCTGCTGTCTGCCTCACGCCGTCGGCGGTCGTGGTGCTGTCGACGGCCGAGATCATGACCCGCTGGTCGAACTCGTTGTCCGAGGTCTTCAGGTCGTAGGAGACGACGTACAGGCCCCAGTCGTTGCGGGGCGTGGGGCCGGTCAGGGTGGAGAGGATGCTGAAGGAGATGCCGGAGAGGTTGACGGCGGTCCACGCCTCCGGGGACTCGCTCGGGCCGGGGGAGGGGGCCGAGGGCTGACTCACGTCGGAGACGGACTCCATGCCGTCGTTGGGGGCGGTGACCTCCGACCTCCCGCAGGCCGACAGGGCGAGGGCCGTGGCCCCTGCCCCGGTGGCGAGCAGCGCGCGGCGCCTCATGGCGCGGTCACCGCGATCGAGTCGAGAATCGCTGCCATCAGGGCCGTGCTGTCGGCCCGCTCGGAGCTGGCGAAGACGTAGACGCCGTAGCTGTACCCGCCGGCGCCGTCGACGATGACGCCGGCACAGGCGACCTGCACCTTGGCGGCGTGCGGGTCCTGGGACCAGGGCGGGACGGCGGAGGACGTCCAGCTCAGACGAGTCGCGTTGCTGCCGCCCTCGACCGCGGCGGAGCCGGCGCTCGCCTCGACGCCCTGCGACTTCAGGGCCTCCTGCTCCGCGGAGAGCATGTCGCCGGCGGGCTTGGAGCCGCCGGAGTAGTACTCGACGTCGACCGTCACGGCCGTCGCGGCGGAGTCGTAGTAGGTCTGGTGCATGCCGTCGTCGTAGGTCGTCGCCGCGGCGGTGAGGGCGTCGGCGGGCACCTGCACCATGAGACCCGGGGCCGGCTGGAGGGTCATGGTCGAGCCCGGCGGCACCGTCGCCGTCGGGGAGGCCGCGGCGGTCGCGTCCGACGACGACGGCGGCGCCGGGCCGGTTGAGCCGGTGGGTGCAGGCTGAGTGCTGCCGGCGCCCGCCGGCGCAGGGGAGGAGGCGGGGGCCGCGGCGGTCTGCGGCGCCTCGGCATCCGCCGTCGTCGACGGGGAGGCGGAGGCGCCCCCGCTCCCGCCGGAGCAGGCCGCCTGGGTCAGGGCGGCCGCGATCACGACGGCGGTCGCCGCGGTCCTCAGTGCTGTCACCACGTGTGCGCCCTCCTCACATGGGTCGTTGCGGGTCAGAGGTCGGTCAGAGGTCGGTCAGAGGTCCTGGAGGGCCAGCTGCTTGTAGCCCGTCGTCAGCTGGCTCGTGCTCCAGGCCGGGGCGAGGGCGTCCGGCCCGCCCTTGTCCTTGATCGCCGTTCCCTCCAGGATCTGCCGGGTGGCGGTGGCGTGGGCGGAGACGATGTCCGCGAACCCCTGCCCGGGGCTGTCGGAGAGGTCCAGCGCGGTCAGGGGGACGGTCAGGGAGCCGGACGACAGGGCGGCGTGGCGGGCGTAGGACGTGGCGACCTCCCGGTCGGTGTCGCTGAGCAGCGGCACCTCCAGGGTGGTGGTGACGATGGTGGTCACCGCCGCTCCCGAGGTGACGCCGGGGATGCCGTCCTGGGCGGTGCCCTCGGTCGCGTGGGTGAAGACGATGCTGTCCAGGTCGCCGCCGCTGTCGTAGCTGAAGGTCAGGCTGCCGATGCAGGTGCGCTCGCCCTCGCCCGGCGCAGTGGTGCCGAATGATGCCCAGGGGTCGGTCTTGTCCTGCGGGGCGGCGGGCACCTCGGCCTTGTAGGTCAGCGTGTGCGAGACCGATCCTGTTCCGTCGGGCTCCGCGGCGGTGGTGCGCTGGTACCCGACGGCGTCGCTGACGGTGAACGCGGGTGCGGCCGCGGCGCCGGTGGGCGTGGCCGAGGGCTCGGGGGTCCCGGCGGGTGCGGTGCCGGTCGGTGCCGCGCTGCCGCCGGGCGCGGCCTGGCCGGGGGCGGAGCCGACCGATGCGAAGGACGGCGTTGCGAGGGTGATGCGCGAGCCGGACTCAACCGTTCGGTCGAGCGCGGCATGACCCTGTTGCCGGTTGGTGCGCAGGCGGCCGGTGCCGACGTTGTCGGCCGGGGCGGTGCTCACCTGCCCGGCTGCGTCGCAGGCGCGCTGGTTGGAGCACGGGCGGGTGGCGCCGGCTGAGAGCATGGCGGTCACCTGGTCGGTCACGGGGTTGCCCGTGGCGGTTCCCTGGTCCGCGCTGGAGTAGCCGCCGGAGAGCTTCTGCGTTGTTGTCGCGATCTGGGCGGGGTCTGGGGTCGTGGACGCGCCCGCGGGCAGCGCCGTCGTCGCCACCGCGCCTGCTGCCAGGGCCGTCGCCAGCAGCGCGGCGCCGCTTCGGCGCCCGGCCGGCGCCGCTGGGAACCCGCGGCGGGGGGCCGGCAGCGTGCCCGTGCTCCGGGAGCCCGAGGGCGTGCTCCGCGTGCCCGCCCCGGGGGCCGGTTCGGGCTTGGGACGGGCGGGTGGCAGTGCCTGGGAGCGAGGGCGCATGGAGGGCGTGCATCCTTTCGACGACAGCAGACGACAGGGGCGTCCAGTGGTTCCGCGTCGAGACGGAATCGTGATCCGCTGATGAGTCTAAGGGCACATGCGTCGAGCCGTCACGGGGGAGCGGGACACATGGGACCGGGCAGGCTGGGTCCAGCGGGCGTGGGCGTCAGCCGGTCAGGCGGGCCGAGAACACGGTGTCCCACAGCGGGGAGCCCTCCATCTCGCCCTGGCGCGCCGTGGCAATGAGGGACCACCCGCTGTCGGGGCCGTCGCTGATCCAGAAGCCCAGGGCGTCGAGGAGCTGCTGCGAGCCGTCGTCCTTCGCCAGTTTCCCGACCCAGGTGATGACGTAGGCGTCCTTCGCCCCGGGCCAGGTCTCCTGGGTTCGGCGGACGTAGGAGTGCTTCTCGCTCTCGGCGTCCAGCAGGGACTCCTGGGCGTAGGTCTCCTCGACCAGCGAGCGCCCGAAGGACGGGACCCTGCGCACCCGTACGCGTGGTATGCCGCCGTCTGCTCCCGGCATCTCGATATTGGTGGTCGGGTTCCCGGCGGAGTTCGTTGTGTTCGTGACGATCGATCCGGTGGGGGCGGTGACGGTCAGGCCCTCAACGGTGGTCTCGTCGCCACTGGGCATGGTCGGGGTCAGTCCTCGCGAGGGCGAGTCCGGCACCACGGGAACGTCCTCCGCGCTGCGCCTTGACGGTACCGCTGTGGGGTCCGACGTCGGTGCCGCCGATCCCGTTCCCGCCGAGGCCGCCGTGCCGTCTCCCTGAGACGCGCCTCCCGAACCGTCCCGCGAGCCGCGACCGCACGCGACCAGCGCTGCCAGGCCGCCGGCGACAGCCGCGCTGGCTATGAGCCTCCGTCGGTTCATCCCCCTCACTCTTCCTTAGAAAAAACTTTTCTGCCGCATACTGCATCAACCGGTGGTGCAGGTGCCTCGCTGCGCTGCCAGAAGTTACTGGTCGACGAGGCGTGTTGTGACGCTTGCGTGCGCAGCCATTCCATCAGGCGCTTTGAAGGGTGCCGGGGAAGACGTTCTGCGAGGTTGTGATGGTGCAGGAGCTGGTGCGGAAGCCTCCTTGGGACGTTTGGCGACGCAACTGCCATCAATTTTGAAACCGACCTTGCCTCCGTTGAGGCAGACGCCGTCCTCCAGGACGATCTCGGCTGTGGACGTTGCCGTCATCTTTTTGTCTACTCCCTCAATCGAGGAATTCGTCTCCACTGTGACGGTGACGGTTCTGTGGGCCGGGTCGACGGAGTATGCGGTGACTGTCGCGTTGTTGCGCGAGGCGTACTTGTCAGCCGCGTTCTTCGCCTCAAGGCCCGCGTAGGATCCCAGTCCACGACCGACTCCGCTCCATAGGCCGTTGGAGTCGCCAGCTCTGTAGGCATTGTTATATGCCGTCTCGAGGGAGTCGGCCCAGGCGCCTGCTGCTGCGAGAGCGGCGGCATCTGCGGCGCCGCTGGCGTCACGCCGGAAAAGAGTTACTTTTCCGAGGCCTACCATGAAGGTGATTGCCAGTACCGCCAGAACTCCTGCGGCAAGAGTGAGATAGGGGAGAATGCTGCCCCGCTCCTTGCTGGTGATCGATCGGCGGCAAGCACGCAGCCTGTGAAGAATACGTTCCATAGTGAGGTTCAGCTTTCGATGACGGGGATGTCGGTAAGGCGGAAGGCGTATTGGTTGCTGTTCTTGGCGGGTGGGTGGTCGAGGGTGAGGGTGTCCTGTGTGGTGTCGGGCCAGGCGACGCAGATGGTGGTGGTGGCGCCTTCCTTGAGGGACTCGTAGGTGTACATCTCGGTCATGGGGTGGTGCCAGGTGCTGTCTGGTGGGAGGTAGTCGGCGGGGTAGATGCGTTGGCCGTCTGCCAGGAGCGTGAGCCCGTTGGCCATGCCACCGGCGCTGATGCCGCCGTTCTCGCCGCGGGAGCTGGCGAAGGCCTGTGCGCGGTCTGTGAGCCAGGCAGTCAGATTGGTGTCGGGGCCGGGGCCGGTGGTGACGGTCAGCTGGCCGAGCAGGAGGCCGCCGGTGCGCACGACCTGTGGCAGGGTGATGGTGAGCTGGCCCTTGTTGTCGGGTCCGTTGACGGTGACGCCGTCGGGGCCGTCGGCGACGGGGCCCTTGGGCTCGGGCAGGCCGCTGCCGCTGCTGTCGGCTGGTGTGCCGGCTGCTGACGGGGTGGCCGTGCTGGTCTGGGTGCCGCTGGTGGGGGTGAGAGTGATGACGACGCGTCTGTTGGCGGCGCGGGCCTCGTCGGTGGTGTCCTTGACCGCGGGCTCACTCTCGCCCTTGCCGGTGGTGGTCACCTGCCAGGAGGCGAGGTTGGCGAGCTGGGCCAGGCGGTCCTTGACGGCGGCGGCGCGGTCCTCGGAGAGCTTCTGGTTGTGGGCGTCGTCGGCCACGTCGTCGGTGTGGCCCACGATGTCCAGGCCCCCGCCGTCGGGGTACCGGGCCAACTGGGAGGCGACGGTCTGGAGCTGGGCGTCGGCCTTGCCGGTGAGGTTGTAGGAGTCGGACTCGAAGGTGACATCACTGGACAGAGTCACCGCAATGTTCCTGTCGGTGGTGCGCGTGCCGACCGAGTCGTCCAGGGTCCGGGTGTAGCGCTCCAGGGGCACCACGGCGGCCTTGTCGCCAGGGCCGTCCTTGTCCTGGATGATCTTGTCAGCCTTGCCTAGGGCCTCAGGGCTGACCCCGGCGTCGTCGGCGGCGTCGCGGTCGATGACGCGCACGCGGACAAAACCGGTCTGCGGGACGAGCACAGTGACCTCGTCAAGGTCGACCGGCGCGAACACCACGGTGGAGGAGACCGTCTCACCGGGCCTGAGCTTAAGAGTGCCTCCGGTTGCCGAGCCCGCGGTCCACACCCGACCCGCGCCCGCGGGATCGACCAGCCGCACACCGTCAGCACCAGGACCCATAGGAGGCCTGCCCAGGGACGTCCTGGCATAGACCGCGTCGTCACCGTCATCCGACCCGCTCTCAGAGCTCTGGACGTCGGCCGCTGCCGCGTCGTCGGCGGCCCGGGTCAGCTCTACAACCAGGGCCGTCGCCGCGTCACTGACACGCACCACCGGGGACACCCGCACCACCAGGTGATGACCCAGCAGATGACCATCCAGCTCCTGGAACCCCGCCGGGGCCGGAGACGCTGCAGCCGCCCCGGTACCACCACCCGAGACACCACCGCCGTCGACCCCCGGCCCCGACCCGCCGCGACACGCCGTCAGCAACGGGACGCCCGCAGCAACCAGTATCGAGCCGAACACGAATGAACGGCGACGCATGGCAGCTCCTTTCAGCTTTCGGTGACGGGGATGTCGGTGAGGCGGTAGGCGTAGCTGCTAATGCCCCGTGTGCGTGGGGCGGCGTGGTCGAGGGTGAGGGTGTCCTGTCCGGTGTCGGGCCAGGCGACGCAGATGGTGGTGGCGGCGCCCTCCTTGAGGGAATCTGCGGCGCTCAGCTCGGTCAGGGGGCGGTGCCAGTCGCCGCCGGGTGGGAGGTAGTCGGCGGGGTAGACGCGTTGGCCGTCGGCCAGGAGGGTCAGTCCTTCGCTGATCTCCACGGCGCCCATTCCGCCGTTCTCGCCGCGGGCGCTTTGGGTGAGTGCTGTGATGGCGGGGCCCAGAGGGTCGGTCAGCCACATGTTCAGGCCGGTGCTTCCGGTGCCGCCGGGGCCGGTGGTGGCGGTGAGCTGTGCGAGCAGGAGGCCGCCGGTGCGGGTGGCGTGGTCGAGGGTGAAGGTGACCTGGCCCTTGCCATCGGGTTCTGGGACGGTGACGCCGTCGGGGCCCTTTCCGGTCGGGCCCGTGCTCTCAGGCAGGTTGCCGTCCGGTGTGCTCGACGACGACGGAGCGGCCGAGGGGGTCGACGACGGCGTGGCGCCGTTCTGGGTGCCGTTGGTGGGGGTGATGGTGGTGACGACTCTGCGGTTGGCGGCGCGGGCCTCGTCGGTGGTGTCCTTGATCGCGGGCTCACTCTCGCCCTTGCCGGTGGTGGACACCTGCCACTTCCCCAGGTCGGTCAGCTGGGCGAGGCGGTCCTTGACGGCGGCGGCGCGGTCCTCGGAGAGCTTCTGGTTGTGGGCGTCGTCGGCGACGTCGTCGGTGTGGCCCACGATGTCCAGGCTCCCGCCGTCGGGGTGCTGGGCGATCTGGTCGGCCACGATCTGGAGCTGGGAGTCGGCCTTGTCGGTCAGGTTGTAGGAGTCGGGGTCGAAGGTGACATCGGAGGCGAGGGTGACGGTGACGTCCTTGTCGGTGGTGTGCGTGCTGGCCGAGTCGTCAATGGCACGGGTGTAGCGCTCCAGGTCCACCACGGCGGCCTTCTCGCCGGGGCCGCTTTTGTCCTTGAGGGTCTTGTCGGCCTCGGCCAGGACCTCGGAGCTGATGCCGACTGTGTCGGCCTGGTCGCGGCCGATGACGCTCACCGTAACGAAGCCGGTCTGGGGGACAAGCGCGGTGACCTGGTCGACGTCGACCGGTGCGAAGATGACGGCGGAGGCGGCCGTTTCACCGGGCTTGAGCTTCAGGCCGCCTCCGGTTGCCGAGCCCGCGACCCACACCCGCCCCGCACCGGCGGTGTCGATCAGCCGCACTCCGTCAGCGCCCGTGCCCAGCGGAGGCGTTCCCAGATAGTTGCTGGCGAAAAGAATGTCGTCAAAGTGCTGAAATTCCTGGACGTCGTTGACCGCGGCGTCGTCCGCGGCCCGGGTGAGCTCGACGACCAGGGCCGTGGCGGTCTCTTCCAGACGCACCAACGGAGACACGCGCGCAGTGACCCGCTGCCCCATAATGTGGGCCTCCAGCTCCTGGAACTCGGCCGGAGCAGCAGACGTGCCACCATCAGACGACGCCCCGTCCGAGGCGCCGCCGCCGGACGACGCACCATCTGACGCACTGCCCCCAGACACGCTACCATCAGAGCCGGACCCGAGCCCGCCACGACACGCCGCCAGAAGCGCTCCTGCTGCGGTCAATGCCGAGACAGACACGAACGAACGACGTTGCACGGCAGTTCCTCTCATTATAATCATTCGATGCGAAATTTCTCGGCTATAGCCGGTGCTTATTCGCTATTATATACATGCAGCACTGGGCGCAGGCGACTGAGAATGTCGCCTGCACCCAGTGCCATAAAACGATGTGGCCTGCCATGTGTAAATATCAGACATGGAGACCACTGATGGACTCCCATGATCTTAGTGGCAATCAGCCACCGACGTGGAGCTTGCTGATGGCCTCAATAATCTTGGCGCCAATCATCTCGCCGATGTCTTGACCCTGCGATGTCAGGGCGGCACCGGCGATGCCCACGAGCATTGCGACAATAAGAGCGATGCCGGCGTACTCGATCATGGCCTGACCCCGCTCGTCATCGCGCAAGTCTGCGAATGCCTGCCGAACGCGAACCTGCAGGCGGAGCAGAGAACTGTTGTTCATGGAGAACTCCTCATATGAAAACTAGATGACTGCTTGAAGACGAACTGCTTGCTCGTCCCCCTGACAGGTGAAACATATGGGAACGATGCCCCTACCGGCAGGGGCAAGTGCCCCGATCAGCGCCCCTGGCCGCGCCCCAGCCAGGCGGACACGGCCTCGGACCGGTTGTGGACGTCGATCTTCGGATACGCGGCGTTCAGATAGTTCTTGACCGTTCGCTCGGACAGGAACAGCCGACCGGCGATCTCCGCGTTGGACAGGCCATCGGCGGCGAGGTCAAGGATTTCTGCCTCCCGGTCGGTCAGACGCTCGCGCAAGGGGTTTGGGCGATTATCGTCGGAAGGGTGGAGCATGACGTCGGCCGCCTCTCGGCCCAGCACCAGTCCGCCATGCCGGCAGGTCTCGATCGCGCCCGCCACCTCGTTGACGCCGAGCTGACCGTGCACCAGGTACCCGCGTGCCCCTGCATCCAGGGCGCGCCGAATCAGTGCGGGATCCTTCATGGAGGTGAGCATAATAACGGAGGCACTGCCGACGAGTTCCGGCAGTATATCCAGGCCGCTTCGGCCCGGCGGCATGGATACGTCCAGAAGAATAATGTCCGGAGAGTGGGCGGACGTCATCTCAAGTGCGGTGAAGGCGTTCTCGGCCTCCAGTACCTCGTCGACCGTGTCCACTCTTCCCAGAACCGCTTGGAGGCCGGCCCGCACAATTGCATTGTCGTCCACCACCAGAACCTTTGTCACTTATTCCTCCCCGTCAGTCGCGTCGGTTCTGCTGGTCATGTTTGCTGTGAGGCAGCGGAGAGGAACTCGGAGGCGCGTGCGCAGACCGATGCTAGGTTCGGGCTGCGAATCGATTGTGAGGGCGGCGCCCAGCGCGTGCGCACGTTCTTGCATGCCTGCTAGACCATAGTGGCCTTTAGAGTGAGAAGAATCGGCGTCCGCCCCTCTGAGCCCGACGCCGTCGTCGGTCACTTCCACAAGCAATGCGTTGTTCTTCACCCGGGCGGCGAAACGCACGGTGTGAGCGTGAGCATGTTTTTCAATATTGGTGAGCGCCTCTCCGAGTATGCGTTGGAGCTGCCACATGGCTTCTGGTGAGCACGATAAGTGCGGTGCAGGCTCTGCGTCGTTACAAGTCGCCGTAATTCCAGTTCGGCTGCTCCAGCGGCTGACCTCGTCTGCCAAGGCGCCAATCGTATTGTTCTCGGCGCTCACTCGGAGCCCGTCCAGGACGAGTCGTGCCTCGCGGCTCGCCTCATCAGCGGACTCAAAAAGCGTATGACTGAGGGGGGCGCACTCATGATTCTCGGCCTGAAGCAAGGCATCAAGGGTCTCGGTCAGCATTCTGATTCCGTGTACGCTCTTGGCAAGTGAGTCGTGCAGATCGCGGGCGATAGTGAGTCGCTCTGCCAGCGCGCGTTCGTCGGCCCGGGCGGCGGTCGCGGCGGCGGAGAGACGGCCGACCCGCTCGAATTGCGCGCGTAAACGATTACCAAGAATAACTCCGGCGCATATGCCCAGTGCTGCCGCAATCATTGCCTTTGGGGCCATGGGTGCGCTGCTGGATCTTGTGAGGGTGAGGACGATAGCGCCTGCGGCCCATATCGTGGCCCAGGTCGTGGTTGTAATAAGACCAGTAAGCAGGGCGGAGGCGAGAACATAGGCCAGTGACAGGTAGATCGCGTCATTGAATAGAGTTGGCAAAGCGATAATGATCACAATAGTGATCACCAGGTCCGCGCAGGGAAAGGCCCATTTTCTTATTAAAAGTCCTGGGTTCTTGCGGACGAGCCACATGGGAATCCAACTCATTCCGGCGCCCATCAACAATATTATCGTGGGGGCTGTGGATGATCTGCTCGTGAGTAGCCCGAGCTCTCCGGCGAGGAGAATGCCGATCCTGATGTCACAGACAAGTCCTATAGTGCTGAACAGGCTCTGATCGTGTATCGATGCCGACTGAGTCGGGTGTGACACTACTTGTGCTGTCATAATCAACCTCCGAAAAGGCGGGAAAAAACATCACGATTGGCGTACAGCATGCCACCTGTCATGAGGATGATAGCGCCAGGTACCATGGTGGTCGAAGCCACAAGGGAGACTTTGGGCTGTGCCTTGCTTGCGGCGCGCTTCACCTGCTGGGCGCGCTCACGCCTGATCTCCTTGACAATAGCGGTCAGGGCCTCTCCGATCGGGGTGCCCAGCTCCTCGGACTGGAGAAGAGCGCTGACGAATGTGTCCACATTCTCCGAACGGCACCGCTCCTTTGCGGCGGTGAAGGCGTCTCTGCGGGAGACGCCCAGGCGCATCTCGTTCAGGGTTGTGAGCATCTCCTCGGAGACAGGGCCTCCAAAATTCTCGCACACGCGCTCGAGCGCTCCGCGGAAGGACAGGCCCGAGCGGACAACAACGGCGAGGACATCAAGGAAGTCAGGAATGTCGCGGTCGATTGCCGATTGCCGCGCGCGGAGGGCCTGGAGCAGCCATAGATACATCCATCCTGAGAAGACGGCGGCACTAATTACCCCGTACACCGGGTGGCCGACGAGGATGAACAGGGCCAGCAGGATCAGGCTCAGGACGATAAATCCGGCCTCTCGTTGGATGAAGAGATCAAGGGTCAGCCCCTCGGGGTTTCCTGCGCTCCTGAGCCGCCTATCCAGGGAGTGCAGTCGCACGGGGCCGTAGATGCGGCGGAGGGCGCGTTGCGCGCGCGTTCCGAGAGTGTCAATGAGGCGGATCATGGGGCCTCGTCTCTCGGCGCCCGGCGTGTCGTCGGTGGGACTTCCGAGGATCTGGCTGGTGCCGTCGTCCCGCATCATTCGAATGCCATTGGCCCCCAAGAGGACGAGAAGGGTGCAGAAAAGGGCAGTCAGCAGTGCCGTCATACTCAGACCTCCACCCGTGAGACGAGCCGCATGAGCAGCACGCCCAGCCCGAAGCAGATGAAGGAGGCCAGCAAGATGAGGCGTCCGATGAAGGACGAGATCATGTCATCGAGTATGCCGGGCTTCATAAGATTGAGAAGCACCACAGAGGTCAGGCCGAGAACGGGCACGATGTATCCGCTGAATGCTGACGCAAGAATTGCCGTGTACACTTCACGGTGCAACTGCTTGCGGTCCTCCAGGGCTATAGCAATATCCTGCAGGGCGGAGACCAGGGCGCCCCCGGCCTTGGCCTGGATGACGATGGTGCGCACGAGCACATTGAGCTCTCGGGAGGGCATTCGCTCGGAGAGGTCGGTCAGTGCGTCGTCCAACGCCCACCCGAGCGTCAGCTGGGACACGACACGCCCCAGCTCTTCCTTGGCCGGGGCGGGCATCTCCTTGGCGGCCAGAGCGAGAGCGCGCTCCATGGACATGCCGGCGGATGTTCCGTTGGACAGGACCCGCGACACCTCCGGAAGCTGGGCGATGAAGCGCTCGGCTCTCCGGATGGCGCGGCGCCGCAACCACCTGAAGAAGACAAAAGGAACCGCCGCGGCCAGAATCCCTCCGGCGATCCTGCCGATAAGGGGTCTGGTTCCCAGGTACACGAGCACAACCGCCGCCGCAAGAGCCAGCTCCGTCGTCGCGACGTCCCAGCTGAGCCCGACACTGGCCAGGCGCCTACGCACTGGCCGATTGACGCGCAGTCTCCCAACAAGGGCCAGGAGCCGTGCAACAGGGCCGATCCGAGCGTCGTCGCCGGGAACGCCCAGGCCCTGGGCCACCTCGGCGGCGCGACTCGCGTTGAATCCGAGGGTGAGAGTCGCCGCCCCGCCCGCGAGCACCGTCGCCGTCGTGGCGAGAAGGATGAGACCGATACTGCTCACGACGCCGCTCCAATCACCTTGAGGCTGTCCGGGAGCGACTGGCCGTGGCGGAGTACCCGCTGCGCCATGGGCTCTGGAATACCGCGGAACTCGAACGTCCCCTGGCTGCTGCGGCGCATCGCGTGGCGGTAGCGCAACAGGGGCATGGTCGTATAGGCCTCACGACGCCGGGACGTGAGCGCCTCGATGGTGCTCACCCTGCGCGCGCCCGTGGCATCGCGCTCCAGCTGGATAATAATGTCAATGGCCCCGTTGATCTGGTCCCGCACGGTCTCGACCGGAAGAGTGACATCGGACATCGATGAGAGAGTCTCCAGCCGGCTGAGCGCGTCGATCGCGGAGTTCGCGTGGACCGTGGTGAGCGAGCCCTCGTGGCCGGTGTTCATGGCCTGGAGCATGTCCAGGGTCTCGCCGCCGCGGACCTCGCCGACGATAATCCGGTCCGGGCGCATGCGCAGCGAGTTCCTCACGAGGTCGCGGATGGTCACCTGGCCGCGCCCCTCGGTGTTGGCGGGGCGGGCCTCCAGGCGCACCACGTGCGGCTGCTGCAGGGAGAGCTCGGCGGCGTCCTCAATGGTGACAATGCGCTCACGGTCCGGGATCGTGCCGGACAGGGCGTTGAGGAAGGTGGTCTTGCCGGAGCCGGTTCCGCCCGAGACGAGGATATTGAATCTCGCCGCCACCAGGGCGCCCAGCAGGTCCGCGGCCTCCTGGGGCAGGCTGCGGCGCGCCACAAGATCCGGGAGGCGGAAGGGCTCGGGAAAGCGGCGGATGGTGATCGTCGGCCCATCGAGGGCGAGCGGCGGGATAATGACGTTGACGCGCTCGCCGCCGGGCAGGCGGGCGTCCACCATGGGGCTGGACTCGTCCACGCGGCGGTTGACCGAGGAGACGATGCGGTCGATGACCTGGTAGAGCTCGGCCTCGGAGGTGAAGCGGGTGGGGACCCGCTCGATCCGTCCGGATCGCTCCACGAAGACGTCGTCCGCCCCGTTGACCATGATCTCGGTGACGCTGTGATCGGCGATAAGCGGCTCGAGGACGCCGAGGCCGACGGCGTCGTCAATAATGCGCTTGACCAGCCACGTCCTCTCCCGGGGCGACATGACCGGCCCCTCGAGTGACAGGATCCGGGACAGGACCCGCTCCAGCCGCGCGCGCTGCTGGGGCCGCTCCAGGCCGGCCACCTCATCCAGGTCGACCTCCTCCAGCAGACGGGTCCGGTACTGGGCGACAAGGTCCTCCCTGCTGCCGGACACCTGCCGCCTGCCGCCGATGGGCGGCGCCACGCGCTCTCGCAGCGCCATCTCAGTCCTCCGGGAAGTAGGCGGTCCGGGTCACGGTGACGTGCTTGGTGGTGATGGACGGCAGCCCGATGGGGACCCGGGCCGTGACCTGCACGCAGTGCTCGCGGCCGCAGCCGTCGGTGACCGACTCGAGAGCGACCCAGTCCGGCAGCGACTTCTCCGCAGCGGCGGTGGCCGAGCGTCCTAGCATGGCGGCGCGGGCCCCGTCGCGGGCGGCCGCGCTGACGGAGGTCACGGTGGACACGGCCAGGAAGCCCTGGATCAGGAACAGCGTGATGATGACGAGGAGGGGGACGAACAGGACGAGCTCGATGTCGAGCACGCCGCGCTCGCTGCGACGCAGCCTGCGCAGCAGCCTTCCCGGAGAGGTGCGTCGCGAGGAGCGCGAGGGCGCTGGCGAGATGGTCGATGTGGTCATGATCGCGTCTCCCGGACGATTCCTGCGTGGGCGGAGGTGCGGAGCTGCACGACGGAGGGCACCGGCAGCGTGACGGTGACACTGTCGCCGGCGCCCCGGGTGATGGTCATGTCCGAGCTGTAGGCCTCGGGCAGGTGGTCGGCGACCTCCTGGTAGACCTCGTCCGGGCTCATGCCGACGCCATAGCTGTGAGCGGCCTCCTCCGCGGCGTGGTTGGCGTACATGTAGGACACCCCGTAGCCGAGGAGCTGGACGCACAGCAGGAGCGCCGCCGTGGCGAAGGCGAAGACCACGGGGAACTCCACCATGACCTGGCCCCTCTCGGAGCGCCCTCGCCCTCGCCGTCGTCTGCCCTGGCGCCGCTGAGGACGCTGCTGATCCGGCTGCGCCTCCTCCGGTGAGGCCGGTCCCAGGGCGCCGGCCCCACCGGCCAGCGCCGCGGCGGCGACGGACCGGGCGGCCTTGGCCAGGACCGGCACCTTGGCTGTGAGCAATGCGTTCGAGTTGACTGCCATCTCTATCTGTCCGGTGATGTCGGGGATACTGGTCGCCAGCGGGACGCCCGCCATTCTCGCGGCCGCCTTGGGCTGGATCTCGCGCTGGCGGCCGCTGCGGTTCACAATGAGCCCCATCGAGCGCCCGCGGGCGATGTCGAGTCGGTTGAGCGCCTCCGTCAGCCGCCGCACGGAGCGCACGGCCGGGGTGTCGGGGGTGGTCACCACGAGCACCCGGTCGGCGGAGTCGAGCGCCATGGCCAGCACGTCGTCCAGGCGGCTGCCGCAGTCCAGCACGACGTGGTCGAACTGGTAGCGCAGCATGGAGATGATCTGGCGGGTGGCCGCCTCCGTCATGGCCTCGCCCATCTCGCCGTGGTCCGGCGCGGGCAGCAGGGCGATCCCGCCCGGCAGCGGGTACATGACCTCCGAGACCTCCCGGGCGCTCGCCTCCGCGGCGATGTCCACCAGGTCCGTGATCGAGCGCCGTACGGACAGGCCCGTCATGGCGGCGAGGTCGCCCCCGCGCACGTCGAGGTCCACCAGGCAGGTGCGGGCGTGCCGGGCCAGCTGGGCGGCCGCCATGAGCGCCACCGTCGAGGCGCCGACACCGCCCTTGGCCCCGACGACGGCGACCACGGTGCCGATGCGGTGAGTGCTGAGGCCGTCCCGGGAGGCCGCCTCGCTGCGGACCGCCTGCGACCACGCCAGCACCGGCTGGAGGCGGTTGCTCAGCTCCTCCAGGGAGAGCGGCAGCGAGAGCACGGTGCGCGCACCCGCGTCCATGGCGGCCGTGAGGACCTCGGCGCTTCGGCCGCGGGTGAGCAGGACCACCGGGAGGAGCGGGTGGGACTGTGAGATCTCCTGCACTGCGGACATGGCGGAGACGTCCGCGAGGGCCTCGTCCACGAGGACGCAGGAGACGTCGTCGGTGCTGAGCGCCTCGCGCAGACGGTCGAAGGAGTCCGTGGCCACGACCTCGCCGAGCCCCTCCGCCTCCGCGATGGCCGCAGTCACCTGGAGGCGGATCTGCTCGTTGCTGGTCAGTAGGTACTGCATCAGTTACCTCCAGGGGCGGCCGGGGAGCCCATCGTCGAGTACTCGGGGTTGCTGACAGAGCCGTCATCGCCCTCGCGGCGCAGCAGGAGGCGCACCTTCTTGGAGAAGCTCTCGGCGTAGGCGAGCTTGAGCGAGTCCTCCGGGGTGAGGGAGAAGGTCACCGGAACCGCCTCCGACTCCGTGAAGTCGCCCGAGGAGCTCTCATCCTCCACCTTGGTGGCGACGCCGACGTCGGTGATGAGCGCGTTCTGGATAATGACCTGCGCCGTCTGCTGCTTGGTGTTGGGGTCCTCTATGGTGGAGACGACGTCGACGCGCGAGCCGGGCGCGATCTTGCCCGCCACGCCGGTCTCGGCGTCGACCATGATCGTCACCTCGCGGTAGCCCTCGGTCAGCTGCGGCGGGTCCTGGAGCATGCTGGTCTGGAGGACGGCGCCCTTGCTGTAGGAGGAGGCCGTCACCTTGCCCTCGAAGTCGGACAGGCTGTGGACTGCGTCCTTGGGGACCCAGCGCTCGGGCACATCAACGGCGGTGACGTCCTCGGCAGTGATCTCCTGGAGCTCGGTCACGTCCTTCGACAGCTCCAGCACAGTGGTCTTGGGGCCGACCTGCGAGGAGACGGACTGGACGTAGTTGAACACCGCCACGAAGGTGACGATGGCTCCGAGGACCGTGACGAGGATGAGCAGGACCCCTCGCCGTTGACGTGGATTCATCGGGTCTCCTTTGATGGGCTGGGGGCGAAGGCGGGCGGCATGGAAGACGGAGCGGGTGCAGAAGGCGAGGCGGATGCGATGGAAGGCGAGGCGGACGGCACGGAAGGCGAAGCGGACGGCACGGAAGGCGAAGCGGACGGCACGGAAGGCGAAGCGGACGGCATGGAAGACGGAGCGGGCGCTGAAGGCGAGGCGGGCGCAGAAGGCGCAGAAGGCGAAGCGGGCGCGATGGACGCCGGCGGAGGCGCGGGCACGGGGTGGAACGCGCCCGCGTAGGGCCAGGTGCCGCACATGAGGCATCCCGTGGGGGTGGCCGGCAGGCCGCAGCGGGGGCAGGCGTTCCGAGCGACGCGGGCCAGCGCCTCGTTGGCCAGCGGGCTGGGATCGGCGTCGAGCACCGTCATCTCCGCCCATGCCTTCGTCGGCCAGCGCCGGGAAGCCGGCAGGAGCGGCTCCTGGTGAAGTCCCAGCCGGGCGAGGTTCGCGGTGACCCGGCCCGACTCGTCGTCGGCCGCCCAGACGGCCAGGCGGCCCTTGTCCGGCGCGGTCCAGGTGGTGCTGCCGAGCCTGATCACGCGCCCCCGGTTCAGGTCCAGCTCGAAGCGGGACCCGGGCAGCATGCTCTGCAGGTGCTGTCCCAGGGACGGGGCGGGGCTGGTGAGCTTGCTGACCGATGTGAGCACGACGCGGGTGCGCAGTGCGGGGCGCAGCGCGTCGGCGACGACCGGTGCCTGGCCGAGTGCCTGCGGGCTAAGCAGGCACAGGCAGTAGGCGAGCACCCGGAACCGGGTCTCGGGCTCGTCGAGCGGGAGCACGCCCAGCGCGCTGCGGCTCAGGACCGCGCGGACCAGGCGGGCGTCATGCTCGTCCTTGCCGGTGCGGCACAGCAGGAGGGCGGGGACGGGGCCCAGACCTTCGAGGACCTCGATGGCCTGAAGCGCGTTCCGGTCGCTGGCGGCCTCGGCCTGAGGCTGGGAGCCGGTGAGCACAAGCATTCGCAAGGGACTTTCTGTTCGTCGCTGCCGCGCTGGGGCGCGGTACCGGTGACGCCGAGGCGATAGGACTCCTGCGGCGCCGACACATGGGTTCCGGACGGTGATCGTGACGATACTGAGAGGTACCAATTCGGCACTATACATTACGGTGCGATCACGGCGCACTGTCTCCCCGTATTGTCGCACCGGTAAACAATGGCCCTGCTGCTATGCACCTCCATGCACCTCGGTTGGGTGGCGCCCGGTGCACGAGACGCACACCCTATTTGTTCCTGTCTTTGGCCCGCGAGGCGCGCTCGCCGCATTTTTTCTATAGTTCAGAAAAAAGCGGACGCAGATGCGCTTGCGATGGAGGCGTCTGGAAACCGGGTGCTTAGCGTTGCGCTTGTCGTGCGAAACTCGGTCGGCCGGCCGGGCGGGTCTAGGCGACGGCCAGGGGCCAGCTCAGCAGGGCGCCTGCGATGAGATACGGGCCGTAAGCCATAGGATCCTTTCGCCCGACACGACGGGTGATGAGCAGGGCGAGGGCGGCCAGGCCGCCGAGGATGCTTCCCAGGCACAGGGCGACGGCGAGCATGAGCGCTCCGTACCAGCCCAGCCACAGGCCGATGAGTGCGCAGAGCTTGACGTCTCCCAGGCCCAGGCCGGCACGGATGAATGCGAGCAGCAGGCTGACCCCTCCGACCGCGAGCGCGCACAGCAGCGCGCGGCCCGCAGCATGGATGTGCTCGGGCTCTAAGATCACGGCGACAATGCCGCAGACCGCCAGCCACGCCGCCGCCGCGCCCAGCAGCCGGTCGGGCAGGAGGTGGGCGACGGCGTCGACGCTGGCGGCGCCGCCCAGCAGGGCGTAGACGGGCATGGCCACGAGCGCCGCGCCTGTGACGCCCAGCCTCGTTCCCCACCATGCGCAGAATCCGCAGAGCACGAGCGCGAGCACGCCCTGCGGGGCGACCGCGAGGAGACCGGGGTGCCGCAAGGTCGGATAGACCGGCGGCCTCGGCTCCAGGCTTCGGGCTTGCGAGACGTCTTCATCGCTCTCGGGCTCGTCGTCGACGAGCGGCCGGCGGATGTAGCGGCGCGTCCAGGCCGAGACGGGACCGGCCGCGAGCACCACCGAGCACGCGACCGCGGTGACCAGGATCCAGGGGCCCGCCGATGACACGGACGACATGGGCGACACGGATGGCGCGGGTGACATGGCCGCCCCTCAGCCCGCCGTGTCCACGGCGCCGGCGGCGGGCGCTGCCGACAGGGTGCTGCCCGGGTGGATGCCCAGCCGGGCCGCCTCGCCCTGCGCCATCTCGACGACGGTGGCGGCGCGCAGGCGCGGGAGCCCGATGCGGCCGGGCCGCAGGGGCGTGACGGCCAGGACCTTGCCGGAGCGGGTCGCGTAGACGACGTCGATCGTGTGACGCATGCCCAGGCAGTGCACCCAGTTGCAGCGGGGGATCCACAGGGCGCCGTCGATGCCGTCGGTGCCGAGCAGCCCCCTGCTGCGCTGGCGGCGGGTGCGCGCGGTCCACAACGGCACGCCGGTGTCCTCCCCGTCGACGACGAGATGGGGGAGTGCCTCGACCGGCGTGGTCGACCACGTTGGTGCTGTCATAGTCACAGCTGGATGGTATGAAGGCGGGCCGTACCCGGGTCAGGGGCGATCGCCCCACCGCCTATAGGGCGCCGAGATCGGTTCAGTTCCGCGCCGAGATCGGTTCAGTTCCGCACCGAGATCACGAATGTGCCGTTCCCGCAGCGCATTCCCCCAAATTTCTTGACGGTAAGCGCCCCGGGATATTCACCTGCCGCGAAAGTGCTCCGTCAACGCCCGCATCTGCCTTTTTGCGCGACTCGCGGGTGCGTCATTCCGTGAGTGCCGCACGCACCTTTGCCCTCTCCGGGGCGCCGCCGGCCTGCGCGCTCCAGCTCCTTTCCAGGGGCTCAGTAGGGGTTGTGAATGATGAAGTGCCTCGTGCCCCGGGTGCTCGGCCGGCTGCGGCTGGCAGAAGCGCTGCGGCCAGCGGGAGCCATGTCTGCGCCAATATCGATCTCGAGCCGGAGATGGACCGATCTCGGTGCGGAACTGAACCGATCTCGGTGCGGAACTGAACCGATCTCGGCGGAGGAGGGGCCGGTCAGATGTCCTCCAGGGAGGCCCCCTTCGTCTCACGGGCGAAGAGGTAGATGATGCCGCCCGCGAAGAGCAGGACCGCGAAGATCAGGAAGGGCACGAAGACCACCTCGGCGCTGTCCGGCTTCTCGCCCCCGATGAGGGCGCCCATGAAGTAGGGGCCGACGACCTTGGCGAGCGCGCCGATGCCATATCCCAGTCCCAGCCCGGTGGAGCGGGCCTCGGTGGGGAACTGCTCGCCGCCGAAGGCGTTGAGGATCCCGAAGGCGCCGTCGCCGAACATCATGACGATGAAGATGCCGGCGAAGAAGATGTAGCCGGCCGAGCCAATGGCGCCGTCGTGGATCATCCTGGTGGACAAGGCGGCGATCAGGGCGCCGACGGCGCCGATCAGGCCGCAGCCGAACATCGTCCAGCGCCGTCCGATCCGGTCGGAGATCCAGGCCGAGCCCAGGCGTCCCAGCAGGTCGCCCAGCGAGACGAGCATGAACAGGGTCGCCACGGTGCCGGCCTGGAACTTGAAGGACTGGCCGAGCAGCGTCTGCCCCCAGGACTGGACGGTGAAGGAGCCCAGGATGAAGGAGAAGGACCCCAGGGCCACCACGAGCAGCTGGCGGGGGTACTTGGTGAAGATGACCGAGTAGGAGGCTGAGGCCTCCTCGGGCAGAGGGGGCAGGTCGGCGACCTGCTCCACGGGGATCTCCATGGCCCAGGCGTAGGCCGCCTTGGCCTCGTCCTCGCGCCCCTTGGACTGCAGGAAGCGTGGCGACTCCGGGATGATGCGGGCCCAGGCCAGCAGGATGATGGGGATGCAGCCCACGGCGATCAGACCCCTCCAGCCCAGGGCCTCCCCGAAGTACTTGGTGACCAGACCGCCCAGGAAGATGCCTGCCGGGATGAACACGCTCGTCAGCCCCGCCAGCAGGCCGCGCTGCTTGGCCGGCACGAACTCCTGGACGAAGGGCACGGAGGTGATGTTGAGCCCGCCGACGCCGAACCCGACGCCGGTGCGCAGGATGGCCAGGAGGATCCAGCCGTTGACCGGGGTGAAGGCGGAGGCCGCGGTGAAGACCACCAGGACGATGATGCACCACACGAAGGCGTGCTTGCGCCCGAAGACGTCGGCCAGGCGCCCCCAGACGATGGAGCCCAGGACCGTCCCCAGGCCCGCGCCGGCCAGGATGATGCCGGAGTGGAGGCCAGTGAGGTTCCATCCCGGGGCCTCGCTGAGCATGTTGACGATGAAGCCGATGAGGAACATGTCGAAGAACTCCGACACGTTGCCCACGATCGCCATGCTGATGAGGGACTTCTGGTGCCCGGTCAGGCGGTGGTTGTCGATCTGCTCCGGGGCGGTGCGCCCCTGTGGTGCTGCGTGCACCGAGGTTGTTGAGCTCATGTGAGGACCAATCTTGAAGAATGAGGAGGGTATGCGCCGGGTCGGTACGACACGCCATGGCCGGCCCGACCCGGGTGCACGGCCCGGCCGGGACGCGAGTGCGCGCCTCGGCCGGGACGCGTATGGACCGGGGCGGTCAGCGCACGATGTCCGAGCCGTGGAGAGCCAGGAGCTCGCCGGGACGCACGTGCGTGAGGTCGCCGTGGTGGGTCAGGGCGAGCTGGGCCACCTTGGTGCCCATCTCGATGCCGCGCTCGACATCGCCGTCGAGCCAGCCGTGGAGCGTGCCCGCGACGAAGGAGTCGCCGGCACCGGGCCGGTCGATGACCGGGACGGACTTGATCTCGAAGACGCGGTCAGTCTGCGTCGTGGACAGGTAGGTGCCGGCGCGCCCGTCGGTGGACACGACCGTGGGCACGCCCATCTCCTCGCGCAGGTTGCGGCACACGTCCGCGCCCTCGCCCTCGACGCCGAAGACGATACGGGCGTCCGAGCGCGAGCAGAACAGGATGGCCGCCCGCCGCGCAATGGGCTCGAGCGCCTCGCGGGCCTGCTCGCCGCTCCACAGCAGGGAGCGGAAGTTGACGTCCAAGGCGACGTCCACGCCCCGCTCGCACGCGGCGTCGGCGAAGTAGCGCACGACCGCGGCGGTCTCGGGCGTGAGCGCCGCCGTGATGCCGGTCAGGAAGACGACCCGGGTGTCGAGCAGGGAGTCCCAGTCGAAGTCCTCGGGCGTGATGGAGCGGAAGGGCGTGTACTGGCGGTCGTAAGTGACCTTGCCGGGCAGCGGGAACTCGCCCGGCTCCAGGAAGTAGAGGGCCACGCGGCCCTCGTCGGTGAGCACCACGTGGCGCATGTCCACGCCGACGGCGGAGTACTCCAGCGCGATGCGGTCGGCCAGCTCGCCCTTGGGGAGCTTGGTCGCCCAGGCCGTGGAACGGCCGAGCTCGGACAGGAGGCCCGAGACATTCGCCTCCGAGCCCGCAGCGGTCATGCGCAGGGAGCGGGCGGTGGCCAGCCGGTCGCCGCGCTCGCACGTCAGCCGGATCTGTCCCTCGCCGATGGTTGTCAGGTCGTACGTCATTGTTCGATTCCTTCTCTGACGGCCCCGCGGGACCGTCTCGCGACGGGTCCGCGAGGACCGCGCCGTGGGGGTTTGTGGTGGATTTGTGTGCGGCTAAGGGGCGGACGTCGTCTCGCGGCGCGGTGGGCGCCGCCCTCCGACGTCGAGGTCGCGGGGATCAGCGCGGCCCGCTCACGGCGCGGCGGCGCGGCCCCACGCCGAAGCGGCTCAGGGGGCGAGGACCGGAATCCCGGCCGCCGCCGCCCTGGTCTCGATGAACTCCCGGGCGGTGACGCACCTGGCAACAGAGTCGGGCGCGTCGTCGTTCCACATCTCGATCATGAGGCGGCCCGCCCAGTGCTGGGCCCCCAGCAGCTCGAAGGAGCGGTCCCAGTCGACGACGCCGGTGCCCATCTCGACGCGTCGGGGCTCGCCGGGGCGCACGTCCTTGGCGTGCATGGCGACCATGTGGCCCTTCCCGGCCTCCAGCTCGACGGCGGGGTCGAGCCCCTGCTCGGCGATGTTGCCGAGGTCGGGGTAGACCTGGAGGTAGGGCGAGCCGACGGCCCGCACGAACTCCATGGCCTTGCGGATCGAGGTGACGTCGGTTCCGTCGACGTTCTCGATCCCCATGACCACGCCGAGGCGGGCGGCCAGGGGGACTGCGTCGGCCAGGAGCTCGCCGTACCAGCGCTCGGCGTCGGGGCCCGGCTCCTCGTAGTAGCGGTAGTACCCGGCGACCTGGAGGACCGGGGCGCCCAGGTCGTGGCACACCCGCAGGCCGCGGGCCATGACCTCGCGCGCCCGCCGCCGCACGGCGGGGTCGGCCGAGCCCGGGGCGATCCTGCGGTGGATGGACAGGCAGACTCCGCCGATACCGGCGCCGACGGCGTCGGCCGCGTCGCGCACCCGGCGGCAGGCGGCGGCGTCCCACTCCAGACGGGCCTCGCGCTGGGGCGACTCGTCGATGGAGACGTCGAGGAAGGAGAAGCCCGCCTCGGGAACCTGGGCCAGGAAGGCCCGCCAGTCGTCGGCGGTGTCGAGGCTGCCGCCGACCAGGGCCTTCTCGTAGATGCCCAGGCTCAGGCCGTCGTCCAGCCCGTCGGTGCTGCTGCCGCTGCGGCCAGTGCGACCGGCGCTCATGACCAGACCTCGTGAAGGGTCTCGCGCAGCGTCCTGGCCGCCGCGGCCGGGTCGTCGGCCCCCACGATGGCGCGCCCGGCGATGACGATGCCGACGCGTCGCCCGGCGAAGGCCGGCAGGTCCTCGGCGGAGACCCCGCCGGTGATGGTGACGGTCAGTCCCATGGCGGCGAGCTCGTCGACACGGTCCATGTCCTCGGCCTTCCAGGACAGGTCGCCGGCCGCCTCGCGGTCGCGGGACCGCTTGACGATGACGTGCTGGACACCGGCCGCGCGCCAGGCGCGGGCCCGATCGGCGTCGTACCACTCGTCGGCCAGCTCGACCTGCACCTCGCCGCCGAACTCGGCGGCGACCTTGCAGACCTGCTCGATGGTGGCCATGGAGGCCCCGGCGACGCAGGAGACGAGGTCGGCGCCGGCCTCGAAGGCGAGCCGGGCGATCTTGGAGCCCGCCTCGGCGATGCGCACGTCGGCGAGGATCTGCTTGTCCGGGAACAGGGCCCGGATGGCCCGCACGGCGTGGTAGCCCTCGCACAGCACCAGGATGGTGCCGCACTCGATGACGTCCACGTGGGGGGCCGCCTTCTGCAGCGGCCCCAGGGCGCTGGGCAGGTCGAAGGTGTCCAGCGCGATCTGCAGCTTGGGTGCCATCTCGACGCCCCCGCTCAGCCCTGAAGGGGCTCGAAGGCGAAGAACGTGGCGGCGTTGTTCACCAGGAGGTCCTGGACGTAGTCCGGGTCCACGCCCTCGTCGTCGATCAGGCGCGGGCAGAAGACGGCCGGGTCGTAGTCGATGCCGGAGACCGACCCGTAGACCTTCTGGTAGGAGGCCTTGCCGGAGTCCGTGCCCAGCAGGATCTGCTTGCCGTAGCCCTTCTCGCCGAGAACCTTGATGAGGTTGACGCGCGCGTGGTCGGGCACGTACTTGATGCGGTTGGTGCCGTCGAGCTCGACGTAGGCGCCCAGAGAGGTGATCTGCTCCTGGATCCACGGGTCCCAGTTGCGCTGGATGTGGCCGATGGCGATCTTCTCGGGCGCCACGCCCTCCTCGATGAGGAAGCGGGCCTGCTCCGGGCCGCAGGTGCCGGCGGTGACGTGGGTGTTGATGGGGGCGCCGGTCTCCTTGGAGGCGATGGCCACGGCCTTGCCGGTCTTGACCTCCCAGTCGGTGATCTTGCCGTAGGCGGTGGCCCACTTGATGACGCCGGCCTTGATGTCGGTGCGCTTGACCAGGGGGCCCATGTAGTCGTTGGCGTCCACGCCCTCGACGACGTCGGCGATGAGCAGGTCGGCGATCTCGGTGACGGTGTACTGGTTGACCCAGGACTGGCGCCACTCCAGGTAGACCTTCTGCTGGTGGAAGCCGGTGGCCTGGATGACCTGGAGGCCGGGGACGCGGTCGACGACCCTGCGCAGCTTGAGGACCCCGCGCCCCGAGGAGGCGGGGCACATGTCGACGATGGTGGCGCTCGGCGCGAAGCGCTTGGAGGCCTCGACGAAGTAGGTGGCCTCCTGGGCCGCCTTGTCCTCGTCGACGAGGAGGTGGTCGGGGTCGATGTAGACCTCGCCCGCGCCGACGCGGATGAGGTGGTCGTGAGCGTTGACGACGCCGAGGGTGGCGGGGTCGACGTCGCCGTGGATGGTACGGACGATACCCATGGGGCTCTCCTTTGAACGAGTGTTCTGCAAGTTGTCCGGAAGCGGCTCCCAGATCCGAGATCCCGCTGCCCGACACCTCCAACGTATGGACGCGCCGTCGCGCCCCGAAGCACTCCAACGCACATCCGTGCCGATGTGACCTCAGCGCCACCAGGAGAGATCATCGATTCCTCCAACAAAACTGAGGGTGCAGTCGAGGATCAGCCTCTACAATGAACACATGTGCGCCAATCTGACTCGCAATCGCGCATCACTGCTGCTTGAGGTCTCCCGCCTGTACTGGGAGGAGGATCTCGGTCAGGCGGACATCGCCCGCCGCACGGGCTACTCGCGCCCCACGGTCTCGCGCATGCTCACCGAGGCGCGCCGGGTCGGCATCGTCACCGTCACCGTGGCGCACCCCATTGAGCGCCTCATGGCCCTGGAGGAGCAGCTCGTGGATACTTTCGGCCTCAAGACCGCGCGCGTGAGCGAGGTGACGCCCGGCAACGGAACCGACGTCGGGCCCGACGTCGCCCGCAGCGCCGCCGATCTGCTGCTGGAGCACTGCGGGCCGCGCAGCGTGATCGCGGTGTCCAACGGGCGGGGCGTGGCCGCCGTCGTCCACCACATGCCCGAGCGCAGCTGGCCCTCATCGACCTGCGTGGCCATGCTCGGAAGCGTCGGGGAGTCCTTCAACACCGAGGACGGACCGGACGTGTGCCGCAACCTGTCCCTGCGGCTCGGCGGGCGCTTCCGGTCCCTGACCGTGCCGCTCGTCTTCGACTCCCTGGCCCTGGCCCGAGCCGTGCGCGAGGAGGACCAGGTCGCCACGACCCTCGAGCTCGCGGCCCGCAGCGATATCGCCCTGACCGGCGTGGGCACGGTCGGAACCTCCGTGAGCCCCCTGCTGCGCCGCTGGATGACCCCCGAGGTCGTGCGCGAGTGCCGCGAGCACGGCGTGGTGGCGCACGTGTGCGGCCATCATCTCGATGCGAGCGGGCGCCATGTGCACACCGCGCTGTGCGACCGCACCCTGTGCCTCGACCCGGACCGGCTCAAGGAGATCCCGCTGGTCGTCGGCGTCGCCGCGGGGCCCGACAAGGCCGTGGCCATCCGCGCCGCGCTGCGCGGCGGCTACCTATCCGCCGTGGTCACCGACGAGGCCACGGCGCGCGCCGTCCTGGGCGCGTGAGCCGCGGGCGGCTCCAACCGCGTCGCGCCGGCGGTCGGGAGCGGGCCGGGCGACTGTGAGCACGCCCCTTGTCATCCTCCGGAAGATCGTGGCTAGACTCCGTCCGGGGATATGGTTTCGTGACCTCGTCTGCTCGACCGCACGTCCCCCAGCCGGCACGGCCCGCTGCCGCGCACCAGCCCTCTCTCATCCCGACTCTCCACCGCCGGTCTCACGGCGAACACCAAGGAAGCGAGTAGCCCATGACGACCGAGAACAAGGTCCACTCCTCCGCGTACTACCCCATGATGGCCGTTGCGGTGGTGATCGGGGTCGTGCTGGGCATCGGCATCTACATATTGATCTCAATGAACGTCGAGGGCCGCGTGCGGATCCCCATCTACCTGCTCGCCCTTCCCGTCATCCTCCTGATGGCGCTGGTCAGATTCATCGATGGGGCCCTTGTGAAGCGCCAGCAGGCGTCCGGCGGACTGGACAACCAGGACATGGCTTCCCTGGCTAGCCCCTACGGCCAGGCGCAGCCCGCTGCCGGGTACGGTCAGCCGGACGCCTCCATGGGCTACGGCCAGCAGCCCCCTCAGGTGGAAGGGGCGACGGCCTACGGCCAGGCTCAGCAGCAGGCCGCTGCCGGGTACGGTCAGCAGGCCGGCGCCACCCCACCCGCCTACGGCCAGGCCCAGCAGCCCATGCCCGGCAGCGCCTCGGGCTACGGACAGCCGGCCTACGGCTACAGCCAGCAGCCCAGCGCCTCCACCGCACCCGCCTACGGCCAGGCCCAGCAGCCCGGCGCACAGGCAGACACTCCGGGCTACAGCCAGCAGCCCACGCCCGGCAGCAGCGCGGGCTACGGACAGCCCTATGGCTACGGCCAGACGCCCCAGGCGGGCGCGCAGTCGCCCTACGGCCAGAACGGATCGCAACTCTGATCCCGCAGCTGTCGGGCGCACTCCCACCGGGAGCACGTTCGTGGCCTGCGCCTGGATGATTGATTCCGACAAGGCGCGGACCGGGCCAGGTGGGCGGCGCGCTCAACGTCAACGGAGCTTCGTCGCGTGAACGTACCTTTCTCCCATCCTTCTGGGGGTAGAGCTCAGAAGGATGGGAGAAAGGTACGTTCACGTTGGGAAGGTACGTTCACGTTCCGCCACGGCCGGCGCCAACCGGGCGGACGCGCGAGCCGAACAGCAAGAGGGCGCCCGACCTCGCCCCCCTCGGCGTCCGCCCCTTCACCGAGATCGGTCGTATTCCGGTTCGAGATCGGTTCAAGGAGCCCAGCGGAACGCCCGGCCGGCGCCAACCGGACGCCACCACCCCCGGAAGATGATCATTTCCCCTGCCCACGGCGCGCCCACAACCCCGGAACCACTCATCCGGACGAGCGGACTGCACATGGGAGAACAGGGCCTCCTCGGGACGACCCCCACTTTTCGTTGAAATTCCGAGATTGTTCTCTGATCGCCAAGGCTCGTTGCCGCGCTCCCATGTGCGCAGACCCCCCTCTGCGCACATGGGAGCGCCTCATCCTTGGCGACCGGCTCTGCGATTCCGCATGATTCCGCGGTTCTCCCCAGACCGGGTCGCAGACGAATGTGCAACCCGCCGCGCCGGCGGGCTCCCCGGCGGGCTCCCCGGCCCCGCGCACGGCCCCGCCTGCGCCGAGATCGGCCGTGTCGGCGACCCTCGTTAGCCTGAGACCATGGTTTCCACCAGAAGCACCAGAGCGCGCACCTCCTACGTCTGCACCGAGTGCGGCTGGAGCAACCCCAAGTGGCTCGGTCAGTGCCGCGAGTGCAGGGCCTGGGGCACGCTCGAGGAGTTCACCGAGGCCGCCGGGCCCGCCGGCCCGGCTACGAACGGGCCGACGCCGGCCCGAGCACTGGCCGCGCGGCCCGCCGTCGCCGCCCGCCCCATCGGAGAGGTCAGCGCCGAGGAGGCGCGTGCCCGGTCCACCGGTGTCGGCGAGCTGGACCGTGTCCTGGGCGGCGGGATCGTGCCCGGCGCTGTCGTGCTGCTGGCTGGGGAGCCCGGGGTGGGCAAGTCCACCCTTCTGCTCGACGTGGCCGCCAAGGCCGCCCGCTCCGCCCGGCAGCGGGGCGACGGCCCGGTCCTCTACGTCACCGGGGAGGAGTCCGCGAGCCAGGTGCGGCTGCGGGCCGAGCGCATTGACGCCATCGACCCGGGCCTGCTGCTCGCCGCGGAGACCGAGCTGGGGGCGCTGCTCGGCCACGTGGAGACGGCCGTCCCCTCGCTGCTCGTGGTCGATTCGGTGCAGACCATCGCCTCGGCACAGGTCGAGGGCTCGGCCGGCGGCGTGACGCAGGTGCGGGCGGTCGCCAGGGAGCTGATCGCCGTGGCCAAGGAGCGCGGCATCCCGGTGATGCTGGTCGGCCACGTCACCAAGGACGGCGGCATCGCCGGCCCGCGCGTGCTCGAGCACCTGGTCGACGTCGTCTGCCAGTTCGAGGGGGACCGCCACGCCCGCCTGCGGCTGCTGCGCGCGGTGAAGAACCGCTACGGCCCGACCGACGAGGTCGGCTGCTTCGACCTGGGTGAGCGGGGCATCGCGGGCCTGGCCGACCCCTCGGGCCTGTTCCTGTCCGCGGCGCGCTCGGAGGTGCCGGGCACCTGCGCGACGGTCACCCTGGAGGGGCGCCGGCCCATGCCGGTCGAGGTCCAGGCGCTCGTGGCGGGCAGCGCCGCCGGGTCCCCGCGGCGCACCACCTCGGGGGTGGACCACTCGCGCGTGGCGATGGCGCTGGCGGTGCTCACGGCGCGGATGGGCGTGGACACCTCCGGCTCGGACGTCTACGTCTCCACGGTGGGAGGCGCCCGCGCGGTCGAGCCCGCCGCAGACCTGGCGGTGGCCCTCGCCGTGGTCAGCGCAGCGCGCGACCTTCCCACGCCCGCGGGACTGGTCGCCTTCGGGGAGGTCGGCCTGACCGGGGAGGTGCGGGCCACGGTCGGCATCCAGCGGCGCCTGGCGGAGGCGGCGCGCCTGGGATTCGACCGGGCGATCGTGCCGCTGGCGGGCTCCCAGGAGCTGCGCCCCGTCACCGGCGTGCAGGTGCTGCCGGTGGGCCACGTGGGCGAGGCCGTCGGAGCGGCCCTGCCCCGCGGCTGAGCGCGGCCGAGGCGCGACGACGGCGACCGCAGCGGCCGCGGCGCCGGGGCCGGCCCGAACGGGTCCGCGCGCGATGCGGCTCACAGCGGCGGTACAGGTGTACCGATACGATGAGGTCACCTGGCCGCGGGGCACCGACCGGTGCTCCAGACCCATTCCCCGCCTGGAGACACGAATGACTGAGTCGACCGGCAAGCCCGGCAACCTGCTGCGCGAGACCCTGGGGCTCGTCGCGCCCGGAACCGTGCTGCGCGACGGCCTGGAGCGCATTCTGCGCGGACGCACCGGCGCGATCATCGTGCTGGGCTACGACGAGATGGTGGAGTCGATCTCCTCGGGAGGCTTCAACCTCGACGTCGAGCTGTCCGCCGCACGGCTGCGCGAGCTGGCCAAGATGGACGGCGCCGTCGTCGTGGACCGCACCGCGGGCCGCATCCGGCGCGCCAACGTCCAGCTCCTCCCCCACGCCTCCATCGAGACCGCCGAGGCCGGCATGCGTCACCGCACCGCGGAGCGCGTCGCCCGCCAGACCGGCTACCCGGTCATCTCGGTGAGCCAGTCCATGCGGATCATCTCCCTGTACGTCGACGGCAGGCGCCACGTCATCGAGCCCAGCGAGGCGATCCTCGCCCGGGCCAACCAGGCGCTGGCCACCCTGGAGCGGTACAAGGCGCGTCTCAACGAGACCTCGGCCGGCCTGGACGCCCTCGAGATCGAGGACCTCGTCACCGTCCGGGAGGTCACCTCGGTGCTCCAGCTGCTCGAGATGGTCCGCCGCATCGCCTCGGACATCGACGGCTACGTCGTCGAGCTCGGCACCGACGGGCGCCTGCTCGCCCTCCAGCTCGAGGAGCTCACGCGTGGCCTCATGGCCGAGCGGGACTTCCTCCTGACCGACTACCTGCCGCAGGGGATGGACGCGGCCACCGTCGAGGCCCGGCTCAAGTGGGTCGGCTCCCCCGCCCTGCTCGACATGGCCATGGTCGCCCGCTCCATGGGCATCGGGGGCGACGACGGCCAGGAGCTCGACGCCTCGATCTCGCCGCGGGGGATGCGGATCCTGGCGAAGATCCCGCGCCTGCCGCTGGCCACGTCGCGCATCATCGTGGCCGCATGGGGGTCGCTCCAGGCGATCCTCGGCGCAACGGTCGAGGAGCTTCAGGCCGCCGACGGCGTGGAGCCGGGCCAGGCGCGCACCCTGCGCGACGGGTTGTCGCGCCTGGCCGAGGTCTCCATCGTGGACCGCTACGCGTAAGGCGAGTCCGGTGGCCCCGCCTCACGCGGGCCCAGGGAGGGCGAGGGGGTCGCGGCCAAGGCCCTGGAGGGCGGTCCCGCCTCACGCGGGCCCAGGGCTCATCCGGTGCCCGCCCAGCGCTCACTCGATGACGAAGACCTGCTCGCCGGTGACGGTCTCGCCGCCGAGTTGGAGGGAGAGCCGGTAGGTGCCCGCTCCGGCCACGTTCGGGTCCACCGGCGTGGGGCTCGCCGTGGCCTCGGCCCCGGGGCTCGCCGAGCCCTCCGGCGCCGGGCTCGGCACCGGGTCCGGGCTCGGTGCCGACGGCGCGCAGCCCGCGGCCGCAGAGTCGCCGTTCCACCACAGGGAGACGCCGGCGGACTCGCCGACGTCGATGAGCAGAGTGCGCTCGGCGGGGTCGGCCGGGCAGGACGTGGACGACCACACGGTCTGGTCGCCCGAGACGATCACCGCCCCCAGGGAGGCGCCGCCGACGTCGAGCAGGCAGGCATCGCCGCCCTCGTTCGTGAGCGTGACATCGATGCCGATACCGGCGCCGACGGAGGTCTCCTTCGGGGCGTCCAGGGAGATGCGCAGCTGTGCGGCGTCGCAGACGGCGGGGGCCGGGTAGTCGGTGTGGGACTGGCTGGCGGCCTCGGCGTCGTTCTGGCTGCGGATGGTGTCGCGGACCCAGGCGGCGCTGGCGATCATGGCGTAGGAGATGGCGCCGATGATCGCCAGGACGATCCCGATGACCAGGAGCCAGCGCAGCCAGTACCTCGGCCGGCGCGGGATGCTGGTGGCCGCCTGGCGCAGCCGGGAGCCGGAGGGGCGACCGGGCCCCCAGGTGCCGGACCCGGATGCGGAGCGGGTCGTCTTGCCACGACGGCGCGCGGTCGCCGACCGGCGGCGAGCGCCGGAGCGCGAGGGGTGCCCGTCCTGGGTCGTCACGGTGCGCGCG
>ERZ773063.269-NODE-269-length-35315-cov-5.566534_pt1 | contig 35315 bp, 44 predicted proteins | sample MGYA00580625_ERZ773063 | MGnify/ENA primary metagenome ERZ773063 (study PRJEB29015, sample SAMEA2738022) | human oral metagenome | biome: human oral; feature: human-associated habitat; material: dental | place: China | collected 2042 ... | reverse complement strand
GGCCGGGATAGCGTCGGGGTCGGGAAGCGTACTGGATATTCTTGCAAGCTCAGAAGATGCCTACCGCGAGGATCAGGCGAACCTTTTAAGCAATCAGCGAAACGATAACTATGCCAGCCGCGTCACGCAGTCGAATTATCTTAACCAGGCGGCTTCGCACCGCGCTTCGGCGAAAAACGTGGAAGCGCAGGCGAAGTGGAACGGGATCAGCACGATCCTCGGCACGGCGGCCAGCATTGTCTCCGGCGGAAGCTTTGGCGGCGGAGGAGGAAGCGCTGCTTCCTCACCAAGTTTCGGCACGGTGACTGCGCAGGCATCGCCCAGCGCCGCCTGGAGCTACAACACAGCGACGGGAATAGGGACGGCAACGAACACGAGCCGCTACGGCATGAACGGATATCTGAAGAACCGCTGGCGGTTTTAAGGAGGGGCGCGGGATGAAGTTCGGGAGTTATCAGCCGGCAGTAGAAAAAGGGACACTGCAAAATGTTCCCCTCTGGCAATCGCGGGATGTAAACGCCTACGGCGGGCGCGGCGAGGATCTTTCCGGCGTGTTCAAGATAGCGCAGACAGCCCAGGAGATCATACAAAAGCAACAGGATGAAGCGGATGCGGCAGATGTGATGGCGGCAAGGAACCGGATCATGACGCAGCTCACGGCAGATATTTATGGCGAAAACGGTCTTTATGCGACAGGGCAGGGACGAAACGCAGCCGGGCTGATGAACCGGGTGACGCAGCGGATCCACGACGTGACGGCGGCCGTGGGCAAAGAATATAACGGCCGGGTGCAAAGAACGCTCCTCAATAATCTCCGGGAGAACGCGCTCAATATGCAGCGTAACGCAGCGGCGCGGGAGTTTCAGGAATTTCAGCAGTATAAGAAAAATTCCTTTTTAGGAAGCGTATCCAACAATAACGCGATGGCTGGGGAAGCGTACGCAGATAAAGATATGTTTGAAGGATATGTCAAGAGCAACGACACGGCGATTCTATCTTACGGCACCGGGGAGGGATGGAGCGGCGATGAAATCGCCGCCGCTCGTCGTAAATACACCGGGGAAGCCGTCGCTCAAGGAGTGGCGGCGGCAATGAATAAAGGCGATGACGACGGGGCGCGTTCTCTCCTGGAAGGATACAGGACGCGGATGGAGCCGACAGAATATCGAAAGCTCATGGAACCATTGAAAAAACGGCAGGAGATTCGCGAGGAATACACGGCGATCGACGATATATGGCGGACGTCCGGAGGCAATCTGGAAAACGCCCGGGCGCTTCTCATGGAAAAATACGGACCTAATGCTACGAGAACCGTAAAAGGCGGCTCGTCGGCGGGAAAGTACGATCTTCCTACTCAAAGCGACGATATCACGGAGCAGGTGGAAGCGCTGCGGCCGCAGTTTCGCTCGGCGCTGCCATATATTGGAGGTATTCTGAACAGCCTGGGAGTGGCGGACGGCGCGCAGATTTCTTCCGGGGCGCGCAGTTTCGCGCGGCAGATGGAGGTAAATCCGGACGCTCCAAACAGCTATCACGTGTACGGTGACGCGATCGATATCGTCCTGCCGGATGGCATTTCGGAAAAACAGGCGGAGAAGGTCAAAGAATACTTTGAGGATTCCGGCGCGTTTGAAGAGGTGCTCTATCACGACGCCGGGAGCGGGTATCACCTGCACCTCGGCGGTTATAAAGGCGGTCTTGAGAAAAGCGAAGACCGGGAAATTTCCGCCTATGATCCGGAAAAGCTGGAAAAAGCGATGAAGGTTTTGGAAGGAAAAGCGGCGGAAGAAAAACGCGCCGAGCGCGAAAGCCATCGGGCGTACCTCAATGAGATCGACCAGGCGCTTTCGGGGATGAGCTGGGAGGCCGGGCAGCAGTATCTTGACGAACAGAATCTGACGATTACCGAACGCAACCGCTTCGACGCGGCGCTCCGGACGGCGAATGGGATCAGCCGCCGGGCAGGGGGCGGACAGAGAAGCGCTGCATCCGGCGGCGTAACGGCAAAGACGAAAGAGGCGGCAGAGCGAAAGATCGCAGCCTTCGGCATTGATCTCTCGAATGGGAACTGGATAAAGACGAACCAGTTCGTCACGGCTCGGGAGGCTGGCTATAAGCTGGAAGAGGCGGGGCTTTTATCTGAAGAAGAGGAAGAAGAGCTGACGGCATTCCAGAACAGCCCGGAAAGTATGCACATCCTGACGCTGGCGCTCGAAGGCAAGGACAAAAATATCGGCACGGCCTACGATGATTTAGTCAAGAATGGCATGACGCCGAAAGTGGCCGCCATCGTGATATCAAGAATAGCGCCGGTATATTTGAGCGAGCATTACCAAGACGGCGCCCCGGGGCCGGAATACGAGGACAAGGAGGAAGAATAAATGCCATTAGATATGAACGCCTGGCGCGCCTACGGAGCGGAGCTTGAAGAACGGGCGGCGGCAGCGAAGGGAGAGCAGGCTAAAGAAGAGGAAGCATCCAAGGAAGACAAGAAAGGCGCATTTGAACGCATAGCCGAGCGGCAGGCAGAACAAGGGATAGATCTGTCCGGGGAAATCGAAGCTGAAGAGAAGGATTATACCGACGAAGAAATAACAAAAGAAGCGGATGCACTCCGCTATCTGGCGGTGACGACGGCGGAAAATGTCGGGAAGAAGCTGGAAAACAATCGGACGGCCGCAGTCTATCATGATCTCTTAGAGGATGCGTGGCAGACACAGCAGGATTTCGCTGACGCGGGGATTGAAAATCAAGGGACAATCGTGACGGAGGAAGACGTAGCCAAGGCGAAGGCCCGTGTCATCGAGGAACCGCTTTGGAGTATGGCGGCGAAGGAGGCGGGGCAGGAGTTCATCGCGGCCTACGCAGACAATCCAAAAAGCGCCATGCAGAGTGCGGCGCAGGGGCTGCGCCGCACAGATACGAATATTAACTTCTGGATGACGGACGAGGAGCGCCTTTCTAAAGCGAAGGAGATCGAAGCGGCGACGGGGATAAACGCGGCGGCGATCCTTAACGATACGGAAGCTTTCCGAAGCGCCATGAATATCTACGACCACCAGAAAAAGGTGCTGGCGCTGCGCCAAAAAGAGGGCGGCCCGGATAATATCGCGGATGTGATGGCGGAGGTGTATAAGGAGTTCCCCGGACTTGAGAAGCTCTCCTACGAGGATCCAGCAGCGGCCGCTTTAGCGCTCCATGACATTCACCACGTCCGAGAGGCACGGGATACCATTACCGCGTGGAAAGAGGCGTGGCGCTACGGCTGGCTGGAACAGGAATACGGAATATTAAAGGACAAGGAAGCGGACGGCAAGGCAACGGAAAACGATAAAGCCCGCATGGCGGAATTAGAAGAACAATTAAAGCAAGCGCCGGAGACGCCGTCTTTTTTTGAATCTCCATGGCTGACGGCAGTTTCTGGTCTCGCTGGCTCAATGCCGATGATGGCCGACGCCATCGAGGAAGGGGCGCTCTGGGGATTGGCGGGGGCGGCTATGGGGGCGGCTGTTTCCGCTCCGGCTGGCGGTGTAGGTGCTGTCCCGGGATTTTTTACGGGCGGAGCGCGGGGCATGGTCCGCGCCATCGGCCGTCACGCGTTAGGGCGGGGGATAGCCAGCGGCTTCACTTGGGGGCGGCGCATCGGAGAGTTAAATAGCATGTATAAAGCGCAGCGGGGACAGGACTTCGCCGAATACCAGAAGATGACGGATGAATTTGGCGAGCGGCTCCTTTCCGACGAGGACGCGGCCAGATACAGCCAGGTGAGCGGCGCTGCCAAGGCGGCGGTGGAGGTCGCGCCCATGGAGCTTTTCTTGTCGAAGTTCAAAGGCTCCCCACAGGCGCAGAAGGTATTCCAACACATCCTTGAGCAGCGGGATATGGATCTGGCCTTTGGCAGGAACATCCTGCGCGCGGCGGCCGGCCGCGGGAAAGACATCGCTGAAGTGACGCTGGCCGAAGCGGGAGAAGAAGGCGTTCAGCAGGCGATCGGGGATATTACTCACAACAAAATCGAAGTCGATACCGGCGACACAAACGAGGAAAACGGCGGGATTTTTACGAAAGGGGAGATTTTTGAGCGCGGCGCCTTGGCTATGGTCGAGGCGCTTCCGACGTCGTTCCTTTTCGGGGTTATTCCCGCCGTAGCTTCTACCGGTTGGGACGCGGGACGCTTTGCCCAAACGAGCCGAAAGCTCGAAAAAGTCCGGCAGGAGTACAGCGCCGAAGAACGGAAAACCATGGCGGGGACGGTAGTCTTAGCCGAGCTTCAGCAGGCAGCGCAGGACAGCACACTGAAAACGACGTCGCCGAAAACCCAACGCCGCCTCCTGCGCGAGGAGCTGTCCGGATCGGGACTGGAAATCGCCTATATCGATACCGGCTTGGCCAAAGAACAGGAAAACGGCGTCGAGGACGTCAAGAAGGCCGGACGGGCGGCGGGATTCTCCGAAGAGGCGATCGAAGACACCTTGGAAAGCGGCGGTATCCTGGCGGTGCCGGTGGAATGCTATGCACAATCGGAAGCCAGCCCCGCGCTTTTGGAGACGGTGTCCTTCTCCCCGGGGGCGGAGCCGATGGCGCGCATGAAGGCATCGGCAGCCGCTTTCTATGAGGAAGCCGAAGCACGTTTGAAAGAGACGATAGCGCGGCAAAAGCGCCTCGAAGAAACGATCACGAAGGAGCTGTTCCCGACGGAAGGAGAAGAGCGCAATTTAGCCATGGAAGCCATGACGATCAACCCGGATAATCCGGCGCAGGGCTGGCGGGCGATGAAGGAGGAAATCGAAGGCCAGCGATCGGACGTACTGGCCGAAGCATGGGACGCAATCGAAAAAGGCCTGCCCAAAGAAGAAGGGCAGGCCGGAGCGGCGTGGTATGAAGCGTGGAAAAAGGAACATGGTCACGCGCCGAAAGAAAAGGATCTGGAGGCAATCGCCTACGCCCTCACTGTGGGAGACAAAAACGCGCCCCAAGTGGAAGGCTTTAACCAGGGCGCGGAAGTATCCGCCATCCGGGCGGCAGCGAAAGAGAACCTCGAAGCCATCGATAAAAAGCGAAAGGCACTGGACGCAATCAAAGGGCGGATGACGGAATTGACGGGCATTGAAATGCGGCAGACGGAAACTCTGACGGGAGAAGGTTACCGGGTATACCGCCACATTCTCTCCGACTTAAAGAGCGAGGACAATCCGAAAGTCACACGGGCGGCCCGGATAAGCGCCCTTCTTTTCGCGCGCCATGCCGACATTTACGCGGCGGCCATGCGAAAGCGCGGGGGAGAATACGCCGGCTATACGGCGATGGACTATTACAACAAGGCTTTCGCGCTGGACATATCGGGGAGAGCGCCGGAAGATGGGGAGCGGCTTAATCAGGCGGCGATGTATCGACATCCGGCAAAGACATTTTCAGAGTTTATGGAGAAAGTATTAAACGGTGAAGCGGGAAAGAGTTATTACGATATGCCGTTGGATAATACTTTGCTCCGCATTTATTCGGATGATGTCAAACATATTCAGACGGGAGCGCATAAGCACCCATTGTCCATGGAAGAATGGGACGTATTGCTTCGGCATTTGAACAATGTAGACGAAGCATGGCGGACGAAGGATACAAAAAAACCACGAGGCATGGCCGTCGTAGTTGCGTTCGAGACAGAGGGGAAAAATTATGGCGCGGTACTGGAATTTTCTGAAACTGGAATTGTATTCTTGAAAACCGCAGTGGCGGGAAGTGAGAAAAAAGTAGAAGGCGTCTTAAAAATCAATAAAAGAGAGGCTGGCATGCGTCTACATACAGGTCTCCCGGGCCGCACTGCCGAGGCAGGCGACAGCCACGCTGCCTTTACCAGTCACTCTCTTTCTTTATCCAGTATACAGCATATTTTAGGAATAGGCAATACGCCTGCTTCTATCTTCGAGCAATCGGCATGGCACGGATCTCCATATCAGTTCTCGGCGTTTGACCTCGGCGCGATTGGCACCGGTGCAGGCGCACAGGCACATGGCTGGGGGCTTTACTTTGCAACGAATCGTACAGTTGCCGAAGCCTATAAAGGGGGAAGTCTTTATGAAGTAGAAATCCCGGAAGATGACGTTCTTCTGGACGAACAAAAATCCTATGAGAAGCAGCCTCCAAAAGTGAGAAAGGCACTGGATAAGTTACTAAGCCACTTGACCATCGAGCAGCTTGAGAACTGGAACGATGTAAGCAGACTGGGGAAAGAAAAAGTAATTGCGGATATCAAGCGAGCTATGTTGGAAAGTGATGGTCAAACCATTTACGGTACCTTGTGCGATCTTACTAACGGAGAGAAAGAAGCTGCTCTTCTGCTAAACAAGTATGGAATAAAAGGGATCGCCTATGAGGATACGAACGCCGGACGCGGCTTTGTTATTTTCGACGATAAGGCAATCTCTATCATCGAACGCTATAACCAGGAAGCGGCAAATGCGCAGATGGCTGCGCAAAGGCTGAAAGAGGACGCGAAGGCATGGAAGGAGACACTGAAAGCGGCTTGGGCGGGGAAACTGCCAGAGACGCAGATGCTTCATGTGATGGAAACACCGCTTGTCTTGCAGCTTATCGGTGCGAAGGCTCTTCCGATTTACATGGCCCAAGGAAAGCTCATGAGAATTAAACGCGAGCACCCTGAAATCAAAAAGGCACTCCTTAATAAACTGCCGGAACAATTGGCCGATCCCATGATGATCTTCCAGTCGGAAACAGTTCCCGGGCGGATTGTAGTATGCCTTGAGCTGAAGGACGAAGCGGGAGCAAATATCGTCGTCCCCGTAGAGCTGAATGCCACAAAAGCCCACGTGGAAATAAATGTCATAGCGTCTATCTATGGGAAAGGAAAACCGACCACGGGGAGTAATTATGGGTGGTTTGTAGATAACGTCCTGAAAAGGAATGCCATCTACATAAACAAAAAACAGGCCGCTAACTTCTACCAGTCCGCCGGGCTCCAATTGCCCATGGAGGGTAGAGAGTTTAACGACCTCTTTGGCTCCAGTATAAAGACAGACGCCGATCTTGTCAAGGAGAAAATGAAAAATCCTTCGCTCTATCAGGAAGCCCATGGCTATACCCAGTTTCTTTCTAACGGCCAGCGACTGGTAACGCTCATGGAGAGCGCCGACGAATCGACCTTCCTTCACGAGCTGGGGCATGTCTTTCTTGACGATCTGCGGATCCTCTCGGCTTTCGACGAGGTGAGCCAAAAGGAGCTGGCCACGGTGGACGAGTGGGCGGCATGGCACGAGGGGGCGGCCAAGGAATACCAGAATACGCCATGGGAAAAGGAGTTCAAGGCGCACGAGGCGGCGATTTTGGCGGCAAAGAAATCCGGCGATGCGAAGGCATTGGAAAAGGCGCTCAAGGTCTGGCGGCATGAACGCTTCGCCCGGGCCTTTGAGCGTTACCTGAAAGAAGGCGAAGCCCCGGCCCGGGGATTGAAACAGGTATTCAGAAAGTTCGCCGCTTTCCTGCGCTCAATCTATCAGGCGTTCACGTCGGATGGCGGCCGGGCGTCGATGGAAGTGGAGCGGATCATGGATCGGATGATCGCCACGGACGAAGAGATTGAAGACGCAGCGCAGGACAAGAGATATCGCGACTTCACGAAAGCGGGCGGGGAAAAGCTCCTCCGGGAAAGCGATAAATCCACCTATCAGCGCTGGCACGAAAAAGCAAAGGCAGAAGCGAAGGAACGCCTCCGAAAGATGGTAACGAAAAAGCTGGAGCGAGAGCGAAAAGCGAAACTGTCTGCGGAAATCGAAAGCGAAGAAGAACGCTTTCGGACGAAGCTCTACGAGGAACCCATCTACCAAGCGCGCGAAGCGGTAAAGATGGCGAAGGATGAGAACGCAGCGCTTCTCTTTTACCCGACGGTAGAAGAATATCAGAGCGCGGCCAAACGAGCCCCCGAGATGGAAACGCTGGTCAAAGAACACATGGAGGACTATCGCCGGACGCGGGAAAAGGCACTTTTAGAGAACGCCATCACACCGGACGAAGTGGAAAAGGCAATGGCAGGAACGGAGTACCACGACCGGCTGTTGGTCTACGAGGCGAAGGCCTTCGCCAAACAAGCGGACGCTCTGCGCCGCATCAGCGGGAAAGCAAAGGCGGCCATGGATGAGGTGGAGGAGAAAATCGAGGAGATGCCGGAAAGCGGTCGAGCGTCAGTAGAAGAGACGAAGCTGACAAAAGAAGAGATCACTGCCCGGATCAAAGAGGCAGTTCAGGGAATGGATGAAAAGGACATTCCAAAAATCCCGATTCAAGACGCCCACCGTTTTGATGGCCTTGACGAACAAGCACTTTTTACTGTTGCGCTTCAAGAAATGAAGAAATTGACTGCGGAAAAAATCGCTGATCCATTGGGGCATGAAATCTACTTCGCCCCAGGAGAGACGGAAACCTTGGAAAGTTATGTTCTTCATTTGATAGCAGGTCGAGGCAAACAAGTGGAAGATATTCGCACTAAACGCGTTTTGGGCCTTTCACTGGCAAAAGAGACGGTTGCTCATCCCTTGGCGATCATCGTGCAGGAGAATAGCCGACTGGCTTATCTGGCACTCTATACGGACGGAACGAATTTTCAAAACAGCATCATCGTAGGGGTCGAAGAAGGACAAGAAGGGCGCGTTGTCACTTCCATGCTGACGGCGGATAAAAAAGGCGACAAGAAAGCCGCTGTGCGCGAGTTCAAAAAGCGCATCAGCGGCTCCAAAGAAGTCTTATATTGGGAGGGGCAGTCCGGGCATTCGCGTCCCTCTTCCGAAACATGGGCTTCGACGCTTAATGCCAAGCTCCACCCGTCCGGCAACTTTAGTATAGCAGAGGACGACGGGAAAAGCAAGGGGGCGGGGAAAAGCGAAAAGAAAACGGATGCGGCGAAGGAGAAATACAGCGCCCGGGATCTCTATCGTGCGATTCACCGCCTGCGGTCGGCGCACCGCTGGGGGGCGGAGGAGCTTTCGGCCATCGACGCATTAGGAAAGGCTGCATCCAAGGCCGACCTGAAAGCAGCGTGGGAGAAAGCCAAGGAGCTCCTTACCACGGAGCATTTAGCAGAGCAGGAGCTAAAGGAGGCCCTCCGGGGGCAGAGCCAGCTCTATCGGGAATTGGCCAGAAAAGAGATCGCCGACATGACGATCACGGAGGCATCGGCCATCATGACGTTCCGGCGCCAGGAAAAGGAGAGCGCTGCGCGCGTGGAGCGGCTGATCAAGGCGGAGAACTGGGCGGCAGCAGAAAAGGAAAAGCAAAAGCAGATGATGGCTGCCGCGCTGGTCGCTGAATCGCGAAAACTCCGGGAACGCGTGGACATCCTTAAACGAAAGATCGAAGGGTACCTGAAAGGAAAAGAAAAGCTCCCGCCGAGCGAGGGCTACTGGCTCCATCATCTGGCGTATCTCCTGCGCTTAAAGGATGAAGATGTGGCGGCCCCTGCCGATTTGGAGGAACTGGGAAAGATACGAGAAAGGCTTTCGGCGGGCCTGGATACGAAAGCGGACGAAAGTGGGGAAGATCCTCTGGCGGCCGTGGAAAGAATCGTGGTCGGCACATCGGAAAACGGCTACTTGGGCATGACGCTGAAAGACTTTGAGGATGCAGCGAAGGGCATGGCGATCCTCTACGTCACCGGGCGCGACAAGAACAAGATGAAAACGATGGCCGGGCGTACCATTGAAGAAATCATTGACGAAATCCTCGGCGATCCGACGAGCCTTTTGGGAGATACCCGCGTCACGCAGCACAAAGTCAACGACGACGAAGGCGGCCTTGGCTATAATGGCATTTTGGCGAAAGCGCCGAAGATCGGCCACGTCATGGCGAGTGCCGGGCAGCGGTATCTGGCGGCAACGATGAAGCCGGAGCTGATGCTGGAGCTTCTTGGCGAAAAAGCGCACCGCTATCTTTACGGGACGCTCGAACGGGCGGCGCAAAAAGAATCCGTCATGACGGCCAGCGCCATGGCCAAAGTGGATGAAATCGCCGGCGTATACACGAATGCGGAGCGAAGAAAATGGCAGGAGCAAAATATTCCGTGGTTTGAGGGCGAACAGATATCCAAAGAGAACATCCTGGCGATGGCGCTGAACCTTGGCAACGAGATCAACCGAAGCCGTCTGGCCGAAGGCTTTTCCGATATGGAGAATATCCATCCCATTGAAGAAATCGTCGCTCGAGTGGAGCAGCACATGGAGGAGAAGGACTGGAAATTCGTACAAAGCATCTGGGATTTTTTGGGAACCTACTGGCCGGAGACGGTGCGAATTGAAATGATCATGAACGGCACCGAGCTTCATCCACAGCCCGCGAAAGCCTTCACAGCTCGGACGAAGACGGGCAAAGAGATCAGGATGAAGGGCGGCTATTACCCTATCGTCTACAACGCCATGAAGAATATGAAAGCGATGGACCAGACGATTGACGAAGCGGCTAAGCATAATATGGCCGGCGCGGCGGCGCTCTCGACGGGACTGAGCTCCACAAAGTCACGAACGCAGGCGGAGATAAAACGGCGGCCACTGCTTCTGTCGCTTCGGGTAATCCCAAAACACCTTGGGGAGGTCATCCATAATCAGAGCCACCGGATCGCTTGTCGGGATGTCTATCGGATCATCAATAGCGGCGCCTTTGCCGAATACGTAACGAAGCACATGGGTGAGCCGTTTTATAGGAATCTCAAGGATTGGGCAGTGGACGTCTGGCAGACACAGAGCGCACAATTTAACCAGGCAGAGGGAGATATCAACAAACTTCTCCAAGGCCTGCGCTCGAATGCGGCGCTGGCGATTATGGGATGGCGCATGTGGCCAGTAGTGGAAAACACGACGAATATTTTCCCGGGAATGCACCAGATCGGCGCGGCCAATATGCTTTCCGCCGTCGGAGACTTCTACGCGAATTTCGGGACATATAAAGAGCTGCTCCATAAGTCTGTTTTTATGGCCAGCAGGATTGAGCACATGGATCGGGATTTGAAGCGTCAGCGGAAAATGTTTGAAAAGGGCAGGAAAGTGCCGGAATGGCTGAAAGAAAATGCCTATTTGTGCATGGAGAAAACCGACCTCATGTTCTCTGCGCCGCTTTGGTGCCGGGCCTATAAAGATGCTTTCGCGCCGAAACTGGCCGAAGTCATAGCAGAGAACGAGGCGGCGAAAAAAGTGATCGACGAGGCGTACGAGGAAAAGCAGAAAGCCGACGCGTTCGTTTACGATCTCGTGCAGCGGCAAAAAAAGATCGAGGAAGAGCTGACGCGACGCCGTCACAGTGCGCCCCTCACGGAGGAGACGGAATTTTCCCGGATACCGAAGGATACGCTTGCTGTGGAAGCCTTCCGGCTGAACGGCGACATCGCCGAAGCCGAGCGCGCAGCGGCAGAAAAAGGCCAGCGGCTGGAGCTTGTCAGCGAACGGGAGATTAAGAACGCCGCGGAGATGAATAAAGAAGCGGAAATGCGGGCCATCTTCGCTGCTGATAAAGCCGTTCGCGAGGTCTTTGGTTCCGGAGATGTGAAAGACTTGGCGGCCATCCAGAAGGGCAGCGAATTGAATAAGCTCTTTACCATGTTCTATGGGTATTTTTCCGTTCAAGCGAACGCGATCGTGAAATCTTACTACCGGGGGCGGAGCGCAAAAAGCTGGGCGCCTTTAGCGTCGGTCATCCTCTATCGGGTGCTTTTGACGTCAGCCCTGGCCACGCTGATGAGGATGGTGCTCTTTGGCGAAGGGGATGACGATAAAGACAAATACCGAAAAGATAAGGAAGGCAATAAAATCGAGATCCCGGCGATAGAACGCATCCTGACGCAGTACGCGAAGAATACACTTTCGACGGCCACGGGAATGATGGTCGGCGTCCGGGATATCGGAAGCTTTTACATTAACATGGCGTTCGAGGGGACGGATTACGGCCGGGGGATGGCGATTTTCGGCACGGCAACGTCGCGGGCTGCCACGGAAATAGAAACGCTTTCCAAGCTATTGATGGCCAGAGAGGAGGTGAACGAAAAAGCCGCGTTGGCGGAGGAGAAGCGAAAGGCGCGCTACGATAAAATGACGGCGCGGCAGAAAAAGAAATTCGACGAGGAACAAAAATACCGGCGACCGCCAAAGAAAATCACCTGGCTGGATATCAGCCGGTCGGCGGCGATGACGGGAACGTATCTCACGGCCAATAAATTCGGCGTAACGGATACGATGACGAACGCCGTGTTTTCGACAATGCAGTATCTCTGGGACGATGATGGCCGTTATGAGAAAACGCTATGGAATATGATCGTTCGTTCGGCCATCTTCGCCAAAAAGCCGGTCAAGCGGGTGATCCCGGAGCGGCCGAAGAAAGAGGAGAAGAGAAGGAGGAGACGTAGATGATTGCGACGACACTGACGAAGGTGATTTACATCGGAAACGGGGCGACAAAGGAATTCCCGATAACGTTCGGCTATGCGGATCCTGCTACAGTGAAAGCGGGGATCTACGATCCGGCCACGGATCAGACGACAGAGCTGACAAAAGATTATTATGTGGATACGGTGCGCAATTCGGTCTTTTACCCGGGCTATGCACCGGGGCAAGCGCCGCCGGAAAGCGAACAGCCCGGTCCGCTGCCCGCGCCCAAAAAACTGGTTGTCTACCGCGTGACGCCGATGGATCAGACGATCGACCTCGGCACGAAATATCCTCTGCCGATTATCGAAAAGATTGGCGATAAGAACACGCTGATCGAGCAGGAGCTGGCAGAAAAACTTGGCCGGGCGGTGCTGGCCGATATCGGCAGCGGAAAGACGGTCGAGGATATCCAAAGGGATATTCACGATGACTGGATCGCGGCGACCGCAAGCGCTGAAAGCGCCGCAGACAGCGCGCGAAAAGCCGCGGAAAGCGAGGGAAACGCTAAAAACGCCGCGACTGTGGCCACGGAAAAGGCGGACGCGGCCTCGGAAAACGCTTCTCGGGCGGAAAGAATGCGAAATGACGGGGCAGTCATACGGGACGAAACGCAAACGCTGAAAGACATGGCGACGAATGCGGCGGCCGCAGCAGAGAGAAGCGCCGGAGAATCCGCCAAGAGTGCCGGTTCGGCGAGAAACAGCGAGGACCATTCGGGAGCTTCGAAAACGAGCGCAGAGCAAAGCGCGACAGAAGCAAAGTTAGCAGCGCAGCAAGCAGCGGACAGCGCAGAAAAAGCGAAGCAGATCGCCGGCGGGGATTTTGCAACGCCGAAGCAAGTCGACGAGAAAATCGCGGCGCTCGTCAACCAGGCGCCGGACACGCTGAACACGCTTTCGGAGATTGCGACGGCGCTGGGGAACGACCCGAATTTCGCAACGACGATAACGAATCTCTTAGGGCAGAAGTTAGATAAAACATCCCCGGCGAAAAGCCTGGAGGTGTCCGGAACGCAGGATAAAGCGTCGCTAAAAACGGGGGCCGGGATCCTGATCTTGCAGCGAACCGGAAACACGTTTGAAATGATTCCGACGCCGGGGGCGAACGTAACTGTCGGCACGGCGCAAAACTGCACCGGGAACGCGGCGACGGCGACAACGGCGCAGACGTCCGGCGAAGCAACGATCGCGCACGGAATCCCCGTCGGCGATAAAGGTGGAAATATCTGGATTGAGTAAAAGGAGGAAACGAAAATGATTAAATGGTTGATTCATCTCCTGGGCGGCATTACGAAAGACGAATACGTGGAAGAAGTTTGTCGAGCGTATATCGCCGGCAACGACGATATCTGGATTGAGTGAGGGGGAAGGGAAATGGCACTTTACAAAAAGAAGCTGCATATTCGAAAGGACGGCGTAGTGACGGATATTAATCTCTGGACAGAAAAGAGCGAGGTGGGATCACCGACGCTGGCAATTCGGCACGCCGGCGCGGTGGTTTATGTAAAACTGGGGGAAGTGACAGACACGCAGGCCAGCGCTCTCCGGGTGCGGAAAGATGGGATCGTCTACGCAGCGCTGAAAAATCGCTGGGTCATGATTAATATCGTCCAGAGCGCGAACCAGACGATTACAGTAACGGCCGGCGAGAAAACGTACACGGAAAGCTTTTCTGTGCCATACGGAACGGCTTATACGGCGACAATAACGGCGGCGGCTGGCTTTGCTCCGGGGACGATTTCGGCGGCGTCGGGAGTGGCGAAAGGCGATGTGACGATTTCGGCGACGGCGGCGGTGACGACGGTGCCGACGGGAAGCGTCAATGGTACAGGGGCTCTTAGTTTTACTATTCCTCGGGGAGTAACAGTTGTTAGGTTTTATGTTAATAATGATGTTAATTATGATTTTTATGTAGGAGTGACACCCTTTGGGTTATATAACTTTTACGCTGAATGGTTTGATAATGAACAGGGGGTCTCGCATTATATCCGAGTAGTAAGAGGATCAGGGGGATTTTTGATTTTATTTGATGATGGGTCTGGTTTAAGTCCCATAAATTCAGGAGATCTACCGTTCGTTATTTCTTATGGTCCCGAAATTAACGCTCACGGTCCTACGAACGGGTCTATATAAGAAAGCAAAATAAAAAATGGGAGATGAGCAGATGGAAATGGTGACAATGGTGTTGTCTGTCGTTCCGGCGGCGGCAACGGCTGTTTTCGGAGTCATGGCGCACAAGTTCAAGCAGAAGATGGAGGCGCATGATCAGAGAATTGCGGTGGAAGAAGCGGAACAGAAGGAACAGCAAAAGAAGCGGGACTTAGAACATGCCGCAATCCGCAAAGGGCTTCAGATCATGCTGAGAAACGAGATTGTCAACCGTTATAACCGTTGGCAGGATTTAGGCTGTAAGCCGCTGTCGATTTTGGAGCGCGATGTGCTGCTCCAGACGTATCAGGCCTACCACGCCCTCGGCGGCAACGGGACGGTGACGGAGATCTATCGCGAAATGGTGGGGAATCATTATGGCCAGCATTAAGGGGAAGATCAAGAGCGCTGTCCTCGGCTTGGCGATGTGGTCGAAGAAACACCTGAGCGAGCTGATCACGCTCATCGGGATCCTGATCTGCTGCTTTGTCCTGTTCGTCCTGATAAGCTGGGGCGTCGGCTACTACGCGAACGGGCTTTTGGGCTTGAAGTTTGATCTCGGGTCGATCTGGCAGGGACTGGGGGCATGTGTCGCGGCCATCGGATCGCTTTTGACGATGGCAGGGGTGAATTTAGGGCGGCAGTATATCGACAGTAAATTTAACAGCCCGCCGGGAGAACGACCGGGGGCCAGAGAGGAGCGGAAAGAATGAGAGAAATTACATTGCACGAGCTCCATCGGCTGGCGCTGTTATCGCGCCGAGCGCTTTGGGACGCGGCGGAATTGGCCGGTCATGATACGCCGAAAATCTATCTGCACTGGACGGCGGGCGGATATTGGCATTTCTTTGATGATTATCACATAAACATCGATGAAGACGGCGGCCTGCACGCAAGCACCGAGGACTTGGCGGAGGTGTTGGCGCATACTTGGCGGCGCAATACCGGCGGGGTTGGGGTGGCGCTCTGCGGCTGCTACGACGCGACGACGACGGATTTGGGCAGCGCGCCGCCGACATTGGCGCAGATCGAGGCAATGGCGCAGGCGGTTGCGGTGCTGTGTGAGGAGCTGGGACTGCCCATCGAAAAAGCGTGCGTGCTGACGCACGGTGAGGCGGCGGACATCGAAGATGGGGATACAGCTGGGTATGGGTATGACGATGCCTACGGCCCCAAGAACGGCTGCGAGAAGTGGGATTTGGAATACCTTGGCACGCCGGAAAGCCCGGCGTATCATCCCTACGCTACGGACGGCAGCCGGGGCGGTGACGTCCTGCGGGGGACGGCGATTTACTGGCAAAATAAATGGCGAGCCGACGCGGAGCGGGCTTTGCCGGAGTAATGAAGGAGGGGGCAGAATGTATGAAAACGGGAAGAAGTATATTATTGCTGGCGCTCTTGGTGTTGTGCTGGGGGCGGCCATCCTGTGGGTCGTGTGCGGAAACCTACACGATAACGGAGGCGCAGCTGATGACACTGGAAGAAAACTTGACCGCGCTGTCGAGGAACAACGCCGCGCTCTTGGAGACATTGAACGAATCGAACGAGGACTTGACGATAGCGCAAAGCGAGCTGATGACGCTGCGAGAGCAGTTGAAAGAAGCGAAGGATCAGCTTCGGCGATTGAGCGGGCAGTTAGAAACGCTCAAGGAAGAATCGGCGCGGGCGAAAGAATCGCTCAAGACAGCGAACGAAGAATTGCAGTCTGCCGTGGAATCTGTGCAGAAATTAGAAAAAACGCGCCGACGCATTGAGCGCCAGCGCAATTTCTGGGAAGTGGTCGCTGTGGTGTTAGGCGGGATCGCTGTCACGCGATAGCTCGGGGAAAGGTGAAGTCGATGTATAATGTTTTCAGGGCGGGACAGCGCCAGGCGCACCACTGTTGAGACACTTTATAGCGGAGAGTGATGTCGGTTTTTGTGACGATGACTCGGTCTATAAAGTCATGGATAAGGGCCTCGATTTTTTCGGGGTCTTTATTTTTTGCGCTTTCAACGTAGGGCAGGAAAAATTTTCGTACATAGTCTTCAATTTGCTCGCGGGTGACGGCGGGAATGTCGGGGGTGCCGCCTAATTCTTTCAAGCGGGTCTGGATGCCTTTGCGCTTTTCCTTGGCTTCTTTCAGCCGGACTTCGTCTTCTTCGTCGCCTAAGTCGTCTAAGATGCGGTCGTAGATTTTATCTATGCGGGCCGTGAGCTTCTTTTCTTCGGCGATGAGAGTATTTATTTCCTTGGGGGCAGTGAGGTAAAATTTCCCGTAGGCTTCGTAGATTTTATCAATGAGATGACCGAGCAGCTCGTCGGAATGAAGAAGTTTGAAAAGGCGGTCAAGGATAATGTCGTCTAAGATTTTAGATTGGATCACGCGGTTGTCGCAAGAATAATTTTTCGCGCCGTGGCGTTGTTTTCCGCCGCAGCGGTAATAGGTGACGGTATGGCGGCTACCACTTTTTCGGTTGACGGAGCCGACCATGGCCGCGCCGCATTCGCCACAGAAGACCTTCCCGCTAAGGAGGTATTTGTGTTTCGCGCGCTGGCGGTTGCCGTTGCGAGGGTTGTGGGACATTTTTTCTTGTACCATGTTAAACACGTCCTTTTCAATGATGGCCGGGCAGGCGTTTTCGAGGATGAGCATATCATCGTGGTCGGGCCGATGGCTGTTTCTTTTTCCGTTGGGAAATTTTTTGTTTTTCCCTAAGATGACGGTGCCGATGTAGCGGCGATTGAGGAGGAGCTCACGGACGGCGCCCCGGGAGAAGATGGCGCCGCGCCGGGTACGGTAGCCTTTAGCGGTGAGCCAGTCGACAATTTTTTGGTAACCGGCGCCGGAGAGATAGAGGGAGAAGATTTTGCGAACGGCGGTGGCTTCGTATTCGTTGATGATGATATAATTGTCTTTGTCAGTGGTGTAGCCGTAGCAGAGGCTGCCGTTGGATTTTCCTTCGTAGGCATTTTCTTTCTGGCCTTTTTTGATTTCACGTGAGAGGTTGCGGGAGTAATAGGAGGAGATGGCGACGATGACGGATTCCGAGAGGCGCCCTTCAGGGGTGTCGTCGATCCGCTGATCAGCATATTCGATTCTGACGCCGGCGAGTTCTAAGCGTCGGCGGTTTGTATAGTAGTCGTATTCGTTGCGGCCAAAACGATCCGCTTTGTGGAAGACGACGACTTTGAAGAGACCACGTTCAGCGTCGATGAGCATTTGCTGGAAGGCGGGGCGCTGGTCGTTGGTGCCGGTGTAGGCTTCGTCAGTGTATTCTTTGATGATGGTGTAGCCGCTTTGAGCGCAATATTCTCGGCATCGGCGAAGCTGGGCAGCGATGGATTCATGACGTTGGTTTTCGGAAGAGTAACGGGCATAAATGGCAGCGATCATAGGAATGCTCCTTCCTGTTCAGTTGAAAGTGAAGGCCTGCATGACACCCGTCAGCAGGCCCTTTTGATATTCGGATTTAGATGGTTGGTGCTATGGGTTAGTCCCAGTTGATGTCATTGTGAGAGATGGTTTTTCCTTGTGTGTATTCCTCCATGGCCAGACGATGGGCTTCCAGGTCATCTTCGGTGGCGATGGTATCGGCGTCTTGGGGAATGAAGCGTTTTTCCTGCTCCTGTACGGCCATGCTGTTACCTCCCTTCATGCTGCGGGGCGGTCGTAGATATATCCTTTCTGATTTGTAGATTCCTCCGCGTGCGCCAATGTCCCTAATATTTTTGCCGTGCTTTCAGCCATGCGGCAAGGGCTTCGGCGTCCATGCGTCCATCGGCTACAGCAAGGATGATGTCTTCAATTTCTTGTGGGGTGTAGTCGATTTCTATGTCATTGACGGCGAGGAATACGAGCATACTGTGCAGCGCGGTTCTTTTGTTGCCGTCGCGGAAAGGGTGGTCTTTGGCCAGTCCAAAACAGAGCCGTGCGGCCTTGGCGATGGGATCAGGGTACAGATCATGGCCGTCGAATGTTTGAAAGGGTGTATGAACCGCAGAGGATAAGAGTCCTGCATCGTGGATTCCTTTTTCCATAACGAAGGTATTTTCCATTTCCTCGTGAAAGTCGAGAATATCTTTCAGAAGGAATTGAATGGTTTCTTGCATTTCCTTCATTTGTTTTCTAAGTCCTTGTAGATTTGGCGGTTTCGTTTCATGAGACGCGCCGAGGCTTGGCGGATTTTAGCGGCCAAGGCAGGGGAGTTTTGGCTGGTGATGATGTGCTTTTTTGCTTCTTGGACGTTTGTCGTTTGTTTCGTTGTGGCTTCCATTGATGTTTTCTCCTTCCATGCCGCCCGATGGGGGCGGTTTTTTATTTGGATTAGCTGCTCATAGTTTTGTGGGATTTGGTGTTCGATTTGCTTAAGTGACGACCATGCAGATCGTTGATGATGTTGTCCACCAAGGTGCGGTCAGCATCGTCAATGGAGCGATATTTTTCAATGAGTGATTGTTCTTCGGAGGAAAGAAGTAGGGATGAATTTACTTGCCGTTTCATTGGACTATCGTATCCCATTAGCCACAGTTCATTCACGTTCAAGGCAACAGCCATGAGATATATTCTATCTTGTTTTGGTTTTACAAGCCCGGACATATATTGACTAATGGAAGATTTTCCTATGCCGGTTTTTTCATGTAGCTCAGTTGGCTTCATTCCTCGAAGTTTTAAGGCTTTATTTAGCCTATTGGCAGTAGTTTCCATGGCAATCCTTTCTTACGTCAGAATAACTATATTTTACACTATATTGCAATAAAGTTCAAGACTTTGAATAAAAAAGTTAAAAAAGATGAATTGACCTATTGACCAAAAATTTTCTGCCGTGTTATAATGTTCAAGAAGTTGAATAACAGGTTAGGGGGTGAGGAAATGCTATTTAATTATGCGAAGCTGAAAGGTCGTATCGTTGAGAAGTTTGAGACACAAAGTGAATTTGCGAAGGCTTTGGGCATGTCAGAGCATACCTTATCGGGGAAACTCAATAATAAGGGGTATTTCAGACAAGATCAGATCAATAAAGCAATATCACTTTTGGAGATCGAAAATGATCAGGCTACGATTTATTTTTTTACCCCAATAAGTTCAAGAAGTTGAAAAAAGAAAAGCCCGCCGAGGGGGCGGGCGTGAAGGGGGGTGAGGGTGTGCGGGTCGATGTGGATCGCTTGCGGCGGACGCTGAGATACCATGGGGTGACGAATGAAGGAGCCGGGAAGATGTTAGGCGTGACGCGGGATAGTTTTCAACGGCGGTTACGCGATGCGAGTTTTCGGGTCCATGAGGTTCATGTACTCATGGAGGCGGTTCCTTTGACAGATGATGAGGTATGGCAGATTTTCTTTGCAAAATGAAAAGACAGGATGCGGCTACATCCTATCTTTTCTAAGGGGTTACGTCATTTCTTGTTTCCGTGCGAGGGACGTTGAGCAAGGGCGCTTCCGGCGGCTGTCTTGGAGGCCGATCCGGTACGGCCATCACGCAGTACTTTGGAGGCCGCGCTGGCCGCTTTAGCAGAAGTAACTTTACCACTATTCGATTTTGCCATAAAATCCACCTCCTATGTCCTATATTTGTATTGATTATAGCATATTTAGTATTGAAGAACAATACATATACTAAATATAGGGTATGGGCGGGATAATAAACGCCCGCGCGGCGGGAGGGGGTGAGGGTGTGAGGCTTCGTGAGAGGTGGGCGGCATTTTTGCGGTTTGGGGATGAGCATTATACCGCGTGTATGATCTTGAATTTAATCATCATCTCTGTGGCGGTTGTGTGTACGGCGATTAACGCAAGAGTGCTAATAGGCCGGTGAGGGGGTGAGGGGATGCTGTTCGATGAAGAGTGGCGGGAACATGAAAAAAAGTTCTGGGAGAATGAACGGAAGATAGGTCAATATATGGTTGCCTTTTTTGTGTTCGTTTTTATCATCCTCGGCTTGTACATATTTGCAATATCGCTAATCCTATACCGATTATTGTTCCAATGATGGCAGCAATGGCAGAGCAACGGGCATAGCAAACGGATTGTTTGGCGAGGGCTATGTTTTTCGCGGCGAGTTTGCGAAGGTATTCTTTTTCATTGGCTTCGCTGAGAAGGTTTTTGCCTTTATCGGTGAGGGTAAAGCGGTCGTCAGGCTGAAAGGTGTATTCTTCGTCCCGGGAGCGGCCGCGGGGATTGATTTCTTGCAGGAGGCGGTCTTCTGTTGGGAGGCAAAAGGCGGCGAAGTAGAGGTCGCTGTGGTCGATTTCGGGAAGGGCTTTTTGGATGTCGGCGTAGGTGTCGGCGCCGGAGGCGATGAGGCGAAGGAGTTTTTGAGCAGTACGAGTGTCCATGACGGCTCTTCCTTTCTGTTGGTAGTATCGCCCGCGGGGCGGGCGTGAAGGGGGGTGAGGGGTGTGGGGATGCCATATACCGGCGCACCTGAGCATATAGAAAAGTCCGTCAAAACCGTGCTGGAGGAATTGAACGGACTTTCCTATGAGGATGCGAAAACGATTTTAGGTCTCGTGGAGCTAACTCTGACGGTGGTTTCAACGGTCAATTTTCCGAACGAAGCCGAGAAAGTATCTGCTGATACACTTTGATGTAAATATTGGCGTACGCGATCGACGGGGAAGATTCGTTGAGTTCCTTCGATTTTCGCACATATTCAACGGCCAGTATGTGTGCGACTTGTTCCACGGGGACTGTTCCTAATGTATGCATGAGTATTCACCTCCTTTTTGTGGGTATTATACCACGGCGGGAGGGGAAGAAAACGAAGGAGGAAAAGACATGAATACTATATTTCAAACGGAAAGTTACGGTGAGGAGCAGCTTCAGGGAAGGGTGAAAATTCTTTCCGATGGAGCGGTGGAAGGGATATACCGCCTTGGGGGAGGGTTCAATATGAGGAAAACCTTGGAAGCGGGAAAAAATACGAGCGTCCTGATTGAGATCGAGGACGCTCGTACGGGCAAGGTGGCCCATACGTTTCTGGTCACGAGCAGCTTGCCCACAGCGGTTTAAGATTGGCTGTTGTTTTGAAGACAGGTGTTGATGTGTAAGGCGAGCCGGTCGTTATTCGCTATAATAACGGCGGCAATGGCCTCGGGGGTGATATGGTCATAGTGTTCGAGGATTTTCAGAATTTCACTGTGGCTTAGTCCCGGATTTGCGGATAGGAGAATTTTAGTTTCGCCCATGAATTGTCACCTCCTTCCTGTGGGTATTATACCACGGCGGGAGGGAGGAGAAGAAAAGCCGGCGAGGGCGGAGGAGGGGGGTGAGGGGTGTGAAGTTTACTGCTCCAAAAACAAGAGAAGAATGCAACGAGTATCTAAAGGCGCGCATCGGTGTGACGTGGGAAGAGAATGAGACGCAGGCAAAGACTTTGTCAGACATCAAAATGCTGCTTGTTGAAGACAGGCTTTGGCAGAAGGATGAGGATCATTTCCTGCGGCGGACGATCTACACGATGCAAGCGAATCGGCGTTTAGATTGGAAGGTGCTACTTCTTGTTTGCAGCGCAGGGAGATTTGTCGGGGTCTGCGTCTTTGCAATATTGATGCAGCTTCTCGGGTGATTGTATCACGAGAGGGAAAGGGTAACAACAAGAGCTTATCCACGCCCCGTTCCGTTATGAAACGAAACTGGGGATATAGAGGGGGTGAGAATATGGCAAAGGTAGATCCATACGGGGTGATGCCGACGGCGGTGGCGGTGACGGTGAGGATACCGATGGCAATTTACGAGGAGTTGGAACAAGAGGCGCAGGCTGTGGGGTGTACGATCCACAAGTATATCTTATTTCAGCTTACCAAGAGGAAAAAGCAGGAGGTTGGCAATGGGCGGGAAGCGTGAGGCAAGGGAGCGGACGGTACGAGTGGAGTACGGAGATATTCCGATGGAACAGGCAGTATCAAGGTTGGCACATGAAATTGCGTGGAAGATGTACCGGTATCCTCAATGGAAGCGGAAGTTGGCTGGCGCGGCGGCGATGGAGCGGTCAGGCGGAAAGGGGTGAGGGTATGAGAAACCGGTTAGTCAAGTTTTCAGTGAAGAAGGGAACGTATTTCTTTAAGTGGGAGACGTACCAGAGAGAGGCCAAGCGATGGGACGCGTTCACGATATCGTCGAAGGATGAGCCGCGGCCGGAGCTTATCGAGCGGCTGAAAGCGCTGGCGGATCATGTACCGGCGATTTGCGAATTCCCAAGTGGGGATGCGCTTCGTATTATCGTGTCGGGGATCACGGAGGCTTACACGGATACGAACCGTTATTTAACGATTATTTGTCAAAAGCGTTTGGAGAACAGCAAGGCGCCGCTTGTTATCAATACGCCGCCGCGGCCGAAAAAGCCGGGGGCGGGAATAACCGAGGCGCAGTGCATGAGCGAAGAGCTTCTGGCGGATTTATCGGCGTTGGAAGAGGAAGCGTGGCGGTATATTAACGGCGATCGTGCGCAGCAGGTCCTGGATTTAGAGAGTGGTGATCCGCCAGAGGCGGCATAAAAGGAGGAAGAAAAAATGACGAAGGAAGAACGGGAGCGGCTTTTAGAGCGGGTGGAGGTCTTTTGCGATGCGGATCGCCGGGCGCTCGTTACACCGTATATGGCGGAAAAATATGATCTTACGATTGAGGAGGCCATGCGGCTTTTAGAGGAGGGGACGGAATGAAAATTCCCAAGGGGCTTTGGCGGTTATGCTTTGTCTCATGGGCGGCAGGGGCGGCCATGGGGACGCTGCTGTGGTTTTGGTGCTGGGAGATTCGAGGAGTGCTGAAATGAGGCAGTCGATAGAGCTGAAGCGGAGAGCGAAGGAGAAGTTTGACGCGGCCACAGTTCGCAAGATGATCGGGGAAGGGCTTCAGGCGGCGACAATCGCGACGCGCACGGGAACGGATGAGATGGAGGTGCGCCGGTGGGCGAAACGGCACCGCTTAGGAAAGAAGCTGGAGGAAAATGAGGGATGCGTGACGCGTAAGGCGACGGCGGCGGAGCTTTCCGCGGCGGAGGCGCTGATCGGGTCGGTAAAGGATCGCCCGCCGGGGAATGTGGCTCATTTTCCGAAGGAGCCGGAGGATCCGGGGGCAGATTGGAGCCACGGCCCGGAGGAAGGATTGCCGCCGTTTACGGAGCCGGAGATGGAGCCTCCAGAATTTTCGGCGCTGGCGGAGACGGCGGAGAAAGCGGAGGCGAAAACGCCAAAGCTGCGGCGGCGAAGCGAAGCCAGGGCAGCGACGAGACGGAGGCGCTATTGCACGGTGTGCCGCAGCCCGAAAGAGTACGGAGAAAAAACACCGGATGAGAAGCGGGAAAAACTTTCCGCCGCGTACCGACTGGTAATGGCGGATCTGGCCAAAGAGCGGGCGACGCTTCTCGATATCGAAGATATCCTTGAGGCGCGTCAGCTGCGGCTTGCGGTGTCCAAAAAATGAGAAAGGAGAAAAACAGATGGCGAACAAGGCGGGCGGCGTTGAAAAGTGCCGGATCTGCGGCCGCGGGGTGATGGTTGGCACGCGCTGCCCAAAGCACGACGGCCTGGTACATCAGGAACATTGTACAGCGTGCGGATATTTTGTAGAAGCGTTCCACCATTGCCGCTATCTTGAGGATACGCTGATGGTGGAACGCTTAGCGAAAGCGAAGAAGGCGGAGGAGAAGAAGCGGCTGGCACGGCGGCAGGCGTTTTTCCGGGCAGTGGGCGAAGTGGACAAAAAAGAGGCCTCGGCGTGAGCGCCGAGGCCAAGGGATGAATATGTAGATTTATTTCAGTATAGCCGAAAGTGAGCAAAAATACAAGAGTATTAACGAGGTGACAAGAGATGACGGCAACGGAGGAGGCGCTGGCGCGTATCGAAGGGTTTCGTACCGACGACGCGAGCATAAATGCAATTTTGAATTTCTTGGAAGCGTGGGTGAAAGCCGACGGGGATGACGCAGCGCGGCGGGTGATGACGAAAAAGAATACGCCGAAGGGGGCGTATCAGGCGCTGATGGAGTACGCGAAGAAGCACCAGAAGGGCGGGCGCTACGGGTACGAGACGAAGGAAGCGCTCGTCAAAATTATGGGATATTACGGCGTTTCAGAAAAAGCGGCGGACAGCCGTTTGGAAGATGGGCTGATGTACGCTTATATAAAGGAAGAGCTGGCGCGCTGGCAGCCGTACGGAACCGCGCCGGAGGTAAAGACGGACGCGAAGGCAAAAGAAAAGGGAGGGCTTCATTTGTCCCTTGAGGATTTGGGAATTTAGGGGGCGGTGTGATGAAGCGGATGGAAGTCCATCGATTTCCGTTGCCCGCGGATGCGACGGAAATGATGGCGCATTTCGGGGCGGATCCGTTTGGGCTAACGGAGGATGAGGAGCGGTTTCTGTGGGAGGCGCAGCGCCAGCCGTGTTTTTTCGTCCTGAGCCGGGAGGATAAAGCGGCGGGACGGGGCTGGTGCAGCGCGTGCCGGAGGTTTGGAAAACTTAAGCCGAGCCGGATATGGCACAAGGCGGAAATCGCTTGCCCGCATTGCGGGGCGCCGCTGGTTGTGGAACACATGTGGCGGATGTCGAAGCATCTTTTGGATCATTCGCTGGTCTATCAGTGGCGAAAGAGCGAGATCGAGCCGGGAACGCTCATTTGCCGGGCGATAGAGGTGCCACGCCCGTGGTACAGGGCCGACGGAAGGCCGGATCTCATGAAGAAAGAGGCTTATGTGACGAGCTTTTATGTGTACCGACCGGGACGGGGAGGCTGGCAGCTAATTCAAACGTGGGCCGGATGGAAGGCGAAACGGCCGGCTCCCTTGGATGGATTGTACGAACCGGTGGAACGGAAACATCCTATTTTTCGGATCGTAGAGGATAGGGCGTCGCTGCTTTTGGCGGTAAAGGATTCGCCGCTCAAGTACGGGATGCAGGAGTACGCAGGGTATCAACGGGATCATTTCCTGCGCTTTTTCGATTGGACAGCCCGGTATTCTTCAATAGAGAAGTTGGTGAAGATGGGGCTTGGCGGGATGGTGGCGTCAAAGATGAAGGGAGGAAGCGGCGGTGCGATCTACTGGGGCGGGAAAACCGTGGAGAAGATTTTCCGCGGAAGACTGACGAAGGCGGATAAGCGCTTCCTGCTCACAGACGGGGATTGCGTGACGCAGGAAATTTTGCGTGTGTGGCAGTTTTTCCGGGGGAAGATGAGCATAAAAGACGTGGAGGGAGGAAAAGAGACGCCGTCGCTTGGGAGTTACAGCGTGGAGCTTACCAAAATCGCCCGTTATGTGGACGGGCTTCGGGCGGTGGCATACTTAAAGAAGCAGGGGAAAAGGCCGCAGGATCGATGGCCTTGGAATATTCGGACGTATGTGGATTATTTGCAGGACGCAAAGAAGCTCGCCATGGATTTTAAGGACAAGAATGTGCTCTTTCCTAAGAACTTGGATCAAGCGCATCGGAATACGATCCGGCAGGTGAAGTATCAGGAGAACGAAGCTTTAGAAGTGATGTACGCGAAAAAGCGCCGAAAAAAGATGGAGCGGCAGTACAATTTTTCGGCGATGGGAATGCGCGTTGTGGTGCCGAAGGTCCTGGCGGATCTGATTGTAGAAGGCAAGATCCAGCATACTTGCGTGGGCGGCTATATGGAGCAGGTAGCTAAGGGGGAGACGGATGTGGTGTTCGTCCGCCGGGAAGAGGAGCTCAAGAAGCCGTACATCACAGTTGAGATCAGAAATGGCGAAATTCGTCAGGCGCGCCGGAAGAATAACGACAGCCTGGATGATCCGGGGAAAGCGTTTCTTGAGGCGTTTGAGGCGGCAAAGCTGAAAAAGAATGAGAGAGCGAGGGTAACGGCATGAGCGAGACGGTTACATATAATGAAGGAAACGAAGAAAAAAATATCACGGCAGAGGTCAACGAGGCGCGGCTGAAGGCGCTGGCGACGGAGATCAATACGATTAAGCACACGACGCAGCGGCTGATGATGCAGGCGGCGATCGATATCGGCCAGCGTCTCGCGGAGGTCAAGGCGGCGGTTGGGCATGGGAACTGGGGAAAGTGGCTTTTAGAGAATGTGGATTATTCGGAGCGGACGGCGCAGAATTTAATCCGCCTCTATGAAGAATACGGAAGGGGGCAGGGAAGTCTTTTCGGCGAGGCGGGAAATCCGCAGCTGGTTGCAGATTTAAGCGTCAGTCAAGCGGTGGCGCTTCTCGGGATCAAGGACGCGGACGAGCGGGCGGAATTTATTGAGAAAAACGATGTGGCGGCGATGACGAAGCGGGAGCTTGAGGAAGCGATCCGGGAACGAAACGAGGCGCGAGAGGAACTGGCCGCAGCGCGAGAGGCCGCAGAGAATGGGGAAGAGGCAGAGAAGAAGATCGCGGCGTATCGGGAGCGGCTAACGAAGGCGGAGGCGTCGGCGGCGGAGAACGAGGAGAAGGCGACAGCGGCAGAAGAGGAGCTTTCGACGCTTCGGACGGAGCTTCGCGAGGCTAAGGCTAAGGCAAAAAGGGGGAGCGGATCGGCGGAGGATAAGGCGCGGATTGCAGAATTAGAGGCGGCGCTGAAGAAGGCAGGGGATACGTCGCGGTGGGAGTTTGCGGCGGGCGTGAAGGGGATCCAGGAGGGTTTTAACGGGCTTCTCCGTCTCATCGAGGGGCAGGAGGAAGAGGCGAGGGAAAAGTATCAGACGGCCCTCAAGACGCTTCTGTCAGAAATGGTGAAGCTTTTGGCATAAGAGAAGAACCCGCCGGTAAGTCCATCCGGCGGGGATATTCCTTCGTCTTTGCCACGGTTTTTCAAAAAGCGGCGAAAGGCCGCGTCTCTGCTCGATAAAGGAATTATTATTTAGACATTTCTCTGAAAAAATAAGCAAGTTTAGGAGAGGTCATATCATGCCATATATCCATTCCCAATGGACATCCCAAGATGGGAATTTCATGATAGATAAAAAATATCACAGCTGGCGCTTTATGCCGAAGAAACCGGCGATAAGGGAACAGCGTCAGCCGAAACGGTGGGGAACGCCCCTCGCCCAAGAAAAGATCAACCAGAGGCGGCGGGTGGAGGAAACCACGCGGCTGATGATGGATAATTTTCATCCCGGAGATACGTATTTCACGCTGACTTTTCGGGAAAAGCTGCCGGTAAAAGAGATCAAGCGTCTGGTGGAAAAGTTTAAGCGCCAGCTCCGGGATCGCTTGAAGCAGCATGGGAAAGCGTTTAAGTACCTTTCCGTGATTGAAAATATGGGATTAGCGGCCAAAGGGCGGCCCCATGCCCATATCCTGACGAACCAGCTGACGGAGGAGGAGTTGCGCTTTGCAGTTTCGATCTGGAAGATGGGCCGGGCGAAGGTGGAGCGCTATGGCGGTGCGGCCATGGACGCGGCAAAGCTCGCGGAATATTTCTGCAAAGAAGAAATCGATAAGGAGACGGGGAGCGGGCGGATCGCACTGTCGCAAAATCTTCTCCGGCGCGCTCCGGTAAAAGAAATCGTGACGCGCTCGGAAACGTATCGGGAAGAGATACGCGCGCCGAAAGGGTACCGGGTAGTAGAGGCGCTTTCGTACAATGTGCGCACAGACGATGGATATCCCATCAAAGTAGCGGTATTCGAGCGAATAGGGGGGAAGCTATGAAATTACGGGAGACGATTTGGGAGCTGAAGCGTATGCAGGCAGAGCTGCCTTCAGGATCGCCTGGAGCCATGGCGCTTTCCCGGGCGATCGCCATCGTGAAAAAAGAGAATGAGCGGCATGAGGCGGCGGTGAAGAAGTTTCATGACCGGCTCCACGGGCGCGGGAAACCGCCCTGATTTTTGCGTACGTCTATTCCGTAGGAACAATTTCGCACGGAAGCCGGGTGCATATTTATGCGGGGAGGCGGAGGATGAAGCTGAAACGAGGGGAAAAAGTCAAAACGGCCTGCGCACGCTGTGGGAAAATTTTTTCGTATGTGTTCTATTCCCGCCGGCGGAATATCTGCGATTCTTGCGTGGCCACGCCGCGCCAGAAAGCGAATGTGAGTCTGAAAACGCGACGTCAGCGGCTGCGAAAGGAGCAGGCCGCGCGCAAGAAAAAACAAAAAGGGCGATTATCGCTGGATGAAAAAATACGTGAAGCGACAAGATTACACCTCTCATACGGAAAATATATGGTTCTCGCAAATAGGCGTCAGCATTGAGCTGGCGCCTATTTTTTTATGTTAGAAGCCTTTTCACGCGATTTGTGGTAAGTTTGGATTAGAGACATGAGACACACCGTATACGCGCGGGCGCGCGTGCGAGGAGAGGGGGCGAAACGAGTGGCGCCGCGGACGAAGAGCGTAGGGAAAAAGGCGGAAAAACGAGACACAGAAAAGACGAAAAAACCGGAGCCGAAGAAAGCGAAAAAGAGCGCGGCAAAAGCACAACTCCCCAAAGCATTGAAAAATCCGAAGGCGGCAAAGGCGAAGAACGCGGAGCCGGCAGGAAGAAAAAGCGGAGCGAGAAGCGCGAAAAGCGGCGCGAAGAGCGCGAAACCGGAGCAAAAAGCGGGAAAAGCGGAGCGAAGAGAAATCGGGGAGAAGAAAGAACGGGCGTTCCGGTTTGTGCGAAACGCAAAGCAGAACGCTTTTCTCAACGCGCTGGCAAAGACGGGAACGGTGAAGGGGGCGGCGCAGCTTTCGGGGGAGAGCCGAGCAAACCATTATCGCTGGCTGGAGGACGATGCCTATCGCGTCGGTGTCAGCCGGGCCCGGCGGATGGCGGCGGACCTTTTAGAGGATGAGGCCTGGCGGCGCGGCGTGGAAGGTGACGAGCGGGCAGTCTACAACAAGCGTGGCATACGGGTCGATACAGTCAGGTATTACAGCGACCGGCTTTTAGAAAAGCTCCTGGCGGCGAATTTGCCGGAGAAGTATAAAGAGCGCGTGGAGCAAACGGTGGTCGGGGACGGAGCGGCGGAATTTTGCTGGGAAGGAGATGAGACGGATGGAGACGAGGGGCGAGGCGAGGAAGATCACAATTCCTTACCGGCCGGAAAAGCTCTGGCGGGAGAAGATTCACCCCGGGCTTGAAAAACATCGCTTTTCCGTTCTTGTGGCGCACCGCCGCTTTGGCAAAACCGTGGGGACCGTCAACCACATGATCAAGAAGGCGATCAAAAATAAAAGCCGCGCGCCGCGCTACGCGTACATCGCGCCCTATCGCAATCAGGCGAAGATGATCGCTTGGGAGTACCTCAAGTTCTACACGCATGTGATCCCAAAGATTCGGGTCAACGAGAGCGATCTGTATGTGGAATTGCCGTGCCGCCGGGCATACGAAGGGTCGGCGGGAGCAAGGATCCATATCGTGGGGGCGGACCATCCCGATGCGCTTCGCGGTGGATATTGGGACGGCGTCATTCTTGACGAGTACGCGCAGATCAAAAAAGAACTGTGGGACGAGATCATCAATCCAGCGATCGCCGACCGAAAGGGCTGGGTGGTCTTTATTGGCACCCCAAAAGGGGAAAATCAGTTCTACGAGATTTACTTAAAGGCGCAAAAGTCAAAGGACTGGTACACGGCACTATATCGGGCGGAAGAAAGCGGGGTCTTCGCAAAAGACGGACGATTTGGACCGGAGGAATTGAGGCGTATGAAGGAAGATATGACGAAACTCGCGATTCGGCAGGAACTGGAATGCGACTTTACAGCGAGCGCGTCGAATATCCTGATCCCGATCGATACGGTGACAGCGGCGACAGAACGGACGTACCGCAGCGAGGAGATTGCGGGCGCGCCGAAAATTTTAGGGGTCGACGTGGCGCGCTTTGGGGATGACAGTTCCGTCATTTTCCGCCGGCAGGGGCTGGTGGCTTATCCACCGATGATCCTGGACAATGTGGATAACATGGCGCTGGCGGGACAGGTGGCTGAAGAGATACGAAGATTTCGCCCGGACGTGGTCTTTATTGATTCCGGCCGGGGCGAAGGCGTCATTGACCGGTTACGTCAGCTTGGTCATCGGGTGACAGAAGTTAATTTTGGCGCACGGGCAGACGACGTTGGAAGATTCACGAATAAGCGTATAGAGATGTGGACGCGGCTGGCAAACTGGCTGGACGAAGGCGGCTCCATACCAAATATTTCGGAACTTAAGACGGAGCTCACAACGCCGGAATATGCGTTTACAAAGTCGGGGCATTTATATCTTGAATCGAAGGAGAACATCAAGGAAAAGCTCGGGCGCTCTCCGGATATAGCGGACGCTTTAGCGCTGACATTTGCGTATCGCGTGGCGCCGCCGGAGATGGCAATGGCAAGGAGAAAGTGCAGCACCGACTATGACTTTTGAGAGGGGGTGAGGATATGTGCATGGGAGGAGGAAGCGGCGGAAGCTATACGCCGGCACCTGCACCGAAGGTGGATCCGGTTCCGACGCTGGTCACGGACAGCGGGCAAAACAGCACGCAGTCGGCAGCGAAGAAAGAACGCCGAAAGAAAGGGCAAAGCTCGAACGTCTTGGCGGCAGATCGGGACACGATCTTAGGCAGCGTTTCGGGCGGCATGACCGGAGACACGTCCGGCCGGAAAACGCTGGGATGATGAGGTGAAACATGGAAACGATAGCGGGAACAGCGCGAATGCCGCCTGACGCGGCGATCACTTCGATCGACATGGCGGCGAAGGCGGGACTTTCCAAAAAGCGGCTCCGCCAGACGGTGAAAGCGATGGAGGATGCACAAGAGGAATATAAGGTTCGCTGGCAGGCGATCCGGGATTTTCAGCTTCCCTTTATCGGTGAGTTCATCGACCGGGGGGACACGGAGAACCGGGCAAAGCGCCGGGACACGAAAATCTGGAACAGCGCGGCCTGGGAAAGCTGTCAGGTTTTCGCAGCGGGGATCATGAGCGGCCTCACGCCACAAAACCGCAGATGGTTTCGCCTTTCTTTTTCCGATCGGGCGCTTTCCGACGATGCGGAGGCGAGCCGGATTTTAGACGAGCGGATGGAGATTCTAAATGACGTCCTGGATAAGTCGAATTTCTACAACGCGATCCATACGGCGTATCTGGAACTTCCGTTCGGTCAGGCGCCCCTGGGGGTGTTCCCCGATCGCGAACATGGGGTCCACTTCGTGCCTTACACGATCGGCAGCTACATGCTGTCGGCGTCGGCGGATGGCAACGTGGACGTTTTTTGCCGGAAGCGGAAAATGACGGCCTCTCAGCTCGTGGAGAAATTCGGCGAGGAGGTATTACCGGAGGCGATCCGGCGGGAAGCGAAAGAAACGAGCGGCATGAAGGCGAGCCATACGGTGTACTGGATCGTACAGCCAAACCCGAAGAAGGCGGAAGATAAGCCGGGCAGGATTTATCTGCCGTATGTATCCGCGTATTGGCTGGAAAATTCTCGCGACGACGAATGGCTCTATATCGGCGGCTTTAATGAGTGGCCGGTCCCGGTAGGAAGATACCTTATTACGGGCACGGACACCTACGGGAAAGGGCCGGGCTGGTTCGCTGAAGGCGACGCGAAAGAGCTTCAGCTGCTTGAACGCGACAAGATGGCATTAGTCGAACTGACGGTAAAGCCGGTGATCACAGCGGATGAAGAAACGGCAAACCGCGGGATAAGCCTGACGCCCGGGGATATCACAATACAGGCAAAAGGCGAACAGGGCGGCGCAAAACCGCTCTTTCAAGTGGCGGCACACATTGAACAGCTGGAATATACCATCGAGAAGGTCGAAAACCGGATAAAAAGAGCCTATGCGGCGGACCTCTTTTTGATGATGGACCAGCAGACGAAGCAGATGACGGCCCGCGAAGTCGTCGAAAGGATGCAGGAAAAGATGCAGCAGCTGGGCCCCGTTGTGCAGCGGATGCAGTTTGAATTTTTGTCGAAGATCATCGAGCGGGTCTATAACATCCTCGATCGTGCGGGGGTATTCCCACCAGTGGAGGATGAAGAAACGCTGGCAGCGATCGCAGACAAAGAGATCCGCATCGAGTACATCAGCCCGCTGGCGCAGGCGCAGAAGATGAGCGGCCTTGTGAACATCGAGCAGGCGCTGGAGTTCGTCGGGCAGATTGCACAGTTTGCACCGGAAGTTCTGGATAAAGTGAATTATCCGGAGGCCGTGGATCGTTACATCGACATGGTTGGCGCCCCGGCGGCAATCAAAAAGAGCAAAGAAGAATTTCAGGCGATCCAGGAGCAGAAGGCTGAAGAAGCGGCCAAAGCGAAGGAGCTTCAGCAGGCGGCGGCCGTGGCGCAAGTAGCGGCGCCGGCGGCGCAGGCAGCGAGAAATTTCAGCGATGCGGCAAAGGACGGAAACCCGGCGCTGGCACAGCTCCTCGGGGTCAATACATTAGGACTGCCGGCGGGAGGAGAAAGCAATAATGGATAAACCGATAAGCTTTGAAGGACTTCGCTGGGAAAAAGACCGCGACAGCCTCGTTGATCTTCTGGGGCAGCCGGGCGGTAGATGGTTTATTGCCCGTCTTTTAGATATCTGCGGGATATGGCCGCCGCGTGTTATCGATTGGTCGAACGAAAAAAGTGCGGCCATTGAGGAAGGAATGCGCCGGATCGGCATTCGCATTGTGCGCGATCTAAAGCAGGCGGGAAAGGAGGAAGCTTTGGGCGAGCTGCTGGCCGAATACCGGGAGACATTGGGATGGATGAAAGAAACGGTAAAGGGAAAAGAAGGGACGTGCAGGTATGGGGAAATTGCCTTTTGAATTTGATTTACAGCTTTTCGCCGAAGACGGCGAAAAAGAGGCGGGGGCGGAAGGCCAAACGGGCGGGGACGCATCGCCGGGCGCGGTAAAAACCGATAATGCACCTGCCGCGCCGGGGACACTGAGCGGCGCGAAGGATACGATCCTGGGCGCGGGCAACGCACTGGGAAAGGACGGCGTACCGGAGCGCTACGAGCTGGAAGGGGCGGTGCCTGATGGAATGGCCTATGACGCCGAAGCCGCGGCGGCATATTCCGCCGTAGCCAGGGACTGCGGACTGACGCAGGAGCAGGCAGGAAAGCTTGCTGCCTACGGCATGAATTACATGCAGGAAGCAGTGGCAGCCTTCGAGCGGCAGATTACCGGAACCATTGAACAATGGGGCACAGAAGCTAAAGAGGAGCTGGGGGCGGACTTTGCCGCCACGACACAAAAAGCTGCTGTCGGCATCGAAGCGATTGAAAAGAAGGTTCCCAACCTTCGCCAGGCGCTCAACGAAACGGGAGCCGGAAACCGGATCGAGATCATCCGGGCTCTGGCGATGGTCGGCGAGCTCTTCGGCGAAGATAAGGATCGCCTGGCCGGATCCACGGCCCCGGCGGAGAAGAATATTTACCCGAACACGGATTTTTCCGTGTACAAGTAAAGGAGGAGTAAGGAATGGGAGTTTTAGGAATGGAAGCGCTCACGTTGAGCGACTACCGAAAGAGGATGAACCCGGACGGCTCGGTGGATTTTATCATCGAAGCCCTGGAAAGGGCCAATCCGATCATGAACCATGTGAAATGGATTGAGGGGAATTTGCCGACAGGTAACAAGACGACGCTCCGAACGAGCATCCCGCGCCCGTCGATCCGCCGTATCAACCAGGGTATCGTATCGCATAAGAGCACCACGAAGCAGATCCAGGATACCTGCATGATGCTGGAGGATCGTTCGGAGGTGGACGTTAAGCTCATTCGTCTCCAGCCAAACGGCGAGGCATTCCGAAGGAGCGAGGACGCGGCCTTTGTCGCAGGCTTTGGGGATACGGTGTCAGACATGCTGTTCTACGGCGACACGCAGGAAAACCCGGACACGTTCAACGGCCTCTCGATTCGTTACAACATCGTTGGCGGGGAAAAGCACACCGCCGGCCATCAGGTTGTGGCGGGCGGCACGCCGGGCACGAACACGAATACCTCGGCGTTCTTCGTCTCCTGGGGGACGAAGGCGACGACGGGCATCTATCCGAAAAATTCGCAGCTGGGGCTTTCACAAAAAGACCTCGGCGAGCAGGATGCGCTCGACGATAAAGGCCATCCCTACCGGGCACTGGTGACGCTTTTCGACATGGACTGCGGCCTTGCGGTGCAGGACATTGAAGCGAATGCCTTAGTGCGAAATATCGACGTGAAGACGCTTGACACGCTTGATTCCAAGAAGAGCCTGGAGCTCATCAAGAAATTCGTTAAAGCGAAGAACACCATTCGCAATCTCCAGAACCGGGACAAGGATACCCATCTTTATGTATCTCCGGCGCTCTATGATTTCTTCGAGATCTATCTCTTAGATAAGACGAACGTTCATGTGACGCGCCAGGATCTTATGAACGCGCGGCCGCAGCTCTACTTCTCGGGGATCCCGATCGAAAAGAGCGACAGCATTTTGGAGACGGAACCGGCGTTCCCGGTAGCGTAAGGAAGGAGGAAACAGCATGATTTTCGATAAGCAGAACATGTTTTTCGATGCAGCGGCGCTCTCGACGACGCCGGTAAGCGATATCGTCCGCGTGGGCGAGGGTGAGGCTTCAGATCCCATGACGCTTCATGTGAGCGTAGCAAACGCGAAGGCGAACGCAACGTATACGGTAAAGCTCAAGACAGCGAAAGAGCTTTCTGCCGGGGCGCTGAAAGCTCCGGTGGTGCTGGGAACCTATACGGCAATGCCGCTCAATGTAAAAGTGCCCCGGGGAAATCTCGGGTATCTTCAGCTTGAGGTGACGACAGAAGATAAGCAGGGCGCTATTACGGCGGGACTGGTTATGGACGACGACGTTCGCTAAAGCGGGGGCGGGGGAAAAACCGCCTCTTTTTCTATCCCCCGGAAAAAA
>ERZ773063.268-NODE-268-length-35431-cov-18.713789_pt1 | contig 35431 bp, 34 predicted proteins | sample MGYA00580625_ERZ773063 | MGnify/ENA primary metagenome ERZ773063 (study PRJEB29015, sample SAMEA2738022) | human oral metagenome | biome: human oral; feature: human-associated habitat; material: dental | place: China | collected 2042 ... | reverse complement strand
CGGAGGAAACTCCGGGGCTCGCCCCTTTTGCGTGTCCGTTTCTGCGGCTCGTTCATTTCTACGTGAAAACTGACCGGATTGCGTGCGCGGCGGCGGAGACGGCTACACTGAGACTGCATTCGACCGCGCACGCAAGGAGAGCCCGTGCCCAACTACTTGACCAACGAAGAGCTGGCCCACGCCAAGGGGTTGCTCGATCGTATGAACGATATTTTCCAGCACACCGTCGTCGGCCAGGAAGGTCTGCGCCGCGCATTGACTGCCGCGCTGCTCGCGGGTGGCCACGTGCTGGTCGAATCCGTCCCCGGCCTCGCGAAGACGACTGCCGCGCAGACACTCGCGTCCGCGGTCTCTGGTACCTTCCACCGCATCCAGTGCACGCCCGACCTCATGCCGAACGACATCGTCGGCTCGCAGATCTGGAGCCAGGAACGCGGCGAGATGGTCACCCAGCTGGGTCCCGTCCACGCGAACATGGTCCTCATGGACGAGATCAACCGTTCGTCTGCGAAAACCCAGTCCGCCATGCTGGAGGCCATGCAGGAGCGCCAGACCACTATCGGCGGTGTCAACCACAAGCTGCCCAGCCCCTTCATGGTCATGGCGACCCAGAACCCCATCGAAGAAGAGGGCACCTACGTGCTGCCCGAGGCGCAGATGGACCGTTTCCTCCTCAAGGAGGTCATCACCTACCCGACGCCGGTCGAGGAGCTTGAGGTCCTTAACCGTATCGATAATGGCCAGATGACGGCGAAGTCGTTGGCGACGCCGATCACTCCGGCCGACGTGCTCACCCTGCAGGACGCGTGCCGCCGCGTGTTCGTCCACGAGACCCTCAAGGCCTACATCGTTGACATCGTCAACACGACGCGAGGTGCCGGTCCTAACCCGTTGCCCGGCTGGAACAAGCACGTGCGCGTCGGCGCCTCGCCGCGTGGTGGCATCGCGCTCATGCAGATTTCCCAGGCGATCGCCCTCATCTCCGGCCGCAACCACGTGATGCCTGACGACATTAAGGCGATGCGTTACGGGATCCTGCGTCACCGCATCATCCGTACTTTCGACGCGCTCGCCGACAACGTGTCCATCGAGGGCCTGATCGACGCCGTGTTCAACGCGGTTCCCGTTCCGTAAAGGGCCCTCGGTCCCGCACGCCAGTTGATTGTCTGAAGGAACGCTATGCCTGTACGCTCGCGCGAAATCCACTCGCTCTCGTCGCGTATCCATCTGCCCGTGATGCGCAAGCTGCTGTCCGTCATGGACGGTCAGCACTCTGCGCTGCGGCACGGACGCGGCTGGGAGTTCATGGACTTGGCTCCCTACCAGGCGGGTGACGATGTTCGGTCCATCGATTGGGCGGCAACCGCGCGCATGGGTTCGCCGGTGATTAAACGACGTGAAGCGACCGCCAACTTGCAGGTGATGCTCGTCGTTGACATCGGACGCGAGATGGGCGCGCTGGCACCCTCCGGGGAGACGAAGGAAGAGATCGCGCTGACCGCGTGCGAGGCAATCGCTTGGCTGAGCGTCGCCCGGGGAGACCAGATTGGCCTCGTCGCCGGCGACTCCGAGCGCGTGCGCTTCATGCCCGCCCGCTCGGGTAATGCCCACGCTGAGACCGTTGTGCGCCGCATTGAGGAGGACATCACCCTGTCCTCGCCCCACTCGGACGTGCCCAAGCTCCTGGCCCGCGCGCGCACCGTCACCCAGCGGCGAAGCCTCATCGTGATCGTCACGGATGCGACGCAGCCCGAGCCTACACGAGTCGCTGACGACCTCATCAAGTCGCTGTCGGTACGCCACCAGGTCATGCAGATCTGCGTGGCTGACATCGATCCGACGTCCCTGGACACGGGCACGGATGTCGTCGATGTGAACGAGGGGCCGCTCCCCGACTTCCTGCTGCGCGACGACCAGCTATCGGGTGAGGCCGCCAACGTGATGGCGATGCGACGAGCAGCAGTCATCCAGATGCTTGATAAGAGGGGGGTCATCCACGTGGATGTCTCGTCCAGTGAAGAAGTGCCGCGCGCCCTCATGCGCGCTCTCGAGAGGGGCGCGCATGTCCGGTGACATCAAAGATAACCTGCTGGATCCTGTCATCTATCCGAACTGGATGTGGGTCCTCGGCCTGGCGATCGTGGTCGCCGTGCTCGGGTGGATCCTGTACAGCGTGTGGCGCTGGTGGACCTCGCGCATCGGCGAGGTCATGGAACTGCAGACGATCACGGACGCGCGCCGCAAGAAGTACCTGACTTTCATCGACCAGATCGCGGACCGCTACGCCGACGGAGATCTGGATGCGCGCGGCGTGCACCTCGCGCTCGCAGGCCTCATGCGTGCGCTCGGCACGGAGCGTACGGGGCGTGACCTCGAGGTGGCGACCGTGTCTGAGGTGCGCGAGCTCGTCCCCGTGTGGCCGGGCCTGGCGGATATCCTTCAGGCGTGTGAAATTCCCAGTTTCACGGGTGATACCATCCCGGATGGTCAGCCCTCGCACGAGGCCGTCACCCGCGTCCTGACCATGGCTGTGGAGGCGGTGAACGTATGAGGTTCGGGTGGCTTATTCTCGTCGTCCTCCTGGTCGTCGTGGTGGCGACCGTCATCGGGTGGTTGCTCGCCCGCAGGGCCGGTGAGCGTTCGGGCAAGAAAGGCTGGGTGGCCAACACCGGCTTCCTGCGTGGCCTGCCCAAGTATCAGGCGCTCGTGCGCCGCACGCGCGCATCCCTGTCGATGGCAGTCGTCTGCTTTATCATCGCGGTCATCGCGGTGGCGGTGTCCGCGGGTGCGCCCGTCGACCGCTACACCAAGTACGACAAGTCGTCGAGCCGCGACATCGTCCTGTGCCTGGACGCCTCCGGATCGATGCTCCCCTACGACTCGGAGATCGGTGACGCGTTCAAGCAGATCATTTCCCACTTCGAGGGTGAACGAATCTCGCTGCAGTTGTGGAATGCCTACTCGATGACGATGTTCCCGCTCACCGACGACTACGAGATGGCCGACGACGTCCTCACCGAGATGACCAAAACGATCGACCGCGGATACAGTCAAATCGGGCAGAACATTTACGTCACCAAGGAACTCCAGGCCTACCTTCAGCCGACCCTGGCCAACGATGATGAGCATCGCGCCTCGCTGGTCGGTGACGGCCTCGCCTCCTGCGTGCTCGGTTTCGACCACACCGATAAGCAACGTTCGCGTACGATCCTGCTCGCGACCGACAACGAAGTGCTGGGTGAGGGTATCTATAACCTGTCCGAAGCCATGGAATTCGCGAAGAGCCAGGGAGTGACCGTCTCTGTCCTGTATCCGGGTTCCTCGTATGCGCTGTTAGACGAGGGCGTGGAGCTACGCGACCAGGCCAAGTCGACTGGCGGTGAGTTCTACGACGCCTCGTCCCCCTCTGCCGTCGATGACGTTGTTCGTCAGATCGAATCCGAGCAGAAGCAAGAACTCGATTCCGCGGGCAAACTCATGGAGACCGACCGCCCCGGCACCGCCCTCGGCTGGACCATCGTCGGCGTCTTGTCCCTGCTCGGAATGCTCGCTTTCGGAAGGCTGTGACATGATTTTCCGCCCCGTTGTTCACCCGGTGCTGCTGGTTCTGATCCTGGCGATTGGTGCGACTTTCGTGTTCCTGTCCGCCAAGCGTGTGGCACGTAAGCGCGTCATGGACGTCATCCGCCGTTCGCTGATCGTCCTGATCGTCATCGTTATGGGTGCCGGTCCGTCGATTCCCGGCGAGGCTGTCGAAGTTTCGTCGGCTCTCGAGGTCTACCTCGTCATCGACCGTACCGGTTCGATGGCCGCTGAGGACTGGGACGGCTCAAAGCCGCGCATTGACGGCGTGCGCAATGACGTCGCTATCCTCATGAACTCCATGGGGGGCTCTCGTTTCTCGATCCTCACGTGGGACTCCTCGGTGCACACGGACATGCCGCTGACGACTGACTCGTCGGCCGTTGCCTCGTACATGGAGATTTTTAACCGAGAACTGTCCTCATCCTCCCAGGGGTCATCGCTGAATCGCCCCGCGGCGGAACTGGCTGACCTTCTCGCCAAGAACAAGGAACGCCATCCCCAGAATCTGCGCGCGGTCTTCATCTTCTCCGATGGCGAGACCTCGAATCAGGATCACTGGGCGTCCGCGCCGAGCGGTTCCGAGGAAGACTGGGACCGCGTGAAGGAGTACGTCGACGGCGGTCTCGTCATCGGATACGGCACTGAAACGGGCGGTCGGATGAAGGCGCTGCGCCTAGGCAACAGCGAATCGCAGAGCGCGGGCGACGACGGCTACATCCACGACCTGTCCAAGCCCGGTAATCCGGTTGCGATCTCAAAGATCGACGAGGCGGCCCTGCAGTCGGTCGCATCGCGCATCGGCGTCGACTACGTGCACTCGCCCGACAAGTCCGCGATCGAATCCCACGCCCGCGCCATCATGGATGGTGCGACCGAGATCTCCGAACAGCGCAATATGAAAGAAACGTACCGCTACATCATCTGGCCGTTCGCGCTCCTGCTCGGGGCACTCCTCGCGTGGGAGGGTGCCACCCTGGCGCTGCGCGCTCAACAGCTGAGGAATTCCCATGCCCTCTAACAACCTGCCCGAAGAGGACCTCCTGCCTTTCGGCGCCCTCCCCGGCAGTGCGGTCGATTCCTCGGTCCGCCAGCAGCTCGGTCAGGCCACGAAGGGCAAGCAGAAGATCCAGCGCTCCCCGCGCGCGCTGCGCCCCCTGTGGTACTCCATCCCGATCCTCGTGATCGCCCTGGCGATCGCCGGGTACCTGATCGGCCTGACCCTCTGGTCGCGCTCGTCCTTGCAGCACTGGCGCGCCCACGAATACGACGTTGCCCAGGCGGGTTACGAGGGACAGCGGACGTGGACGGGCATCGGCATCGAGGCCTGGGTGGCCCACTACAACCTCGGAACCACCCTCGTGCGCCACGATCGCGTGGACGAGGGCGTGGCGGAACTGCGTACTGCCTTCGACCTCGTCCCCAAGGCCACCGAGGTTCAGCCTGGTCGCCTCGAACCCTTCTCCTACGAGTGTCGCGTGCGCGTCAATCTCGGCATCGGCCTGGAGATCCAGGGCGACCAGCTGCGCTCGTCCGGCTCGACTGCGGACGCGGTGAGCGTCTACCAGGAAGCCGAAGACACGATCGCCCCCTGTCAGACCGCCTCCGGTGGAGGCGGCCAGTCCGGCGACCAGAACCAGTCGGGGGGACAGTCCGATCAGCAGTCCGGCGGTGAATCCAACAACCCCGCCGACGAAAACAAGGAACGCGTCGGGGACAAGAAACAGCAGGCCGAGCAGGAGTCTCAGGGGCAGGACGGATCGCAGGACCAGCAGCAACCGGACCAAAAGAGTCAGCAAGGCCAGCAGGGCCAGCAGGAGAATCCGACGCCCAGCCCCAGCCCGTCCGAAGACCCCTACGCGGGCGAAAGCAAGGACCAAAAGGAACGCAGGGAACAGCTCGAAAACCAGAACAAGGATCGGCAGCAGAACCAGCGTGACGCTCAGGATGGGCGCCGCGACGGCAACCCGAACGGCGCCTGGTGAGGAGCGCAAACCCGTCTCACTTTCGCTGTGACGTGCACCCATAAAACCCAACGGCGGCCCAGGTGGCCGTCAAACACCGATAGGCTGGTAGCGTGAAGGTTCTTCTCGTTGGTAACGGAGGTCGCGAACACGCGATCGCCCGTGCGCTGGTACGAACGTCCACCCCTGAGTATCCCGTGTCGCTTGTCGTCCAGGCGGGTAACCCCGCGCTGGAGCAGCTGGGTCGCTCCCTGACCATGGATCCGCTGGACCCGAAGGACGTCGTGCGCCGCGCCACGTCCGAGAAAGTCGACCTCGTGGTCGTCGGCCCCGAGGCTCCGCTCGTCGCGGGCGTCGCGGACGCGGTCCTGGACTACGGGATTCCCGTCTTTGGCCCCACGAAGGACGCCGCGCGCCTCGAGGCCTCCAAGTCGTTTGCGAAGCAGGTCATGGCCGACGCCGGCGTGGCGACGGCTCGCGCTTTCACGTGCACCACGATGGACCAGGTCGAGGCCGCGTTCGACGAACTGGGCGCCCCCTACGTCGTGAAGGATGACGCGCTCGCCGCCGGCAAGGGCGTCGTCGTGACCACCGACCGTGCCCAGGCCTCGAACCACGCGCGCGCCTGCCTGTCGCGCGACGGGGGAGCGGTCGTCATCGAGGACTACCTCGACGGCCCCGAGGTCTCCCTCTTCTGTTTCGCCGACGGCGCGACCGTCGTGCCCCTGCAGCCCGCCCAGGACTTCAAGCGCGTGGGCGATGGCAACGAGGGCCCGAACACGGGCGGCATGGGCGCCTACAGCCCGCTCCCGTGGCTGCCTGAGGAAGCCACCCAGCGCATCGTCGACGAGGTCGCCCAGCCCGTCATCACCGAGATGGCGCGTCGCGGCACCCCCTTCCGCGGGCTCCTGTACTGCGGCCTCGCGATGACCTCCAAGGGCATCCGCGTCGTCGAATTCAACGTGCGTTTCGGTGACCCGGAGACCCAGGTTGTCCTCGAGCGCCTCGATTCCCCGCTGGCCCCCATCCTGTACGCGGCCGCGACCGGCACCCTCGCCAAGGTCCCCGCGCCCGTGTGGAGCCAGGACGCCGCCGTCACGGTCGTTATGGCCTCGGGCGGCTACCCGGGTCCCACGGATACCGGACACCAGATCACGGGTATCGATACGGCCGAGGCGTTGGACGGCGTCCACGTCATCCACGCCGGCACCTCCGAGGAGATCACCGACGACCCGGCCGACGTCGCCGCCGGATGCTGCGGCTTCGAGCCGACCTACGCGCTGGTGAACTCCGGCGGCCGAGTCCTCGACGTCGTCGCCCGCGCGGCCACACTCGACGAGGCGCGCGCGCTTGCCTACCGCGCCGTCGACCTCATCCACTTCGACGGGGAGCACCACCGCAGCGACATCGCGACGTGGCCCGCAGACCTTGCCGTCACCCTTGACTGACAACCTACTGAGGAGCACTATGACCGTCACCCTTCACGGCTGGACCCCGCTGAGCGCGGGCAAGGTCCGCGACATCTACGCTCCCGACGAGGCCGTAGTCGGCCCCGCGCCGCAGAACCTCACCCCGGCGGGACGCCCCCGCCACGCGAAGGCGGGCCCCGAGGCGCTGCTCATGGTGACGTCGGATCGCATCAGCGCCTACGACTATGTCCTGCCGACGCTGATCCCCGGCAAGGGCGCGGTCCTCAACCAGCTCGCCATCTGGTGGATGGGCCAGCTGCGTCCCCTCACGGAAAACCACCTGCTGGCCGTCGGCACGAAGGCCCCGGCCGAGGCCTCGCGCGCCCTGGAGGGCGCCCAGCCCACGCGCTTCACGGTGCCCGCCGAGGTGGACGGGCGCGCGGTTGTGTGCCGCAGCCTGCACATGATCCCCATCGAGTGCGTGGTGCGCGGTTACCTGACCGGCTCGGGTCTGGCCGAGTACCGCCAGTCCGGTTCCGTGTGTGGCATCGCTCTGCCCGAGGGCCTGACCGAGGCCTCGCGCCTCGAAGAGCCGATCTTCACCCCGGCCGCGAAGGCGGAGCTGGGCGAGCACGACGAGAACATCACCTTCGAGCAGACCGCCGAGCGCATCGGCGAGGAGCTCGCGGTCGCGATCCGCGACCTGTCCATCGCCCTATACAAGGCTGCCCGCGACATTGCCGCCGAGCGCGGCATCATCATCGCGGACACCAAGTTCGAGTTCGGTATCGACGTGACCACGGGAGCCCTCGTGCTCGCCGACGAGATCCTCACCCCCGACTCCTCGCGCTTCTGGCCCGCAGACCAGTGGGTGGAGGGTCAGGTGACCCCCAGTTTCGACAAGCAGTACGTGCGCGACTGGCTGGTCTCCGACCACTCCGGTTGGGACCGCGCCTCGGGCGCCAACCCGCCCGCGCTGCCCGACTCCGTCGCCGCCGCGACCGCCGCGCGCTACGTCGAGGCCTACCGCCGACTCACCGGGTCGGACCCCATCCTGTAAAATGACTTGCCCGCCGGGCAAGATGCGCGGCGGGATCCTCACCAACAACACAAGGAGGAACGCCGTGGGGCGAATCATCGTGGAAGTGATGCCGAAGCCGGAGATCCTGGATCCCCAGGGTAAGGCTGTCGGTTCGGCGCTGCCCAGGCTCGGAATCACGAGCTTTGAGGCCGTGCGCCAGGGTAAGTGCTTCCACCTGAGCGTGGACGGTCCCGTTACCGACGAGCTCCTGGACCAGGCCCGTAAGGCCGCCGAAGAGGTCCTGTCCAACCCGATCATCGAGGACGTCGTGCGCGTCGAGGCCATCGACGAGGCCGACGCCCGTTACGCGGGAGGCGCGCAGTGACACGCATCGGAGTCGTCACCTTCCCGGGCACCCTCGATGACCGCGACGCCGCCCGCGCGGTGGAAATTGCCGGCGCGCAGGCCGTGTCCCTGTGGCACAAGGACCCCGACCTGCACGGCGTCGACGCGGTCGTCATCCCCGGAGGCTTCTCCTACGGCGACTACCTGCGCTGCGGCGCGATCGCCGCAACCGCCCCCGTCATGAGTGAGATCGTGCGCGAGGCCGGACGAGGCCTGCCCGTCCTGGGCATCTGCAACGGTTTTCAGGTCCTGTGCGAGTCGCATCTGCTGCCCGGCGCGCTCATCCGCAACGACCACCAGAAGTTCCTGTGCCGCGACCAGGTGCTGCGCATCGAAAACGCGGACACCGCGTGGACGCGCGCCTACAGCGCCGGTGACACCATCACCGTGCCCCTCAAGAACGGCGAAGGCAACTTCCAGGCGTCCCCCGCCGAGCTCGAACGCCTCGAGGGTGAAGGCCGCGTCGTGTTCCGCTACGTCGACTTCAACCCCAATGGAAGCGCCAACGACATCGCGGGCGTCACCAACGCCGCGGGCAACGTCGTCGGCCTCATGCCCCACCCCGAGCACGCGACCGAAGCCGGCTTCGGCCCGCTCTCCCTCGGCCCCGACGGCGCCAGCCACCACGGCGGCACCGACGGCCTGGGCATCTTCCGTTCCGTCCTCGCATCCCTCGTCGGCTGACGACGCCACCGCGCCCTCACGCGTGAGGGAGCCCCGGCCTCGTCCCAGACCTTTCGAATGGAAACACGAATGACCTCCGAAAACACCCGCGAGCTGCCCGACACCGTCGAGAACGCCGCCGCGACCCCCGACCAGGACATGCCCTGGAAGGAACTCGGCCTCAAAGAGGACGAATACCAGCGCATCTGCGACATCCTCGGACGCCGACCCACCAACGCCGAGCTCGCCATGTACTCCGTCATGTGGTCCGAGCACTGCTCCTACAAGTCCTCCAAGAAGCACCTCGCCGAGCAGTTCGGTGCGCGCACGACCGACGCGATGAGGAAGCACCTCCTCGTCGGCATGGGACAGAACGCCGGCGTCGTCGACATCGGCGGCGGTTGGGCCGTCACCTTCAAGGTGGAGTCCCACAACCACCCGTCCTTCGTCGAGCCCTACCAGGGTGCGGCCACCGGCGTGGGCGGCATCGTCCGCGACATCATCTCCATGGGCGCGCGCCCGATCGCCGTCATGGACCAGCTGCGCTTCGGCGCCGTCGACCACCCCGACACGGCGCGCGTCGTCCACGGCGTCGTCTCCGGCGTCGGCGGCTACGGCAACTGCCTGGGCCTGCCCAACATCGGCGGCGAAACCGAGTTCGACCCCTCCTACCAGGGCAACCCCCTTGTCAACGCGCTGTGCATCGGCAAGCTGCGCCACGACGACATCCACCTGGCCAACGCGACCGGCGAAGGCAACCTTGTCGTCCTCTTCGGTGCCCGCACCGGCGGCGACGGCATCGGCGGCGCGTCCATCCTCGCCTCCGAGACCTTCGAAGACGGCATGCCCGCCAAGCGCCCCTCCGTCCAGGTGGGCGACCCCTTCATGGAGAAGGTCCTCATCGAGTGCTGCCTCGACCTGTTCGAGGCCGACGTCGTCCAGGGCATCCAGGACCTCGGCGCCGCGGGCATCTCGTGCGCCACCTCCGAGCTGGCCTCCAACGGCGACTCCGGCATGCACGTGGACCTCGAGAACGTGCTCCTGCGCGACCCCACGCTCACCGCGGGCGAGATCCTCATGAGCGAGTCCCAGGAACGCATGATGGCGATCGTGACCCCGCAGGATCGCGAGCGCTTCTTCGAGATCATCGACAAGTGGGACGTCGAGGCCGCTGTCATCGGCCACCTCACCGGCGACGGCCGCCTCACCATCGACCACTACGGCCACCGCATCGTCGACGTCGACCCGAAGACCGTCGCTCACGAGGGTCCCGTCTACGACCGCCCCTACGCGCGCCCCGCGTGGCAGGACGAGCTGCAGGCCGCCACCTCCGAGGAGCTTGCGCGCCCCGCCACGCGCGAGGAGCTCATCGCCGACGTGCGCGCCGTGCTCTCCGACGTCAACCAGGCATCGAAGGCGTGGGTCACCGACCAGTACGACCGCTACGTGCAGGGCAACACCGCCCTCGCCCAGCCCGACGACGCGGGTGTCATCCGCATCGACGAGGAGAGCGGCCTCGGCGTGGCTCTGTCGACCGACGCGAACGGCTGGTACACGAAGCTCGATCCGGCAGCGGGAGCCCGCCAGGCCCTCGCCGAGTCCTACCGTAACGTCGCCGTCGTCGGCGCGCAGCCCGTCGCCATCACGGACTGCCTGAACTTCGGCAACCCCGAAGACACGGACGCCATGTGGCAGCTGGTGACCGCCATGACCGCGCTCGCGGACGGATGCATCGAGCTCGAGATCCCCGTGACCGGCGGCAACGTGTCCCTGTACAACTCGTCCGGCACCGAGAAGGGCCTGCCGAACTCGTCGATCAACCCGACGCCCGTCATCGGCATGCTCGGCATCCTCCCCGACGTCACGCGCGCCAACCCTTCCGGTTTCACCGAAGAGGGCCTCGCCGTCATCCTCCTGGGCACCACCCGCGAGGAGTTCGACGGGTCCGCGTGGGCGCGCATCGCCCGCTCGCACCTCGGTGGCCTGCCGCCCGAGGTGGACCTGAAGGCCGAGGTCGCCCTCGGTAACGTCGTGCGCGCCCTGAGCGCCGCCGACGGCCCGGACGGCCGACCCCTCGTGCGCGCCGCCCACGACCTGTCCAACGGCGGCCTCGTGCAGGCCCTCGTGGACTCCGCGCTGCGCTTCGGCGTTGGCGGCGTCTTCGATGTCGCGTCGGCGGCTCGCCGCGACTGCGTGGGCGACCACGAGATGCTCCTGTCCGAGTCTCAGGCCCGCGCCTTCGTCGCGGTGCCCGAGGTGGCCGTTAAGGCCGTGTTCGCGGCCGCCGAGGCCGAGGGCGTGGACGCCGTGCGCATCGGCACCACGGGTGGCGACATGCTCGCGATCAGTGGCGTCGACCTGCTCGCCGCCGAAGGCGAAGGCTGCGGCTGGATCGCCTCGATCGACGAGCTGCGCGAGCTGAGCGAGACCGGACGCACGTACTTCTGAGCACTCGCGTCTGAGTCGTAGCGCTAGGGGCGCGGGCCTGCGGGCTCGTGCCCCCTGTGCTGTGTTGCTGTGTGGCCCCACGGGTTTTCCGGGCGCCGTGTGAGCTCCGGTGTTGCTTCACCCGCCTGATTTCCGGCCGCCGCGTTGCCTGCCGCGTTAGGCCGGGCCGCTGTGTGTGCCGGTGGGCGGCGGCCCGCCCGCGAGATCGCCACACGCGAGCCTCAAGGCTCGGAGTGGTCGATCTCGAGGCCCGCCCTGGCCCTGCCGCCGCCCCACCGGCACCGCGGCCAGGCACTTCGGCCCCTCTGGCGCCCTCCATACCAGTGGGCCTGGTGTGCTGATGGGTAGTGCACTGGAGGGCCTACGTCTGCACGCGCGAAAAAGTTCGCCCTGCGCGCTCAAAATGGCCTGAAATTGGGGTTTTGTGGCCTGTTGGGTGAGTTTTGTCGCGGAAGTGCCGGTGGAGGGGTGGTGTTGGGCGAACTTTTTCGCGCCGACCGGTGCTGCGCCCAGGTCTTGTAGCGATGTGGCACACTTCGTGTTGGTGTTGGTGTTGGTGTTGGTGTTGGTGTTGGTGGTTTGCGCCATGCGAAGCCCTTTTGCGGCGTGTCGTCGGCGTGTCGGCGCCTTGGATGGCGTAATTCTCCCCGATTGGTGGCGGCGCGGCCGCAACTTGAGAACGTGTAACGCCCAAGTTGCAGACCACCTCGGTGAAAAACGCCGAAAATGGGCTACTAGTGGCAAAGTGGTCTGCGTTTTGGGCGCAACGATGTCTGGCATGGTGTGTTGGTCGCACGTGAACCCGCTATTACGAGTGGTAACCCGCTATATCGCACGCAAACCCGCTATTGAGAGCGTGGGCGGGGCTGCCCAGGCTCGTATTAGCGGGTTAACGTGCGCATTGAAGGGCCGGGGCCACCACCTATCGGACCCGGGTGCACGCAAGCGAGCGTACTCTGGCTAGGTCCGGGTGGGTGCGACGGTCGCCACGCTCGGGTGAACGCAAACGAGCAGGCAGGAACACTCCCCGAGCACGCAAGAATAAGCACGACTTCATGAGGGACTGGCCAGGACCGATCCGAAGCGTTATCAAGCGCAGTTGCGGCGTATGAGAAAGATGCGACACGACCTGTGACAACGCTCCGAAGCCATGCCATATGGTCGAAGGCCTAGTAAAAGCGCTCCAATCTTTGGCATACTGAAGGGCGGAAAATATTCGCCACAACAGGAGCTGTCTGTGCCTGAGCAAAACGTCCCCACTGCAACTGAGCAGGCTGCTGCAACTGAGCAGGCCCCGGCCTCGTCGGAGGGTGTCAGTAAACCCAGCCTGGCCCGTGTGATCGCCGCGTGGGCGGTGCACGCGTTCACTATCTCCGGACTCGCGTGGGCGACGCTCGCGCTCTTCGCGATGCTCGAGAACAATATTCCGATGATGTGGCTGTGGTTCGCTATCGCGCTCATCGTGGATGGCGTCGACGGCACGCTGGCCCGCAAGGTCGGCGTTCGTCAGGTGATCCCCTGGTTCGACGGCGGCGTCGTCGACAATCTCGTCGACTACCTGACGTGGACGTTCCTGCCGGCCCTGTTCATGGCGATGTACCTGCCGTTTGGCCCGAAGCCGGTCCCGGTCATCATGATGGTGGTTATCATCGTCTCCTCGGTGTTCTGCTACGCGAACGACGGGGAGAAGTCGAACGACAACTACTTCGTGGGCTTCCCCGCGGCGTGGAATTGTGTCGCGATTGTCATGTACGTGCTTCAGACTCCCGCGTGGGTGAATATTGCGGCGACGATTTTCCTTGCGATTATGACGCTGGTTCCGTTGCATTACACGCACCCGGCGCGCGTGAAGCGCTTCCAGATCCCCAACATTATCGGTGCGGCCGCGTGGATTGTTGCGTGCGCGTACATGGTTGTCGTCTATCCGGTGCAGCCCCTGTGGACTCTGATCCTGTTCTGGGTTGGCGGCGGCTGGTTCATGATCGCGGGCTTTATCCGCACGGCGACCGGCGAGGACAAGTAATCTCCTCGTCACCAACGAATATGAACGTCCCCCGGGCCTCGCGCTCGGGGGACGTTTGTTGTTGGTGGATCCGTTGACGTGCAGGCCGGGTTGTCGCCGCCACGGTGACGAGGCTGGGGCGTGTCGCGCGGTGATGGTGTCGTCGTGTGGTGGCTGAGGGGCTCGAATGGACGAGGTAGGGGCAGTCTGTGTTGTAAACGCACGGTATGCGGGGGCTGCGTCGGTGTGGTGAGCGCTGGAAGGCATGGTGGCCGTGAGCATGTGGCGGATTTGCAGTGGCCGACATCACCTGCAGCCAAAATTTCGCATGCAATTCGGTTGGATGAAAGTTCAATAATATCTGAAAACGTTGCAATTCCAACGGTGTGGGTTCATATGTTGAAATAGCTCGGGGGGAATTGCATGCGAAACTGCGGGGTGCCTCGCTGTCCGCCCTCTCAAAAGTCGCACGTAATTCCTCCAGGACCTCATTCGCTGATAGCTCAAATACCGCGGAATATCAACGAGCTGATTTCAAAACCTGAAACATCCTCAGCGGAATTACGTGCGACATTGATGTGGACTAGTTTCGAGGCGCGGCGCCGGGCTGGGGTTGTCAAGTCTCGAGGGCGGGCCTTGGGTGCCAGAAACGTCAACGGGCGTGGTGCTGGCGGGCCTGGTTGCGCTGCCCGTGTGCGCACAAGCAGTCCCGCCAACGCAAGCTGCCCGTGTGCGCACAAGCAGGCTGGCTGACGCAAGCAGCAGCAGCAGCTAAGCGGCGCAGTTGCTGCTGCCGACAGCGCATCAACTGTGCGCCTACTTCGCGAGCTGTGCGCCTACTCCGCCAGGCCCTTTTTGACGGCGCGGTCGCGCCGGTAGCGGAAGACTTCGAGGAAGATCCCGCCGAAGAAGATGCAGGCGATGGCGGTCCAGACGCCCGGGGGAGCGTGGCGCCCGTACATGAGGAAGTACACGTAGGGCGCGAGGAAGGTGATGGCCGCGGTGGCGGCGCCGACGATGCGGTGCCAGAGTTTTTGCCCGGCGACCATTTCGATAAGCCCCCACGTGTAGGGGATGGCGGTGATCATGTCGATGGCCCACAGGATGCGCCAGTCGCCCCGGAAGTGCGGCACGTACATGACGGGGACGGCGCGGGCCATGGAGTAGACGAGGACGACGACGTAGGCGATGAATTTGGGGTTGCGGCACAGCTTGAGGAAGCTGGCGCGTTCGATGATGGAGGCGCCGACGGCGCGCGAGGCGTGCGTCGCGTGCGAGGAGGTCGTCAGCGTGTCGAGTCCGGCCATGGCGACGCGCATGAACTCGCGCTGTTCGTCGCTGCCGGATGCCCAGTGTTCGAGGAGTTCGAGGGGGGACATGGCGACGGGCGTGTAGCCGTCGCGTGCCACCCCGGCCTCGTGAATGATGTCGGCGTCGAGGGCGTCGCGCAGCCGCGGGAGGTCGCGTGTGGGGATGTCGGCGATCCATAGGCGTACGCGGCGTTGGATGGCGTCGTGGAGTTCGTGGGAGAGGGCGTGTCCGGCGGGCGAGTGCGGTGAGAAGCCTTCGGCGGCGATGTCTGAGAGGGACCCGGGAACTTCGACGATGCGGGTGGTGAGGTCTCCGGCGCGGTCGACGCCGGAGATGGCGATGATGGTGGCAGCGTCCCACTGGTAGCTGCGCGCGATCTCGAGGTCGAGGATCGAACGCAGTGTGATCAGGGAAGCGGTGTCACTCACGTGGGGCCTCTCGTTGGAAGTCGGACACAACCATTGTGCCTGACAAAGCGGTCGGACTGCACGCCCGAGGCGGGTGTGGTCGCGCCGCGTAGAATCGGGGTATGGCGAAACGACGGATCGACCCGGGTGAGGGGATGGTGGCGCTGCGCTCGTGGCGAGATGCGGTGGAGCGCGGCGAGGAGCCGTCGCGCGCGGTCGTGTTGACGGCGGTCCGCTTCACTCTCGAGGAGCTTGGCGTCTTGCATCCGGGTCGCGCGGTCGAGGTACGTGTGCCTCCTGCGGGCGCGGTGCAGATCCTGCCGGGGACGACTCACCGGCGTGGCACTCCGCCCGCCGTCGTGGAGACCGATGCGCGCACGTGGCTGTCGCTCGCGTGCGGTCTCCTCACGTGGGACGAGGCCGTGGCGGGGGCTGCGGTGAGTGCTTCGGGTGAGCGCACGGACCTGGGGCCCTTCCTGCCGCTCGTGTAAGCGACAGGGCAGGCGACGAGGCAGGGGCCTCGGTGTGTGGGGCTCAGGCCTCGAGCTGGGGAAGGCCGAAGCGCGCTTCGAGCTTGGGGGCGAGCCACTTCTGGGAGCCCTTGTAGGCGTAGCGCTGGGCGACGGCCGCGATGGCGGCGGAGGAGGCTGCGAAGAGGACCAGCGAGGCCATGGTGACGTCGTCGGCGTCCTCGGCGGGAATCGGTCGGCCGGTTGCAATCTTCCAGCCGGCTTCGAAGAGCTTGGAGGCGGCGAAGGCCGCTCCGGCGATGACGACGGTCGTGGCGACCTTTTCAATGGTGGCTGAGTCCATGGTTGCCTCCTGGCGTGGGGGTGGTTGTCCCTTCGCGCATGCGCGTGCTTCCATGATGCCCCACGCGGGGCTCTTGCGCGAGGGCCACGGGCGTGCTGCCCTATGCTTGAACGGTAGTGTCCCCGTCAGAAGGATTCCTCATGGCTCGCGCCCGCTCTGTTTTTGCGTTGTCGGCCCTCGCCGTTGTGGCCACGTCGGTGGCGGCCTGTTCGCCGTCCGTGTCTTCGAGCGCCCCCCGGGATCCTTTCGCGTCCCCGATTGTGCCGGGTCAGAGTGCTCGCGCGTCGTCGAGCGCGGCCGGGCATGGGACGATCGACGCGCCGACCCCGCGCAGCGGCTCGGGCACGGTAACGGTCGCTCTGGTGGGCGGTGCACAGCTGCCGATGGAGACGGCTCAGGAGTTTACAAAGGCGACGGGTTTCACGGTTGCGGCTGTGCCGGTGGACGGCGTGGGTGAGCTGGCGGAGACGAATGCGGATGTTGCCCTGGGGCTTGATGGCGCGGATGCGCTGCAGGCGAGCGCGTCGGGCGCGATTGCGACGGTTGCGCCGCAAGATACGGTGACGCTGTCGGGTACGTCGGTGGAGGGCGCGGCTGGCGCGGTCGCCTACGGCCGCGATGACGTGTGCGTGATCGCCGACAAGTCGTGGATGAGTGCGAATGGGCGTACGCTGCCGACCTCGTTTGGCGATCTGACGTCGCCGCGTATCCGCGCGCTGCTCGCGGTCCCGGACCCGGCCTCGTCGTCGGTGGGTCGCGCGTTCGTGCAGGAGGCGGTCGCGCAGACGGGCGAGGGCTTGGGGGCGTTCGCGCAGTCTCTGAACCCGCGCGTGGACCCGTCGCTGGGAGCGACGGTGGGCGCGTGGACCGCTGGCGCGCACGTGTCCGATGGGTATCTGTCCGAGGTCGTGGGTGCCTCCGCGGGAACGTCGGGCGCGTATCCGCTGGTTGTAGCGCCGCGCTCGCTGGCTGCCGCGGCCGCGACGAACACGGGTGCGGACTCTTACGGCACGCCGATTTCGTCGACGTGCATTGCCCGCATTATGTACGCGGCGGCGACGGGTTCGTCGGCTTCTGACGGCGCGGAGTCGCTGATTGCTTGGCTGCAGGGGGAGAGCGCTCAGCGTTCGTTGGCGACGACGGGTGCCGCGTATCCGATTGATGGTGCGCTCGCGGCCGACACGAAGGCCAGTTGGCTCATGGGTATCACGGGCGAGGCGATCGTCGCTGATGAGACGGTGGGCTCACTGGATGCGCTCGATGCCTGGCTGGCCACGTGGTCCTCGGCGCTGGCCGCGCCTGCACCCACGCCTTCGCAGACTCCCGCCGCCGACGCGGGGACCGATCCGGGTACGCCCAACGCAGGGCAGGATCAGGCGCCCGCGGATGAGACGGGCGACGGCGATCCGGGCGACGAGGGGTAGCCCCTCCGCGCCCTCACGGTTCGCGTCAGCCTCGCAGCATTGCGGGGCTGACTTTGCATTCCTCCCCGATGCGCATGGGGGCGATGAGGCCCCTGTCGCGCAGCTCGAGGAGGCGCGGCACGGTGCGTTCGACGACCTTCCACGGGTCGATCGTGTTGAGGTAGATGCGTGTGCCGCCCTCGAAGCCAGCGAGGGTTGAGATGCGCCACTTGAGCAGGATGCGCCAGCGCATGGGCGTTGAGACCGTGGGCGGGCGGTGGTACCACTCTTCGTTTGCGGGCACCTCGACGCCCGTCGCGGCGTGCGCGGCGTGGAGGATGTCGGAGATGCCTCGCATGGCTTCGGGGCTGACTTCCCACGGGTTTGCGGCCTGTCCGAGGGGCCAGATCGCGATGCCCGGGAAGCGGTGCCCGAAACCGGCGAGGGCGACGGCGTGCTCGTTTTGGGCGATGAGAAGCTTGCGCGTGGCCGCGACCGTGAAGATTTGGTCGTAGATGTCGGGCTGGGCGCGCAGGCGTTCCAACTCGGCCTCGGTTTGCACGGACAGGTCGTCGATGGCGACGAGCTGCTTGTGGAGGTGGTCGAAGGATGCGCCGGCGGGGCGCAGCCAGTTCTGGAAGGTGGCGACGTAGCGCACGGCGGGGTCGAGGTCGTACAGGTCGCGCATCGAGCGGGCCGTGTATGCCGTGTACTGCGCGTGTTCCTCGGGGGTGAGGGTGCCCGACCCGGCCAGCTGGTGGGCCTCGGTGGCCCCGTCGACGTAGTGGCGCCTGCCGATGATGAGGTCGTGGCCGCCGGAGAAGAAGCCGTTGGCGGCCTGCAGGCGCGCGGTTTCGCTGGTGGCCGCGAACTCGCCCTCGCTCATGCCCGAGGCCAGCATGCGGGCGCGCACGACGTTCATGACGTGCTCGTAGCCCGCGTCCGAGGCCAGGTAGTGGGCCATCCGTCGCCGGTCGTCCTCGGAGGGCACGTGGCCGTGGTTGAGGTGCCAGTAGTTGTAGGAGACGATCTCGAACAGGTTCGGGATACGTCGAAACTCGGCAACCGTGTTCGTCAGCTGATCGGCGCCCAGGGCGTCCAGCTGCTCCCAGGACCCGTCCTCGTGGCGCACGAGGCGCGACTTCTCGGGCGGTGTTTCGAGGTAGCGTCCCGCGCAGAACGCGCAGTGGTGCCCGTCGGCTTCGTGGTCGATGGGGTTGCGGTCCGCGTGCGGGGCGGTCAGGGGACGGTTGCCGCGGCCCGGAACGGTCCACACCTCGGTGCCCGTGAGGAGGTTTTGCTGTTTGACGGTGCCGTCGGCCAGCCGGACGATGGCGCGGTCGGCGCGCGTGAGCTTGGAAGCCATACCTGTATTGTACCCGTCCTCAGAGCCGGTCCATCGTGGCGGGATGCGATCCCGTGCGTCCCGCCTCGCCCTCGTCGAGCGCGTCGATGCGGGCGCTCTGTTCGGGGCTCAGCGAGAAGGAGAAGAGGTCGAAGTTGGTGGCCATGCGCGCCGGGCTCAGTGTCTTGGGGAAGACGACGTGGCCGCGGTCGAGGGCCCAGCGCAGGGCGACCTGGGCGGGGCTCACGCCGAGCTGGGACCCGATCTCGATGAGCGTCGCTTCGGTGACGGCGCGTCCGCGTGCGAGGGGGGACCAGGCCTCGAACACCATGCCGAGCCCCTGCGCGTAATCGCGTAGCGCGGCGTTGGGCAGGAAGGGGTGGGCTTCGACCTGGAGGACGTGCGGGGGAAACGTGGCGACCTCGCGGACGACCTCGATGTGTGCGCGCTCGTAGTTGGACAGGCCGATCGCCCGCGCGCGGTCGGCAGTAAAAGCGTCTTCGAGGGCGGGCCAGGGCAGTGCGACGTCGCCCCCGTACAGGGTGGGCAGCGGCCAGTGCACGAGGAGGAGATCGACGTAGTCGGTGCGCAGGTCCTCAAGGGAGCGCTCGATCGAGGCGGCGGCCCGCTCGGGCTCGTGGTTCGAGTTGTCGATCTTCGTGGTGACGAACAGGTCCTCGCGCGCGATGCCCGAGGCCTCGAGCGCCGCCCCGACCTCGGCCTCGTTGCCGTACATCTGGGCGGTGTCGATGTGGCGGTACCCGACTTCGAGGGCGCGGCTGACCGCGTCGTACGTGTCCGCGGGTGCGACCTTGTAGGTGCCGAAACCGAGCACGGGGATGGGCATGCCCGTCGGGAGGGTGAGGGTCGGAATCGGGGACGAGGCCGGGGCGGGGCCTGCGGGTGGCGGGGTGTTCATCGGTGAATCCTCCTAGTCGCCACCAGTGTAGCCTCCCGCGCGCGGCGCGGTCGCGGTCGGCGCGGCGCGGTCGCGGTCGGTGTGCCATAGCGTGGTCCTCGTTTCGGTGCCGCGTCGGTGCCCGTTCGAGTACACAGGAGAAATCATGATCAATGCATGCGAGACGGAGGATGGTGTCGTCTTCGATATGAGCGAGCTGGAGTGCGACGCGCTGCGCTCGTATGCTGACGGAGTCCTGACTGACCCCGCGCATCCTTTCGTTGAGCTGCTGCGCGGCCAGGGCCTCGTCGTCGGCGATACGCCCGTTCCGCACCTCGCCGCGGTCCTCGAGGGGTTCGCGCAGGCGACGAAGGCGCTGACTGCCTGGGTCGTCGCTCCGGCCGGATGTCGCCGCGTCACCTTCTTCGTCGGCCCGCGCTCCGCTGTCGTATCGCGGTGCGATGAGGGGGGACTGTATGCGGATGAGCATGACATGTTGTCGGTGTGGGCGATCGATGTCGCGCAGCTGAGGGAGACCTTCCTGAGCTCAGCGCATTGGGTGAACCGTCGGGAGAGGGGATTGTGCCGACGGCGGTGCCGGAGGTGCTCTGGGAAGATATTGAGGACGTTCTCGCCGAGTAAGTCCCCGCGTGAGCGATAGATCTCAAAATTTGAGACTGTCGGGTGGCAAATAATTTCTGTCCCAATGGTCAGAGCGCTCTCCAGGGCGGTTTTTCCTGGTTTTGGAAGACGTTCGCCTCGACTTTGGAGGGCTCTGGCTGTTCGACGGGTGCTTTGTTGGAATATCACTGAAAAACTTGAAAAAGGCGTCTGCAATGTGGTTGGCACTTTTATTGGTGTCACGGTTGGTTTCCTCGATATTCCCCGTCATTTCGGGAACACCCGTCTAACCAGGCGGTAGGGTTTTTGTTAGGTAGCCCACCGCCAATTCCCCGCTCTAACAACGATTTTGGCGTACGATAGATACTGTTCAACCACGATCGTCTACACGCCCAGACAACGAACGGAGAGTTATGTCGGTTCGCAATGCCCTGCTGGCACTTGTTGCGCAGCAGCCCGCCGGTGTCTACCGCCTGAAGCAGATGTTCGAGGAGCAGACGTGCGGAGCATGGCCGCTGAACATCGGCCAGGTCTACCAGACGATGCAGCGCCTCGAGCGAGACGGTCAGGTCGTCTCTCACGCTGAGACCAATGCGGGCCGTGATTCCGAGGTCTTTGAGCTGACTGATGTCGGTCGTGAAGTCCTCGCCGCCTGGTGGTCCACCCCTGTTCCTCGCGAACATCCCGAACGTGATGAGCTTGTGATGAAGCTCGCTGTGGCCGCCGCCGACCCCACGGTCGACGTCGAGGCCATGATCCAGACTCAGCGTCGCTCGACCCTGGGCTCGCTGCGCGATGTGACCCGCCTGAAGGCTTCGGCCGATGAGGGCGAGCTCGCGTGGAAGCTCATCCTTGAGCGTCACATCTTCGACCTTGAGGCCGAGCTCAACTGGCTCGACCACATTGAGTCCGGTGCGGTCTCCGAGGCCGCGCGTCGTGCCGCCTTCGCCGCTGCGAAGGGCCGCTTGATGAACTGGGCCCAGGCCGATGCTGGCATTTCGGAGCGTGCCGGGGTGCGATGAGCCAGCCTGTGCCACTACCGATCCGGATGGCTGGCGTCGGACATGAGTTCGGCGCTGACGGCGTCCGAGTGAGAGCGCTCGACGGGATCGACCTTGAGGTCGCACCCGGCGAGCTTCTCGCTGTTATGGGTCCCTCTGGCTCCGGTAAGTCGACGCTGCTGTCGATCGCCGGCGGCCTGGAACGTCCGACCCGAGGCCACGTCTATATCAACGGGGTTGACCTGGCGGCTTTGGACAGTGTTCATCGCGCAGAGGTTCGTCGCCGGTCGATTGGATACGTCTTCCAGGATTACAACCTGATCCCCTCGCTGTCGGCCCTCGAAAACGTTGAGATGCCGCTGCAGCTCGACGGCGTGAGTCCCTCCAAGGTGCGCGAGGCTGCGATGGCCGCGCTTGAGGAGGTAGGCGTCGCGGACCTGGCTGATCGCTTCCCGGATCTCCTGTCCGGCGGTCAGCGCCAGCGCATCGCGATCGCCCGCGGACTCGTGGGTAACCGCTCGGTCATTCTTGCGGACGAGCCGACGGGTGCGCTCGATTCTCACACTGGCGAACAGATCATGTTGGTGTTGCGTGATCACATTGATGCCGGTGCAGCCGGTATCCTCGTGACTCATGAGGCCAGAATGGCCGCATGGGCAGATCGGACGGTCTTCCTGCGCGACGGTCGCATCGTCGACCGATCGAGGGGGGATTCGCTGAAGGATCTGCTGGCAGACACCGCACCAAGGATCTGATGAACCGACTCAGCACACGGATGAGGCGATGGGGAGTGGTACTCCGCATCGCCTCTCGTGATGCGCGCCAAAGCCTGGGCCGTACGTCCACGGCGGTCTTCCTGATCTCGCTACCGATCATCATTGCGATTGCGGCGATCACCTTCTGGGACGTCACGACCTCTCAGCGCTACCAGGCCTCGTCGTGGCTCGGGCATCGCAGCGACGTGCAGGCGGTGACGTTGCACCGGTCGTCGACGGCCATCGAGCAGGACTTCACCGCGGACCGCCTGTCGAAGACGGCCTCGAGCGACGAGGTCTCGGTTTCGATGGACACCCTCCAGAGCTGGCTGCCCGAGGGCGATCAGCTGGTCGCCGTCGATACGCTCTACCAGCTGCGTCTGGAAACGGCGGATGGCACGGGTTTTACGGTCGACAACGGCACGCAAACGGCCTCGCTGGAGGCGCCGCGCGTCAATGCGGGTGGTGAGAGCGGGCCGTTGGCCGCTGGTCATGCCGTCATCTCCGAGGACGTGGCCCGGGCCCTGTCAGTGAGCGTCGGCGACTCGGTGAACCTGTCCCTGACGATCGCGAAGGAACGAGCGACTCAGTCCCTGAAGGCGAGCGTCGTGATCGACTCCATCATTGGGGGTTCTGAGCGCGCGATTATCGGCGATGGGACCCTTCCGATTGACCGCCTCGCCGTTGCGGGGCGCACGCAGACTGCCTGGTTCGTGACGGGACCGACGCCGGTGTCGTGGGAGAAGATCCGCGAACTGAACGCATCCGGTTTCTCGGTCCTGTCCCGTCAGGTGCTGGCAAACCCGCCCGACGCCTCGGCCCTGCCCTCGCAGATCGCCCAGTACGAGGTTCCCCAAAGCGCTCGGAGCGCCAACCCGTGGCAGTACCTGCTGCTCGTCACCGGTATTCTGCTGATCCTCACGGAGATGATCCTGCTCATCTCGCCGCTGTACACCGTCGCTCAGCGCTCGGTCATGCGCACGGCTGCCATGATTGTCGCCAATGGCGGCGACCGCACCGACGGCCGTCGGCTCACGATCGCCCACGGCGTGATCATTGGCCTCTACTCGGCAGTGTTTTCCGCGGCTTTCTCCGCGGCCGCGATGGTGGGAATCGGCATGTGGTCGGGCCTGGGTATCAGGATCGTCCCGTGGTGGCCCCTCGCGCTGTCCGTGCTGCTGCCGGTTCTCCTCTCGCTCATGGCGTCCGTGTCTCCGGCACATACGACCTCCCATATCGACACCTCTGCCGTCATCGGCGGGCGCGTGTGGGAGCCATCGCGCCTGGTGCGACGCCGCATGATCTACCCGCTCGCCCTCCTCGCTGGCCTGCCGCTGCTCGGCATTGCCGCCTGGCAAGGCTCGATTCTGGCACTCGTCGTCGGTATTGGTTTGCTCGAGGCGGGCCTGATCGGATCGATCCCCTACATCTTCACCCGGTGGCGCGCTCCCAACCGCCGCGCGTCGATGAGTATGCGCCTCGCCCTGCGCGACGCAGTGCGCAACGGCCACCGCACCTTCCCGGCCATGGCCTCGATCCTGACGACGGTGTTCGTGGCGTGCGGCCTGCTCATCACCCTGTCTTCCTCGAACGAGGCCGGCTGGAACTCGCGCCCGCACGTGGGGCAGCGGGGCCAGGTCTTTGTGTCGACCGTTGACCGCACGGATTCAGTCAAGCGCTCGCGCGACCTCATGAAGTCGGCTGTCGAAGCGGTCGACGGCCAGCGCGGCGTCACCTCGCAGGCGCCGCTGAATGGCCTGGCGTGGAATAGCGGCCCGGGTGGCCCGACCACGATGGTCGAGGCGGTGCATCCGTACAACAATTCGACGTTCACGATGTCGACGAACATGGGCACCATGGCGGAACTGGACGTGGCGTACATGGTTGATGACGGCACGTATCTGCGTCAGGCTGGGTACTTCAGCAACGAAGACGACATGGTGCGCGCGATTGCCACCTTGAACGCTGGCGGTGTCCTCATTCCCGATCCGGAGTACATCGATGGTGCGGGCCAGGTGACGCTGCGGAGCCTCGACATGAGCGCCATCGCGGAGGCGAAGGCGGCGGGAGCGTCGGACGCCAACCTGCCCGATGCCAAGGTGACGACGGTCCAGACCTTCGTTGCCTCACCCCTGACTCGCGTCAACGTTATCGTGCTGTCGCCGACTGCGGCGTCCTACCTCGGCCTCCAGGCGCGGCCTCTGGGCGAGCTCCTGACCGTCGATCATCCGGTGAGCCCCGTCGATGCTCCGTCATTCCAGGCGACGATCGCGCGCCAGGTGCCCGGCGCCTCGGCGCAGGTGATCGTGCCGACGATGCGTTCACTTGTCCTGCCCTACGCCGCGGCGCTCATCGCGGTTGTTGCCGCGGCTGCCACGGTCGCCCTCGTTGTGGCGCTGTCGGCTGCGGATATGCGCCCCGACCTCGATACCCTCGACGCGATCGGCGCTGCTCCCGCGATGCGCCGTCATGTGACGACCTGGCAGGGCGTGATCCTCGCTCTCAATGCGATCCCGACGGCCGTTCTGTCCGGCCTCGTTGTCGGTGTCCTCGCCGTCATCACGTTCGCCAACTCGCATGTCTTCTTGACGCTGACGACGCTGCGGCCGGTCGTGCCGTGGGGTGCGCTCCTGGGCATGCTCATCGGCATGCCGATCCTGTGCGCACTCGTCGCGATCGTTCTGACGCCCCGCCACCAGAAGCGTCTGCGTCGCATCAACTAGGGGACGCAGTGAGCCAGACCCCCGACGACGTCGTGATCCCCGCCGGCGCGCTCGCATCGTCCTCCGTGCGCGTCGATACCTGGCTGTGGGCGACCCGCCAGCTGAAATCCCGCTCCCAGGCGACGGCCGCCGTGCGTGCCGGGCACGTGCGCGTGAACGGGGAGCCCGTCAAAGCGGCCTACAAGGTGCGTGTCGGCGACGAGGTCCGCCTGCGCATCGAGGGCTTCGACCGCATCCTCGGGGTTGTCCTGCTGCTGAGCAAGCGCGTTTCCTACCCGCAGGCGCGCACCGCTTACGATGACCGCACGCCGGAGCGCCCGCGCGTGCACATTCCCGTCGCGATGCGTGAGAGGGGTAGCGGGCGCCCGACCAAGAAGGAGCGTCGCGAGCTCGATAGGCTGCGCGGCTACGATTCCCACGAGCACTACTGAGCTCACCGACGAGGCCGGGGCAGGCTTCGTCGGTGCGCGCATGCGGGTCGTTCACGGCTGAGTTGCGTCCGGGGTCGGGCTGACGACCCTTGGCTGCGGGTACACAAACCCCGCCGCCCACGCAGGGCGACGGGGTGGCGCGATCAGGAATGCGGTCTCACTCGTTCGGGAAGAACGACTTCACGTCAACCTTGTAGTACTCGCCCCAGGTGGGGTCGTAGGGGACTGTAAATTGGGTCTTGCCTGTGCCGCTGCGGTCGACGTCAACGGTTGCGACCTCGCTGGTGGTGTCGAAAGCCCCGTTGGGATCGTTGGTAGCAACGAGGTTATTGATGGTGACCTTATTCTGACACTGTTGATCAACAGCACTCTGAGCCGTCTCACTCACGCCAAGGTAGAGGTCACGTAGCTCGTCGAACTTCGCGACGTTCTCAGGTGTGATCTGTGCGCACCAGTAGGAGGGCTCCTCGGGGGAGGGGATCGGCGGGACCTCGGCAGCTTCCTGAGTCGGTACGTTCGCCGCTACCTGCTCCTGCTGAGCGTGGTACTGGGCCTCGTCGTAGGCGGGGATCGCCTCGGCGGTCTCAGACTGCGCGGGGGTCGCCTCGTAGGGTTCGACGTACTGCGTCCATGCGTGACCGTCCCACCAGCGCAGCTACGCAGCATCGGTCGGGTCGGCGTACCAGCCTTCCGCGGGTTCGCTCATCGTGATTCTCTCTCCCGTGCCGTGGCAAAACCGAGGGTACGGTCAGGAAGTCTAGTAGCCGTAGGGATGGTGGGCAACTATCTACTCAGACGCCGCTGGGCCAGATGCTGACAGCGCGGACGATGCAGGATCCCGAGTCGAAGGAAGGCAACGGTACAGTCGATGACAGCGAGGCTGATCCGCCCGCGGGGACGGTGACCGTCTGCTTGTCTGAGGGCTGATAGCCCTTGATGGTAGAGCCGGGGACGAGGTAGACCTCGACGCCGACGTCGTACGCCGAGAGGCCCGCCAGGTTCGTTCCGACAATGGATACGGATCCGGTGATTGTCGCCGAGGATGCCCCCGCCGTGCAGGTGGGGGTGTCTTGCTTGACCATGTCCTGCGATGCGTCTTTTGCGTACGCCTCGATAAAGTCCTTTTTCTTCGGGCAAATCTTGCCGATGGCTTCGTGGCGTGTCGCCGTCAGGGTCGAGTATTCTCGCGCCTTCACATCAAGCGAGGTGAAATCTGCATTCGCGCTCGTCAGACTGTCACACCACGCCTGAGCTTCCTTCTTATTGGTCGCGTCATTGATCTTGGTGCGGGTCGTCGCCGTCTCGGTTTCCGTTTCCTTGGCCTGATCACGCAGGGCCTGGGCGTCGCTCTGCGCCTGCCGGGCGGCCTGATGGGTGGAACGCGCACCGAGTCCCAGGCCAACCGAGAGGATCAGAAAGAGGACGGCGAGGCAGGCACCGATGATCGTCAGAACCTTCATGCCGCTGTGGGACCCTGAAGCCTGTGGCGTGGGTGCCTGCGCGGGGGTGGGAACGTAACTCACTTCTCCAACTCCTCAAGTTCCTTCTGGGCCTGATCAAGCTCGTGTTGTGCCTGGTCGAGCTGGCCCTGAGCGTCGTCACGTTCGCTGACCGCAGGTGCGAGCTCCGCACGTGCGTGGCTGTAGGAGGCGCCCGCGATGATCGTCGTCACTGCGAAAACGACGACGGCCACCCACGCTGCGACTGTCGCGATCTTCCAGTGCGAGGAGGTCTGAGAGTCCTTGGTCTGTCCGGCCTTCTTATCCCGCGCGTCCTTCTGTGGCTGGTCGAACCTGGGTTCGGAGCCGTAAGGATTCGAGGAGACGGTTGGCGCCTGCTTGTTGGACGGCAGGTGAGGGCCCTTCTGGGCGTTCGCCTGCTGCGCGCCCTGCTGGGTTCCGCCCTGCTGGGGGAAGCTCTGCTGGGGGAAGCCCTGCTGGGGGAAGCCCTGCTGGGGGAAGCCCTGCTGCGGGAAGTTCTGCTGAGGCATGCCCTGCTGAGGCATTGCCTGGTGCTGCGTGGGCATCGGCTGGTACTGCTCGGTCCACATGCCACCATTCCACCAGCGCAGGCGGGGAGAGCCTGCGGGGTCTGGATACCATCCGGGTGCTGGTTGAGACATGACCGTCCTTTCAGTTTCTGGCACCAGTGTAACCAATCCGTGAGGTTCATAACGCAGGTAATGTGACAGTCGGCGGGGACCGCCGGGGGAGCGACAGGTACTCTGAAAGCTATGGCCTCTCTATTCACGTCTTCACCCCTGCTCGCACTGTTTGTCGTTGTTGCGTTGGGTGCTGCGATCGGGGCCATTCGGATCGGCCCGCTGCGCTTCGGTGCGGCCGGCGCACTCTTCGTGGGCCTCATCGTCTCGGCCCTGCACCCCGAGGTCGTGAGCACGCACATGTCGATCGTCCAGCCGATGGGCCTGGCCTTCTTCGTGTATTGCGTCGGCATTTCTGCGGGCGCGACCTTCTTCCAGGATCTGCGCAAGCAGACGAACCTCCTCGCGCTAACGACGATCGTGTGTATCGTCGGCGCGGCTATTGCGCTCGCAGGCGGACGTCTCCTCGGCCTGTCGTCCGGCCTGACCTCGGGCCTGTTCACGGGCGCCCTCACCGCTGCGCCCGCCCTCGATACGGCCACCCGCCTCACCGGGGACGCGAACGCGGCGGTCGGCTACGCCTTCGGTTATCCGGTCGGCGTCATTGGTGGCATCCTCATCGTGACCATCACGGTGACGAGGAAGTGGCTGGGTCCCAAGGACACGCCCTCCCTGGCGGGTGCGTCCCTCGAGGCCGTCAGCGTGCACGTGACCAAGCAGATCAACACCCGTGATATTGCGGCGTGGCGTGAGCAGCGCGTGCGCCTGTCTTACCTGCGACGCGACGGCCGGACGCGCGTCATCGCCCCGGGCGAGGACCTGCTGCCCGGAGACCACGTCGTCATGGTCGGCGATCCCGCGTCGATTAAGGACACGGCACCCCTCGTCGGTGAGATCCTCGACCACAACCTCGAGGATGATCGCTCCGACCTGGCGTTCGAGCGCATCGTCGTGTCCAACCCCGATGTCGCCGGCCGCAGCGTCTCCGAACTCAACGTCACCAAGCGCTTCGGTGCCGTTATCACCCGCGTGCGCCGAGGCGACCTGGACCTCCTGGCCCGCGACGACCTCGACCTCCAGCTCGGCGACCACGTCGCGGTCGTCGTCCCCACGGAGGAGCTCGACGATATCGCGGAGTGGCTCGGTGACTCCGAGCGCCGCGTCGCCGAGGTCGACGGCATGGCCTTCGGCATCGGCCTCGTGTTGGGCCTTCTCCTGGGCATCGTGTCCTTCCCGCTGCCGGGCGGGCAGGGCTTCCAGCTGGGCGCCGCCGCAGGCCCGCTGATCGTCGGCATGCTGCTCGGCGCGCTGCGCCGCACCGGCCCGCTCGTGTGGACCCTGCCCGCCGCCGCGAACCTGACGATCCGCCAGATCGGCCTCATGCTCTTCCTTGCGGCGCTCGGCCTGAACGCAGGTCCGGAGTTCGCGAGCCTGCTCGGCAGCCCTGACGGCTGGCGCGCCGCACTCCTCGCCGCCGTCATGGTGGTCGTGTGCTGCGGCGTCCAGGCGATCGGCGCAAAGTTCATCGGCCTGTCGGCGCCTCGTGCTGCTGGTGGCGTCGCGGGCTTCCTCGGCCAGCCGGCCGTCCTGCAGGCCGCCGACGCCCGTGTCACCGACGAGCGCATCGAGGCCGCCTACGCGACCCTCTTCGCCTTCGCGATCATCGTCAAGATCCTGCTCCTGCCGATCATTACGTCCTTCCTGTGAGCGCCGTAGACTAGGGCCATGGCTACCCCCGACTTCGTCCTCGAGCTGCGCCGACACGTCGGCCACGCGCCCCTGTGGATGCCCGGCACGACCGTCGTCATCCTGCGCCCCGCCCCGGGATGCGCGCCCATCGACTGGGAACGTCCCATCGCGTCCGAGGCCGTCGACATCCTGTGCGTACGCCGCTCCGATAACGGCGCCTGGACCCCCGTGACCGGCATCGTCGACCCGGGCGAGGAGCCCGCCGTCGCGGCCGCCCGCGAGGCGCTCGAGGAAGCCGACGTGCGCATCGAGGTGCGCCGCCTCCTCTCCGTCGAGGTCGTCGGCCCCTTCACCTATGACAACGGAGATGTCACCACCTACCTGGACGTCGCCTTCGCGGCGCAGTGGGTGAGTGGCGACCCCAACCCCGCCGACGGCGAAAACAGCGAGACCGCGTTCTTCCGCGGCGACCAGCTCCCGCCCATGAACGACCGCTTCCGCCGCGCCGTCGCCAAGGCGCTGAGCGCCCGCCCCGACGCGGACTTCCTCACCGCCTGAGGCCGTGACTTGCGGGCGGGCCCCGGCCTCGTCCTTGAGTGCGCGGAATCGCTTGTCTTTGTGTCAAACCCCTTGCGGGACTGAAGTCCTAGTGGTGGAATGGGGGCATGGATACACCTAGCAAGATTGCATACTCCGTCACCGCCGACTCCACGGGCGGCCGCGCCGGCACCTCCTCCGTGCCCGCGCTCGGCATTACCCACATCATGCGCGCCCCCAAGGAACTGGGCGGCACCGGCGACGGCGCCAACCCCGAAGCCCTCTTCGCCATGGGCTACGGCGCCTGCTTCCAAGGCGCCATGGGGCTGGCCGCCAAGGAAATGGGCATCGACACCACCGATTCCGTCGTGCGCACCACGATCGGCCTGGGTCCAGAAGGCGACTCCTTCGCCCTGACCGCCGACATCAAGGTGTTCATCCCCGGCGTCGAGCTCGACCGCGCCCAGGCCCTCGCCGACCGCGCCCACGAGCTGTGCCCCTACTCCAAGGCCACGCGCGGCAACGTGCCCGTCACCGTCACCGCAGTCGCCTCCCTCTGAGGGCGCCCGATAGACGAAAAGAACCCCGGCCTCGTCGATCAATTGACGAGGCCGGGGTATCTTCATGCGCTCAGGCACCCTGCTGCGGGTGCCGCGCGCACGGCTTCACCCGCGGGGTTTGCCGGGCGCGGGCGTCCCGGGCGTTAGGCGCCGCGCCAGTACGCCTCCAGCGCCTTCGAGAGCGTGAGGAGGTCATCCACGTGGCTCATCTCGCGCGCCGAGTGCATCGACAGCAGGCCCACGCCCACATCCACCGTCAAGATCCCCAGGCGCGTCGCCGTGATTGGGCCGATCGTCGTGCCGCACGGCATCGCGTTGTTGCCCACGAAGCTCTGTGAAGGCACACCCGCCGCCGCGCACGCCCGATTCCACAAGGCAATGCCCTCGCCGTCCGTCGCGTAACGCTGCTTCGAATTGATCTTGAGGACCGGGCCGCGACCCATCACCGGACGGTTATCCGGATCGTGATGGCCCGCGTAGTTCGGATGCACCGAATGCGCCGCGTCCGCGCTCACACACGACGAGGCCGCGAGCATTCGCTCAAAGCCATCCTCATCGCGGCCCAGCGCCGTCGCCGTGCGGCGCAGCACCGTCTCCAGGATCGGGCCGGCCGCGCCCGTACGCGACTCCGAGCCCACCTCCTCGTGATCGAAGCACATGAACACCGTGATATCGCCGTCCGCGGGCACACCCTCCGCGGCGAGGCGCTCCAGGGCCACCAGGCCCGGGTGCACGCTCGACAGGTTGTCCTGGCGCGACGCCGCGATGAACTGGCCCTTGTCGCCGAAGAAACCCGGCCCCTGACTGGGCGTGAGGATCAGATCGAACGCCGCGACCTGCGACGCGTCATCCAGGCCCGCCGTGCGCGCCACATACTCCAGCACGTTGCCGTACGGGTTATCCACCGTCCACACCGGGTGCAGGTGCTTCTGCGGATCCAGCTTCAAACCAACCGGATTCACCTCACGATCCAGGTGGATCGCCAACTGCGGGATACGCGCAATCGGACCCGTACACGCCAGGACGACCTCGCCATTGTTCAGAATCAGGCGGCCCGCCAGCGTCAGCTCGCGATCCAGCCACGAGTTCCACATCATGCCGCCGTACACCTCGACGTCGATCTGGCCCCAGCCATCCGGCGTCGTCGACTGCACCGACGGCTTCACCGAGAACGCCGGCGAATCCGTGTGCGCGCCAACGATGCGGAAGCCCGCGTCCTCGGCGACCGTCTCGGGCACGAACCACGCGGCCACCGCGCCACCGCGCACCATCACGTGACCACCCGGGGACGCATCCCACGCACCCTTCTCGTCGACGCGCGTAAAGCCGGCGTCCACGAGGCGCTGAGCCACGACCTCGGCCGCGTGATAGGGGGTGGGAGAATCAAGAAGGAAATGCTGATAGTCCACCGCGTTCGCGTGGACCTCATCCAATTCAAGCTGTGCCATACCTCAATGGTAGAACGCCGCGCGTGGGGTGGCCTACGCTTAAGGTATGAGTGAGATCCCCGCATACACCCTGAACGACGGCCTGGACGTTCCCGCGATCGCGTTGGGGACCTACAACCTACGCGGTGCCTCGGGCGTCTCCTCAATGGTCTCGGGCATCGAGGCCGGGTATCGCATGCTGGATAGCGCCTTCAACTACGAAAACGAAGGCGCCCTGGGTGCCGCCGTCCGCCGCTGCGGCGTCCCCCGAGAGGACCTGCGCCTCGTCTCCAAGCTCCCCGGACGCCACCAGCGCTACGACGAGGCCGTCTACACCGTCGAGGAATCCCTCATGCGCGCCCGCCTCGACTACTGGGACATGTACCTGATCCACTGGCCCAACCCCAAGCGCGGCCTGTACGTCGAGGCCTTCCAAGCCCTGCTGGACGCGCGCGATCGCGGCCTCATCCGATCCGTCGGCGTCTGCAACTTCCTGCCCGAACACCTTGAGCGCGTGCACGCCGAGACCGGCGAGTACCCGAGCGTCAACCAGATCGAGCTGCACCCCTACTTCCCCCAGGCCTCCGCGCTGGCCTATCACGCGCAGGTCGGCGTGCTCACCGAGTCGTGGAGTCCCCTGGGTCGCAAGTGGCGCATCGTCGAAGACCCCGCCATCGTCGCCCTGGCCTCCGAGGTCGACGTGTCCCCGTCACGTCTCATCCTGCGTTGGCACTACCAGCTCGGCACGATGCCCCTGCCCAAGTCCGGTAACCCTGAGCGCCAGCGCGAGAACCTCGACATCTTCTCGTTCTCGCTGTCTTCCGAACAAATGGCTGCGATCAGCGCACTCGGACGCCCCGACGGCCGCCAGGCCGACCAGAATCCGGAGTACTACGAGGAGTTCTAACTGGTTGGGTCTGGCCGCTGTGTGTGCCGGTGGGCGGCGGCCCGCCCGCGAGATCGCCACACGCGAGCCTGTCGGCTCGGAGTGATCGATCTCGAAGCCCGTCCTGGCCCTGCCGCCGCCCACCGGCACCGCGGCCTGCCCGCCCGCTCGCCGTCCGCGCCGCGAGCTTCGCTCGGCGCGTCGCCTCGAAGCCCGGCCAGGCCCTGCCGCCCACCGGCCCCGCGGCCAGGTCCTTCGGGCACTCCGGCGCCCTCCACACCGGTGGGGTTGGGTCGCTGTCGTCTGGTTCGGTGTGTCGTCTCGAAGCCCGTCCTGGCCCTGCCGCCCACCGGCCCCGCGGCCAGGTCCTTCGGGTACTCCGGCGCCCTCCGCCCCGGCAGTGTCTGTTGCTGTGAGAGGCCAGTGCGGTCGGCTCCTGCGGCTTAGCAATTTCGCACGTAATTCCCGTTGGGCTACTTCAAATCATGAATTGGCGTCGTTGCAATTGCAACGTTTCTGAGCTTTGTTGAAAGTTCATGCAATTGAATTGCATGCGAAATTTGGAGAGGGACGCGTTGGTGGGGGAGGTGGGGTGTTGGTGCGTGACTTTTTTCGCCCTGCTCGGGTTGTTGGTGGCGGCAGCGGTACAAAGTTCTCCCTGCTGGCGCAAAATGGGCCGAAATCAGCGTTTTGGGGCGTGCTGGGAGAGTCTTGTACCGGTTGGGCCCGTCGGGGGTGTGTGCCGGGAGGTTTTTCTTCCGGTATCGCCCGCCGAGGCCACGAGTGGGGACAGTTTTGTGCCGGAAGCGGCCCCGCATGCGGGATAAAGTTCTCCCTGCTCGGACCGGAGCGGGCGTGAACGCGAAGAAGTTCGCCCAGCGCACGATAAATGCCCCAAAAATGGCGTTTTATGGCCTGCTGGGCGAACTTTTTCGCGGAATTCCGGCAGGAGGAGGTGTGCTGGGAGAGTTTTGTACCGGTTGATCCCGCCGAGCCGGGCGGCAGGGCGAGTTATGTCTCGCTGAGGACCAGATGTGGCTTGCATAGGGCCTTTCTTGCGCCCACGCCCCGCCCATCGATGCCGCTGTCATGCGCTGCCGCTACACGTGGGCCCGGTGGCCATGCGCAATCGGCCAGCGGGAACCGCATCCCGGATCCGTCGGTTATGCGTTCATCGCCCCACGTAAACCGCCCGCCCACGCATCATGCGCGGGCGGGCGGCAAGGCAAGCATCAGCAAGCGATGCAAGCAACGCAAGCAGTGCAAACGACTTAAGGCCGCAAGCAGTGCAACCGTCGCGGACTCACTTCTTCTCGAGCGTCACGCGGTACACGTTGGTCTCGCGCAGCTGGAAGCCGGCGCGCTGGTAGAGGCGGTTCGCGGCCTCGCGCGAGGGGCGCGAGGTGAGGTCGACGGTGCGGGCGCCGATCTTCTGGGCGTGCTCGATCGCGGCGACGACGAGGGACTGGCCGGCGCCCTGACCGCGGGCGCCCTCGTCGACGACGACGTCCTCGACCCACGCGCGCACGCCCGTGGGGATCTCGAAGGTGGCCAGCGACAGCATGCCGAGGATTGGGTGGTTGCCTTCCGCGTCAGCGGTGTCGGGGCGGAAGACGAAGAGGTGCACGCCGGACTGGGCGAGGAAGCGCTCCACGTCGGCCTCGCTCATGGGGGCGGCGGAGCGGGACAGCTGGGGGAGCAGGCGTCCCATGGCCTCGTGGATCTCAGGCGTGGCGGCGGTGATAAGTTCGACGGTCATGTGTCTCCTAACGTTAGGTCCAATTGTAACGGTCCGAGGTCGGGGTGGGCCGTGCGATCGGAGCTACTTCCGCGCGCTCGAGGAGGAGGGCGACCTCGGCGTGGGTGGTGTGGGGGAACATGTCGAAGAGGCGGCCTTCGATGGGGCGCAGGGAGGGCATGGCCGCCAGGTCCTTCGCGAGCGATGCGGGGTTGCAGGAGGAGTAGATGACGCGGGGCGCGTCGCACTCGTTCAGGTAGGCGGCCAGGTCGGCTCCGATGCCTCGACGCGGAGGGTTCACGACGATCACGTCGGGCACGTCTTCCGGCGACTGGGCGCGCGCCCACGTGGTCGCGTCGTCCGCGATGAAGGTGGCAGCGCTGCGCGACAGGCCCGCGTGGCGCGCGGCGCTGATCGCCGAGGAGATCGCCCCCGAGGACACCTCGACGCCGGTGACGCGCGGGAATCCGGCGCGCGCGGCAGCGAGGGCGAAGCCCCCGACGCCGCAGTACATGTCCCACAGGCTCTCGGGAAGGCGCCCGTCGGCGAAGGGGCGCGAGGCCCACAGCGCGGCCTGCTCGTACAGGGCGGAGGCGACGTGCGCGTTCGTCTGCGCGAAGGAGCGGGGCCCCAGCTCGAGGCCCTCAACGCTGAGCGGCAGCGTGCGGGCGCGCGTCAGGATGATCTCGTCGGGGCCCTCGACGATGGCCTCGTGCGTGGGGTGGATGTTCGCGGTGACGACGTGGGCGGCCGGCACGAGGTCGCGCAGCAGCGGCAGTGCCGAGCGGATGTCGGAGACGCGATCGCGCGTGCGCAGGACGAAGCGAATCATGAGCCGCTCGCCTGCGCCCACGGTGATGAGGATGTTCTTGAGTTCCCCGCGCTTGGTGGGAACGTCGTAGGGGGTGAGGTTCAGGGAGCGGATGAAGCGCTTGAGGCCGGGCGTCGCGCGGTTGATCGCCGGGTGCTGGATGGGGCAGCCGGGCAGGTCGATGCCGCGGCGGTCGGGGCCCAGGATGCCCAGGGTCGGGCGTCGGCGGGTTCCTCCGACGACGAGCTTCGCGCTGGTGCGAAATCCCTTCACGGGGGACGAGGCCGGTGCCAGCCAGGTGATCTCGCCGGCTCCCGGGACGGGGTCCAGGGTGGCCGCGACGGCCTCCACCTTGCCGGAGAGCTGACGCTCGTAGGGCTGGGGGAGGAGGGAACAGGACCGGCAGGTCCCGGCGTCAAAGTGGTCGCAGCGCATTTCTCCAGTGTAAGTGGGGGCGGGGCGCAGCGTCAGCTACGCCCC
>ERZ773063.267-NODE-267-length-35459-cov-5.337109_pt1 | contig 35459 bp, 25 predicted proteins | sample MGYA00580625_ERZ773063 | MGnify/ENA primary metagenome ERZ773063 (study PRJEB29015, sample SAMEA2738022) | human oral metagenome | biome: human oral; feature: human-associated habitat; material: dental | place: China | collected 2042 ... | reverse complement strand
CGACGGTGCCTCCGTGACTTCCATTGCTTTGTTTTAATAATCCTCCGTCCTCTCCGTGCCTCCGTGTGACATTGCTTCAAACTCTAAGCTCAAGTGGCAAACCTTATCACTCAAAATCCTGAAGTCCCCTTTTTCACATAACCAACAAGAGTATCTTTCTTTTCAAACTTAATTCCATTATCCAAATCTTCAAGGAAACTTTTCACCTTGTCATAATCCATCTGAAGAATAAGGTTATTTCTTTCTTTTTCAGGAATAGTGGTATCAAGATGCCAATTGTGCTTTTTGAATAAGTCCTTCATTTTTTCGACTTTAAGACTTTCCAGAGAAGAAGCCTTAGTATTATTCACAACATATTCTTGAGAGCATGAAGAAATGAAAATGGCAACAAACGCCAGAAATGCCAATAATGAAAAACTTTTTCTCATATACAAGTAGGCTTTAAATTAAATTTATAGTGTTTACAAAATTAACGCATGAGTTTATAAAAAGCAAATAATAGGGGATGTTTTTTGAATTTCTAACTCTTTTATCGGGCACGATCAAACTAAAAGTCTTATATAATTAGGCACACAGAGTCACGGAGTGGATGGAGTTAAACGCAATGTTACGGAGGGTACGGAGTTAAACGCAATGTTATGGAGGTGCCGATGGCACAAAGAGCGACGGAGGTGTAGCGTACAGATTCTTGATAACTATTTTGGTATAAACGCTTTGTGTATAAATTGTTGATAGAATTGGAAAACAAGTTCTGTTGCTCTATGCACCGACGGTGCCTCCGTGACTTCCATTGCTTTGTTTTATTAATCCTCCGTTCTCTCCGTGTCTCCGTGTGACATTTCGTCAGAAACCTAACCTTAAGTGGCAAACCTTATCACTCCAAAATCCTGAAGACCCAAAGAAAAGCAAGTTAAGCGATTTAACATCTGATAATTAGCAGACCTAAAATAAATTCGTTTTTATTTGGGTGTTACATATATAATAGGTAAATTTGCACGGATTAATTTTTTCGGGACGCGTGAGAAGGTAAACGTCAAGGCATTCGAGCCTATAAAGAGTTACCACTTTTGGTTCCCAAAGATGTTGGTCAAAACAATAAGTATTTTAAAATTTTAGATGAACGTAATTACGAAAACAGTTCAATTGCCAGATGGAAGAACCATCTCAATTGAAACCGGAAAGGTTGCAAAGCAGGCTGATGGCGCAGCAGTTCTCCGCATGGGTAACACAGTACTTCTCGCCACTGTTTGTGCAGCTAAAGAGGCAGTTCCGGGAACAGACTTCATGCCTTTGCAAGTTGATTATCGCGAGCAGTATGCTGCCGCAGGTCGTTACCCAGGTGGTTTCACCAAGCGCGAAGGCAAAGCCAATGACGACGAAATCTTAACATCACGCCTTGTGGACCGTGTTCTTCGTCCACTTTTCCCATCAGATTATCACTGTGAAGTTTATGTACAGGTAATGTTGCTGTCAGCTGACGGCGTTGATCAGCCTGATGCACTTGCAGGTTTGGCAGCTTCTGCAGCTCTCGCAGCTTCAGATATTCCAATTGAGCATACTACTTCAGAGGTTCGTGTTGCACGTGTTAACGGCGAGTACGTTATCAACCCAACATTCCCACAGATGAAGGAAGCTGATATGGACCTCATGGTTGGTGCAACCAAGGACAATATCATGATGGTAGAGGGTGAGATGGACGAGGTTTCTGAGCAGGATCTCATCGGTGCTTTGAAGGCTGCACACGAGGCAATCAAGCCTATGTGTGAAATGCAGGAAGAGCTTTCAAAGGCTTGCGGTACAGATGTTAAGCGTGCATACGAAGATGAAGTCAATGATGAGGAGTTGCGTGAGGAGCTCCGCAAGGCTACATACGACGCTTGCTACGCTCAGGCTCAGAGCGGTGACGATGATAAGAAGCACCGTGAGGAGACTTATGACAAGATTAAGTCTGATTTCACTGAGGCTTATGACGCAGCTCACACAGACCTTTCAGAAGACGACCTCGAAGAAAAACACACTCTTATTGACCGTTACTTTGCTGATGTTCAGCGTGACTCAATGCGCCGTAGCGTACTTGATACGGGCAAGCGTATGGACGGTCGTGCAACAGATGAGATTCGTCCTATCTGGTGCGAGATTGATACTCTACCAATGCCACACGGAAGTTCTCTCTTCCAGCGTGGTGAAACAATGTCTCTCTCTACTTGTACTCTCGGTACAAAGATGGATGAGAAGATGGTTGATAACGTTTTGGAGAAGAGCTACCAGCGCTTCCTCCTTCACTATAACTTCCCTCCATTCTGTACAGGTGAGGCTAAGGCTCAGCGTGGTGTAGGCCGTCGCGAGATTGGTCATGGTCATCTTGCATGGCGTGGTTTGAAGGGTCAGATTCCTGCTGACTTCCCTTACACAGTTCGTTTGGTAAGTCAGATTCTCGAATCTAATGGTTCTTCTTCTATGGCAACCGTATGTGCAGGTACACTTGCATTGATGGATGCAGGTGTTCCAATGAAGAAACCAGTGTCAGGTATCGCTATGGGTCTTATCAAGAACCCAGGAGAAGATAAGTATGCCGTACTGAGCGACATCCTCGGTGATGAGGACCACTTGGGCGATATGGACTTCAAGACAACCGGTACAAAGGACGGTTTGACCGCAACTCAGATGGATATCAAGTGTGATGGTTTGTCATTCGAGATTCTTGAGAAGGCATTGATGCAGGCAAAGGCTGCTCGTGAGCACATCCTCAACATCATGACTGAGACTATTGCAGAGCCACGTGCTGAGATGAAACCACAGGTTCCACGTATCGTTCAGTTGGAGATTCCTAAGGAGTTCATCGGTGCTATTATCGGTCCTGGTGGTAAGATTATCCAGCAGATGCAGGAGGAAACAGGTGCTACTATCACTATCGAGGAGACTGATGGTGTTGGTAAGGTACAGGTTTCTGCACCTAATAAGGATTCAATCAATGCTGCTTTGGGTAAGATCAAGGCTATCGTTGCAGTTCCAGAGATCGGTGAGGTTTACGAGGGTACAGTACGTTCTATCATGCCATATGGCTGCTTCGTAGAGATTCTACCAGGTAAGGACGGCTTGCTTCACATCTCAGAAATCGACTGGAAGCGTCTTGAGACTGTTGAAGAGGCAGGTATCAAGGAAGGCGATAAGATAAAGGTTAAACTCCTCGAGATTGACCCTAAGACAGGTAAATACAAACTTTCACGCCGCGTTTTGCTTGAGAAGCCAGAGGGTTATGTTGAGCCACAGCGTCGTCCACGTGGTGATCGTCGTCCACGTCGTGACGGTGAGCGTCGCTTTGATGAGCGTCGTCCACGTCGTGAGAACAATAATTTTGAGAACAATGATTAATTGTTTGTTATAATACTATAATCAATCCCCCAGAAGCAGTCTATAAGCTTACTGGGGGATTTATTTCTCTATGTACAAAGCCAAGTAGAGTCTAAACCTAATTCTATTGGATGTATTCATCAATGAGATGACTTAAACGTGAGTATAGAAAGTGCTTATATTGATTTAAGCATCCAGCTAATAATCAACTATATGATTATCATTTAGTTATTAAACCAATAAATTTACCGATTGGACAAGGTATACGTGGAGTACCCATGAAAATAAAATAAAACTTGCACGATAAAGATAAATAAAGGTTAAAACATTCTTGTTTTTAATTCTAAATACAATATCTTTGCACCGCGAGAGTTAAAATAGAGTTTACAATATAAAACTAAAATGATTATGAAAAAGATTATGTTTTTGGTAGCTGCTTGTGCAGCTATGGTAGCTTGTAACAATGGCAAGACTACTGCAAACAACCAGGGTGCAGATTCTGCAGTTCAGGATTCAGCTGCTGCTGGCGACTCTGCTGTTTACGAGGGTTTGACACCTGCAGCTGATGTTGCTGGTATCAAGTATCGTGTTGCTTTGGCAAAGGATTCATCAAATGGTTTCAGCGTATCTGAGTCTTACATGAAGTCTGCTTCTGAGGCTGATACTGTTTACAACTATACAGGTAAATATCAGGTTGTAGAGAAGGACGTTAAGGGTAAGAAAAATACTTACTACCAGTTCGAGTTGGGTAAGGACAACAAGACCAACTTCCTCGTAGTAAACGATTCTACACTTCGTCTTGTTAACTCTGACTTCGAGGAGCCAGCAGTAAATACAAAGGATATGAACTACGACTTGAAGTTGAAGTAAGAAGAATCTGTAAACAAAACTTTAATATAAAAGGGCTTGCTAAGGGATTATACCTTGTGCAAGCCCTTTTTCTGTAGGGTCGGGATGAATCGTCTTTATCATGTAATGAATACTTCTCTTCGATTGTATGGCTCTTTTCTAATGGTATGTAGTGTTTATTATAAGAATAGATAGGAGTGTATTTAGGCTTTCGCACTATTGGTGTTTATGCTCCGCACGATGTGTGCTAAGCCTCCGCACCATTGGTGCGGAGCGTTAACACGAATGGTGACGATGAGAATATTGATGCTTTCTCGTCGTATATTTCCAGAGTAAACGCTAATGATTGGACAGCGAGCGATGCTTATCAGGACTGCATAAAACGCTTTATATGACTGCTGAAACTCCTTATAGAAACAAAAATAGGGACACGTCTGTGCCCCTATTTGATATTGCAATGTAGCAAGAATGAATCTTATCTTCTTGCCATGAAGTAGCTTGTACCAGCCTGCATCTGGCGAACCTCGTATACACCATTTGCATCAAGTGTAACGTCTGCCGTCAAACCATTGTTGAGGAATGCCTTTACAGAACCATCACCATTGAAGTGAATAATCTTCTGCTCCTTACCCTCAGCATTCATGTACCATGTGTTCTCCTGCTTGTTATAAGTGAAGTAGAATACGCTACCATCTGGCTTTGTAATCTGGTAACCATTCTCGAGATACTTTACAGCATAAATCAAACCATCGTCACCCTTGATGTTGCGAGTCTTACCAACGCGGTTAGCTACAGGGTTATTACCTGTCCAGAACTCAATACTGTTGAGTACGAGTGCATCTGCAGCACTACAGAATGCGTAGGCAGGAGAAATTACGAGGAAGATAATCTCATTGAGGAACTTAGACTTTGTAGCGTGCTTATTCCACTTTGCAAGTTTGTTGAATAAAGCAAATGAACCTACACATGAGCTCATGAGTGTTGCGCCAAGCAAGAGGGCAACCATAGACTTGATTCCTTTTGTTTTCATAACTTTCAAATTAGTTTATTTGGTGAATATTAATCTATTATTACTAAGCGGTTTAATTTGTATCTACAAAAATAACACTCTTATTTTTATTAAGAAATAATTTTATTTTATGATATTGAATGTTTGGTGTTTTTAACTTGATAAGTTAATGTTTTTGACATAACAAACGCTTTTGTTAACGCTTTTTTTAACCTGAATCGGTTATTAGAGCCTAAACATATTTTGTTTTATTATCGAACAGATTGGCTGTCTTTTGGGCGTAGGCGTAGCGGGCTACGTCAAGTTAAAAAGGCAGACAAGGTGGCGATAAGAAAATAAAAAATATTAGGAAACAATGCTATAGTTATAAAAACAATATATATTGTGGTCTAATAACCTATTCGGGTTTAAATTGTGTGGAGGTTGATTTACCAATTACTCGACAGAGCTTCATCACTTCTTCCTCGAAGGTTTCTTTGTTAATGGCTTTGCCCTTTAGGACAGAGCGATAGTTATAGATGGTCTGTGGAGAGTAGAACAGCAGGTCGGCTATCTCGGCACTTTCCTTTACGCCTAATCGGATGAGTGCCATAATTCGCTGTTCTGTTGTGAGTTCATCGGTGCTTTTGTTCTGAATCTGCCCTTCTGGTAAGAGTAAGCTGTTTAACTCCTCAGTAAAGTCTGGATAGAGATCGAGGAACGCTTTATCAAAGCGAGATAGGAATGTAGCAGCGTCTTCTTCAGATAATCGTTCTGATGAAAGCTGACTAAGCAATTCAGTGGTTTGATTGGCTTTAATCTTTCTTTTAACCAATGTCTGTTGTTTCTTGAGTCGGGCAATATACTTTGCACAAAGGTCGATATACAATTTTGCTAATCTCTCGCGTTTACGGTTGGTATCGACAAGTAACGCATTAAGGTCGTGTAGCTGTGTATCCAATTCTTTTTGTTGTCTGTTTAGTTCAGAGAGTTGGTTGTTATTCTTTTGCAATTCCTGTTGCTGAAGACTAAGGCGTTTGGTCTGTTTAACGATATAAAAGACTGCAGAAAGCAGGAAGAGTAGAAGTAGTGAGATAATGATGATGGCTGTCATCTGCACTTTGTTGCGCTGGTTAAGCGTCTGCTGATAGCTACTTACAATCACTGGTAGCTTGCTTGATATCTCAATAATGCGGAGTCTGTTATTATAGAAATGAGCATCCTCGAGTGCTGTCTGAATATATTGTTGTGCAAGGTCAAGCTCATCTTTGTTGTGTTCAAAGATGTACATTGCAAGGTTTTGGAGGGCAAAGTTCTCCATCGTGCAGTTCTCTATATCTGCAATACTCGACAATAAAAGGAACTCTTCTTGTTTTTCTGTATTTCCCTCGTTGCCATAACTACCAGAGAGAGCAAAGCACGACATGGCATAGAATCGAGAATTTTGGGGTAACTGCTTTATGGCTTTGATGTAATGAGCACGTGCTGTTTGTGGATTATTCAATACAAAAACAGCGTATTCACCGAGGTAATACTCGTAAGTTTTATCGGTTTCATCGCAAAAAGGCATAGCCTTCTTAAGATACTCTTGCGCCTTTAATCGGTGTATTGGTGTATAGGTCTTATCGTTACAGAAGTCTGCCCAATAGGTGTGAATACGGAAGAGAGAGAAGTAATATTCAAAGTGTTGTGCCTTGTCAAGAACGGTTGTGTCCACCTGTTCTATTTCATGAATAGCCTCATTATATAAGCCACCAATGGATAATAGCTCTGCCTTGCTGATGGTATTACTATTGTAATAGTAGGTGTTCTGCGTCTCTTTTGCAAGTTTGATACCTTTGTTTAGGTATGTCATCGCAGAGTCAAATTGGAAGACATAGTATTCTTCAAATAGCTGTTCGTAGGTCTGTAGACGTTTAAGCGTATTCTCACTGGTTGTGAGATTCTTCTTTAGTCGGTTGATATCTTTATTCTTATTATCGATAAGTGCATTGCGTTGCTCCAACAAATTGTCTAACTTTTGTCGTAGCTGTTGTGTCTTACTACCAGCAAATAATGTCGTTGGCAGTAGCAAGAAGAGTATATATAATAAGCTTCTTTTCATCGTTTAATTACTAATGAGTACAAAGATAATACTTTACTTGGAAATAGAGGATATCTACTTCAATAAATTATTATTATTATTTAAAATGTTGATAATAAGTTATTTGTAATTAATAACAACATAGCTTCATCTACTTGAGTACTACTATCGGTAGTTATTTCAACTCTTTTTTACTATCTTTGCATAAAATCAAATAATTACTCTTACAATCTTTAAATAGAAATTATAATCATTTTTATACTTTAACAAAACAATGAAGAAAACCAATATTGCCCTTATTGGGCTACTAATGGGGTGGGCAAGCATTGCGAATGCGCAGACTGTAAAGTCTCCTAACGGTAATGTTGCAGTTACTTTCTCATTAACAGGGAATGGAGTGCCTACTTATGAGATGACTTATAAGGGTAAGGCTGTTGTAAAGCCTTCGCACTTAGGTTTGGAATTAGCTAAGAACAAACATGCCAGCAAGGGCATGAACGAAACCAGTCTTATGGATGGTTTCGAGAAGACAGCTACCAAGACTACAACTTTCGATGAGACTTGGAAGCCTGTTTGGGGTGAGACTGCTACCATTCGTAACCACTACAATGAGTTGGAAGTAGACCTCAATCAGCCAAGTAGCAAGCGTAACATTGTTATCCGTTTTCGTGTTTATGACGATGGAATGGGCCTTCGTTACGAATTTCCACAACAGCCAGAACTGAACTACTTTGTTATAAAGGATGAGCATACACAGTTTGCTATGACTGGCGATCATACAGCTTGGTGGCTTCCTGGAGACTATGATACACAGGAGCAGGAAACACAGGAGTCAAAGCTTTCTGAGATTCGCAAGCGTTTCCATGATGCTGTAAACTGGGATAACTCATCAGTTGCTGTATTCTCAGATACTGGTGTACAAACTTCTTTGCAGATGAAGTCTGCTGATGGGCTTTACATCAACATTCATGAAGCAGCATGTGCAAACTATGCTACAATGCACCTAAATCTTGACGACAAAACAATGACCTTCGAGTCATGGCTTACTCCTGACGCTACTGGTTTGAAGGGATTCATGCAGACTCCTTGCGAAACACCTTGGCGTACGGTGATGGTGAGCGATGATGCACGTGATATGCTTGCCAATAATCTCATCCTCAATCTCAACGAACCATGTAAGATTGAAGATACCTCATGGATTCATCCGACAAAGTACTGTGGTGTTTGGTGGGAGATGATTGCTGGTGCTAAGTCTTGGGCTTATACGGATGAGTTCAGTTCTGTTAAGCTTGATGAGACAGATTATGCACATGCAAAACCAAACGGACGTCACGCAGCCAACACTGCTAACGTAAAGAAATACATCGACTTTGCTGCTGCTAACGGCTTAGATCAAGTATTGGTAGAAGGTTGGAACATCGGTTGGGAAGACTGGTTTGGTCACTGGAAAGACTATGTATTCGATTTCGTTACTCCTTATCCAGACTTTGATTTGAAAGGCTTGAATGAGTATGCACACTCTAAGGGCGTTAAGTTGATGATGCATCATGAGACTTCTTCAAGTACACAGAACTATGAGCGTCACATGGAAGATGCCTTTAATTTGATGAATAAGTATGGTTATGATGCTGTGAAGACTGGTTATGTAGGTGACATTATCCCACGTGGTGACCACCACTATTCACAGTCAATGAACAACCATTATCTCCATGTTATAAAGGAAGCTGCTAAGCATCATATTATGGTGAATGGACATGAAGCAACTCGTCCTACGGGTCTTTGTCGTACATGGCCTAACCTTGTTGGTAACGAGTCAGCACGTGGAACAGAGTATGAAGCATTCGGTGGTAGTGATCCTAACCACACTGTTATCCTCCCATTTACTCGTCTTCAGGGCGGACCAATGGATTATACCCCTGGTATTCTTGAGACTCAGCTCTCAACATGGTGTGATAATAAGAGCTATGTACACACAACTCTCGTGGGTCAGCTTGCACTTTATTTAACGATGTATAGTCCACTTCAGATGGCTGCTGACCTTCCTGAGAACTATCAGAAGTATAACGATGCTTTCCAATTCATTAAGGATGTAGCTTGTGATTGGGACGACAGCAAATACCTTGAGGCGGAACCAGCACGCTACGTGACTGTTGCTCGTAAGGCAAAAGGCACTAACAACTGGTTTGTAGGAGGAAAGACAGGTCTTGCACCACACCTTAGTGTTCTCAAACTCGACTTCCTTGATAAGGGTCGTAAGTATGAGGCAACCATCTACGCAGATGCTAAGGATGCTGATTACGAGAAGAATCCAAAGGCTTACACCATTACTAAGCGCACTGTCAAGAAGGGTGATGTCCTCAAGCTTCAGCAGGTTCGCGGTGGTGGTTTTGCTATCAGCTTGAAAGCACTTTAAGCCATTAAGTTTTATCGGTATTAACCGATATCAATATAGTATAAGATAGAAGTGCCGCAGAGAAGCGTGATTGCTCAGAAATTCAAAGGGTTATATCCTTTGAAAGGTGGCTACGTTTCTCTGCGGATATTCTATCTCTTACACGAAGCGTCTTACTTACTTACTTACTCATCGTGCGACATTCCAGCATCTTGTTTGTTGGTCTGTCGCACGTTTTCTTTCTTCTCATTTTTAGTTGTGAGAAGCCATTATTGTCTATTCATAGGCATGTTTTCTCATCTTCTACAAACAACTTATTCCCTTATTAATTGATGTTTTGTAAACTATTTTCGCAAGGTTCAAAACCAATACATGCTCTTTTGGCTTCTAAAAGACGCCTAATTGACTTGCAAAAGGTGCCCTTTTGAGGTCTAAGTAACGCCCTTTTGAAATCCAATTAAGCACCTTTAATTTTGCTGTTCTATAACAAACTGATTTTCTGCTGGTTAACAATCTGCTTTTTATATGGGTTTTTGCCTTTGTTTTTAGATGTATTATTCGAATTCGTGTAATGAATTTTCATGGTCTTTTTTATGTTTTTGAAGTATTAAAAAGAAAAGGGATTCTATGTCAGAAGATGATAAAAGGATAGACGGCTGATAGTCTTTGCTATGTTTTTGTTTAATGTTTAGTGTTCTTTCCATTGAGCGCTTCTATTGTGCTTTAACATCATCTAATCATCATTTTGAATTCGGTTTTTCCCTTTTAAAGAAGTGGTTTCAGATTATCTTCACGACAAGAAGGCGAGGAATAGTGATAAATTAGAATAAGAAAAAGGGTAAACTGAAGAGGGGTTAATAAAGAATTGTAATAATAATCTATAAACAATATAATAATAATCTATTTTTATGAAGAAAAAGAACTTTCCCTATTGGTCTAATAGCTACGAACCAATAGGGGAAGGGAATACATTTAGTTCTCAAGAGTAGGGAACTGAATGTTTATTTTGCCTTCAAAATCAAACGGAGGCTTTGCTTGTAATTAATATAGTTCCATACCCAGTTGAGCAGAATAAACGTCTTATTCTTTACACCAAGGATAGAGCGAAGGTGAACAACAAGCCACAACGCCCAAGCTGGGAAACCTCCAAACTTCTTTCCAGAGATTTCGGCTACGGCATGGTTACGTCCAATAGTTGCCATTACACCGAGATTTTTGTATTTGAAAGGCTTTAGTTCTTTCCCTTTCGACATTGCTTTAAAGTTCTTTGCTACTGTCTTTGCCTGCTGCATAGCAACCTGCGCTAACTGTGGATGGCCGAGTGGATATTCCTCATCACCCTCGACAAGACTCACATCACCAATAGCATAGACATCTTTTACACCTTTCACACGACAAAAACGATCGGTTAAGAACCTACTTGCATGACCAATACTCTCTGCTGGAAAACCCTCGACGGTGTTTGCACAGATTCCACTCACCCAGATAACGGTCTGTGTAGGAATCTCTAAGCCAGCACTGGTTTTCAGAATACCATCTTTGTATTCAGTAGCAAACTGAGGCTGACGGATATGAACATGCAATTCCTTTAAATCACGTTCTGCTCGCTTTGATGATACTGGGTCCATAGCTGAAAGCAGACGGTTAACAGCATTTACAAGGTAGATATGCATCTGTGAAGAGTCAAGGTCGGGGTAATCACGAGCAATGATGTTCTTCTTCATTTCTGCCACAGCACCTGCAATCTCTACACCTGAAGCACCACCACCAACAACGACAATATTCATTAAAGCTTGTTTGCGAGCTGGGTCTTCTTCTGTTAGAGCAAGTTCAAGATTACGGAGAATAGTGTTACGAAGTTTCATAGCCTCACTAACCGATTTCATCGGGAGGGTCGTTGCTTCGATATCCTTATTACCAAAGAAGTTTGTCTTTGCGCCAAATGCCAATACAAGATAGTCGTAATCTATCTCACCTACAGTCGTCTTGATTATCTTTTTATCCGTATTCACCGACTCTACCTTTGCCATACGGAAGAAAAAGTCCTTTTTACCTTGGAAGAGTCGACGGAAAGGAAAAGAGATACTACTTGGTTCAAGACCACCCGAAGCCACCTGATAAATCAATGGAGGGAACTGGTGATAGTTATTCTTATCTATTAATACTACTTGATAGTCATCGTCTACTAATTTGAAGGCCAATTTCAAACCTCCTAATCCACCACCAACAATAACGATTCTCTTTTTGTCAGTGTGTTCAATGTTTGCTTTCATTATCCTGCTTTTATTTATGTTTGTTTTCTTTTATATGTCTGTTTCCTTTTCTTTTTTACAGAGAAAATCGTGCCAGAGGTATTCTTTGCTAAGGGAAAAGTTATTCCGTTTATATATAAATCAGTTTTGTAAGTCGTTCTTCTGGGAAGAGTTCGCGTGCAACAGCTTGCACCTCTTCAGCAGTGATAGCGTCAATATTGCGATAAAGTGCTGATATATCTTTCTTCCAACCATAGTGGAGAAAACCTTTACCGAAGTCTAAAGCAAGGTTCTCTCGGTTGTCACAAGCTATGCCAATCTGTCCTTTAATCTGCTGTTTAGCTATAGACAACTCGTCATCTGTCAATGGAATGTCGATGAAATGGTCAAGTTCTGCACGTACAAGGCTCATACATTCGTCCACATCATCTGCGTCGCAGCCAAAGTAAATACTCCAAATACCTGTTAAAGAATAGCTCACCATAGAGCTTTCTACCGTATAAACGAGTCCACGACGTTCACGAAGTGCAAGATTCAACCGGGCACTCATACCAGGTCCACCTAAGATGTTATTAAGTAGATAAAGTGCCATACGTCTTTTATCATGTATGCTATAGGCACGATTACCAATCATCACGTGGGCTTGGTGAGTATGCTTATCTATCTTAACTGTCTGTGGCTGGTATTCACTCAATGCAGGAAGCGGCGTTTCTATTGGCTTTTCAGTTTCACCCTTTATTCTTACTTTCGAGTGATTTTCCTTCTCTAAAAGGCTAAGTAGATTATCAAAATCCACATCACCATAGGCAAAAAAAACCGAATTCATCGGTTGATAGTGCTTTAGAGTGAAACGAAGTGCATCCTCGGTAGTAAACTTCCTGACACGCTCTGCCGTACCAAGGATACTATGTCCTAAAGGATGTCCACGGAAGATGATATTTTCGAACTCATCATATATCAACTCTGCTGGACTATCGTTATAAGACTCGATTTCATCGCAAATAACTTCTACTTCCTTGTTAATCTCTTTTTGTGGATAGATACTGTAAAAAACAATATCTGTCAGTAGGTCTATCGCTCGGGGAAGATGGTCCTTCAGAATAGCTGAATAATAAACGGTATCGGTCTTGGTGGTGAAAGCATTGAGATCGCCTCCTACTTGCTCAAGACATTGAATAACATCAATTGCTGTTCGGCGAGTAGTACCTTTGAAGGTAACATGCTCGCAGAAATGAGCAATACCCTCCTCGTCAGGTAGTTCGTTAGCTGTCCCGACGTTGAGTTGATACCCACAATAGACCACTGGTGAGGTCGTTGAAAGGGCTATGATGCGCAGTCCATTCTCTAAGACTGCAGTCTGATATCTTGTCATAGGGTGCAAAATTAAGAAAAAAGAATGAAAACTAATAGACTTTAATAGACAAAGAAAAAAGAACTCGATTCATTTTGTGTTCCGCCTAAATTTCAGTATATTTGCACAACTAAAGCGAGAAACAACATAATTCACAATAAAATGCGGAAAGTTATAGGTATCGGTGAAACCGTCTTAGACATCATCTTTAAGGATAATAAACCAGTTGAGGCAGTTCCGGGTGGTTCTACCTTTAACGCCATTACGTCGTTAGGACGCTGCGGAGTCAACACATCGTTTATCTCTGAGGCGGGTAATGACCATGTTGGAAAATATATTATCGACTTCTTGAAGGACAATGGTGTGAATGCTGATAACATTTCAACCTTCCCTGATTCTAAGTCACCTGTATCACTCGCTTTCCTTAATGAAAAGAATGATGCTGAGTATATCTTCTACAAAGACCAACCACACGTTCAATTAGATTTCACATTCCCTGATATACAACCCGATGATATCGTGCTTTTTAGTTCCTTTTATGCGGTGAATCCGGTGATTCGTTCACAGGTGGTAGGACTACTTGATTATGCACGTTCACGTGGTGCAATCATCTACTACGATGTTAACTTCCGTCCTGCACATAAGGATGATGTTATTAAGATTACCCCTAATTTGATAGAAAATCTTGATTATACGGATATTGTACGTGGTAGTTTGGAGGACTTCGCAACGATTTATAAAAAAGAAGATGCTGATAAGGTCTATAATGCGGAGATTTCTTTTTATTGCAAGCAGTTTATCTATACACAGGGAAGTCAGCCTGTTGAAGTGCGCAGTGGTAAGGAACTGAAAAAGTCATATCCTGTTCTCGACACGAATGTTGTCAGTACAATCGGAGCTGGTGACAACTTTAATGCAGGTTTCATCTTCGGTATGTTGAAACATGGTATCACTCGTGCTGATCTCGAAAGAGGGCTGACAGAAGAGCAATGGGACAAACTTATCAACTATGCCTTGGCGTTCTCTGCAGACTGCTGCAAGGACATCTTCAACTATGTAAGCAAGGACTTTGGTGAGAAGATGAAGGAGGAGGCTTTGTAATAAGCCTTATTAGCCCAATAAACCCAATTGGTCTAATAAGCCCAATAAGTTAACAAAAGAAACTACATAAATTCAAAAATAAAATGATAGAAATTGCCAATAAAGTTTATTACGTAGGAGTTAACGATCGTAATAAGAACCTTTTTGAAGGATTATGGCCACTGCCTTATGGTGTGACCTATAACTCTTACCTCATTGATGATGAGAAGGTTTGCCTTATTGATACAGTAGAAGTAGACTTCTTTACACAGTTTATAGAGAGACTTCGTGAGGTGTTGGGCGACCGACAGATTGATTACTTAGTCATCAACCACATGGAGCCTGATCACTCTGGTTCAATAGGTTTGCTGCGTAAATATTATCCTAACATCCAAGTTATCGGTAATAAGAAAACCTTTGATATGATGTCAGGATTCTATGGTGTCAAGGATAATACGTTAGAGGTTAAGAATGGTGAGGAGTTGAGCTTAGGTAATCATACCTTACAGTTCTTTATGACTCCAATGGTTCACTGGCCAGAGACAATGATGACACTCTGTAAAGGTGAGGTCAGCTACCTCTTTACAGGTGATGCATTTGGCTGTTTTGGTGCATTAAATGGCGGTCTCATCGATCAAGAGATTGATACTGATTGGTGTTGGTTAGAGATGGTTCGCTACTATTCTAACATCGTTGGAAAGTACGGAACACCTGTTCAGAACGCATTGAAGAAGCTTGCGGGTATTCATATTGATTATATCTGCTCTACTCACGGTCCCGTATGGCATAAGTATGTTGACAAGGTTATCGGACTGTATGACCGTATGTCTAAGTACGAAACAGAGCCTGGTTTGGTGATTTGCTATGGTACAATGTATGGCAATACAGAGCGTATGGCAGAACAGATTGCACGTTCAGCATCGCTTGCTGGTGTGAAGAATATTCGTTTGTACAATGTTTCTAAGACACACCACAGCTATATTCTCCAAGACATCTTCCGCTTCCGTGGCTTGATAGTTGGTGCTCCTACCTATAATGCAGGACTCTATCACGAGATGGATGTACTCTTGCAGGAGGTTGCTAATCGCGATATCAAGAACCATCTTATTGGTTGGTTTGGTTCTTACTCATGGGCTTCAAAGGCTGTTGCTGCCATTGGAGAATGGAATGAGAATCACCTCCACTTCGAAAAAGTGGGTGAGCCAGTAGAGATGAAGCAAGCACTCACACCAGAGATTAAGGAAGAGTGCAATCGCTTAGGCCGTGAGATGGCAGCTAAATTATTAGCTGAATAAAAGGGTCTAAGATGATTAGAACGAACAAAGATAGCACACTGTCACAGGTTATTACTGCTTTACAATTTCCACTAATCGTATTAGTATTGTTCGTTCATTCTAACTTCAAAGGTGTATCATTTGCTTGGGACAATGCTTTAAAAGCATCTTTTCCGCTCCCAATAGGTAATATCACCCTGTCATTAGGAACATTCATCGACTTTATATCGGGTTCGCTTGCTCCATTAGCGAACCCGTTTTTCTTTTTCATTAGCGGCTTGTTGTTCTTTCATTGTAAACAGTTTACACGTAAGGTATATATCAATAAGATCCGTCATAGGCTGCAATCGTTGCTCATACCTTATATATTATGGAACTTATTGTTCCTCCTAATCATCGCCATTGGTAGTTCTTTACGCCCAGGATGGACTGCTATTATTGATAAGCCGCTATCTAATTTCACCATTAAAGATTATCTTTTAATTTTCTGGGACACAAGTCTGATTGGACAGAAAGGTGGTCTTACTACCCCAATAGACATTCCTTTATGGTTCATTCGCAACCTTATGGTATTGTCACTTGTCTCTCCGTTCATTTATACAACCATCCATTTCCTTTCTCGATGGCACAAAAGATTAGCATTATATGTGCTTATAATATTTCTATACGCTATTCATTATTTTCCTAATCAATGGGAAGGATGGGCGCAGGGGCTATTATTTTTTAGTCTTGGAGCAACCTTTACCATTCTAAAATGGGATGTAACAAAGCTGTTTAAGCCCTACGCAATATATGGAATCATCGGTGCCTGTCTCTTCTACTGGGCACAACTTGCTAACCTCATGTATGCTGCCTTAATCGTTACTATAATCTCTCTGACCACATACAGCATTCAGAGTAGACAGCAACAAGGGCTTACCCCAAAATTGATTCCTAATATATTAACGGATTCATCGTTCTTTATCTATGCAGCACACACACTTCCTCAAGGTATTATTTTGTGGTCTCTCAAATTGGAATGGTTACCTATCACTGGAGCTACAAGTGTACTGATTGTTTATTTCCTTTCCCCTGTTATCCTCACAACTGTTTGCCTTCTATCTTTCATATTACTTAGACGTATATCTCCTATCTCACTCTACTTCTTAACAGGAGGACGACAATAAACCTCAGAAAAGGTTATAAATAGGTTCTTCCGTTAATGGATAGATATATCCCATTAGGTATATAAAAGGGATAAACTACAAGATATAATGTAGAAAAGGCAAATAAAAATATGTCTATCCATTATCATGTCTTTTTGTCTTCTACAAACAGCAGATTCTCTTACCAATTGATATTTGTAAACTATTTTTATGCAACTCAAAACCAATACATGCTCTTTTGGCTTCTAAAAGACGCCTAATTGGCTTGCAAAAGATGCCCTTTAAGACGCTTACTAACGCCCTTTTGAAGTCCAATAAAGCACCGTTTACTTTACTATTTTATAACTAATTGACTTCCATGTGGTTACAAACATACTCCTTATCTGTGTTTTTACCGTTATTTATAGATGTCTTATTTGAAAATATGTAATGATATTTCAAACCCTTGCATGTAGATATTCGAAGCCTTAAAGTGTAAAGGTTTTCAATGAAAGAGGCTAATAATAGGATAGATAGTTGACAGTCTTAGTTATGGTTTTGTTTAATGAATAACTTCGGTCCTTCCGTTAAAGCAGTACGAAAAGCATCTACGTATTTAACGGAAGAGCCTATAAATAGATCTTTCAAAAGCCCTAATTTTGTTTTAATTATAGTTGCTGCCACTTTGTATATTTAAATTAACTTATTGATTACTAAGAGTTTATATATAAGGAGAACGTGATAGTAATGAATGCAAAATAAAACCTATTCTTCAACAACCAATACTTATTTAATTCTTCCCTTACTATTTTCTTTAATCTCACCTCATTTTCCTTTCAATTATATGAAGCTTTCACACCAAATGTATCTAAGCTGCACACACCTACTCAAAAGAACTTCGCACATTACAGAAGATTCTCTCGTAATAATAAGAAAATGCACCGAAAAACTATAAGATGTAATGTATTCAATTATTTTTTGTATCTTTGTACATACACAAATAATACATAGGAATAAAATGAATATAGCAGTATTTTGTTCTGCAAATAATAACATTGCTCCCGACTACTTCCGTGCTGCGGAAGAGTTGGGACGATGGATCGGAGAGAACGGGCATACGCTCGTTTATGGTGGAGCCAACAGTGGATTGATGGAGTGTATTGGTAAGGCTGTACACGAAGCTGGTGGACGTACTATTGGAGTTATCCCTCGTATCTTAGAGGAAGGACGTAGAGTTAGCGACTATGTAGATGTAGAGATTCCTTGTGAGGACCTTACTGATCGCAAGGCAATCATCATGGAACGCTCTGATGAGTTCTATGCTTTACCTGGTGGTATCGGAACTATTGATGAAATTTTCACTGTTGCAGCCTCTGCTTCTATTGGTTATCATCATAAGAAGGTTACCTTAGTCAACGTGAAGGGCTTTTGGGATAGTCTTATAGCCCTGCTAAATGACCAACAAGAAAAAGGTATGATGCGTGGTAGACTCCACGATTATATAGAGATTAAGAATATAGACGATTTTTAACCCGAATCTCTAAGTTTGCAATTCATGAAGCAAACTTAGAGATTTACTTTTGAGATAGATTTACAAGAGTTCTTTGTTAATGAGGACAGAAAAGATGCAATGAAAGAGAAAGGCTTTTATCTGCATCAAACTACCCATGGCATGGACTACAATGCCGGTTGGAAAAACGGAAGACTAAATAATACTTATAATCATAATGACTATGGAGATCGTGTAAGGGAAATTGACTTCGACCCAGGAAAAGACTTCCATGTTTATGGTGCACAGATTGACCCAGAGCCAGGTGATCCAATGCACTTAGCTGTAACTTTCCTCTTAGATGGTAGAGTTAAATCCGTTTTCCGTACAAAGGATAATCGATATAAATCAAACAACTCGAAGTATCCATATCGTTATAATGCACTCTTAGCACAAAACCTTTCAAAGTATGGAGAGGACCGTGTTTGGGATGTTGCTATCACAGGACAAGTAGGTGGTAAGGCATGGAAGGCTAATACAGAAATACTACCAAGTATGTATCCATATGAAGGATTTGGTGGTACTCTCTACCCGGAATTAAACCCGAAGTATGGAGGTGATACATTGTAATTACCAAATGTTGATAATATCGTGAAAGAGGGTAGATGAATACAAAAATATAAGGGGCTTGTATCAATGTTATCAGTTGATACAAGTCCTTTTTGCATGCAATTATTTATAAAGGTACTTGGTTCATAAGTGTTACTCTTATTTGATTAATCTCGATGAAATCGATAAATTTTATCAAAAAGAGATGAAATAATAGTCTGTTAAGCCCTCTAAGCACATATATCTCAGTGTTTCTTTAACAAGTAGATTTGGGTTTAAGATACGGCTATAAGTAATCAATGTTATCTCTTTTTAGTGGCTGGAGGGAGTTTTGTTTAAGTATAGTGAATTTGATAATATTTGACGATATTTGCTTTGCAGTTTTATCATTTTACGTTACCTTTGCAAGGAAGATAAGATAAAAACGTAATATCTATTAAACAATGAAGCATAAAATCGGAAACATTTTGGCGGCAGGCTTTGCGATTGTTGGACTCGCTGCACTGGCGAGTTGTACGGGAGAAAAGTTCCATGTGACAGGTTCTATTGCAAATGCCAAGGACTCTTTGCTCTATTTTGAGCATAACGGACTCAATGGATTCTCTACTGTTGATTCTGTTAAACTCGATGAAAAGGGTGATTTTTCGTTCTCAGGTGATAAGGTGGATAATCCAGAGTTCTATCGACTTCGCATTGCTGGACAGATTATCAATATTGGTATTGATTCTACAGAGACAGTCGATGTTAAGGCTACTTATCCGCAGATGGCTACCGATTATAGTGTGAAGGGTTCCTATGAGAATGAGAAAATCAAGGAATTGGCACTGAAGCAAATTGACTTACAAGCACGTTGCCAGTCTATTCTTGCAGAACGTCCTGACCTTGCTGATTCAATTATCACAGTATTGATGAGCGACTATAAGCAGGATGTATCACACAACTATATTTTCAAGGAGCCAATGCGTGCCTATAGCTATTTTGCTTTGTTCCAGTATATTGTAATAGGTAATCAAGCACATTTGATATTTGACCCATCAAGAGACGTAGCTGACAATAAGGTGTTCGGTGCTGTTGCAACCAGTTGGGATACTTATTACCCTGGTTCAGAGCGTACGCAGAATCTCCATAATATCACGATTAAGGGTATGAAGGATGAGCGCATTGTGAAGGCACAGAATAAGCCAGTGGAGATAGAAGCTAAGGAATTAGGTGTTGTCGACCTCCCATTACGTGACAACCATGGTGTAGAACGCCATCTTACTGATTTGAAAGGTAAGGTTGTTCTGCTCGACTTCCATGTCTTTGCAGCAAAGGGTTCTACAGAATACATTATGCAACTGCGCGAACTTTACAATAAGTACCATGACCGTGGGTTAGAAATCTATATGGTTTCATTAGACGATAATGCTCATTTCTGGAAAGAGCAGGTGGCTAATCTGCCATGGATTAATGTTTATGATGACACTGGTATCAGTCAAGCTTATACCGCTCCTGCACAAGCATTCCCAATCGTTTATCTCATTGATAGAGGTAACAATATTGTGAAGAACCCATCACAGATTAAGAATCTTGAGCAGGAGATTGAGCGTTTGTTATAAGAATCAGACATGAATCTTCTATGAGCTAAGCTGAGAATACTTTGGCATAAAGAAATTAGGTTATTGATATAGAATCTCTATCTCAATAACCTAATTTCTTTTCAATCTAAGTATGGTTCGCTTCCATCTTAGTAATGTTTCGTCTGGTGCGAGGCGTTCGCACCATTGGTGTTTACCATCCGCACCATATGTGCTGGGCACCCGCATCATAATAGAAAAGGGTGTTATAATAAAAAAATGCCGTTATAATTAGAAGTAAAAAGCTCTATCTTGATTGATTTGGGTTTTAAAAAAAAGGCTGAACCCCAATGAAGGATTTCAGCCTTTAGTCTTTATTATCAATAAGAGATGATAGCATGATTAGGTGTTTATGTCTTTTCCTGTATGATGAGGATAATGCTAAAATACTATGATTCAAGTATCTCATGCCTTCACAATCATACAAACTGCGTATGCTGCCATACCATCTTCACGACCAACGAAGCCCATGCGCTCGGAAGTGGTAGCTTTAATAGATACAGCATCGATATCGCAACCAATAATATCAGACAGACATTTGCACATAGCAGGGATATGTGGGTTTATCTTTGGACGCTCGGCACATACCGTAGCATCGATGTTTCCTACTCGATAACCCTTTGTTGCTAAGAGGTCAATGGTCTTGCGAAGAATGACCTTTGAGTCCATATCGAGTGTGTCAGCAGAGGTGTCGGGGAAATGATAACCAATATCGCGCATATTAGCAGCACCGAGTAGGGCATCACAGATAGCGTGAATGAGTACGTCAGCATCACTGTGTCCAAGGAGTCCAAGGGTATGCTCAAATTTGATACCACCTAAATATAGGTCGCGTCCTTCAACGAGTTTGTGTACGTCGTATCCCATTCCGACACGGAAAGATGGGATGGATAGGGTAGAATTGGTCATATTCTTATATAAGGAGAACCTTCCTGTTACCCTGCAAAGGAGCGGGATGTCTATACAAATAGATAAGCAGAAGGTTGGTTGAGAGTTAATGCTAAATAATTAATGAATAAGATAAGAAGCGGATAACTAAGTCTGTTCTAATAGTTTCCCATAAGGTTCTCCCCTCCTTTGGAGGGGCTGGGGGAGGGCTTTACCTCCTCTTAAACAAATCTTTTATACCATCCATGTCAAATGATAAAGAGAAACGGAGGGTCTGATCAAGTGGGTTGTTCTTAGCTGTTGCAATAACATATCCGGCATCCAGTGAGAAGACATTCATCTTGAAGCCTGCACCGACAGTGAAGTACTTGCGGTTACCTTTGTTCTCGCTTTCGTGGTGGTAACCAGCACGGAGTGAGAACTTATCATTATAAGTATATTCTGCACCTAAGCTCCACTGAATCTCCTGCAATTCCTCAGAAGCGCCATTAGGTGCATCACCGAAGCTCTTAAAGATACCAGAGATAGAAGATACGTCATAGTATTCCTTCTGAAGACGGTTATCATAGTCTACTTGTGTTTCATCAGCTTTGCGCTTTGGATAGGTAGGAACTAACAACTTATTCGCATCAGCAGCAATTGTAAAACGGTTGAATTCATCGATAGGAATCATCAAGGAGGCACCTAAACGAAGGTTGGTTGGGATGAATTCAGAGCGATTATCACCACCGAAGGTAATCTTCGAACCAATGTTAGAGATATTCATACCTAAGCCCAACTGGCACTCACGCTCACCGATATTGATATAGTTCTGATAATAGCAAGACAAGTCGGCTGCAAAGGCAGAACCTGGTGCGGTATCATCTGTATAATTATAGGTAAGGTCTGAGTATATCCAACGTACAGCTGCACCTAATGAGAAATGCTCACTCAACATCAGAGAGTAGGCTACGTCCATTGACATCTCATAAGGGTTAATAGTCATGTTAGATCCGTCAGTCATCTGTACTTCACCCAAAGAGAAGTAGCGCATAGAAGCTGAGACTGCACTGTAATCACCGATACGATAGTAACCTGCAAGATAAGCCAAGTCGATGTCGCTCACCAACTGGCGAAGCCAAGGAGTGTAGTTTAGGGAAACACCAGCACGAGAAATATTAAAAGGATATTTTGCAGGATTCCAATACTGTGAGTTCACATCTGGGTCGGTGGCAGCACCAACATCACCCATACCTGCAGCACGTGCATCAGGAGCGATAGTCTGTGAGGTAACAGATGTGTTGACTGGATTAAAAATGTCTTTCTTATCCTGAGCGAAAACGGTAGATGAGGCAAATACCGTCAGTGAGAGGATGGCTATACGAAGCTTATTAATCATTCTGTTTTAATTGTGTTGCTTGTTTTATGTTGCTATATGGATAGAAACGTTCTATCTGTCTTATTTATTGTCTAAGATAATTAGTTTCTTAGCTTTCGACACCTTTGTAGCACCATTACTGCTGAGGCGTACTCGATAGAGATAAACGCCTGTTTGGAGTCTTGCCCCATTCTCAACGGTAAGGTCCCAGTTGGCTGTAATGGCATTGCCCGATGCAACACCAGTCTCACTGCGGTGCCATAGGAGGCGGCCGCTCATATCGAATACTTCTATGTCAACATCGACATCTGAACCAATATAGTTGTGCGTAACAATGAATGTCGTCTCTGTCGTGGCAGGATTCTTAGAGGCATTGACACTATATATTTCTGGTGCCAGTCCTTTTACAACCTTGAACTGTAATGTAACGGTTGAAGGGTTGTTCTGTATGTCCCACGCACGGAACTGCAGAGTGTGTGGTCCCTCAGAAAGCTCTGGCAGACTAAAGCCTGTTGTTCCTGATGTATAGCTACCGAAGTCATATCGGAAGTTATCATTCAGAATATAGGTCTGCGTCAACTTGCCGTCGATGGTTAGCTGCATGTTATGTCCGATACCATTACCAGAAGCATTGATACCATCTTTATCCGTTATTTGTGCAAAGAAGTAAGGAGTACTATTGACCTCACCACCATTGACAAATGAAGGAGAATTGAGATAAGCATAGATTGATGGACCAATAGAGTCGTTGTATACAATCTCTGAACCATCAATCGTGAAGCCCTCTTCATGTCCTTGTGCCATGAGGGTGTGGCTGTCGTTAATGGCAGATAGATTCATCAAGCCTGTTCCTGCTGCATAGTTGATGTCACGTGGTACGGCAAAGGTGAATGTAAACTCACCATTCTTGATACTGTCTGTACCATTGTATAGCACTTTCTGTCGATCGTAATATTGGAACGCACTTGCGGATGTGTCCTCTTGCTTCTTACATGTAATAAGTTCTTTTGTGTCACGTACAGTAGCAGTGAGCAGACCCTTGAAGTCACCTTGCTTACTACCATTCTTTGCAATGTAACCTTTGACAGTTACAACGGAGCCACCTTTGAGTACAACAGAACCCATTGTACTTGGTGTTTGTCCATTGATTGTCTCCACCTTAACCTCTAATGTTGGAAGGTTCAATGAGAGGGCTGGGTCGCCTAATAAAGCATATTGCAGTTTATTTGGTGTGAGGTCGCTGTTAGAATTAATCAACTCACATTTAGCTAAACGCTGTGCTTCGCCCAATGTGGTTGGTTTACCATTTGTAAAGCTAAGTATATGCTTGAGGAAGGAGGTGTTGATAGCCTTGTTATAGTATGCATATACCGTACGAGTAGTACCCCAGAAAGCAACAGAGCCACCCTTCTTGTTTAGCATTGCTGCTTCACCGATAGTTGGGATAGTACCATCGTATGGCATAATATCACAGCTGGCGGTAATCCAAAGTGGTAGATTAGCGTTGGTAAAGTTGGCATAGTCGTTGAGGCGGAGTACTGCTTCATGAGAGATCTGGTCTTCCTTTCCGTGACCAGCATAATCCATGATAAGTGCACCTTGTGCCTGTTGCTGCTTGATAATAGCACTTACCTCAGGGTAGGTGTTACCTGTTGCAGACGATACACGGGTGTAAGCATCCCACATCACCTTCTTTACTTGATAGTCAGGATAGGTCGACATAATGGTTTCTGCGGTCTCATTGACATCGTGCATGTGAAGATTGTTGTTTCCATCATCACCCATGAACATGATAACATTCTCCCAACTTCCGCCATTCTTGTTCTCAGCATAGTTGATTGTTTTATCGACTAATACCTTTGCATCTGATATCTCTGTCATAGGAAAGCGCCCAACTCCAAGGTCTTCTTTGTCACGTCTTAACAAGTCTCCACCTTCTCCATCATCCATCAACGTAAACCAACCATCATTGACATAGCAGTCGGTCTCGCTGAATGAGTTTTCACTCTCGTAGGCAAGAAGATAGTCATCAGGGTTAAGGTTACGACAAGCACTGGTCACCATACGGTTGTCCCATACGCAGTCGCCAAAGAGTAGGAGCGACTGTGGAAGATTGTTACTGGTAGCACGGTCGTAAAGCATCTTCATATAACGGCGGTAAGCCATTGCATCAGGTGTCCCACTGGAGAATTCATTATAGAGTTCGTCTGCTGGAACAATACGTACAGAAATATTATCGTGTGTACGATGGAAGTCGGCTAAGCGTTCTGCCTGGGCTAATAACTTCTGACTTGTAGGGATGATAATCACCATGTTGACTGGTTCGTCAGCATGATGGTCTTGATTGGTTATGTTGTAAACATACTCAGGAGCAGGGAAAGATGCCTTCAAAGAAGGGGCTGGCGCAGGAGTAGGGTAGGTCATGATGAGGTAGTCAAGACGTGCTGGACCACCTGATATGGTTGTTAGTTTGATGCTGTCAACAGCATGGAGGGTGTTGAGGGTATAAGTTCTAACCTCTTCATAACCTTTATCGAAAGATTCTTGAGGTGTGATTCTAATGTCGCCAAGACGCTGACCATTTGCTTCTACCTTAACAATCGAAGTATAAGTACCTGTTGTTACGGCTACCGTTAGTTTTGCACTTGTAGCACGTGCTTTGTTTGTCAAGGTGAATACTTTACCTTCGTTCAGTTTTAATGGAGTTTCTTCAAAGAGGTTTCGTCCTCCATGATACCAACTGAAATTATCCACTTCATGCAGACTGTGATAGTCATCAGTTGATGGATAGAAGCTATTGAGGAAGGTTGTGCTATCTGAAACAGTTGCAGGAGCACTGTTGTTGTCTTCTGTCAGGAAGTAATAACCATAGTTAGAATAAGGGTTGCGGATTCTCTTTACCGATGTGTTGCTTTCCCAACTAACAGGTCCACGTGCATAGAAGAGCCGTCTACCATTACTACTATAGGTTGGTACCTCTTTTAAATCATCAAATGAAGTGATGTCGTCAGCTGTAAGAACCTCCTTCTGTAGGTTTCCTCCATAGCCATAGATTTTGACTTTGTCAATATTAGAGAAGCCAGCACGACGGATTAGATCATTGGTTAACTGATAAACACCATTAGCAGGAACACGTATCTTTGCCCACTTACCATTGGCAAGAACGGAATGTACAGCGTAGCGATTTGAAGGGGTAGATGCCGATAAACCACCTGCGCGAGTTTCAATTCCTTTATTCTTTTTTGTCGTTGTTTTCTTAGGATGCGATGTAAGGGCTATCATGAAACTAACGAGGAACTGCTTCTTTCCATTGCGCTGAACGATAGGCATTAGAGATATCTCTAATACGCCACGTTTGCGTTCCACAGTCATCTGTTGATGTATCTCTGGTAATGCAGGAGGGAGAACACTTGTCAATGCATTATAGCGTTCAATGTCTGCCTTGCTCATGTCCATAAACTCAGGATAGCGTATCTCCAATTCGTAGGTAGAATCAGCGTACTGTTCACCAACAGGGATAGCATAACGGAAATGTGGCAATACTGAGTCTATTGTCACATCTTGAACCGTTAGGTTGAAAAATCTTTGCTGTTGAGCTGATAGTTTTATACAACCCAACAGAAGTATAAGGCAGAGTATTGCTGAACGTTTCATTAACAGCTTGTTGATTCCTTTTGTCATGTTATTAATGTATTCCTCCTTAAGTTTTTTGTCAGTTGTTCCCTCTGTTTGGTTCGATTATTTGAGCGTATTTACTTGCAATTGAAGTCGAGGATTTTTCTTTCCTCTATATATCCTTCTAAGTGGTCATTGATATGTGCAGGTCCACAACCTGATGGACAGCCTGTATAGATGATGTCGCCAGTCTTGAGGGTGAAGTAGCGACTGATGTAACTGATGATTTCATCTACTTTGTATAGCATGTCAGTTGTACATCCTTCCTGAACCGTCTGTCCGTTGATATCAAGGTGGAAGCGGAGTCGTTGTACATCAAGGAATTTATCCTTTGATACCCATTCGCCTAAAGCAGCCGAACCATCAAATCCTTTGCAGAGGTCCCATGGTAGTCCTTGCGCTCTTAGCTTTTGTTGTAATTCTCGTGCTGTGAAGTCAATACCAACTGTCACAGCATCGTAGTATCTATGGGCGAAGCGCTCAGAGATGGTCTTTCCCAATCGACAGATACGCACCACGAGTTCCGTTTCATATTCAATCGTTCCCAAGTCATCGGGTATGAAGAAAGGCTTTTTATCTTTCAGTAGGGCAGAGTCTGCCTTAGTGAAGATAACTGGTCCTTCCTTTTTAGATAACGTTTCGTTTAGCGATTTATTATGTTCGGCATAATTCATGCCGACAGCAAAGATTTTCATTGTTGGTAGTTTTAGGAATTTATTGGGCTTATTGGCCCAATTAGCCTTATTAGCCCAATTAGTCTAATAAGCCCTAACTTCTAATAAAAAAGAGTTGCAGAAGCCTAATGGCTATCCTGCAACTCCCATATCTTTCTTCTAATGAAGTTCTGTGATTACTCTGCAGAGAGAGTGAAGCGCTTGTAAGCAACAATCTTAAGATCCTTGCTCTGAGCCTTAAGCCACTCGCTAACGCTCTGCTTGTCGCCATCACCAAACTGGAACTCCTGATCAACGAGACAGTTCTCCTTGAAGAACTTGTTCAGACGACCCTTAGCGATGTTCTGAATCATATCCTCGTTGAGGTTTGCAGCCTTCTCAGCAGCAACAGTGTTGCGAATCTCGATAGCCTTGTCAGCCTCCTCACGTGTCAACCAACCCTTCTTGATGTTAGACTCGATGTGGTCTTCACTGTCAACGAGGTTAGCGTTGATACCTGCCTTCTTGATAGCAGCAACAACAGCCTTCTCAATCTGCTCTTCCTTAGTCTTCTCAACAGCAACCTTGAACTCCTCGTCCTTAACAGACTGTGGAATAGATGCCTCGTCAAGAGCTACAGGCTTCATAGCTGCAACCTGCATAGCTACCTTGTGACCAGCATCCTCGTTGTTCTCATTGAGCTGAACGATAGTTGCGAGAGTGTGCTTGTTCATGTGGTCATAAACAGAGATGTTCTCACCCTCAAGGAAGTTGTAGCCGTCGAGCTCCATCTTCTCACCAGTAACACCAGAACGCTGCTGAACAGCAGTAGCAGCATCCTCGCCGTTAGCGAGCTTAAGAGCCTTAACCTCATCAAGGCTCTTGCACTTGTTAGCAACAGCAGCGTCCAGAATCTCCTGAACGAGGGCGATGAAGTCCTGACCATTAGCAACGAAGTCTGTCTCACACTTGATAGCAACCATAGCAGCAAAACCATCTACCTGCTTAACGAGTACACAACCGTTTGATGTCTCACGGTCAGAACGCTTAGCAGCGATAGCCAAACCACGCTCACGAATCAATTCCTTTGCCTTTTCGTAATCGCCTTCAGCCTCTGTGAGTGCCTTCTTTACGTCAGCCAGACCTGCGCCAGTCATAGCGCGGAGCTTCTTGATATCTTCAATAGATACAGCCATTTTTTTGTTTTCCTTTCTAATATTATTAAATGTTGTGGGCGTTGATGAGGGATAATAAACTTCACGTATTATATATAATATAGAAGCTCATTAGCACTCACCAGCGCCCACTATGTTTCTTAATTACTCAGCAGCTGGTGCCTCGTTCTCAGCCTTTGGAGCCTCCTCAGTCTTACGAGCAGCACGCTTTGGCTTTGCCTCAGCAGCCTCTTCAGCCTGCTCTGCAGCAGCCTTCTCGTCAGCCTTCTCAGCCTTACGCTCCTCAAGACCCTCTGCGATAGCACCGCAGCAAGCAGCGAGGATAGCCTCTACTGAATCCTTAGCATCATCATTAGCTGGAATGATATAGTCGATGTTCTTTGGATCAGAGTTGGTATCAACGATACCGAATACAGGAATGCCGAGACGGTTAGCCTCCTTAACAGCGATGTGCTCCTTCATTACGTCTACAACGAAGAGTGCAGATGGCAAACGAGTCAAGTCAGAGATAGAACCAAGGTTCTTCTCGAGCTTAGCACGCTGACGTGAAATCTGCAAAAGCTCACGCTTAGAGAGGTTAGAGAATGTACCGTCGTTCATCAACTTGTCGATGTTCGTCATTTTCTTCACAGCCTTACGGATGGTTGGGAAGTTGGTCAGCATACCGCCAGCCCAACGCTCGTTTACGTATGGCATGTTAACAGCTGCAGCCTTCTCAGCTACAACTTCCTTAGCCTGTTTTTTAGTAGCGACGAACAAGATCTTCTTACCACTCTTAGCGATACCCTTGAGTGCCTCTGCTGCCTCGTCAACCTTAGCTACAGTCTTGTGAAGATCGATGATGTGGATACCATTGCGCTCCATGAAGATATAAGGAGCCATAGCTGGATTCCACTTACGACGGAGGTGGCCAAAGTGACATCCTGCCTCCAATAACTGGTCAAAATTTGTTCTTGACATTTTGTTTGTTTTTACTTGTTTACTTTCTTTTTAATTCTTTCTTGGCGAATGAGCTTCACCACGCTTTGTTAGAATCAACTGACGGGTAGTCCCCCGATAAGGAATCGCGTCAGTTTAGATACTAAACCTTTTCCTTACCTTTGAACTTTGAGGTTTGAACTTTTACCTTTAAGCTTGAGCTTTTTCTTTCTGTTTTGCTTTATTCTTTTATCGAATAAAACATATCATAAAGTTCAAAGTTCAATATTCAAATTTCAATGACAAAGAAAATATTAACGCTTACTGAACTGGAAGTGAGCACGAGCCTTTGGCTGACCTGGCTTCTTACGCTCAACAGTACGGCTGTCGCGTGTCAGGAATCCCTGGTCCTTAAGTGCTTTCTTATCTTCAGCGTTAACCTTAACCAATGCACGAGCGATAGCAAGACGCAGTGCCTGGCTCTGACCAGTAAAGCCACCACCATCGAGGTTGGCCTTAATGTCATACTGACCTTCTACACCGAGCAACTGCAGTGGCTGCTTAACCACGTACTGCAGGATAGCTGATGGGAAGAATTCAGTTAAATCTTTCTTGTTGATAGTGATCTTACCGGTGCCCTCTGAGAGGTAAACACGCGCTACAGCGCTCTTACGGCGACCAATTGCATTAATTACTTCCATCTTTCTCCTTATTATTTATACTGGTTAATATCAATTGCCTTTGGCTTCTGTGCCTCGAGACCGTTGAGCTCTGTACCTTCGATAACATAGAGGTTATCCAGCAGATGACGACCTAAAGGACCCTTTGGTAACATACCCTTAACAGCATGACGAATCATCTTGTCAATACCGTTCTTACGAGTACGAAGCTGTGCAGGAGTGTTGAAACGCTGACCACCAGGGTAACCAGTATAACGTGTGTAAACCTTATCAGTCTCCTTCTTACCAGAGAATACAACCTTAGCTGCATTGATAATGATTACGTTGTCACCACAATCTACGTGTGGGGTGAAAGTTGGCTTGTACTTTCCGCGAAGAAGCTTAGCTACTTTAGAGCAAAGGCGACCTACAACCTGATCGCTCGCGTCAATAACGACCCACTCTTTCTTAGCTGTTTCCTTGTTTACGGAAATAGTCTTGTAACTTAAAGTGTCCATTCTAAAAAATTAATAATTTTACTACTAAAAAACGTTTTCTATTTTTACGACTGTGCTTGACCTAACCATGCTGCCCGGCCAAAGACAACACTATTAACACGTATCGTATGGGGTTCTAAGAAAATCCCCCTTAATAATCGGACTGCAAAGGTACTTATTTTCAACTTTATATAATTGTTTTGGATAGTAGGATTATATGTAGTTTATGATTATTTAACTAAAATGCTTGCCCGCTTGAGCCTGTTATTGTGTTTCTCCAAGGTTTCTTCTAATGTTGTTCTTGCATCTTACCTTATAATATTTGTCGTCCTAAATGTTTGAACTTCTGCCTTACTAAATAGTCAAAATATTAGTCTTATCTCCCTGCGAATGTTTTTAAAAACTTAAAAACAAAGCGGGGAAGTCAAAAATGGTAAAAAAGATAGAGGTTTATCATAGTTTTATTTATTTTTGCAACGCTATAAAGCTACTTCTTATGTCTGAAAAGAAGGGTATAAGTCCGTGGCTTATTATATTATAATAGGTGAAACATAAAACATAAACAAATATAACAGATTAAACAAAGATGAATTTCAAATCTATTTTATTCGGTATGGCTTTGGCAGTTAGTCCTCTGTTCGGTTTTGCCGACAGTAATATCAAGATGGTTGTCGGAACCTATACTGATGCTGGTAGTCAGGGGTTATATTCTTTCTCTTTCGACCAGTCTACTGGTAAGGCATCGGGTATCACTTCGTTAAAGGTTGACAATCCTTCTTATTTTACTTTCAGCAAGGATGGTCGTAATATCTATGCTGTTAGCGAGAAGAATAATGCGACAGCTGTTCTTAATAGTATTGGTTACGACCCTGTAAACGGTACTTTCGCTTTTAAGAACTCACAGCTGACACATGGTGGCGATCCTTGTTATGTGTCTACAGATGGCAAGATTGCACTTACTGCTAACTATTCTGATGGTACTATCTCTGTATTTCCAATTCTTAAGAATGGTACGCTTGACAAGTCATTGTTGCAGATAGGTAGTATGAAGGGTGGTCCTATCCGTTCACGTCAGAACACACCTCATGCACATTGTGCTATCTTTGCACCCGATGGTTATATCCTTACAACCGACTTCAGTGGCGACCGTATTCTTTGTTTCTCTTATAACAAGCGTGATAAGAAGTTAGAGGATCATGATATTGCTGCTCATGTAAAACCAGGCTCTGGTCCACGTCATCTTGTTTTCTCTCCTAATGGCAAGTATGCTTACCTCATGAGCGAGTTGTCTGGTAAGGTGACGGTCTTCTCTTATAAGGATGGTAAATTAAAGGAGTTACAGACAATCGCCGCTGATTATGCACGTGCACATGGTGGTGCTGATATCCATGTTAGTCCTGATGGTATGTTTGTTTATGCAAGCACACGTTTGAAGGGTGATGGTATCACAATCTTCCGTGTAGGTAATAAGGGTACCTTGACTCGTGTCGGTGCGCAGCTTACTGGTAAACATCCACGTAACTTTGCTATCACCCCAAATGGCAACTTCCTGCTCGTTGCTTGTCGTGATGATAACGAGATACAGGTTTACTCACGTGATAAGAGTACTGGGTTGCTTCAAAATACCAATCAGGATATTATTCTTAGCCATCCTGTTTGTGTGAAGTTCTATCCAGAGTAAGGGCTTTAGGAGTTAAGGATTGAAAGGGAGTTAAGACAATACTTGATTCCCTTTTGTTGGAGTTAAGAATTGAAAGGGATTTAAGACACACTTGTTAGCTTTCTTTCTGCTTTCCAATGCTTGAAAGTATTTGTCTCGAAGCCTCGGACGGTTGTCCCGAAGCGTTCGGACACATTGTCCGAAGCCTCCGGACGTTTACTTTATTTGATGAGTTGATGGGTTAGACAAGCTTACAAGTTGACAAGTTAATGAGTTTGCCGAGTTAACAATTTGCTTGTTTTGAAGACAGAGTAACAAGCAAATTGTTCCCAATACTCCCCCTTCTCTGCGGGAGAGATGGGCTGGGGGAGGCTTTAATGAGCCTAATAGGTTTAACGATTTCCTGTATTTAAAGGCATTAAATGTCCATTTGTCGTCTTTTTTACGCTCATAATTACTTGTCTATTACTTGCAGATACAAAAGAAAGAATGTATCTTTGCTGTGGTAAAGAAGTCTTTTACATAACCTTTTTAATTATTATGCAGATAAGACAATGGCTATATGTTATTCTTTTTATAGTTGTGTTTTCAGCCTGTTCGGATAACAACACAAAGAAGTATGTCATTGGTGTCTCTCAATGTTCTGAAGATATCTGGCGAGATAAACTTAACAACGAACTTGTGATGAGTACCTATCAGCATGACAATGTAATGCTGAAGTTTGCTTCTGCTAATGATAATGATAAATTGCAGAAACAACAGATTGACCAGTTTATAAAGGAAAGAGTCAATCTTCTTATTGTATCACCCAATCAGATTCATACCATTTCATCGGTCATAGACAAGGCTTATGATGCTGGTATCCCCGTAATCCTTTTTGACCGTAAGACAGATTCCGAGAAGTACACAGCTTTTATTGGAGCCGATAACTATGAGGCTGGGCACGAGATGGGACAGTTTATTGCACGCCAACTCAATGGCAAGGGAAACGTTGTAGAGATAGGCGGACTAAAGGGTTCTTCGCCTGCTATTGAGCGTGACCGAGGCTTTAGGGATGCACTGAGGACTTATCCCGATATTCAGGTTGTCAATCATTGTTATGCTGACTGGCTGCAGAATAGTGGAGAAGCCGTTATGGACAGTATGCTCAAGCAGGACATGAAGATTGATTATGTCTTTGCACAGAATGATCGTATGGCTATCGGTGCGCTGCAAGCTGCAGAGAGGAATGGGATGAAGAGTATAAAGTTTGTTGGTATTGATGCCCTTCCCGGTTCAGGTGGTGGTATGGAGAGCGTGCGCGACGGCAGACTGATGGCTTCCTATATCTATCCAACCCGTGGTGACCTCGTTATGCAACTGGCATTGAATATCTTAGAGAAGAAGTCTTACAAACGTGATAACTATCTGAAAGGTACACTCGTAACGGGCAATAATGCTAATGCCCTTCTCCTTCAGAACGAGGAAATCATGAAGCAAACAGCACGACTCAAGTCGTTGCATGGCGAGATAGATAATTATCTGGCTCAGTACAACCATCAGAAAGTTTACCTCCTTCTCTTCAGCATCATCGTCTTGCTGCTTGTGGGTATCATGATTTACGTCTATCGAACTGTTGTTGCACGCCATCGGATAGAGGAGGAAACCGTTGCAGCCAAGCTACAGTTCTTTACTAATATCAGTCATGAGCTACGTACACCGCTGACACTGATTGCCGATCCCATTGACTATATCATCCATGACAGCAACCTGACAATGAAGCAGAGAGATATGCTTCAGATAGTCCAACGTAATGTGTCTGTGCTGACCCGTTTGGTCAGTGAGATCCTCGACTTCCGTAAGGTACAGAGCGGAAAGATGAAGCTCCATTTGTCTGATTTTGACCTTGCGGAGAGTATGCGACAGTGGATTAAACTCTTTACCACTTCTGCCCAGAAGAAGAATATTAGTTTGCTACTTGAAGTCCCAGCGTCAATATCCATACGTGCTGATCATGACAAGTTGGAACGAATCTGCTATAACCTATTGAGCAATGCGATGAAGTACACACCCAACGGAGGGAGGATTACTTTTGCAGCAATCGTAGAAGGTGACAAGGTAAGGATAACAGTAAGCGATAATGGTAAAGGGATAGCGTACGACGAACAGCCTAACATCTTCGATCGCTTTTATCAGACGAAGAATGCGGAACATGGAACAGGAATAGGGTTGGCACTTGTCAAGGCATTCACCGAACTACATCATGGACAGGCTATGGTGGAAAGTAAGGAGGGAGAAGGCAGTCGATTTATTATTATCATGCCCCTTCGTCAGGCAGGAGAGTTGTGTAAGGCTATGTCGGAACAGGCATTTTCGCCAGTCGTAGAGACAGCTATAGAAGAGAATGTGCCTAATCAGTCACGCCATATTGACGACCTTGTGCTGCCCGATGAGACAGCCCGTCCCGAGGTGCTGGTCATTGATGACAACAGCGACATCCGTGCCTATCTCCGCACAGCACTCTCATCTATATATAAGGTGAGCGAAGCCATTGATGGTAAGAGTGGGCTGGAAATGGCAAGGCGGATAGTACCCGACCTTATCATCTCCGATATTATGATGCCTGTCATGGATGGACTGGAGTTCTGCAGTCAGCTGAAACAGGACAAGGTCATCAGCCACATCCCTGTCATCCTGCTCACAGCACGCAGTCTTGATGACCAGCGTGTCGAGGGATATGAGCATGGTGCAGATGCCTATATATCCAAACCTTTCTCGCTCCGCTTGCTTCGTTCGCGTATTGATAACCTTATCCAAAGTAGGAAAAAACTGAGTCAACAACTCTTAAACAGCGATGAAAACGGCGTTTTTGAGAAGTTGTCGAACGAAACAGACAAGACTTTCATTACCCAGTTACGGAAGATTATTCAGGATAATCTTGATGACAGCGAACTTAGTGTCGAGAGAATCGGCGATGAAATTGGGCTTTCCCGCGTGCAGCTCTATCGGAAAGTAAAAGCCCTGACAGGGCATTCTCCTGTTGAAATGCTCCGTAAAGCCCGCCTCATGCGTGCCCGTCATCTGCTCCAGACAACCGATAAATCGGTGTCAGAGGTGGCGTATGCTGTAGGTTTCTCCACCCCAAGTTACTTCTCAAAGTGCTATAAGGAGGAGTTTGACTTGCAGCCTGCACAGGAACGATAACGACCATATATATCAGCCACATACAACAAAACGTTCACAGGATAGAACGAATGTTTCGCAGACACAATATTTGCAGTCTATGAACGGATTTTGCGCCACACTATTAGTTTCTCATTGTAATTTTGCACCGTAGTTAGTTACCTAAAAGGAAGAAGAGACTGCAACTTAGAATATTCACATTACTAAACAATTTAATTATGGTCAACTTTTATCATCTTTCATTACGCTTAGCCCAAGTTTAACACCTATTGTCGTAGAATCTCGCTGTTACTGCACTTTTAAAGTTTTAGCTATGAACTCTGTGTCCTACAAATTTTTATTTTTCTGAATGGTGCA
>ERZ773063.262-NODE-262-length-35714-cov-5.499481_pt1 | contig 35714 bp, 30 predicted proteins | sample MGYA00580625_ERZ773063 | MGnify/ENA primary metagenome ERZ773063 (study PRJEB29015, sample SAMEA2738022) | human oral metagenome | biome: human oral; feature: human-associated habitat; material: dental | place: China | collected 2042 ... | reverse complement strand
GATTTGAAAAATTTATATTCTTATTTTGATAAATTTTTTTAAAAACTTCTGAAAGTCCATAACTATGCCCAGTTCCTTTGTGCATCGCAACTTTTTCTTTCTTATTCACAATGAAAAAATCTTTATTCTCAAAAATTATCATTTTTTTATAATTTTCAATATCCTCTTTTTTTATCTTAATTTTTTCAAAATTATTTTCTTTTTTTTCAGAAGATTTCAACATTTTTATTGTCAGAATATCGCCCAAAGAAAGTCTATAACTTTCTTTGGACTTTTTAGCATTAACTTTCACATCTCCATTTCTAATAGCGGAAAAAATTTTGCTAAGCGACTCATTTTTAAACTGTTTTCGCAAATACCTGTCAAGACGCATATTTTCCATTTCAGAGTTCACAACTACTTTTTTTTCTTCCAAATTTTTCTCCTAATCTGCGTGAATTTTTACACTCTCAACTAATCCTATCATAAGAAATGCCGCAAGAAATGAACTTCCTCCATAACTCATAAAAAGAAGCGGCTTTCCAGTAACTGGCACAAGTCCTATTGTCATTCCAACATTTACGATTACATGCATAAAAAACACGCCTGAAATTCCGTAGAGGAGCAATTTCCCAAATTCATCATGTATTACACGAGTTATTCTCATCGTCCTGAATATAAGCCCGAAATATAATAGCAAAGTTAAAACCGAACCAGCAAACCCCAATTCTTCAGATAAAACTGAGAAAATAAAGTCTGTCTGAGCTTCTGGTAAAAATTCCAGTCGACTTTGACTTCCTTGCAAAACTCCCTTTCCAAGAACTCCTCCTGCTCCAACTGAAATTTTAGACTGAGTGACGTGCCACCCAGTTCCTTTCTCATCTTTTTCTGGCCGCAAAAATGTTTCCACTCTCGTTTTTTGATATTTACTAAGCACAAATCTATACACAGGATAAATTGAGAGCAAGATAACCGTTCCAATTATCCAAATCGGCTTCATATTCGCACCGTATAAAAATATCATAAATACATAAGCTGCGACTGTAATCAAAGTTGTTCCCAAATCTGGCTGAATTAAAATTAAAAGAATAAGTGGTGAAACAGGCAAAATTGCTGTTACAATATCTTTTAAATTATTAATTCCATCTTTATATTCTTGTGCAATTCTATATGCAATCATTATGATAATTGCAATTTTTACAAATTCCGAAGGCTGCAATTGAAAAGGTCCAATCGAAATCCAACGTTGCGCTCCCAATGTTTTTTTTCCTAAAAATCTTACAACAAGTAAAAGAACAATACATATCCCATATATATGTCTAGTGTATTTTTTTACTTCTCTGTAATCAATAAACGATATAATAATTAGTAAAATTGTCCCTATCACAATCCACATGATATTTTTCCCAACAAATCCACTTTTTCTTGTCGCACTGTAAACAAATATTGTACTAAGTGTTACAAGTGCATATGTTATCAACAAAATTATTTTGTCCATCTGAGAAAAACTATTTTTTATCTGTTCTAATAATCTCTGGTTCTGTAACATTTTCATCTCCTAATTTTATTTTATATTTCCTAAAACTGTAATATTTTTTTTGATATACTGATTTTTTAAAAATTTATTTATATCTTTTAATTTCACGTTATTTATTTCATCTTTCAACTTTTGCGGCTCCAAAATCTCATTTTTTCTAGAATAATAGTTTCCAAGAATGTTCATTCTCGCACGAGGATTTTCAAACGAAAACGCAATTTTACTCAAATATTTATTCTTAGCCTTTTGAAGTTCCTCCTGCGAAATGCCATTTTCTCTCAATTTTTCAAATTCATTTAATGTAATTTCTATCGCTTTTTTATAATTTTGAACATTTGTACCGATGTAAGTTGACGAAATTCCCCCTGAGAGATAATACTGGTTGTAAGTATAAACCGAATAAGCAAGTCCATTTTTTTCACGAATTTGTTGAAAAAGTCTGGAACTCATAGAACCACCTATGATGTTTGAGGAAAGATCTAAATAAACTTTATCTTTGCTATCATATTTTTCCCCTTCAAAAGATATGCAGATATTTACTTGATTGATGTCCTTTTTTTCGATTCTTTTACCTTCGTTAAACGAAAAATCAATTTTACCCCTTCTATCAATCTTTTTATCTTCCAATTTATCAAAATACTCATTAACTTTTGAAATAATTTCATCTTTGTCAAAATTTCCTGAAACTACGACAAAAATATTATCTTTTGTATATCTTTCGCTATAATATTTTTTTATTTCTTCAGAGCTAAATCCTTTTACGCTCTCTTTAGTCCCAATAATCGGCTTTCTATACTGTCCATTTATACAATCTCCATAATTTAATTCAAAAACTAAGTCATCAGGCGTATCTTTATACATTTTTATCTCTTCAATAACCACATCTTTTTCTTTTTCCAGCTCATCCTTATCAATGATCGAATTTGTAACTATATCAAACAAAATGTCCACCGATTTTCCCAAAAATTCAGTCAGTGTATTTATATAAAAGACTGTTTCTTCCTTTGTCGTATGTGCGTTTATATTTGCTCCAAGATAATCAATTTCACTTGAAATTTCAAAATAATTTCTCTTTTTTGTCCCTTTAAAAATCATATGTTCCAAAAGATGTGAAATTCCTTCTTCATTATCACTTTCGTCTCTCGAACCAGTCTTGACAAAAACTCCGACCGAGCAAGTTGAAATATTTTCCAATCTATCAAAAATGATTTCTATTCCTGATTTTGTTTTAATTTTTTCCACCATTTTTTTATCCTTTCCAAGTTTTAATATTCGGCATCTTTAAATAATTTTACCCCAATGGCAAAAAACACTACCAAAGGTAAAAAACATGCCATATAAATTGGTATAGTTCCAGATACAGCAAGTGAACGCAAAATTGTAGCAGCACCGTAATAAGCATACCCTATTATAACCGATAATCCAATATTTACTGCAGCTCCACCTCTGACATATCTACTTCCAAGCGATAGCCCAATAAAGCACATAACAAAAGACGACAGTGAAAAAGCTATTCTATAATAAAACTCTATCCGCAAATCCAGCGAATCTGCTCCAACTCTTGTAAAATAGACAACTTTTTTTCGTAGCTCAGGCATTGTCAAATTTTTTACTTTTACAGGACTTGCAAGTACATAATCCATAGGAGCTGTAAAATTTAATTTTGAATTATCTATCGGAGTTGTCAAATTTGTCGTAAGATTATAATCTTTTAAATCAACAAATCGCCATCTGTTTGTATTCGGATTGATTCTTGCACTTTTTGCCGTGTACATTTTATTAATTTTTTTAAATCCTCTGTCCATTTTTATAATTATAATATTTTTCATTTCTCCCGTCATTCGACTTGCATATTCGGTAAAAAGAACTGTATTTTTATCAACTTTTACAAAAATAAAATTTCTTTCAGATTTTGACTTTTGAACATCTATCTCATTAACTTTAAGTTCTTTCAAATTTTCTTTTTTAGCATTTGCTTTTCCCAAGTAGCTGTAATTTAGCCAAAATATTCCAGAACTTATCAAAAATGAAATTATTACTGGAAATAAAACTACTCTTGAAAAACTTATTCCACTTGTTTTCATAGCGGTAACTTCCAGTTGCTTTGCCATTTTACTTATACACAAAAGACTTCCTAATAGCACTCCAAGTGGCGCTGTGTTTGTTACAATTTCAGGAATTCCGTATCTTAAATATTTTATTGCATCATGAAATTTAAATTTTCCATCCATAATCCAACCTGTAATATTAATACTCTCCGCCAACAAAAATATTAAGAAGAACATCATCATACCCAAAATAAAACTTTTTATATAATTTACGATTATATACCTATCTAATTTACTTATCATTTAATATTACTCCTTTTTTGGCTTAATTCCCTTTCATCTTTTTCACAGAAAAATAGATACAAAGCAAGAAAAGTACAAAATTTGGCGTCCACATCGCAATATTTGCAGGAACATGATTTTTTAACACCAAAATTTTAGCATAACTAGCCAGACCAATATATCCAAAAATTACAATAAGGCTGACACCAAAACTGATTCCCCTTCCGCTTCTTCTGTGACCCACCGAAAGCAAAACTCCTAGCCAGCATAAAAATGTACTTCCAAGAGGTCCAATCATTCTTTGATACATTTCAACTAACGCCTTTAGTGCATTTTCTCTTTTTTCTGGATCTTTATTTTTAATATTCTTTTTATAATACCTTTTTAGCTCTTTCAAATTCATTTCTTTTCTACTTTTTTCCTTCACTTTTTTTTCTGATTTAAAAAATGTAGAAATTGGAACTTCTTGTTCTTGATATTTTGCTTGAACATGACTGCTTCCGTCATTTTTAAACAAAAATCCTTCGATATTTTTAAATCTTATTATCCCTGGATCAAATTTTGCATTTTCTGCTAAAAATACAATGGGATATGGATTATCCCCTCTTTTATTTATAAACAAAAAATGTTTCGCTGTCGCATTTTTATTATTCACTTCATCAATATAAAAGCCAAATCCCTTTTCTTCATTTGTCAAAAATATTTTTTCTTCCGTCAGTGAATTCGGTTTAGAGGCAAGTAGCAGCTTTGTTTGTGCATTAATATTTGCAAGTGCTCTAGGGTTTACATAAATTTCCAGGCTCAGACCAATTATTGTTAGAATAAGTCCAAAAATAAACGCTGGTCTAATTATTCTAAAAAGCCCGATTCCAGAACCTTCCATTGCGACAATTTCATTAGTTTCAGAAAGCCCGCCATAAACTAGCATTACTCCTAAAAATGCTCCCATCGGTATAGTCTGGACAAGTACACCAGGCATAGCATAACACACATAATCCACTATTGACATGGCTGGTAAATCACTCGCAAACAATCTCTCCATAACTTCCATTACAACATTTAACATCATAATAAATGTAAATATGCTAATTCCAAATAGCGACGGTAAAATTAATGAACTATAAATATATCTATCTATCGTTTTCATATTTTTTCCTTTATTTTTTTAAAATTTAAAACTGCCATCTTTATTATTTCTTCTATAATAATCCAGCACTTCTTTTATTTTTTCCCTCTCTTTTTTTTCTTCCGTATAATTTTTAATAGAATATTTCATAAACTTTGGAAATAAATCTACATATTGAGGAGCGAAATTTGCTACGGTCTGTATCACTTGACTCTCTTTGCACAAAACTCTAACTCTTTTACTCTTCATTCCGCCTATTACGACTATAACATAGATAATTAATACAACCAAAAACATTTTTATACCAGCAAATAACATTCCAGCCGCTCCATTAAATCTTTCATCCACTTTTATTTTTTTTAAAAATTGGGAATTTTTGAACAAAAATATTGTAATAATTAAATAAAGCAGGAATATTAATATTATGTAAAAATTCAATTGATTGAATAATGATGCTTTAGGTCTTTTAATAACCGTGTTAAATAATAATTTTGAAAAAAACATAATAAATATCCATTTAAACATGTCATAAAATCCCAAAGTAAATCCATATCCGTATCCCATTACGAGAAATGCCACCAACATCATCACAAATACTGTGTCCAATATCATAAAAATTCTCCTATTTTACATAAATTCTCGGAACTCTCTGACTAATTCCACACAAAATTTCATATGAAATTGTATTACATAAATTTGCAACTTCTGAAACACTTATATTTTCCCCAAAAAATTCAACTACATCGCCTTTTTTCACTTCATCTGCCAATTCTGCTGGAATGTGCACCATAAGCTGATCCATACAAACTCTTCCCACGATTTCGCATCTATGTCCTTTATAATAGACATAACCTCTGTTTGACAAATCTCGTCTCACTCCGTCAGCATAACCTATAGAAACAGTCGCATAAGTCTGCCCTGCTTTTCCCAAATAAGTGTTTCCATAACTTATAAAGCTATCTTCTTTTAATTTTTTGATATAGCTGATTTTAGCAAAAAGTGACATCACAGGTTTAAATTTATAAGGCTTTGTCTCTTCATCGGTAACACCACCGTAAATTATTATTCCAACTCTCACAAAATCATATTTGTCATTTTTTAATTTTAAACTTCCAAAACTGTTTAACAAATGTTTGTATTTTACAGATGGTAATTTTGAAATTATTTTTTTGCTAATTTCTTCAAAGTTATTTTCTTGAAACTCAGTATATTTCGCATCCGTATCAGAAGAAGAAAAATGGGAAAAAATTCCAATTGGTTTAACAAATTTACAATTTTTTAGTTTTTCTATTAATTCATCAATTTCATATTTTTGAAATCCAACTCTTCCCATTCCTGTGTCAACTTTTAAAAAGACATCAGTTGGAATTTGAGATTTTTCCAAATATTTAATTTCTTCAAAGTCTGTTACCATAAAATAAATATTTTTTTCTGAAATTTTATCCATATATTCATATTCTATCGGTCCTAATATAAGAACGCTCACATCATTGTCAAATTCCTTTACTTTTAGTGCTTCTTCGGCAGTTGCAACAGCAAAGTGCCTAATTCCTTTTTGAATCAGCGATTCGCATATTTTTAACATTCCATGGCCATAAGCATCCGCTTTTATAACGGCTATCATCTTTTCTTTTGGCGCCACTTTTTCAATTTCATCTATATTGTGATATAAGTTTTTAATGTTTATTTCCGCCCAACAACGCATTTTAATTCACCTCTATAATTATTATAGGAGCAAAAAGCTCCTATTTTATTGATTAAACTAATACTTTATCTTTTTCATCGTATCCGTTTACTGTTTTAGTTGTTCTATTTGATTTTTCTTGTTTTTTATCGTTATTGTTATTTTTTTTCAATTTTTTCATCAAATAAACTAGCGGACTTGCCACAAATATTGATGAATAAGTACCAAACAACATTCCTAAAAACAATGTCATACTAAAAGTTTTTAGCGAATCTCCACCAAAAATAAGTAAAACTATAACTGAAAATAATGTTGTAAGAGAAGTATAAATCGAACGAGCAAATACTTGATTTATCCCAGTTTCAATAATTTCTGAAAAAGGTTTATTTTCTCTATTTTTCTTACTTTTCTTTTCATTTTCACGAATTCTGTCAAACACCACAATCGTATCGTTTATTGAATATCCTAAAATTGTTAAAATTGCTGCAACAAACGGAGTATCAATTTCGTATCTGAAAAGCGCAATAAGTCCAAATGAAATAATTACATCGTGAAGAAGTGCCAAAATTCCAGCAATGGCATAAACTAGCTCAAATCTTACAGTTATGTAAATTACAATAAATATACTTCCAATCAAAAGCGCCTTTATCGCATTCATAGTCAATTCTTTCCCAATTACTGCTCCAACTGTGTCATCTTTTGTAATTTCATATTTTCCAGTATTTTTTTCAAGCTGTGTCAACATTTCATTTTTTTGCGCATTTGTCAACTGACTTGTTCTAATTATAACACTGTTGTCTGTTTCTGAAAACTGCACTCTTTTTGTTTTTAGTTGCGGAATCGCACTTATCAAACTGTCCAATGTTCCATTTACTTTTATCTGTTCCACTTTTTGTGGATATTTTAGCTGAATAAGATTTCCACCTTTAAAATCTATTCCCAAATTTAATTTTATAGTAAAAAGAAATATTAGGGACAATATTACCATTATTGCTGAAAATGATAAATAATATTTTTGATGTTTTATCACTCGAAATTTAGTCATTTTTTGGAACTCCTTTCCAGAACAGCTGTTCTTTTTTCAAATTAAATGTTTTTACAACAAAACGAAGTAACACTTTTGATACAAATACTGCTGTTATTATTGTAACAACTACCCCAAGCGACAAAGTTACGGCAAAACCTTTAATCGGTCCTGTTCCCAAGAAAAATAGGACTGCTGCTATTAATAATGTCGTTATATTTCCGTCAATTATTGCTGGAAGAGCGTTACTGTATCCTTTTTCTATTGCATCGTGTAAAGATTCTCCCAGGGCCATTTCTTCTTTAATTCTCTCGTATGTAATTACATTTGAGTCAACTGCCATTCCAAGCGTCAAAATAAATCCAGCAATTCCCGGAAGTGTCAATGCCGCACCAACCATGCTAAGTGAAGCCAATACCAAAAATCCATTTATAAGTAGAGCAATATCCGCCACAATTCCAGGTATTTTATAAATTGCTATCATAAAAATTGAAATTGCTAACATCGCAATTACTCCAGCTATTTCAGTTTTTTGAATTGAATCAACTCCAAGTGTCGCTCCAACTGTTCTATTTTCAACAATTTTTATTTCCACAGGAAGTGCACCAGATTTTAATAAATTTGCCAAATCATTTGCTGATTCCATCGTAAAGTTTCCACTTATACTTCCGCTTCCACCAGCAATTTCTTCGTTAATTCTAGGAGCTGACTGCTCTTTACCGTCAAGCATGATTGCAAGTTGTTTTCCTTTGTTTTCTCTCGTAATTTTGGCAAATTTTTCGGCTCCAGAAGGAGTTAGCTCAAAAGTTACAACTGGACGGCTCAAGTTATCTTGTCCAATTCCCGCATTTTTAAGCGCTCCACCTTCTAAAAGTGTCGGTCCATAATTTCCATTTGCATCTTTTATTTTAAATTCCAGCTTTGCTGTTGTCCCTATCAAGTCAACTGCTTTTTTAGGATCTTTAATTCCCGCAAGTTCTACGATTAACTTGTCATTTCCACTTATTTGAATTACAGGTTCTGCTACTCCAAGGCTGTTTACCCTTCTCTCAATAATGTCTCTTACTTTATTCATCGTATCCTTGTCAATCTTCCCCTGCGCTTGAAGCACAACCGAAGTTCCTCCACGCAAATCCAGTCCAAGCTTTATTTTATTCAATGACAAAATAATAGCTGGAACGACTAATATAATAAGTAGCCAAATATAGTGCTTTTTACTATTTTCCATATTAAAATCCTTTCTCTATTTATTTTAATGTATCCAAATATTTTTGTAAAATTATCGAAGCTGCCACCATATCCACAACTTTTCTTCGTTCTTTCCCACTCTTTTTAGAATAATTTTTCAAATAATGTTCCGCTTCTGTCGTCGTATATCTCTCATCCACAAAAATAATCTGAATTTCGGGTATTTCTTTTTTTAACTCTTCCACAAATTCTTCAACTTTTTCAACTTGCCTTTTTTTGCTTCCATCTAAACTTTTTGGAAGTCCGACAACAACTTTTTTTGTGTTTTCATCGTCTAATATCTCTTTTATCCGAGAAACAGGCTCAGTTTTATTTCTGTCAATTACTTCAAGAGCAGTCGCAAGAATCCCCAATGGATCACATTTTGCCACTCCAATTCTCACATCTCCAACATCAAGTCCAATAAATTTTTTCATTTTTTTCTCATTTCTAAATTTTATTATTCAAATTATGAATTAATTTTTTGACAAGGGGATAACCTCCTTGCTAATTGGCATTTATTCAATTATATAAATTACAATTTTTCATTTACAAACTCAAATGCTTTATCAACAGCTTCTTTTACAGCATTTCCATCTTTCCCGCCAGCTTGTGCAAAATCAGGTCTTCCTCCACCGTTTCCACCAGCAACTGCAGCTGCTGTCTTCACGATTTCTCCAGCTTTTATTTTTTTAGTCAAATCTTTTGTAACTCCTACGACAAATATCGCTTTTCCATCATTATTCGCTCCCAAAATAATAATTCCAGATTGAAGTTTTTCTTTTCCTCTATCTACGATTTCTTTTAATTCATTTACATCTTTATTTGCAAATGCAGCTTTTAATACTTTTACTCCATTTATTTCATCTACATTTTCAAGTAATTCATTGATTTCATATTTTACTAATTTAGTTTGTAATTGCTCATATTCTTTTACGATATTTTTAGCTTCTGCGATATATTTCTCTACAACGTCAACCACATTTTTTCCATCAGTTTTCAACATTCCAGCAACTTTACTTAATTTTTCTTCAAGTTTATTAACATATTTCAAACTTGCATGTCCTGTTGTTGCTGTAATTCTACGAGTTCCTGAAGCTATTCCACTTTCAGATTCAATATTGAATAATCCGATTTCTCCAGTAGACTTAACATGTGCACCTCCACAAAGCTCGATTGAATATCCGTCAATTTCAACGACACGAACTACATCTCCATATTTATCAGAGAAAAGTGCCATAGCTCCTCTTTTTTTCGCATCTTCAATATTTTCAAAATCAATTTTAACTTTCAAGTTAGATAAAATAATGTCATTTACAGCTTTTTCGATTTTTTCAATCATTTCTGGCTCAATTGCTTCATAATGTGAAAAGTCAAATCTCAATTTTTCATCATCCACAAGCGAACCAGATTGCTCAACATGAGTTCCTAAATTTTCTCTTAAAACTTTATGTAAAATATGTGTTGCAGTATGGTTTCTTTGGATATCTTTTCTACGATCCGCATCAATTTCCATTTTTACTTCTGCACCAACTGCTGGAGCAATTCCTTTTTTAACCTCAACTTGATGAATAAACACATCATGTTTTTTCACAACATTTACAACTTTTCCTTCAAATTCTCCAGAAGTAATAATTCCAGTATCCGCAACTTGTCCTCCTGATTCCGCATAAAATGGCGTTTTATCAAAAATAACTTCGTATCCAGAAATTCCTTCACTTTTAGCAATATGCAAAATTTTCCCTTTATCTTCAAATTTTTCATATCCTGTGAACTCAGTTTTCCCATGTTTTTCAAAAAACTCGTCAATAAATTCATCTTTTATCATATCCGAAACCGTAACTCTGCTATTTTTCGATCTTCGTACTTGCTCTTCCAATTTTTTATTAAATTCGTCTTCCGAAACTTCATACCCTTGATTTTCCAAAATTAATTCTGTCAATTCAAATGGAAGCCCAAATGTGTCGTATAATTTAAACGAAGCATCTGCAGAAAGTTTTTTAGTTCCCTCTTTATCCATTTTTTCAATTTCTTCAGTTAGCATTTCGATTCCATTTTTCAATGTCAACGCAAATCTTTCTTGCTCAAGTCTTAAAACTTTTTCAATATATTCTTGTTTTTCAACTAATTCTGGATATGCCTCTTTCATATTTTCCACAACATAAGGCACTAATTTATACAAAAACAGATCATCTTTTGTTATTTCTAAATTCTGCTTTGCAACAATTCCAGCACCAAATGCTCTTCTTATAATTTTTCTTAAAATATATCCACGACCTTCATTTGATGGCAAAACTCCATCCGCTATTAAAAACACCGATGCTCTTATGTGATCTGCAATAACTTTTACCGTAATATCAAAATCTTCTTTTTTTATGTCCAAAACTTTTTCAATTCCTCTTATTATTGGCATAAATATATCAGTTTCAAAGTTATTGTCTTTATTTTGCACAACTGAAGCAATTCTTTCAAGTCCTGCTCCTGTATCAATATTTTTTTGCGGAAGTGGCACCAAACTTCCATCTTCAAGTCTATTCCACTCAGTAAACACAAGATTCCAGATTTCTAAAAATCTGTCTCCTTCATCTCCCGGATTGCAGTTAATCTCTTCGTTATTTTCCCCCATTCTTAGAGTATCGTAGTAAATTTCACTACACGGACCACAAGAACCAATAGGCCCTGCTGCCCACCAATTATCTTCTTCACCAAGCCGAACTATTCTCTCAGCTGGAACTCCAATATGTTTATTCCAAATTTCATACGCTTCGTCATCCGTCGTAAATACTGATACATAAAGTCTTTCAGGATCTAATTTCAAAACTTTTGTTATGTATTCCCAAGACCATTCAATCGCTTCTTTCTTGAAATAATCCCCAAACGAGAAATTTCCAAGCATTTCAAAAAAAGTGTGATGTCTAGGCGTTCTCCCAACATTCTCCAAATCATTTGTTCTTATACATTTTTGATAAGTTGTAATCCTTGGAAATGGCGCTTGTTTTTCTCCCAAGAAAAATGGTTTAAAAGGAACCATTCCTGCGACTGTCAAAAGCAAACTTTTGTCATCAGGTATCAGCGATGCACTTTCAAAGTGTTTATGCTCTTTAGTTTTAAAATAATCAATAAAACTTTTTCTTAATTCATTTCCTGTCATTTTTTCTATTTTCTCCTTCATTTTTAGAATTTTTTTCTCATAAAAGCAACAACTTTTACATATTTTTCTATTTAATCCAACTTGAATTTATCTCCCAAATAAATTCTTCTAGCAGTTTCATTAGCCGCAATTTGTTCACCTGTTCCAGAAATCAGGATTGTTCCTTCTGCCATTATATACGCTCTTTCCGTGATTCTAAGTGTTTCACGCACATTATGGTCAGTAATCAAAACTCCAAGTCCCCGCTCCTTTAACTGAATTATTATGTTTTGAATGTCTTCCACAGCAATCGGGTCAACTCCCGCAAAAGGTTCATCAAGCAGTATAAAATCTGGATTTGTAGAAATTGTTCTGGCAATTTCCACCCTTCTTCTCTCCCCACCTGACAGTGCGTAACCCAAACTTTTCGCCACATGCGACAATTTAAATTCTTCAATAAGACTCTGCATTCTGTCAATTCTTTCTTTCTTTCTCACTTTCCGCATTTCCAAAACCGAAATTATATTTTCTTCAACCGTCAAATTTCTAAAGACTGAAGCTTCTTGCGGCAAATACCCAAGCCCAAGCCTTGCTCTCTTATACATTGGAAAATTTGTAATTTCTTGTCCATTGTACATGACACGACCATAATTTGGTCTAACAATTCCCGTAATCATATAAAACGTCGTCGTCTTTCCAGCACCATTTGGACCAAGTAGTCCCACAACTTCACCTTTTTCCATTGCAAGGCTGACATTTTTAACAACTTCTCTCTTTTTATATATCTTTTTTAAACTATCAGCTTCTATACTGATTTTTCTGGCCATTTTTTTCTCCTCTCTAAAAACTGGCATTTATAAAAGTCGAAAAAGCCAGAAGTTTTCAGCACTTTTTCAACATATATTTAATGTTTTTTTACATATCTGGGATACTTTTAGAAATCAAATAAACATAATTTATAGCCTATTAGGTGTTAAATTACTAATCATATCTATAGCATCCTTTTCAGATATAGTTTTATTACTTTCTCCTTTTATTTTATCCTCAGAATATTTTACGTTTTTTACATTATTGTTTCCTTTCAGATTACTAATTATATCTATTCTATCTTCCTCAGGTATATCATAACTATAGGTTGTTGCTTTGTCTTCTTTTATTATTTCATCTTCAAAATGTTTTTTATTTTTTGCAGCACTACTTCTAGAAGTTAAAATACTGTCATTTTTTCCTTTTAAATTATCAGCTATGTTTATTCTGTCTTCTTCAGGCACACTGTTATAGGTATACGCTGCTGTTTTTACTTCTTTTATTTTTGGCTTATTCTTGATGCTTCCCAGTCTGTATCCTAATCTTATGCCGAATGTATCAATTTTACTTTTAACTTTTATGGGATTAATTGTGTCTTTTGGCTGATATTTAAAATTTGCTCTTTCATAAAGAGCTTCTAGGGAAATTGGACCTAACTCCGTACCTAATCCTCCTGCATAATAAAGTCCACCATGAAGATCCTTTTTATTAAAATTTTCTTCCTTTATCTCACCATATACATATCCTACTCGTCCAACAGCGTAAAGCAGATTGTTTCCCTTATTATTTACCAAATTAATTTTTGTTGTAGCATAAGCAGGATAAGTTCTTAAAACGTGCTTTTGCTCTTTATCGTTAAAAAAAGGAGAAATATCAAGGAATCTTTGCTCTACCCCCAATCCTAGTTCAACAGCTCCCTGATTGTCAAATAAGTATTCCAAACCGACAACAGGCATTCCTTTAACATCAAAATCAGATTTTGCAGACTGCCATTTATTATTTTTCATACCTGTTCCCAAGAATTGCTTTGGATGAACATTGTATCTATCCTTGAAATTATATCCTGCATTTAATCTAAGTTCCCCGCCATTCCACTTTCTTTTCATAATTTTGTCTGTAGTGTACTGCATATCTCCTGTTTTAGCAAAAATATCTGTTCTGAAAGGATCAAAAGGTACAACATCATTTTTTTTCTTTGGTAAATTTTTTATATTTCCAATACTGTATCCTATTCTTACACCGACTGTATTTATATTATCTTTGGTCTTTTTAAAATTATTTAGGGTACTTATGTTATTTCTGTTTATATTACCTAAATTTACTTTATCGTATCGTAAATTTGATCTTTCATATAAAGCTTCTATGGAAACTGGTCCAACTTGAGTACCTAAACCACCTGCATAATAAAGTCCACCACGAAAATTTTTATCTTTTAAATCTTCTTTATTATCTTTTCCAGCTTTGGCATAAGCATATCCCCCTCTTCCAATAAGATAGAGTAAGTCATTTCCAGCTTTAGAAGTTATTAAATTATATTTACCTGTCAAATACATCGGTGTTATTTCGTACATTCTCATTTCATTTTTATCTTTTAAGGCTGAAGATTTTACAGAAAATTTATGTTCCGCACCGATTCCCAATTCGAGTCTTCCCTGATTATCGAATAGCCACTCAATTCCCGCAACGGGTCCATTTTTAAATTTATAATCATAATTGGTGTTAGAAAGTCCTTTTTGATGTTTGGTTAAATCATTTTTATACGCTCTATCAAAATCCCAACCCCCATTTATTTTAACTTCCTGAGCCATTTCCGTAACTGTTGATAGCATCATTGCGCTTAAAATATGTAATTTTTTCATATTTTTCGTTCTCCTTTATTTTGCACATGCCTTTTTTATGATTTCACACCAAAAATCTATAAAAAAATTATAAAAAATATTATATAATGTTATATTTTGACTGAAATTATCTTTTCTAACAAATACATTTTACTAAATTTCTTAGAAATTTTCAAGAAAAAAATATTAATTTCAATTACCTTTAATACATTAAGTTCTCTCTAAAGAACTCCTCGTATTTGGAAATAATTCAAAAAATTTTTAAAAATTCAAATATTCTTTTTTTATTTTCTAAATATATTAATATTTAATCAGTTTACATTTTCTGAATTCTTAAAAATAAATTTTTTTCTAATAAATAAAAAGGAAACTGTTTCACAAAATAATTCTTGTGAGACAGCCCCTTTTTTTATCCAAAACTAAATTTTCTAGTTTGAAAAAAATTTCAACTTATATTGACTGTAGTTTTTCACTATCTTTGCATGTATTCAAAATAGTTTTAGTACCACTCTCTTATCACCGTACCAAGACTTTATTATTCTATTCTTTGAATCACTATTTCTGGTACAAACGCACATAATCAATCTCTGTGGTTTGAACTGGGAACGGAGAATGCTCAGAAGGTGGATTCAATCCTGATTCCCATTCCACGTAGTCATTAATAATAAAATGCCATCTATCATTCTCAAATCCTTGTTTAACTAAAGCAGAAGGAATATTCAGCTTGCTAAAGTCTTCATCTGGCATAGTAGAAAGATAATTGCCATATTGATCATACCTAGTATTATCAACTACACTAATACGTTGAGCATCCTTAATACGGTAATGAACCACAGGAATCAACCTTCCATCCATATAATAACGTACTTTTGTTCCATCAAACTCAATTGCCCAAACGTGCCATTCATGTGTCAGTGACGTAGTATGTCCACCAACAATATTTTCCAAACGGTGTGTAAAGCCACGCGGTGTCCATTCATGATTGACTTGACTGTAATAACAGCTGATATTAGTTGCAGGCCATGCATAACTAGGAGTACTTGAAAACCATTCCAAAATTAATAATGAACCATAAGGAGCATTTCCACCAGGAACTTTGCAGGCAGGTGTATCCACATCGTTTCGCTGTTTCTGCATCCAAAGGGCCGTACGCATTCCTTGCAAGTGATTCCAATTCATTTTGGCACGTATTTCTGCACGGAACGGTTTAGAGGCATCTACAATATTGCCAGATTCTAGTCTACCACTTGAATACTGAGTAACTTTACCTGCAGGGCATACACCTGTAGTTGCATTTGCATCAGTTAAAGGATCGCCTTTTCTGTTAACACAATGACGTCGTGTAGTAAGTATTGCGTGATCACCATCTAAACTGATACTGCTTGGCAAATAAGTTAAATGGCTACCCAAATGATTGATAATTCTTTTACTTACCCAGTCAGAAGGAATATTTCTGTCTTTAAATTCCCAACATTTTACACTCTTCCATTGTCCCGAAGCATCAGTTGCACTATCACATCCATTTGTAAGTGGAGCTGGAGTAGGTGCTGGTGCCGGATGATTATTATTAATGAATCTTCGGATTACATCTACTGCTTTTTTTTCAGTGCCATCTGATTTCCAAATTCCAAAATAATTTTCAGGATCTGCTGCATCCAGTATATCAGGACGTCCATTATGATCAGTATCAATGTTCGCATCAGGAACACCATCTCCATTTGTATCAATATTTACGTCAAGCCATCCATCGCCATTACTGTCCCTATCTAATATTCCCGAAGTAATGTAAGGCTTTCTGTCTTTTGCCTGATAAAAAATAAGAGGCCCATATATATTTGATTTTTGATATTGATCTAAAATTTTACTTATCACATTAGCTTGTTTTGTTTCTTCAACACCAGGATAAGCAGCATCTATTCCTACTTCTGTTATCCATATTTTTTTATTTCCATCACCGTGTTCTGACATTATCTGATATAATGTTTTTTCTCCTCCTCCAGGTGCTACAACGTCGCCTATCATGTTTGCCCAGCCATTATCTCGAAAAGTTCTGGCATAAATTCCGTAAGGATGGTGCGATAAACCATCGAAATAGCCTTTTGCCCCAGCTCTGTACATTCTTTCTAAAAATTCCATAGGTCCAACATATCCTGTTGAACTATTGCTGTTTCCTACCGTCATTCCACCTGCCATAACATTTACATCATTATGAGCATCATGTGCTGCTGTATACGCTATTTTTAGTAAATCAGTATAATGTTCAGGATTCGGTCTAGGATTTTGAATAGTGTCATGCCAAAATTCTGGATTTCCTGGTTCATTCCAAAATTCATAGTCTATTACTCCCTTTGGAGCATATCTTTTTACTAATGCACTTACAAAATTTGAGAACTCATTATTATACTGTGGAAGTGGTGCAAACGAAGCAACCCAAATTTTTCTTGCATTTAACGCATTTTTTTCAGCAGCTGAAAGTTTGTCTGCTCCTGTTGCCCACTCAGGAGCACCACTTATCTGCATTAAAACTTTTAAGTTATATTTTCTTGCAAGAGCGACGGCATCATCGATGTCCTGCCAGTCATATGCTCCATTTCTTTGAGATTGAATTCTATGCCATGAAGCTGTAATTCTTACCCACTGAAATCCTACCCTTGCTATTTTGGAATAAGAGTCTTCAGCTTCCCTAAGATTACTTCTCCAAAAAGGATTAACAGGCTGTATTCCAATTCCTCTCACATTATGTATCTTTGAATCTTCTTTTTTCTGTTTTTTAGGGCTAGAATTATCATCTCCGCCTTTTTGAGGCTTAAATTTATTGTTTTCGCCACCACCTTTTTGAGGTTTAGAAGTGCCATTACCTCCGCCACCTCCGCCGTGATGTCTAGTCGCACCAATAATTGCTCCAACAGCAGGAACCGCTCCGCCAATAATAGGCCCTACAGGAACTTTTCCTCCTATGTTGCCTCCTAATGATCCTATATTTACTTTTGGCTGCGCGATATTGCCAATAATATTGCTGTTTTTTTCTGTTGTATCTGTACAGTTTAATATTACTGCATCATAATTTCCTAAATTATCTGAAAAAACTTTATTTCCATCAATAACTTTAACTATATTTGAACATTTTAAAAGCTTTTCAGCTGTATTTACTGTTCCACTATTTATCGTTGTTTCCTTTTTTAGAAGATTTTCAGATGTACCTGAACACTTTAAAACTATGTTGTTTGTTACTGTATTTGAACATTTCAACTGTACCGCATTGGCACTTTCAATTTGAGATAATTCATCTATTTTAATTATTCTAACTATATTTGAACATTTTAAAAGCTTTTCAGCTGTATTTACATCTTTTGTCAGTTCATCTTCCGTGCTTTCACTTGTATTTAAACATTTCAGCAATATATTTTGAGAACTTATTTTATTTGTTCCAATAATATTTTCACTGCCAGTTTCAGAATTTATACATTTTAAAAATATATTATTGCCGTTATTTTCAGTTATTCCAGTTCCTTGTGCATTTTCCCCTGCCATATTTGAACATTTTAACAATATATCATTATTTGATTTTATTTCACTTACTGAAAAAGACACATTGCCTGTATTTTCAGCCATTATCGAAAAACTTATACAAATTAAGAGTAACCCCCTAACTATAAATTTTACCATTTTGTATCTCCCTTTTCTAATTAACGTTTCAACTTTATCTTTTGTGTTTTTATAAATTTTAACGTATTATAAAAAACTATTTTTTTGAATGAATCAAATTATTCTTCTTTTTCAAAATCTTTTTCATATTGAACTCCGTCATAATCTAATGTTGCTGTGTGCTTTTTACCATTTTTAGACCATTTTACTGGCACATCTATCGCTTTTTTATGAACATTTATTTTTACAGTCGACGGCAAATTTTCTCCATTTTCCGGAAAATAAATGTTGTCCGCTGCACGAGTCAGCATCTCTTTTGTACTCTCAGACGACACTGACTTATTAAAGTTTTTCTCAGCCGTGTCAGTTCCAGCTTTGGCTTTTGCATTAATTGCAACTTCTTGAGTTTTTCCACCGTAAAATGATTTGTTGACTTTTCCAGTGACTGACATAAGTGCTGAATTCGAAGATTTCCATTTTATCGAAACAGGCACTCCATTTGAAGCCGTCATCGCTTTCGGTAAAACTGCTCTTCCATTTTCTTCATTAAAGGATAATTTATTTATAACTTCCTGCACTGCCGCCACATTTTTAGGATCTGATTTATTTTGCTCAAATCCTCCATTATTCAATTCATATTGCATTTGAATATTTCCATAATTTTCAAGCACTCTATTTCTTATGTCATATGTTGCTTCTTTAGAAGAAATCATTGTTTTTCCTTGATAAGTGACAACATTTCCATTTAGTCTTATCTTTTTGTCTTTTAAATAAATAATCGCTTTGTCTGCACTTGTATTAATCGTTTTAAACTGCGGCAATGTGCTCACAATTTTAACATTATTTCTTGCGTATCCTTCTTGTTTATTCATATCCATATACAAATAATTTGAAGTCATTTTAGTACTATTTTTAAAGTCAACCATTACTTTATCTCTAGCTAGAATTAAATTTCTTAGAGAATCCATTTCATTGTACTGTGAATCAAGCGTAATATCTTTATAAGTCATATGAACATTCTGTTTAATTTCAGTACGGGTGATACTCATATTATTTCCTTTTTTATGTTTAACAAAATAAACTTTTGCAGTATTTCCTCTAAAATGTACAGCTTCCGATTCCACAAGCGGTCTTGGGTCATTTGCCAAATCTTTTACATTTCCACGAATTTTCCCAGTTACATGTCCATCAAACCTAAATTCTTTTTTCTCAAAACTTCCCTGACCTTTATCCGCTGAAATTCTATCCCCTTGAACACTTGTCATAACCATTTTATTTGCGTAAATGTCTTTAGAAATCGTATTCATCGTACCATTTTCTCCATGTACCGTAAAATTTTGTTTTCTCACGTTAAAAGGTCCGTTCATCGTTGCGTCTCCAGTGGCAAAGCTATACACAAGTCCTGTTCCATCCATTTTATAGTCATCATAATTAACTGTATAATAATCGTTTGTTGTCATAGTTCGTGCTTTCAAATTATAAACTCCGCTTCTGTAAGTTCCTGTCGTCTTTCGTGGCAAATAATTATAAGTTCCATTTCCATCACCATTTATTATTTGGGCAACTTTGTCATAAAAGACATGGTCTCCGGTAATTATCATTGTTTTTCCAGTATAAACGACATGTCCTCTTCCATCAACTTGCTTTTTATCGACAAGATATACTGCACTATCCGCTGTAACGACGCTTTCTTTTCCTATATAAACGACATGTCCATTTCCATTAATTTGTTTTTTCTTGATAAAATACACAGCTGTATCTGCTTTAACAACACTTTCTTTTCCAGTATAAACAACGTTTCCAAAGCCTTCTACTCTTTCGTTCTCGTCGTCTTTCATATAATAATCCGCCTTTTGAGCATCCAATTTGTTTTCAGGATCTTTATAATGTACATTTCCTTCTGCATTTCCTATTTGGTTGATCTGATCGTATCGCATTTTATCCGCAGTCAGCGTTCTTTTAGTCTTTTCTTCTGTATAGACAACATGCCCCTCTGCAATACTTACTTTTGTTGGATCGTTATAAGTCATTTTGTCTGTTGTTATTTTCTTTTTATCTTTGTTGTTTACATAACTCACATGTCCTGTCGCAACTATATCTTGAAAAGTTGTCGTTGTTTCGACTTTATCCGATTCAGAAACGGTTTTATCAACATTGTTTACAAGTTTTGTCCGAACTGGAGAAATTAACTTATCACCTTGTTTTTTATAATCTGCCCTCTCGGTATAGATTTCCCATTTTTTATCTTTTGTCGCTCCCACAACTTTTCCTTTCAAAATTGCATCGTAAGTTTTTGTATTTACTTCCCCTTCTTTTCCAGAAATAAGCATTTTTTTCTTGACCAAATCAATTATAACTTTTTTAAATTTTACAACTTCATCACCCTCAGAACCAATTTGCTCATCGGCATAAACTATCACTTCATCTTTTAGTCTATACACAACTTTTTTAGCTTTCATATCTTTTTGCATCTGATCCAATGGCGCTGGAATTTTTTTAAAAAACACGGTATATATAAAGTATATCAATATTAAAAGCAATACTCCATAAATTATTTTTTTCCACATTTTTTTCTCCTAATTATCTTTTTTTATTTTTTCTTTCAACTCAAATAGAAATTTCATCGCTTTCATCGGAGTTACATTATTTACATCATAATTTTCAATATCTAAAACAATTTTTTCTAAATTTTCTTTTTCTCTTTCAATATTTTCTTTTTCTTTTTTTATTTCAAAAATTCTTTTTTCATAAAAATTATTTTTTGTTTCTGAATTATTTTCAAATTCCTGTCTTTTTTCACAAATCTCAAGAGCTTCCTCGTTCATAGAAAAAAGTGAGAGCTGTGTCACATCTATCGTCTTTTCTATAAGCTCCTTTTTCTGCTCTAATCGCTTCAAAAATCTTTTTCCTTCACTCAAAATTTCCCTTGGAAGTCCCGCAAGTCTTGCAACTTCAATTCCATACGACTTATCAGCGCCACCTTTTACAATATTTCGCAAAAACATAATTTTTCCATCTTTTTCATCGACTTCAATCCGATAATTTTTTATATTTTTAAATTTTGACGCAAGATCAGTAAGTTCGTGATAATGTGTCGCAAAAACTGTTTTTGCCCCGATTTTATCGTGAATGTAAATCGAAATCGCTGTCGCAATTGAAATTCCATCAAAAGTGGAAGTTCCTCTCCCAACTTCGTCTAAAATCACAAGGCTATTTTTCGTCGCATTGTTCAAAATATTTGAAACTTCGCTCATTTCCACCATAAACGTACTTTGCCCTGATAAAATATCGTCTGATGCGCCAATTCGAGTCAAATATTTGTCAACGATTGAAAGTTTTGCACTTTTCGCTGGAACAAATGAACCAATTTGAGCCATGATTGAAATTAGTGCAATCTGCTTCATGTAAGTCGACTTTCCCGACATATTAGGCCCTGTCAAAATCACAAAGCTCTCTGTTTCACTCAAAGAAGTATCATTTTCAACATAATCGTTTCTTCCAATAAGTTTTTCCACAACTGGATGACGCCCACCTTTTATTTCAAAATCATAATCTTCACAAATTTGAGGTCTTACATAATTATTTTCAGTTGCAACTACCGCAAAAGATACGACTACATCAAGATAAGAAAGTATTTCCGCAAGACTTGTCAAAATATGTCTTTTTTCTTTAATTTTAGCGCTAATTTCCTTAAAGAGATGATATTCCAAATCTTCAATTTTAGCTTTTGCATTAATAATCGTGTCTTCATATTTTTTAAGTTCTGGTGTCACAAATCTCTCTGAATTTGTCAAAGTTTGCTTTCTAATATAACTTTCTGGAACTAAATCTAGATTTGACTTTGTAATTTCGATAAAATAGCCGAATACTTTATTGTACTTTATCTTCATATTTTTTATTCCAGTTTTCTCTTTTTCCCGCTTTTCAATTTCCAAAAGAAAATCTTTTCCAGAGTTCATGATATTTCTAATCTCGTCAAGTTCACGATTAAATCCTCTTTTTATAATATTTCCCTCCCGCACAGAAAACGGTGCATCCTCATCTATGCTTTCTTCAATCATTTGAAAAATTTCAGAAAGTTTTTTTGAATCTATTTCATTAAAAAAATCATATTCTTTTAGTAAATTCATAATTTCAAGCGATGATTTTACCGTTTTTTTCAGCGCCACCAAATCTCGTCCATTTTCATTCCCAAAAATGATTTTCCCAACTAGTCGCTCCAAATCATAAACTTCTTCCAAAATTTCCCGCAAGTCTTCTCTTAACAAAATATTCTTTAAAAAACATTCCACATCATTTTGTCTTTTTTCAATTTCTTTTATATCAAGAAGCGGATTATTTATAAATCTTTTTAAAAGCCTTGTCCCCATCGAAGTCTTACATTTGTCAAGAACCCACAAAAGTGAGCCATAAACAGTCTTTTCTCTCTGATTTTTCAAAAGTTCTAAGTTTTTTTGAGTGATTGAATTAATTTCCGCATAATTTGAAACATTTATAAATTCCATTTTTTCAACCGTCAAATCATTTCCAACTTGCATTTCCATCACATAAAAAAGTGCCATTGCAGCAGCATTTATAACAACTTTTTTATTTTTTATCCCATAACTTTCAAGCGACACGACTTTAAAATAATCAGTTAAAAACTTTTCACTATCCCTAACTTTTGTAACAAAAGTTACAGTAGAGCCATTTTTTTGCGTAAAATCATCTATCTTTTCTTTTATAACTCTATAAAATTCTTCCATTATCAAAATCTCTTTAGGCTCAATTTTATTAAGCTCATTAAATAATTTTATATAATTTTTATCTTTTTCAATTTCGGCAACTTTAAATTCCCCAGTTGTTATGTCAATATATGAAATCCCTATTTTATTATTTTCTTCCAATATACTCATCAAATAATTATTACTTTTCTCGTCCAAAGATTCAATATCCATAATCGTTCCCGGCGTTATAATATTGACAACTTCTCGTTTTACAATCCCTTTTGCCGTTTTAGGATCTTCCACTTGTTCACAAATCGCAACTTTATAACCTTTTGCAACCATCTTAGAAATATATGAATTTGCCGAGTGAAACGGAATTCCAGCTAATGGTACATCCATCCCCTTTTCCCTATTTCTTGAAGTAAGCGTCAGCCCCAGCTCTTTTGAAGCCATAATTGCATCTTCAAAAAACATCTCATAAAAATCACCTAGTCTAAAAAACAATATACAGTCACGAAAATTTTCCTTAATTTCTGTATATTGTTTCATCAGCGGTGTCTGTGTCATATTTATAAACCTTCTTTCGTTTTTACTGTTTTATTATTAGAGTATATCACAGTTTACTTGCTTTTTCAATTTTTAAAAACTTTTTCCCATTCATTTTCCTTAAATCCAACCAAGACAAAATCACTTCCGACAACAAGCGGTCTTTTAATAAGCATTCCATTTGAGCAAAGCAGTTTTAACTGCTCGTCTTCTGACATGTCAGCTAATTTATCTTTTAATTTCAATTCTTTATAAACAAGTCCGCTCGTATTAAAAAATTTTTTTAGCGGCAATCCACTTTTTTTGTAAATTTCTTTCATTTCTTCAAATACTGGCGGCTGCTCTTTAATGTCCCTTTTTTCACATTCAACATTATTTTCTTTAAGCCATTTTAACGCTCTTTTACAAGTTGTGCATTTTGGATAATGGTATACTTTTATCATTTTTTTCACTCTCCTAATTTATTTTTATGTAATTTTTTTATTGTGATTCTTAAAAAATTTAAGTAACAATTTTTTTCTTCACTTACCGCTTTTTAGTAATAAGTCAAGACCCCTTGTTATTTTATTAGCAAAACTACTCCCACTTATAGAAGTGAGAAACTTCTTGCTAAAATTTATTAAATAATTTTATTTTTATAATTCCATCAAAACTTTTTTTAATTCGTTCATTTTATCTCTCACTTTAATCGCTTCTTCAAAATTAAGCTCTTCTGATAATTCTTTTATTTTTTTCTCCATTTTTTTCACTTCTTTTTCAATTTCTTTTGTATTTTTATAATTTTTAGCAACCTTTTTGACTTCTTCCTCTTTTTCTAATTCATAGTCAACTAACGCCGCATCGATTTTTCTTTTTATTGATTTTGGATTGATTCCATTTTCTTTATTGTACTGCTCTTGAATTTTTCGCCGTCTTTCCACTTCAGTTATTGCTTCCTTCATGCTGTCAGTCATTCTGTCAGCGTACAAGATTACACTTCCTTCCACATTTCTTGCCGCTCTTCCCATTGTTTGAATAAGCGATCTTCTTGAACGCAAGTATCCTTCTTTATCAGCTTCCAAAATTGCAACAAGTGAAACCTCAGGAATATCAAGTCCTTCTCTCAAAAGATTTATTCCAACCAAGACATCAAATTCACCTTTTCTAAGTCCTCTTATTATTTCAGTTCTCTCAATCGTATCAATGTCCGAGTGCATATATTTTATTTTTATCCCGTAGTCCAAATAATAATCCGTAAGCTCTTCCGCCATTTTTTTTGTAAGCGTTGTAACGAGAACTCTTTCTTTTTTAGCAGCTCTAATTTTGATTTCATCCATCAAATCGTCAATTTGATTTTCAGTCGGACGAATGTCTATACTTGGCTCAACTACTCCCGTCGGACGAATCAATTGCTCCACAATTTCCCCTTTTGACTGCTCAATCTCATAGTCACTTGGAGTTGCTGAAATATACACCGCTTGTGGAACTTTTGCAAAAAACTCTTCAAATTTTAGTGGTCTATTGTCAAATGCACTTGGAAGTCTAAATCCATTTTCAATAAGTGACTGCTTTCTTGCTCTATCCCCTTTATACATTCCATTTATCTGTGGCACGGAAATGTGCGACTCATCCAAAAATACGACTAAATCATCGGGAAAGTAGTCAATCAGCGTATCAGGCTCTTCTCCGGCATTTTTTCCAGTCAAATATCTCGAATAATTTTCTATTCCTTTACAGTAACCAATCTCTTCAATCATTTCCAAGTCATATTTTGTCCGCTGCTCTATTCTCTGAGCTTCAACTAATTTATTTTCAGCTCTGAATTCGTGAACTCTGTCTTCCATTTCCCTTTTTATTTCCAAAAACATCTTTTGGGTGTCTTCTGTTGTCAAATAGTGTGTTGCCGGCATTATCGTAAGTCTTTTTACCTCTCGAATTTTTTGCCCTGTAAGCGGATGTATCTCAAAAATACTTTCCAAGTCATCCCCAAAAAACTCAAATCTGTAAGCAGTGTCTTGATAAGACGGATACAAGTCCAAAATATCCCCTTTTACACGAAATTTAGAACGCTCAAAAGAAATATCGTTTCTTTCATATCTAAGCGAAATAAGCCGTTTTATAAGCTCATCTCTCTCAATTCCAGTTTCTACATCAATGGGGATTGATTTTTCTTTATATGCTTCTGGCGATCCCAAACCATAAATTGCTGAAACTGATGCGACAATTATGACATCTCTTCGATTCAAAAGTGCAGCAGTTGCCGCATGACGCATTTTATCTATTTCATCGTTAATTGACGAATCCTTTTCAATGTATGTATCCGTTGCCATAATATATGCTTCTGGCTGATAGTAGTCATAATATGAAACAAAATATTCCACAGCGTTTTCTGGAAAAAAGTTTTTATATTCGTTGTAAAGCTGCGCCGCTAAAGTTTTGTTAGGTGCCATAATCAACGCTGGCCTATTTATTTTTTCAATGACATTTGCAACTGTAAATGTCTTTCCAGAGCCCGTCACCCCAAGCAGAATTTGATCTGTGATTCCATTTTCCAAGTTCTCCACAATCTTTTCAATCGCTTTTGGCTGATCTCCAGTCGGACTAAATTCCGAATGTAGTTTAAAATCCAAATTTATCACCTCTTTTTATTTTAAAATAAAAGTTTAAATTTTCTCAACCTCAAAAAATATCTTTTTTTATTTTGCTTTTTTAATATAATCTAAATTTTCTTTTAGACTTTTTTGTAATTCCAAGTTATCTGAATAATCGCTTGATTTTTTAATCAATTCCAAGCCTTTTTCCAGCCATTCTTTAGCATTTTCATAATCGCCTAACGCAATGTAATCTACAGCTAAATTGTTGTACGCCCACAAATTTCCTTTTTTTATAGAAGCTAAATACCATTTCATAGCTTCCTTCTGATTTCCTTCATCATCAAAATTCAATCCTAATTGATTTTCTGCAGAACCACCTTCATCAACTTTGACAGCTTTTAAGAACCATTCTTTTGCATTCTTATAATCTTCCAAATATGAATACGCAAGCCCCATCCAATAATAATTATCAGGAGCATCTGCTACTTTTGCATATTCTTTATAATATTTTATTGCCTTTTCATAATCTTCCAACTCAATATAAACATATGCCAAATTTGAAACTGCAACTAAACTTCCTTTATCAACCGCTTTTAAATACCACTTTTCAGCTTCCTTATAATTTTCCTCATTGTCATACAAAGTGCCTAATATATTTAAATACCCAGCATCATCTGGAAACTCATTCAAATATTTTACAATTAAACTTTTTTCAGTTTTTGTATCTTTCTTTTCATACGCTTTATTTATTTGATTTTCCAGTTTTTCTTTTTCTGATTTTGTCATTGCCGAAAATCCTTGAACTCCTAAACCTAAATTTATAGCTATCGACAATAAAATAAAATATTTTTTCATACTAAATGTTTCCTTTCCTGTAATTTAATTTATTCTATAAAATAAATTTTTATCTCACATAATATTTTTTATTTTTATAAACGAAATAAAATATTTGGAGATAAATAAAAAATATTAGAATTAAAAATTTATCTCTAAAATTTCTAATTTTTTTGATTTTAAAATTTTTTCTAATTTTATAAATATCAATCAGAACAAATTTAATTATTTTTAACACTCTCAATCATTTCCTGTATCTCTTTTACCTGCTCTGCATTTTTTTCTTTTTTCGCTGTTTCAAGAGCTTTTGTCATCCATTTTAAAGCTTTTTCTTTATCTCCCAGCATCTGATAAAGATAACCTAAATTTGCTTGGCCTTCTGAATTTCCTTTATTTGCTGATTTTAAAAACCACTTTTGAGCCTCTTTTTGATTTCCTTCATCAAGATAAATCTGACCCAAAATATTTTCTGAAAGACCGTCCTCATCATAAATATACGATTTCAAAAGATTTTTTTTAGCTTCTTCAATATTGTCTTCCTTATAATTTAAAATGCCTAAGATATAGTCTTTTAAGCCTTTCTGATTGTCAAAAATTTCATTAAAATCTTTATCATCAACTTGTTTTAGCCATTTTAACGCATTTTTAGTATCTTCAGCTCCCAAATATATTAATCCGATTATCAGTTTCACATCCTGTTTTTTCCCATTTTCATCAAAAAATGGATATTTTTTCTGCAATTCCACAGCTTCATTAAACTCTTTTTCAGCTTCACTATTCCTTTCCATATCAATATAAATCATTCCTAACATTATTTTTAGAAAAACCGATTTCTCAGGATTTTCCAAAATTGATTTTTTTAATATTGATATAGCCTTCTCATTATTTCCTCTTTCAAGTTCTTTTGTTACTTCAGCCTCTATCTTATCTAACACTTTCGAATTTGCAGAAAAATTTTGTGCTCCAAAAGTTAAATTTGATAAAATTATCAAAAGAATTAATATTTTTTTCATTTAATAAGTACCTCTTTTACTTTTTTATTTATCTATTTTCTTAATTTAAATATTTTTTATTTACCAAAAAAAGCTCACACCAATGCAGTTTGAGCTTTCTTTTTTTTTATTTTTCATTTTCCAAGACGGAAACTGAACGATGTGCAACCGAAGTTATGACTTCGTTAAACTGCAAAATTCCAACGCTCAAAAAAATAGCGACTGACAAATGTTCTCCAGAACGAGCAATTCCTATTTTCCCACCGACGCTAAGTCCGTTTATAATTGTTTCAATTTGACTCATAGCTTCTCGCATAGCGCCAATAATTGCTCCATCGTGAACATGCACATCCTGTATTAAATTATTTCTTTTTGCCGCAATAAGCGCACTTTCAATAAATTTAAACCGTGAATTCGGCATAATTCCACCGACATCGACTGCCGCCGTCTTTATTCCCTTCAATCTATAACTTTTCACAAGTTCCCGTTCTTCTTCTCGAGATGAGATCGCTAATTTTAGTGCTATTCTACAGATTTCCACACTTTTGTTATTTTCTTCCATTTTGCAATTCCCGCTTTCCTATTTTTCTAACAATAATTTAACAGCTTCGACATATCCGTCTTTGCCTTTCCCATAAATTTGAGCAATACACGCAGGTGCTGTAACCGATATTTTTCTAAAGTCTTCCCGTTTGTGAATATTACTCAAATGAACTTCAACTGTAGGAATCTGAATTGACTTAATTCCGTCAAAAATCGCATAGCTGTAATGTGTAAACGCTCCTGGATTTATCACAATTCCATCGATTTTCTCAAAATAAGCCGACTGCAATATGTCAATTATCTTCCCTTCATAATTTGATTGAAAAATTTCAATTTCTACTTCTTTCGGACTTTTTAAGTTAAATTGTCTTTTTATATATTCACAAACGCTCTCGTAGTCGTCATTTCCATAAATTCCTTTTTCCCTAATTCCTAAAAAATTTAAATTAGGTCCGTTTATTATCCATATTTTTTTCATCTAATTTTCCAGTCCTTTTCTATATTTTACCTTTTAATGCCATGACAATTCTATTTATGATAACTTCCATATTGTCATCATTTTCTACGACAATATCAGAATATTTGTGATAAAGTTTTATTCTCTCGTCATATAATTTTTTTAAATTATTCAAATTTTTAAGAAGTGGTCTAGCTTCATGATTTTCTTTTGCAATATTTTCCAGCTTTCTATTCAAAAATATTACAATCCCATTTTTTTTCACAATTTCCATATTTTTTTCTTTTTTTACCGCTCCACCGCCAGTTGAGATAATTATTCCATCTTTTTTCGACAATTCTTCCAAATATTTAGTTTCAAGCTCTCTAAAATAATCTTCTCCGTCTTCCGAAAAAATATCCGATATTTCTCTATTTTCACACTCTTCCAAATATTTATCCGCATCATAAAATTCAAAATTAATTTCATTTGACAGTAAACTTCCTATCGTACTTTTCCCACACGCAGGCATTCCAATTAAAATAATATTTTTCATATAATGTGTTTTCTCCTATTTTCTTTTAAATTGGTTCTCTTCTTTATTATAAAAATATCCTGCTTTTTCCATTTTATCCAAAACTTCAGTTTTATTTTTTCCATAATAATTTACTAAATCATCTAAATCTTTAAATTCATCTCTAAGTTTAAGGTTTAAAATACTGTAAAGCAAATTCATATCTTTTGTTTCAAAATTTATCATAATTTTTTCAGCTCCCAATTAAAGTATAATTTTTACCATTGTTTCATCATCTTCATCAATATCTTTTATTATGCAGTTTTTAGAACTATCCGCAAACAAAGTATGATATTCATTGTCATCTTTTTTTTCTATAAAATCTCCAATTTCTACATTTTCAATACCAAGGTCGCCAGTCACTTCATAGATTTCATTGTAAATTGTTTCAAGAAAACCTATATCAAAAATTGTAAACAACTCTGATTCTCTATTTAATCTAAGAAAAGATTTTTCTGGAATTATAAAGTACAAAGTTGATTCATAACCCATATTTATTCCAAAAATTTCCATTCCATACGCTTTTAATTCGTAATTTAAAATTGCATACAAAATATCAATCAATGATTCTTCGTATTTTTCTTCTTTAGATTTTATGCTCTCCCAATTTACATCAAGTTCATTTGGATCAATCCCCTTTTTCTCAACTAATTTTTTCAAGCCTTCCGTATAACCTTTTGACATAAATTTATACAAAAAACTATCCGCCTTTTTAGCCAAATATTGATAGTAAAAATCCGAAAATGTCTTAATCGTCTCACCTGACTCTTCTTCCCCAAAAGTATTAAAAATCGCTTCTTTTGGCTCAAAAAAATACTCTCTTCTAGTATTTATATAATTTACTAGCTTTTTTCCTTCCAAAACTTCTGCTGCAAAGTCATCTAACTCATTGTATATTCTAAAATCAAAATTATTACTATTTTGTGAAATTTCCATATCAGTTGCTTTTACAAAAGTCGAAGTTTCATTTGGCTGTATGGGACTATCCATTCCATAAACTTTATCTTTTTCACTCATTCTAAAATCTTCCTTTCCCTATTCTTTGCTTTTGTTGTTATTTTCTTTTTTCTCAATTGATTGTGCTATAAACTTAAGATTTGAAATATTTTCAAATTTTGCCAGCTTTTTTAATTTTTCTTTATTTTCAGCGGATAATCTTGAAGCATCAATATATCTATCAAAATATTTGTCATAGTTACTGTACAATTTTTTTAATTTTTTTAAGCTGGATTTAGAACCTGCTGCCGCCTTTTTTTCGATTGTTCCTTCCATCGCTCTTGTATTTAAAATATTTTCCAGATTTCTATATTCTTCTTCTACAAGCATTGACATCTGTCCACTTGACATCTGCTTGTATTCATCTTTCGTTTTAGAATCTCCCACACTATACAAATAATCATAAATTGAATTCACATTTTGATCAATTGTCCCAGCATTTTTTTCTCCTTCCAAATACGTATTCATATTCAAGTTAAAAGTTTCCAATATCAGATATGTGTTTGTGTAGGTATAAGACTGCATATCACTTACATCCTGCAAAAAATTTCCAAACGCTCTTTTTAGAAATTTTGGATATTCAACGACATAATCACTATAATAAGCATACATTGATCTAAAATCTGATTTTCTGTTTCCTGTCAATTTTGCAAATTCCCTGTCAAAATATCCTCTGTTTTCACGGTATAAATTTCCCATTATTTCTGCATAAACTTTGTTCATTAAAGCTGTGTTATCCGCCGCAGCTAGAGGAGTTCCATTAAAATATTTATCAAAAGTCTTTTTTTGATTTGCATTTCCCGTATCTATCATCTCTTGATTAGTTATAGAAAATCCAATATTTGCAAGACTCAAAGAAATTATTGCTACTACTATTTTTTTTATCATTTTTTTACCTTTTCCTTTCTAAAAAAAATTATTTATATAATTTTTCAGATAATCTAGTGTGTATTTTTTCTAAAATTTTTACATCATATTCTTCTTCATTCCAGATTTCTTCCGATTTTATTGCTTGTGAAATAAGCATCATAAGTCCATTTGAAATAACTTTTACACCTTTTTGTTTATATTTTTTCATAAGTACTGTTTCTTCTGGATTGTAGACAATATCCACCAAAGCATTTGTATCAATGAAGTTGCTATCATTTAACGGACATTCATTTATATTTGGATACATTCCCACAGGTGTACAGTTTACGATTAACTCAATATTTTTAAGTCCTGAAACTGCCGAATAATGAATCAATCTATCTTTAGTTCTCACTTTAAACGAATCATTTTCTTCAATTGTGGCAAGATAAACATTTTCTGCACCACTGTCTATCAAAACATTATAAATTGCTTTAGAAGCTCCACCTGTTCCAAGTACCAAAACTTTTTTCCCTTTGACATCAATATTATTAATTCTCAAAGTTTTTAAAAATCCAAAATAATCAGAATTATCTCCAATTAATTTCCCATTTTTACAGGTAATTGTATTTACAGCTCCGATTTGTTTTGCAATTTTAGAAACTTCGTCCAAATATTTAATCACTTCCACTTTATAAGGAATTGTGACATTTATTCCTTTAAATTTTCCTTTTTTTATTTCTTCCATCAATTGACCTATCTCATCAGATTGTCTTTCAATCATTTGATAATTTGCGTTTTTCCCAGTTAATTCAAAAAAAATTTCGTGAATTTCTTTAGAATAACTATGACCTAATTTTTCTCCCAAAAGTCCATATTTTTCCATTTTATCTCACTTTCCAATTTTTTTTACTTTTGTTTTGTCAATTATATCATATTTTAAATTTTTTTTCGATTAATTATTTTTTTTAAAATAAATTTAATTTAAAATCAAATTCATTTCTTCTTCGCTCAGTTCTCTATATTCTCCCAATTTTAAGTCTTCAGGAAGTAAAAGTTTTCCCATTTTCACCCGTTTCAAATATAAAACTTCGTTTTCAACAAACTTAAACATCCTTTTAACTTGATGAAACTTCCCTTCTGAAATGGTTATAAATACCGAATTTACTTCTATATCTTCATCTTTATCAATAATTTCGATTTTTGCCTTTTTTGTCACAAAATTTTCTTCCAATTTTATTCCATTTTCCAAAATTTTCTTTTTTTCAATTGTCAAAGGTTCTTTTAACTCCACATAATATTTTTTGTCAACATGCTTTTTCGGTGAGAGCAAGTTATGCGCCAAAACCCCGTCATTTGTGAGCAAAAGTAAACCTTCTGTGTCAATGTCCAATCTTCCAACTGGAAAAACTTTATAATTTTTATATTTTTCACAAAGTAAATCAATCACGGTTTTGTGTTTACCATCTTCTGTTGCACTAATAACTCCAGATGGTTTATTCATCATTATGTAAACAAAAGCTTTATAAGTAATTTTTTCACCTTCGATCTTCACATCATCTTTAATCTCGTCAACTTGCATTTTCGCATCTTTTACGATTTTTTCATTAACTTTTATTTTCCCTTTTTTCAAAATAATTTTGACTTCTTTTCTTGTTCCAATTCCAGAATTTGCCAAAAATTTATCTAATCTCATATTTTATTTTTATCCTTTTTTAAATAAATAAATTAAATCAAATTAAATATTTTACTGATTTAATTGTAAATTATAAACTTTATAATTTCCCAATATTTGTAAATAATTTGATTTTCCCCTAATCTTTTCAAGCGCCATTTTTACATTTTCATTTTTAATATTTCCTTCAAAGTCAATGTAAAAATAATATTCCCATGGCTTACTTTCACGAGGTCGAGATTTTAAATTTACCATATTTAAATGATATTCATAAAAAATTTGAAGCAGTTCCACAAGCGCTCCAGATTTGTCATTTACACTTGTCACAATACTAATTTTATCACTTTTGTCAAGCACAATGTTCTCATTTGAAATCACAAAAAATCTCGTATAATTTTCTTTTTCGTTATTAATATTTTCGCATAAAATTTCCAAATCATACATTTCTTTAGTTTTTTTATTCGCAATACAAGCATTTTCAATATTTTTGCATTCTGAAACAAATTTCGCTCCAATCGCCGTATTCGACATTTTATTAAGTTTCCAGTCGTGATTAGCCAAAAACTCTGAGCATTGCATAAACGCCTGTTCATGCGAATAAATATTTTTTATGTCCTCAATTTTACTGCCTTTTATTCCAAGCAAATTATGCGAAATTTTATGCTGAACTTCTCCAATTATATGAATACTTTTTTTATTAATCAAATCAATACTATCCCGCACTTCTCCCACTATCGAATTTTCAATCGGCAAAATTGCAATATCAATTTTTCTACTATTTACCGCTTCCACCAAATCTTTATGACTTTTAAAATTAAAAATATTTTTATTATTTTCCAAATTTTTTTCATCAAATTTTTTATTATTTTTCAGTAAATTAATTAAGACTTCATACGCATAAGATCCTGGAACCCCAGTATATCCAATCTTTTTGTCAAAAAAATCCAAATCATTCACATATTTTGTATTAATTCCAATTTTAAATTTTTGATATTCTTTACTGGAATTCATTATATCTTTAAAAATTATCTCAATATAATGAGATAATTCCATATTTTTTACTTTTTTTAAATTTTTTGTAACAACTTCCTTTTCCCGAATTTCATCAAAAATTTTTTTTCCAGTCTGCTTTTTAAACTGTGCAACTTCTTGAACAATTGCAAGTCTTTCCTCCAGAAGTTCCACTAATTTGCTGTCAATTTCATCAATTCTATCTCTAATTTCGCCCAAATCAAGCCTTTTATTTATTCCCATTAATTTTTCTCCCTCGCAATAATTTAAATTTTTTATTTATTATACCACAATTTTTCTATAAAATAAAAAAAATGACTACCAAACAGCAAATCATTTCTAAAAATCTATATTGGAGGCGACAACCAGATTCGAACTGGTGTAAACGGTTTTGCAGACCGCTGCCTAAGCCCCTCGACCATGTCGCCGAAACTTTTCAAAATTGGTGCCCGAGGCCGGAGTCGAACCGGCACGATATAAAATCGACGGATTTTGAGTCCGTTGCGTCTACCAATTTCACCACTCGGGCAAATTTAAATTACTCGATTATTATAATATATTTTTTTAATTTTGTCAACATAATTTTTCAAATTTTTTATGAAATTATGTACCACTATGAGATATTTAAGATTTATAAAAAAACTCGGATAAACAAACAGAAAATTAAATTTAAAGGAACTATCAGAGCTTGAAATATAAACATATTCTTACATTCAAATAGTTCCTTCTTTAACTAAATTCTTTAAATTTTTTTTCATAGATTTAATTTTATTTGGCTATTCAAAAAATTAATTTATAATTTTCCCAGTTTTTTCAGATTTAACTTCAAAATTATAGTATGTATCAACTGTATCAAGCATATAGCCATCTACTCCAATTTCATCCAGTCGTTTTTGATAGTCTTTTACTATTTTTCTCCATTCGGGACTCCAATATTTTATAATATAATCATCTGCCCAATTTGGATTTTCGCCGACAATCCAGTCAGGTCTCGTATCTTTATTCTTCCATTCTGGCTTCCAGAAATCTCTATATCCTCCTGCTTCTCCAATACTAAAATATGCTATTACTATTCTTTTTGCACCATTTTTCTTTCTTTTTAACGCTGTTATTTGATTCTTCTTCATATGCTTTACGATTGGCTTGAAATTTTCCTAAGATCATAGCAACAAATAAAAATATTACAAAAAATTTATTATATTGAAATTTCATAAAAAACAATATCATATCAGCTCCTGAAATTATATAAGCCGTCAAATATCCTGTCATTGCTATAAAAGAACTAACAAATCCAGCATATATTCCATGCCGCAATGATATTAATGCAACCATTATCACAAGAGGATGCAAATTTAATCCAAAGAATTGTTCCCTTGTAAAAGGAAGAAAATAGAATATAATCAAAATTAGTACAGTATAAACGATACTTTCGATAATACTATTAATTATATCTTTTTTAGAGATAACTTCTAACCTTTCAGGATTTTTGTCTTTTAAAATATATTTTTTGGTATTCAAAAATTCTTTAAAAATCTTATTAAACAAAAAATTTCATCTCCTTTTCAAATTAGTTATTATGCTTAATCGCAAAAATCTAAATATCCAATAAATTCTATAATTAAAGAATTTAAAATTAATATTCTTAAATCTAT
>ERZ773063.260-NODE-260-length-35811-cov-4.813598_pt1 | contig 35811 bp, 29 predicted proteins | sample MGYA00580625_ERZ773063 | MGnify/ENA primary metagenome ERZ773063 (study PRJEB29015, sample SAMEA2738022) | human oral metagenome | biome: human oral; feature: human-associated habitat; material: dental | place: China | collected 2042 ... | reverse complement strand
TTAAATACTTTAATTGTGGAGGGATAATAAATGGAAGATAAAAAAAATAATAATTTAGAAAATTATAATACATCAGATAATAATATAGATAATGAAGAGTTTGTTAACAATGGTAATAAACAAGAATTTCAAGATATGGACTATACTGATGCTGAATATACAGAAGAGGAATACAGGGAACTTGATGATAGGGTTGAGTTTAGTGATAATCAACAACCAAAAGATAATAGAAACTACGGTAAATTGTTCTTAACTGTCTTTGCGGCATTCGCCCTTGGTGCAACTAGTGTTTTTGGAGCACAGGCGGTAATGGGGACAGGGAAAGCTTTAACTTCTTCAGTAACAGCAACAAAAGAAGATAAAGATAATCAACAAACGACAGTTAATGCTATTTCAAAAGCTAAGGACGCTGTTGTATCTATCGTTAACTATCAGAGTGCTTCAAATAACAATTTAGACTCGATTTTAGGGGGTAATTCTTCTAAACGTTCAAAATATGGTTCTAGTAACAGTGATTCTAATAATTCTGGCGATTTAAAACCTGCATCAAGTGGGAGTGGGGTTATTTACAAAAAATCAGGGAATACAGCTTATATTGTAACTAATAATCACGTAGTCAATGGGGCTAAAAAATTGTCGGTTATTTTAAGTGATGGAACTAATGTAACTGCAGAAGTAGTGGGTATAGACGTTTGGACTGACCTTGCTGTATTGAAAATCAAAGCTGATAACGTTAAAACAACTATGGATTTCGCAGATAGCGATAAAATAGCTGTAGGGGAAACTGCCTTTGCAATAGGATCACCATTAGATGTAACTTTATCAAATACAGTAACTAAAGGTATAGTTTCAGCGGTGAATCGCCAAATACCAATGGATATTGATGGAGATGGGGTTAACGATTGGAATCAAACGGTTATTCAAACAGATGCGGCTATTAATCCTGGTAACAGTGGAGGAGCGCTGATTAATAATGAAGGTAAACTTATAGGTATTAATGAATCGAAAATTGCCAAAGCATCAAATAATGTTTCGGCAGAAGGGATAGGTTTCGGTATACCATCTAATGAAGTGAAATTAATAACAGAACAATTGGAGAAATCAGGTAAAGTTATACGACCAGCGTTAGGTGTGCAGCTTGTTTCGGTTAATACACTAGATAGTGACACAGTGCAATCTCAATTAAACTTTAATGGAAAACAAGGTGTTGTTATTCGTTCAGTTGAAAGCAATACTCCAGCAGCGCAAGCAGGTTTAGAGAAGTATGATATTATTACTAAAATAAATGGTCAAGAAATAAAAGATGTTGCGTCAGTAAGAAAATACTTATTTGAGAAAACAAAAATAGGGGATACTATTAAAGTAACATATTATAGAAATGGGAAAGAACGCACAGCTAATGTAGTTGTTCAAGCGCTGAATACGAGATAGTAAATATTGATAAAGGGATATTCTTTTGCTCTTTTCTGTTCGAAAAATGTTTGAAATTGAAATTAACTCGATGGGAAACACTTTAATAACAATGGTTAAAGTAAATTAAAGAATGTACAATAATAGCTATAATGTTAGAAATATAGTTTGATTGACTTGTGAAATTTGCAAAAAAATATAAAACGTGGTATGATAAGTCTGTTAAATTTTAGAAGTATAGGTGAATAATATATGAAAAAAGTAAAAAAAGCGATAATACCAGCCGCTGGTTATGGAACAAGATTTTTACCAGCAACTAAAGCATTACCAAAAGAAATGCTACCAATAATAGATACACCTACTATTCAATATATAGTAGAAGAAGCGGTAAAAGCTGGGATTGAAGATATAATAATTGTTACAGGAAAACAAAAAAGAGCAATTGAAGATCATTTCGATAGAAACGTAGAGTTAGAAGTAGAATTAGAAAATAAAGGGAAATTAGAATTGTTGGAAAAAGTGAAATATCCAACAACATTAGCTAATATCCACTATGTTCGTCAAAAAGAAATGGCAGGATTAGGTGATGCAATTCTAACTGCGCGTAGTTTTATAGGTGATGAGCCGTTTGCAGTTTTACTTGGAGATGATATTGTAATTAATGATGAAAAACCAGCGATAAAACAACTTATAGATGAAAGTGAACGTACTGGTTGCTCTGTTATCGGAGTTCAAACTGTTCCAGAAGATCAAACACATCGCTATGGTGTTATAGCTCCTAAAGGGCAAGATGAGAAACTTTACGAAGTAGAAACTTTTGTAGAAAAACCTGCGCCAGGTACAGCGCCATCGAATCTAGCTATTATGGGGCGTTATGTTCTTAATCCAGGAATCTTCAAGCATTTAGCTAAAAAACAAGTTGGTGTTGGAGGAGAAGTTCAACTTACAGACGCTATTCAAATGTTAAATGAAGAAGAAAATGTTTATGCCTATGACTTTGAAGGCAAACGCTACGATGTAGGGGAAACTATTGGGTTTGTTAAAACTACTATTGACTTTGCGTTAAAAAGTGATTTAAAAGATGATTTAGTACCTTACTTAAAAGAAAAATTAGCAGAATTAGAATAATTAATACAAAAACCAGCTTTTGCAAATGTAACAAAAGCTGGTTTTTTAATAGTACCTACGATATTTTCGTAGGTACTATTTTACTATTTGTAATCATTTTTAGAATCTGGTTTTGAACCTTTATCTTTATTAATATCTACAGGAAGAGAACCATCAAGTTGCCAGTCATTCCATCCTCCATCGTAGAAGTATGTATTAGCACGGCCAGTAAGTTGAGTCATAAACCATGGGATAGCGTTGCGCCAACCTGTTCCACAGTAAAGAGCTATTTTATCAGTTTCAGCAATTCCTTGACCTTTCCATAGATTGTAAATTTCTTGAGGGTTACGTAAAGTACCGTCTGGATCCATATAGTCAGACATATCTCCTTTATTGTCACCAGCGAAACCGAAGATAGCCCCTTTAGGTTCACCAGCTTTTTCGATATAGTCGTATCCACTAGTTTTACCTAAGTGTTCATCCCAAGAACGAATACTAACAAGTTTAATTCCTTCATTTTTTACTTTCTCAGCCATTTCTTTAGCGCGAGAAATATTGTATTCTGGATGAGCTGGGATATTTACGCCAAAGTTAGAAGCTGCTTTTGGTGTATTAACAGTTGTTTCAGTTTCATAACCTGCTTCTTTCCAATTTTTAAGTCCACCGTTCATAATACGAACATCTTTTACACCAGCCCATTTAAGTGCCCAGTTAACACGGAAAGCTGCTGATGCATCATCAGAGTAAAGAATTATTGTTTTATCACTAGTAATTCCTTGTTTAAGAAGATTAGCTTTTATTTCATCCGCAGAACGTAAGTTCCAAACAGGACCATCTTCTATCCAATCTGTATTAAAGTGATAAGAGCCTTTAATATGTTCTTTATAATTAATTGCTTTATCCCCTTCTCCCCATGAAACTTCAAAGATTGAATAATTGTCTTTATTTGTGTATGTTTCAGGAGTTTTTCCATCTTTAATATTTTTTACCCATTCAGGTGAAACAAGATTTTGATATTCAGGATAAGTTACTAGATTAGATTTGTTAGCGTCATTATCAGCGAATTGTTTATATTCTTCAAATTTGTAGACATCATAACCAAGTGTTGCTAGTTTATCAGAAACTTTTGCTACATTTTCTTTGTTTGTATCATAAACAACAATTTTTTTATTTTTATCTAATCCTTTATCGCTAACAAATTTTGCTTCTTTATCTTTGTTAACTTTTCCTATAAATGAAGCGCTATATTGGATAGAATTTTTAAGATGTCCACCATTTTTAATGCCATCTGTTTTGAAACCGTTATATGCTTCATCGCTACGTGTATCAACGAATTGATACTCACTGTTTCCTAAATTTTTTGTGAAATCATCTAAAGAAATAGTTTTAATTTCCTTTTTTTCACCTTGACTTGTATTGGCATCTTTTGTAGAACACCCACTTAACACAAGACCGGAAGCAAGAAAAATCGCTCCTATTTTTTTAAAGTTTTTCATTATAATATATGCGACAACCTGCCGCTTTCCTCCTTTGTTTTGTCCAATTAATATTATAAATCATTTTATTAAAAATGTAAATATTCAAAACAAGTATAACACAGGAAAACTGTTGTTATGTTATAACATTGAAGATAATGTATAAAACAGTTGTTGTAGCTGATAAAGCGTTTAAGTGATAATATATTTCAATTAAAATACTATTTTTTAAATAACAAAATAATATTATTCGTGGAGTTAAAGCATTGAATTTATAATATTGGTGTTATTTTTTATCGCTTAGAAGAACAGAGTAGAGAAAAGAAAAATACATTTTTTTTAAAAAAACCTTTGCAAAAAAAGTGAAACTGTTATACAATAAATGTAGTAGAAGTTTTGAACTACTGCTTGTAAAGAATTTTTGAGGAAAGGAGGAAAAAGTAATGATAGAGTTTGATGTTGAAAAAATACACATTCCGTTAAAACAACACGTAGGTGGTCCATGTCAAGCAATAGTTAATGTGGGCGACCATGTTAAACGTGGACAACTTGTTGCTGTACCAGCTGGATTAGGGGCTAATATTCACGCAAGTTTGTCAGGAGTTGTTGAAGAAATAACTGAAATGGATATAGTTGTGAAACTAGATAAAGAACAAACTGATGATTATGTGAGATTAGAAAAAACAGATGATTATCTGCAAAAAATTAAAGATGCTGGTATCGTAGGTGTTGGTGGAGCAGGATTCCCTACTGGAATCAAGTTTTCTACACAAATTCCTGGTGGATATCTTATAGCTAACGCAGCTGAGTGTGAACCTATTTTAGGGCATAATGTTAAATTTATGGAAGAACAACCAGAAGTGCTTGTTCGTGGTATGAAATACATTATGGAACTAACTGGTGCTAAAGAAGGATATATTGCTATTAAAACAAAATATCGTAAAGCACTATTAGCATTAGGTAAAGCATGCAAAAATGAGCCGAATATCAGTATTAAGATTTTACCTAATATGTACCCAGCAGGGGACGAACGTGTTATCGTACGTGAAACATTAGGTGTGATTCTACAACCAGGTCAGTTGCCGTTAGAGGCTAATGCTATTATCTCAAACGTTGAAACTATTAAACATGTAGTAAATGCGATTGAAGATGATAAACCTCTTATAGACAAAGATTTAACAGTTGGTGGGCGTGTTCAAAATCCAAGTATTTTCTTAGATGTGCCAATTGGATTACCAATTAGTGTATTTATAGAAAGAGCTGGAGGCTACATAAATCCGCATGGGGAAATAGTTCGAGGTGGACCATTTACAGGACGTCCAGCCCAAGAAGATGAACCTATTAATAAAACAACTGGTGGTTTACTAGTTGCTATGCCATATCCACAAGAAAAAGAAAAAGTAGGAATACTTATTTGTGAGTGTGGAGCTCAAGAAGAGCGTCTTCGCCAAATTGCCGATGGTATGGGAGCAGAAGTAGTTTCTGTTCAAATGTGTAAACGTATGAAACCTGATAAAAACGGAAGATTACGTTGCGAATTACCAGGTATTTGCCCAGGGCAAGCGGAAAAAGTATTAAAAATGAAAAAAGATGGCGCGAAAGCAGTCATTGCTGGTACTTGTCAGGATTGAACTAACACCGTGACAGGTGTAGCTCCTAGGTTAGGAGTAAAAGTTTATCATAGTACCGACCATGTACTTCGTGCCACTGACCATCATTTATATAGAAGCTATAAGAGCTTAGAATTACATAATAATAATTAATTTAAGTTGGAGGTTAGAAGTAATGTCAATTACAGCAGAAACAGCGAAAGAACATTTAAACGACAAGGCGGTATTTTGTTGCAGAGCTGAGGAAGGTATCGTAATTAGTCCAGAAAACTTAGAAGATCCAGGACTATTTGATGATTTAGTAGATTCAGGTTTATTATCTTTCCCAGATGATGCATTAACAATCGGACAAGTATTAGGTGCAAAATTAACAAAAACAACAGACGCTCTAATACCAATTACACCAGGAATCATTGATGCGGTTCAAGGTGGAGAAGAAAAAGCAGAAGAAGTAGCAGTAGAAGAAGTTGAAGAAGTAGCAGCACCAGCTGCAGCGGCACCAGTTGCAGAAGTAGCACCAGTTGTAGTACCAGTTGCACAAGCGGCAGCACCTGCAGGTGTATTCAAACTTCAAATAGGGAAAGGGGAAAATATCAATTTAGAAATTCCTCTATCAGCATTTGCTGGGCAAGCGGCACCAGCTGCAGTAGCACCAGTTGCAGCAGCTCCAGCAGTAGAAGCTAAAGCAGTAGAAGTAAAAGCTGACGCACCAGTTGTAGCAGCAGAAGCAAAAGAAGAAAAAGTAGAAGGTGAATCAAAATTCATCCGTTCTCTACACACTAAACACTACAAAATTGATAAAGTAGTTTTTGGAGAAAAAACTGAAATTCAAGGAACAACTTTAGTATTAAGAACTCCAGAAGATTTATGTAAAGAAGCTGCAGAGTCACAAGAATTAGTAGAAGATGTTAAATTAGAAATCATCACTCCTGATAAATATGACACTTACAGTGAAACAATCATGGACGTTCAACCTATCTGTGTTAAAGAAGAAGGTGACCTTGGTCACGGAATCACTCGTGAACTTAAAGGTGTAGTAATGGTTCTTACAGGAACAGACGCTAACGGAGTTCAAATCGGGGAATTCGGATCTTCTGAAGGTGAATTAGAACGTAACATTATGTGGGGACGTCCTGGTGCTCCAGATAAAGGAGAAATCTTCATTAAAGGTCAAGTTACAATCAGAGCAGGGGCTAACATGGAACGTCCAGGGCCATTAGCAGCGCACAAAGCTTTCGACCACATTACAGAAGAAATTCGTAAAGCTCTTAAAGAATTAGATGATGAAAGCCTAGTAGTAGGAAACATCAATATCGAACAATACCGTCACCCAGGAAACAAAAAAGTATTAATCGTTAAAGAAATCATGGGACAAGGTGCAATGCACGATAACTTAATCTTACCAGTTGAACCAGTAGGTACGCTTGGTGCTAAACCAAACGTTGACTTAGGTAACTTACCAGTTATGCTTGCTCCAACAGAAGTATTAGATGGTGGTATCCACGCATTAACATGTATCGGACCAGCTTCTAAAGAAACTTCTCGTCACTATTACCGTGAACCATTAGTACTTGAAGCTATGGCTGACGAAGAAATTGACTTAGTAGGGGTATTATTAGTTGGATCACCTCAAGCTAACTCAGAAAAATTCTACGTATCTAAACGTGTTGGTATGACTATCGAAGCTATGGATATCGATGGTGCTATCGTTACAACAGAAGGATTTGGTAACAACCACATTGACTTCGCTTCACACATTGAAGAAATTGGTAAACGTGGAGTATCAGTAGTAGGTATGACTTACTCAGCAGTACAAGGTGCTCTTGTAGTAGGTAACGAATACATGAAAGCTATGGTTGATAACAATAAATCTAAACAAGGTATCGAAAACGAAATTCTTTCAAATAACACATTATGTAAAGAAGATGCTATCCGTGCTTTAGCAATGCTTAAAACACAAATGGGTGGCGGAACAATCAAAAAAGCTGAAAGAAAATGGAATCCAAACGTTAAATTAAATAACGTAGAAGTTATTGAAAAAGCTACAGGACAAAAAATTGAATTACTTGACAACGAACAAGTATTACCAAAATCTAAAAAACGTCAAGAAATTTACGAAAAAGAAGATTAATAAAAAGAAAGATAGGAAATAAGTTATGATTGAAAAATTAAAATATGCATCTACAGAAAGAGTGTTCGAAGGGGTTATAGTCGATCATAACGACGCCAGCGTTACGATAGATATTAAAGGACGCTTAGGGCAGTTTAAAATTCCTATGAGAATGCTAATCTCGGAATACCCAGTAAAAATCGGACAAGAAGTTGCCTTTTTACTAAGTTATCCAGAAGTATTAAATGAAGAACCTGACGAACATTATGTAAATGCAATACTTAATACTAAAAAGTTAGAACAAGAAGTACAAAATAGAAAACACAACGAAGAAAAATAGTAGGAAGGAGAAATTAGAATGTCATTAACGATATTTGAAGGTCTACAATCAGAGATTTTTGTACCTATTACACCGAAACCAGTTTGGGCTCCAGTAACTAAAGAATTAAAAGATATGAAAGTAGCATTAGCTACAGCTGCAGGGGTTCACTTAAAAACAGATAAAAGATTTAACTTAGCAGGGGATACTACATTCCGTGAAATCCCGGATACTGCACATAGTTCAGATCTTATGGTATCTCACGGTGGATATGACAACGCTGACGCTAACAGAGATATCAACTGCATGTTCCCAATTGACAGATTACACGAACTTGCTAAAAAAGGTTTCATTAAAAGCGTAGCAGAATTCCACTACGGATTCATGGGTGGTGGTGGAGACCAAGAGGCTTTCACAAACTCTACAGGTCCAGCAATCGCTAAAAAATTAAAAGAAGAAAATGTTGATGCAGTTATCTTAACTGCTGGTTGAGGTACTTGCCACAGAACTGCCGTGATCGTGCAGAGAGCAATTGAGGAAGCAGGTATTCCAACAATCTTAATAGCAGCACTACCTCCAGTAGTGCGTCAAAACGGTACTCCAAGAGCCGTTGCTCCACTTGTACCAATGGGAGCAAATGCAGGAGAACCTGGAAACGTTGAGCAACAAACACAAATCTTAGAAGCAACATTAGAGCAACTTATTAAAATACCAAGTGCAGGTAAAATAGTTCCTCTACCATTCGAGTATATCGCTCACGTGTAGGAGAATTCCGGAGAGGGGCGAAAGTCCCTCTCCATTTTTTACATAAACTGTACTATAAAACAGATTGATTACTGTTTCATTACAGAAAATTTATAGTAAGGGATGATGATCATGCCAAAAGAAAAATTACAAATAAAGGCATTTCATATGAAAGATGTTGCATTAGGTAAGAAGGTTAAAATTGAAAATAATCAGTTAACTATTCCTACAGAGATAGAATATGATAAAAATGTCTTTGAAAAAGTAGAGGTTAAAATAATAAAACCTAGAGAACATAATTTTTATGTTAATACTATAATGGATATAGTACCAATATCAACAAAAGTTATAGGTCGTCTTGGAGAAGGAATAACACATACATTAACAGGAGTATATATGTTATTAACTGGTGCAAATACTAAAGGGGAACAAATGCATGAATTTGGTTCATCAGAAGGTATTTTGCAAGAACAGTTAGTATTAAATAAGGCTGGTTCTCCAGCAGATAGTGATTATTTAATACATATAGATGTTATTATTAAACCTGAGATAGATTTTGACCGTCATTTAGCATTTTCTATCTTTGAACTTTCTGATGTATACTTACAAAACATAAGAGAAGTTATGAAAGTTCTTAGTGGTCGTGATGCTGATGAGGTCCATGAATTTTATAATAAACAAAATCCAGGTAAACCGAAGGTTGTTTTGGTTAAAGAAGTAGCTGGTCAAGGTATGATGTATGATAATCAGTTATTTCCTATAGAACCAAGTGGAATTGATAAAGGTATTTCGATTATAGATATGAATAATATGCCAGTTCTATTAACACCTAACGAATATCGTGACGGTGCTATAAGAGCAATGGTATAGGAAGGGGTGTTATTATGGGGATAGGACCATCTACAAAAGAAACAAGTTTGCATCACTTTAGAGATCCATTATTAGATACACTGGCAGATGATCCGGATATCGATTTCCAAGGGGTTGTTGTCGTAGGTACACCACAAGATAATAGATTAAAACACCTTGTAGGTTGGCGTACAGCTACTTGGTTAGAAGCTATGCGTACAGAGGGGGCTATTATTTCAGCTGATGGTTGGGGTAATAGTGATGTCGATTACGCCAACACTATGTTTGAAATTGGTGAACGTGATATTTCCATAGTTGGACTAAAATTTATGGGTAAACATAAATTTGTCGTGGAAAATGAATATACTAAATATGTATTAGACTTTAATAAGTCTGAAGAAGGTAGTGAAACTGAGGTAGTTTGTCAAAATAATATAGACTATACTGATGCAAGAAAAGCCTTAGCATTGTTAAAATTAAAAATGAGACAAGATAACAAATAATTTAAGGAGTGAATAATTATGAAACTAAATAAAATGATTTCAGTTATTGATACACATACAGCAGGTGAAGCAGCAAGATTAGTAACTGCAGGTATTCCAAAAATTCCTGGTAAAGATATGGTTGAGAAAAAACAATACTTCATCGATCACTTAGATGATGTTCGTAAGTCAGTTATGTTTGAACCACGTGGACACCAAGATATGTTCGGAGCATTCCTATTACCTCCAACAAAAGAGGAAGCTGATTTTGGATTAGTATTCATGGATACTGGTGGCTATTTAAATATGTGTGGACACAATACTATCGCGGCAGTAACTGCAGCTGTAGAAACTGGTATGGTTGATGTAGAAGAAGGGGCTACTGAAAAAGAAGTAGTAGTAGAAACACCAGCTGGACTTATTTATGCAACAGCTAAGTTAAAAGATAACGGAGCTAAAGTAAAAGAAGTTTCATTCAGAAACGTTGAATCATTCTTATACAAACGTGACGTTGAATTAGATGTTGAAGGAGTTGGACACATTAAATTCGACATTTCATTCGGAGGAAGCTTCTTCTGTATTATCTCTGCAGATCAATTAGGATTAGAAGTTAAACCAGAAAATGCTTCTAAATTAAAAGAAGCTGGTCTAAAAATCCGTGACGCAGTAAATGCAAATGTTGAAATTCAACACCCAACATTATCACACATTAAAACTGTAGACTTAGTTGAAATTTATGACAAACCTTCTCACCCAGAAGCTACATACAAAAACGTAGTAGTATTCGGAGATGGTAACATTGACCGTTCACCATGTGGAACTGGTACTTCAGCTAAATTAGCTACATTATACGCTAAAGGTGAACTTAAACCAGGTGAACCATTCGTATATGAAAGTATCTTAGGTACTTTATTCAAAGGTAGAATAGTAGAAGAAAGAAAATTAGCCGACTTTGATGCAATCATCCCAGAAATCACTGGTTCTGGATACATTTTAGGATTTAGTAACTATGTTTACGATCCAGATGATTCATTAACTTATGGATTTTTATTAGGATAGGAGTGTAGAAAATTATGAACTTATTGACAGTATTATTAGCTATATTAGGTGCAGCAGGAGTATTCTTCTTAGTTTCATTCATTATGGATATTGTAAAACATAAAGATGATTTAGGAAAAGAAAATCCAGTTATCGGGTTCTTTATCGGATTAGTGACTGACTTCTTCGATACATTAGGGATTGGAAGCTTTGCGCCAACAACATTATTCTTTAAAATTACTAAATTTTTAGATACTGATAAAAAAATTCCTGGTACATTGAATGTTGCCCACACAATTCCAGTATTAATGGAAGCGGCGTTATTCTTAACAGGGGTAAAAGTAGAAGGTGTTACACTATTCTCTATGATCGCAGCGGCAATCGTAGGAGCGTTAGTAGGAGCAAGAATAGTAAACAAACTTCCTGAGAAAAAAATCCAACTTGTTATGGGTGTGTGTTTAATCGTAACAGCATTCTTAATGATGTCAGGACAACTTGGTTGGTTAAAAGCTCTAGGAGCTGGTAACGAAGCTGTAGGATTAACAGGTGTTAAACTTATTATCGGGGTTGTAGGGAACTTCATCCTTGGTGCCCTTATGATGGCTGGTGTAGGATTATATGCACCTTGTATGGCTATGGTTTACATGTTAGGTCTAAGCCCACTTGTAGCGTTCCCAATCATGATGGGTTCTTGTGCTGGACTTATGGCTATAGGTTCACCAGAGTTTATTAAAGCTGGTAACTATACAAGAATTGGTTCTATAGCTATTGCTATTGGTGGTGTTATTGGGGTAACAGTTGCTTATACATTAGTTAAGAGCATGCCACTTGAAGTATTAACATGGGTAATTATAGGGGTTGTTATTATAACAGGTATCTCTATGATTAGACAAGGTGTTAGAAAAGAAGCTTAATAATTAAAGTGAATAACGAAGTTTGAGTTTATCTCAAACTTCGTTTTCTTTATATTAAAAATATCTATATAAAAAGCCGTCAAACTATTTTTGAAGGCTTTTGTTTGCTAAATTATGTTTTTTCATTGAAGTAACTGCGGAATAACAGAATACAGCAACTGCAATCCAAATAATGCTAAATGAAATCAATTTTTCCATATTTAATTCCTCGCCATAAACAAATATTCCTATACAGAACTGCATTGTCGGCGGTAAGTACTGTAATATTCCAAGAAGGTATAGAGGGATGTCGATAGCTCCTTTAGCAAATAGTAGAAGAGGAATAGCTGTGATAGCTCCTGATAGAAGAAGAGCTATTAATGTTACAGTATCTGAATTATAAAATGTTATATTATTAGAGCTTCCTAGATATATCATGTAAATAATAGCTATAGGAGAGACAATAGCTGTTTCTATTAATAGACTTGCCTTTGGACTAAGGATAATTTTTTTCTTACATAGGCTGTATAATCCAAAAGTAAGTGCAAGTAGGATGGAAATCCAAGGAAGTGAACCAATAGAAATAAATAAATATAATAATGAAATACCAACGCAAATACAAGCTATTGTTTGTACGCGAGTTAGTTTTTCTTTTAAGAAGACAACAGCGAGTATTATGGTAACGATTGGATTAAGATAATAACCGAAGCTAGCTTCTAATACATGGTTTGTATTTACAGCGATAATATAAGTTAACCAATTTGCCGTAATAAGAAAAGAAGCAATAACAAGTAGCGAGAAGTTTTTTTTATTTTGCCAGAGTTCTTTTATTTCTCTAAAAATATTATTTTTATTTTTGGCTAAAAATACGACTAAAATCATGAAAATAAACGAACATAGTACGCGCATAGCAAGTACTTCGTAAGAATCAATACTTTTTAGAAGTTTGAAGTAAATTGGGAAAAGTCCCCATGAAAAGTAACATATAAGAATTGCTATTAAACTTTTTTTTGTATTATTCATATGGCTCTCCTTTACCAATTTTGTTTTTATATTCTATTAGTATATAGCAAATATAGTTAATAATCAAACAAAATTTGGAGTTAATAGCTAATTTAAAAAATTAAAATACCTAGTAGATATATTATTTAATATATATCCACTAGGTTTAGTATGTATTAGACAAGTTGAGAATCATCTTCTATTATTTCTTTTACCTTCTGCATTTGATTATCAAGTTTAGCGCTTATTTCAGCACAAAGTAATAGTCGGCGTTCAATTTCTTTTTCTTTTTCTTCGCTTAAATTCTTTTTATAACGTAGTTTATGCTCCAAGCTAGCCCAAAAATCCATAGCTATTGTTCGAAATTGGATTTCGACAGCAACATGCTCTACTTTATCTGACAAAAAGATAGGGACTTTGACGATAAGATGATAACTACGATAACCATTGTCTTTATAGTTTTTAATATAATCCTTTTCGGCTATTATCGTTAAGTCATCTTGTTGTTTTAAGGCTTCTACAAGCTTGTAAACATCGTCTTTAAATGAGCAAATAACACGCACGCCTGCAACGTCATAAATATTATTTTTTATAGTTTCTATGTCAAACGGCAGATTAAGACGTTTTAATTTATTCATAAGACTAAGCGGTGTTTTAAGACGAGTTGAAACTGATTCAATGGGGTTACTTTCCCCGTGAAGAGAAAATTCCTTATCAAAAACATTTAGCTTAGTTTCTATTTCTAACATTGCACATTCGTAGTGCATAAATAATTCAACATAAGGCTCAAGCTCATTTATTAATAAAGGTTGATTAGCCTCCATTGAAAAAAGTTGATCAGTTAGTGTTTCTATTTGTGTTTTTTTCATATATTTTCTCACTTTTAATTATATACTCAACTATATAATAAATTATAATGTTAAAATATAGTTTAATTTTATAAAAAGAAAAAATTAATTTTTCCAATAAAAGTTTTCATTAGTAGAGAACTTTTTGATTTTCATCTACAATTATTGAGTTTATCACTAAAAAAGACCTGTAACAGGAAAAATAGAAGGTTATAATAATACAGATAATATGAAAAATTATAATAAACGTTGATATATAAGTGTTTTTAAGAGGTGAATAAGAAAACAGAGGTTCTTAAAAATTTCACAATTCTCCTAATGGGCGAGCGTATAACGTTTTTCGATTTCCCGGAAATATTCGATGTAGACAAGCGTTTATTTTTGGTATATTATAATAGTTATAACGTCTTTATACAAGAGCCTATTTATATATGAAGGAAATAAGCGGAATTAGCGAGGGAGGAGAACAAGATGCAAAGAAGTAATTTTTATTCTTATACACAGAAAAAATTAGATTTACTTACGAAAAATTTATTAGTTATAAAAAGAGATGGTCGTGTAGTAAAGTTTGATGCTGATAAAATATACAAGGCTATTGAAAAAGCTGTTAATAGTGTGTTTGGTGAGAAGCATAGTATTAATATAAATAATATAGTAGATAATGTCATTATAGAAATTGGTAATAGATTTAAAGATAATATAAAAATTTATGAGCTTCAAAATATTGTTGAACACACATTGCTAACATTAGGAGAAGAAGCTATTTATGAGGAATACGTTGGCTATCGTAGTATGCGTGATATAGAGCGTGAACGTAGTCTTGATATCAATGTCGCAATTGAAAAATTAGTGAATCGAGATGAAAATGTTGTTAACGAGAATGCTAATAAAGATAGTTTAGTATTCAATACACATAGAGATTTAACAAGTGGTATTGTAGCTAAAGCAATTGGTTTGAAAATGTTACCTCAACACGTAGCTAATGCCCACCAAAAAGGTGAAATCCATTATCATGATTTAGATTATTCTCCGTATCAACCATTGACAAACTGCTGTTTAATTGATTTTAAAGAAATGCTTACAAAAGGATTTAAAATTGGTAATGCAGATGTAGATAGTCCGAAAAGTATCCAAACAGCTACTGCTCAAATGGCGCAAATTATTGCAAACGTAGCATCAAGCCAATACGGAGGATGTAGTGCGGATAGAATAGATGAAGTGCTTGCTCCTTTTGCAAAACTTAATTATGAAAAAAACCTAAAAATGGCTCGTGAATGGATTGATAGTGAAGAAAAACAAGAACAGTTTGCTCGTGAAAAAACTAAAAAAGATATTTATGATGCAATGCAATCACTGGAATATGAAATAAATACTTTATATTCTTCTCAAGGACAAACACCATTTACATCTTTAGGATTTGGTTTAGGTGAAGGATATTTCGAAAAAGAAATACAAAAGGCTATTTTAAAAGTTAGAATAGCAGGATTAGGAAAAGAAAAAAGAACGGCTATTTTCCCTAAATTAATCTTTGTAATAAAAGAAGGATTAAACTTAAAACCAGAAGATCATAATTACGATGTAAAACAATTAGCATTAGAATGTGCTACACAAAGAATGTATCCAGACGTAATTATGTACGATACTTTAGTGAAAATAACAGGAAGCTGCAAAACGCCTATGGGTTGTCGTTCATTCTTACCTGCTTGGAGAGATGAAAATGGAGAACTTGTTGAGAGTGGCCGTATGAATCTAGGAGTTGTAACTCTAAATCTACCGCGTATTGCTCTTGAATCAAATGGGGATAAAGAGTTATTCTGGGAAATCTTTAAAGAGCGTTTAGAAGTGTGTAAAGATGCTCTAGATTACAGAGCTAAAAGATGTGGAGAGGCGAAACCTCAAAATGCACCTATTCTTTATATGCATGGAGCTTTTGGGAAACGTCTAAAACCAGATGATAGAGTTAAACAACTTTTTGATAAACAAAGAGCGACATTATCTTTAGGATATATCGGCCTATACGAAGTTGCTAGTGTTTTCTATGGTGGAGAATGGGAAAAAAATAAAGAAGCCAAAGACTTCACATTAGACATTATGAAGTATATGAAACAATGCGTAGATAAATGGACTAGCGAAGGGGATTACTGGTATAGTATTTACTCTACACCAAGTGAGTCATTAACTGATAGGTTCTGCCGTATGGATACAGAGAAATTTGGTATGGTGGAAAATGTTACAGATAAAGAATACTATACAAACTCTTATCACTATGATGTTCGTAAAAACCCAACACCATTTGAAAAATTAGACTTTGAAAAAGATTATCCTTATTATGCAAGTGGTGGATTCATTCATTATTGTGAATATCCAGTGTTAAAACAAAATCCAAAAGCTCTTGAAGCGGTATGGGATTTTGCTTATGATAAAGTAGGGTATTTAGGAACTAATACACCAATAGATCGTTGCTATAACTGTAACTTTGAAGGTGAGTTTGAACCGACGAAAAAAGGTTTTAAATGTCCGGAATGTGGTAATAGAGATCCAAAAAGCTGTGATGTTGTAAAAAGAACATGTGGTTACTTAGGTAATCCACAAGCACGTCCTATGATAAAAGGACGTCACAAAGAAATCGTAGCAAGGGTAAAACATTTAAAATAATAATTACTAAATAAGCTTTCTAGAAATTTTAGAAGGCTTATTTATTTTTTAATAATTAATAAGTAATAATGGATAAAATAAGCTACTTTATACAGCTCCAAACTCTTTACATCAACATACTTTTCTGATAAAATCAATATTGACAGAATAATCAGGAGGACAGAAAAATGGGTAAAATTCTCAAAGGATTAGTATTAGGTGCGGTTAGTGCGGTAGGAGCGTACTATTATAAAAATCCAAAAGAATTAGAAAAACACAAAGAATTGCTTAAAGAAAATGCAAAAGAAGGTTTAAATAAATTAAATGAGCTTGTAAATGAAGCAGTAGGTAGCGCAGTGGTGCAAGAAGAAAGTGATATTGCGCGTGAAAAGTTAGAAGAAGTAAAAGCTTATGAAGAAAAACTTGAAGATAATTTTGTTGAATTAAGTACGGATGTAAATAATGTGCTAGAAGAAGTTCAAGAAGATGTGGAAGAAAAAGTAGAAGAAGCAACGGAAGAGGTAGTATCGGGTGTAGAGGATGTTCAAGAGGAAGTAGCTCCTGTAGTTGAAAATATCCAAGATGCAGTGGAAGAAAAAGTAGAAGAAGCTCAAGAAGTTGTGGAAGAAGTAACTGAAGAAGTAGAACCAGTTGTGGAAGAAGTAAAAGAAGAAGCTGAATCAGTACTTGAAGAAACACAAGACGCAGCTGAGGAAGTCCAAGAAGAAGTTGTGGATAAAGCTGAAGATATCCAAGATGCAGTAGAAGAAAAAGTAGAGGATGCTGCGGAATTTGTAAAAGATGCGCAAGAGGAAGCTCAAGATATAGTTACTGCAGCAGGAGATAGATTGGATCTAGACAAACTGACTTATGAGGAATTAGAGGCGTTAGAAGCGGAATTAGCAGCTCAAGCACAAGAATTGGAAGATTATGAAGAAGTAGAAGAAAATCAAGACGAAGAGCAAGAAGAGGCTCAAGAGGAAAAAGGAAAAGCTAAAACTACTCTAGACTCAATCGTAGCGCTATTTTCTTCAAAAGAGGAAAAGAAATAAATTTTTAATAATCTAAACTAAATAAACTATAAAGCTTTGATTTTAGAATCATCTAATTTCAAAGCTTTTTTATATTATACTTTATAGAATTGATATGCGTTATCAACAAAATAAAAAAATTTTTGAAAAGAAAATTTTAGAGAAAACAGCATTGTTATATATTTATTATATAAAATGAAATTTAAGGTTTAGTTGTTTTCAAAGAAAACTCTTGATTAAAAGAATTAGTCTGTACTATACTAGTATATATTGGGTATAAATTAAAAAGGAGAATAATAATGTCAGGGAAAAAAACAAAGTTAGTAACAGCAATAGTATCTATGTCTATGCTAAATTCATTAGTACCGTTAAATAACATAGGGAATATATATGCTCAAGAGGGTAATTCAGGTGTAACTGTCAATGGAGATATTAGCAAAGATGAGGCGGTAAAAGCTCTTATACCTGAGAATGAACTTGCTCATAAAGCTGATGACAAAGAAGAAGTAACTATTCCAGATTATAACTTACGTCGTGGTATTTGTGATCTTCTAGGTTATAAAGATATAGATAATGCCGTAATAACAAAGAGAGATATGAGAAGAATCAAATATCTTTCACCGGAGGTATGTCAAGCTCATGATAGTACAGAACATGGAGTAAGGGTAAAAAATATTGAAGGATTACAATACGCGGAGAATTTAGAAAAACTAAGCATGGTAAACCAAGCGTTCGATGATATAACTCCATTAAAAAATCTAGTGAAATTAAAATATATCGACCTGCGTAACGTAGCGAAAAATAATCATGGGATAAAAGATTTATCACCTTTGAAAAATTTAGTGAAGGTAGAATACTTAAATCTGTTCAAAGCAGAACCTGCTAATGTAGAGGAACTTAAAAACTTAGTTAACCTAAAAGTGTTAAACTTAGGTGGATCAAAAATTAATAGTGTTGAATTTGCAAGAAATATGGTGAATTTAGAATACTTAAATTTAGAATATAATGAATTTACAGATATCTCACCATTAGAAAATTTAGTGAATTTAAAAACATTATTACTAGATTCTACTATAAAAACATGGAATTCTGAAGGTAAAGTAAAAATAAAAGATATTTCAAAACTTAGCAAGTTAACAAAACTAGAAGAGCTAGGTGTCTCTAATAATGATATCGAGAGTATAGACGTTGTAAAAAACTTTAAAAAACTTAATAAGTTCCATGCGACAAACAATAATATAGAAAATTTTGAATCTTTACTTGCTTTACTAGGCTTAAAAGAAGTGTGGGTACAAAATAATAAAACTGATATCGTAAAAACAGACGAAAATTATCAAAAAGCAAAAGAACTATTTAGAAAACTTAATAAAGATAAATATACTAAAGAAGATGTGGCTACTATAGATAGTTTATTAAATGGAGATGAAAATGTAAAAAAATTCTTCAATAAAGAAACTATCAGAACTTTAGAAGTTTATAAAGAAGAGTTGAAGAATAAAGATAATGTTCAAAATAAACTTTTTGAAGATATTAGATTAGAAAAAATATCAGGAACAATAGAAAAAATAGCAAAAGCAAGAGATATAGAAATGAAAGTAGGGGAAAATCTAGAGGACAGATTGCCTAAATTCGCTAAAGTTCGTCTAAAAGTAGACAAAAAAGAAGCTCAAGGGGAGCTTGTAAAAAATCCTACTTATGATTTACTAAGAATAGCAGTTGTAAATAACGATGGTAGTCCAGTTACCGAACCTGTTGAATTAGTTTCAAATACAGGTAAAAAATATCCTGTGAAAGATGGATTTATCGAGGTTAAGGCTAGTGATGCAGTTGTTAACTATCTTCCATATTCACTTAGCTACAACGGTAAGAAAGTATTTGAATTTTATAACACTAGAGTTAATCGCGTAGGAAATATTGTAGGAGCCAACGGCACAGTTGATGCAGAAAAAACAGAAAATATTTCTAAATACCTAGTTGCTAATATCGATAAAGGGTTAGAAAGTAAACCTAGCGAAACCCCAATCCCAACACCAACACCGACGCCAACTCCTGAGCCAAAACCAAATCCAGGAGATAACGGTAATGGTCAAGCTAATACGGCTGGAGTAGGAATTGTTAATGATGAAATTATCTATAAAGTAGTAGATGAGAGCGGTAAACCTGTAGAATTAGATCAACCAATAGTTGCTGATGGAGACTACGATTCTAAGAAATCTACTTATGAAAATGGTGTTTATAAATTTAGAAGTACTGGAGAAGATATAGAATACAGTCTTAAATTGAATTCGACAAGATATCAATTAGTTGGAACATATTCATTTGCAACTAAATATAATTCTAAATTAGCTAATAAGAATAGTTTTGATCATGTTGCCAAAAATGGTAAGAGAGAACGTCTAGGAGCAGATGGAACGATAAAAGATAAAGAGCTATTTGTAATTACAGTAAAAGATACTAAAGCAAGTACACCGGAAACACCTAAACCTGATACTCAACCAACACCTCCTGTAACTCCAGAAATCGGAGCAGATGCAAGAGTAGGGGTTAAAAAAGATAGTAGAAATAACTTTAGCATAAATTATAAAGTTGTAACTCAAGATGGTAAAGAAATTACTGATCCGCTTACTCTAAGTGTAGTAAGTCCAAATAATCAAGATATCGCTTTAAAATACAATAATGGTATCTATACTTATGCATCACAAGGAATAGATGATACATTTATTGTAAAACTAAAATCGGATAAATATGAATTGGCACATAGCTATGCATTCAGAGATAAATATAATATGAAAACTTTCAAAGGTGAAATTTCTAGTGTTCAATTTGACGCAGAAGAAACTACGAATTTAGAAAATGTTTCTTCAAAATTCTTCACATTAGTTGTTACTGAGAAAAAACCAGTTGCGTCAGCCCCTCAAGGTGTTACAGGATTTAGAGCAGTAGGTAATCAGGCGGCTACAGATACTGTTGACTTGCAACTACCAGTAAAATATGATTTATCTACAGTAAATACAAATGTTCCTGGAGAATACGAAGTGGTTGGACGTTTAGTTCACGGCGATAATATCAAAAATTCTCAAGGATTAGTATTCAAAATAAAAGTTGTCGTAAAAGCTAAAGATGCTGCTGAGCCAAACAAACCAGGTGATGTAGGAACTACAGAAAAACCAGGAAATCAAGGTCAACCAGGAAATCAAGGAAAGGACAATACTTCTTCATCAGGGTCTGAATACTTTGAAGGAAATAATGAGTTTTCATTCAATGGGAATTCTGGAAAAGATGTAAATAAAAATGGTGAAAAACTTAAAAAATTACACGCTACAGGACAATCTACAAAAGGATTGGCAGGGTTAGCAGGTCTGTCACTTCTTTTAGCAGTATATCTTACAAAGAGAAAAAGAATTAAATAAAAGAAATAATAAAAAGGAGAATTTTTAAAAATTCTCCTTTTTATATTTATAGATTCTTAACTATGTTTTCTTGGATTTTCTCAAAATCAGTAGGTTCTAATTTTTGAGGAGGCCATGCGATTTCCAAATTGTCAAAGTTAGTATTTTTGTCTTTGTAACGTGGAACTATGTGAAAATGAAGGTGGAAAACACTTTGTCCAGCATATTCTTCGTTATTTTGGAAAATATTAATACCATCGCAATTATAAGCTTCTTTTACCGCGTTTGCAATTTTAGGAAGAACGCGTCCAATATTTGCTGCTGTTTCAGAATCACAATCCAAAATGTTACGGCTATGTTTTTTAGGGATAACTAATGTGTGTCCTTTTGTAATTGGAAATACGTCTAAAAAGCTGTAGACATACTCATCTTCATAAATTTTATAACTAGGAATTTCACCATCGATAATTTTTTCAAAAATAGTTTTCTCCATAGATAACACCCCTTATTTTAAGTTTTCTAATGTTTCGATTAGCAATTGTTTAAGGTTTATACTAATTTGTTGAGCAGTTTTAAGGACATGCTCATGGTCGTGTTTTCTTTCTTGAACCCCTGTTGCCATATTTGTAACACAGGCAAGAACGGCTACGGGAAGTCCAGCGTGATTAGCTGCGATAACTTCTGGAACAGTAGACATACCTACAAGGTCGCATCCCATAGTTTTGAATGCTCTAATTTCAGCACGTGTTTCAAAGTATGGACCTTGGAAGAAACCGTAAGTTCCTTTAGGTAATTTAATATTTAATTTTTCCGCAGAATTGTTAAGATTTTCTACTAAATACGGATCGAAAGGAGTAGTCATATCAACGAATCTTTCTCCAAGTTTCGGATCATTTTCTCCTCTAAGTGGGTTATCGCTAACAAGAGAGATGAAATCATCAAGGCAGATAATATCTCCTTCGCTAAAATCAGTATTAATAGCACCACAGGCATTAGTTATAAATAACCCTTTAGCTCCTAAAAACTTAACAACATAAGTCATAAAAGCAACATCTTTCATACTATATCCTTCGTAATGGTGAAGTCTACCGTTTAAAACAAGGACATTTTTCCCAGAGATTTTTCCGAAAGTAAGTTTATTTGCGTGTCCTTTTACATGGTTAGCTCGCTTATTTCCTGGGAAAAGTGGGATAGCCTCATAACCTAATTCTTGTTGATCTTCTAGCTCAAGTGTAATACCACTACCTAAAACTACCGCATAATCGATAGACTCGTTAAAATACTTTTTAATGTAATTTGCAGTTTCAACAATATTATTGTAATACGTCATAAAAAATTCCTCCTGAAAATGCTTTATCCAATAATTATACCACATATAGTAGAAAAAATGTAATATTTTCAAAAATTGTTACAAACTATTGAAATCGATTGTTGAATATGATATTGTAGTTTCAATAGAGATAAATTTAGGAGGTAAATTATGAAAAGATTACGCACTCTATTAACAATTTTAATAACATTGTCACTTGTGGTTGTAGGATGTTCATCTAAGAGCAAGAATGACAATAAGACGGATAATTCAAAAGGTTATAAAATAGGAATTGTTACTGGTGAAGGTGGAGCAAAAGATAAAAGCTTTAACCAAGCCAACGTAGAAGCGATTCAAGCATGGGTTAAAGAAAATGGAGCGAAAGATCCTGTTGTTATCGAAACTAAAACACAATCGGATTTATCATCTAATGTTCAAAATGCGGCGAAAGTTTCTGATATAATTTCAGTTGCAGGATATGAGTTTGAAAAAGAACTTACAAAAATCTCTGCACAATACAAAGATAAAAAATTCTTATATATCGATACTTTTGTAGAAGCGCCAAATATTGCATCGTTGATATTTAAAGAACAAGAAGCAGGATACCTAGCAGGATATGCAGCAGCATTAAAATCTAAAACTGGTAAAGTAGGATTTATCGGTGGAACAAAAATCCCACCAGTAGAAAGATTTGGTATTGGATTTGTTCAAGGTGCTAAAGCAGCTAACAAAGATGTTAAAATCATGTATAACTATAGTGGAACATTCTCAGATACAAATAAAGGTAAAACACTAGCAGCTACTATGTATGATTCTGGAGCAGATGTTATCTTTGTTGCAGCTGGTAACACAGGTAATGGAGTAATATCAGAAGCAAAAGAACGTGGGGTTCTTGACATGTCTAAAGGTGGAGAAGTTAATCACTGGGTTGTTGGTGTAGATAAAGACCAATACGAAGAAGGTATCTTCAAAGGAAAAGACAAAGACGGTAAAGAGATTCAAAAATCTGTTATCTTAACATCAGCTGTAAAAAATATCGAAGTAGCAGTTACTAAAATTTTAAATGAAATTAAAGCTGATAATTTCAAAAATGGAGAACATATATTTGGTATTAAAGAAAATGGAGTAGGTATTCCAAAAGAAAATCCAAATTTAAATGATGATATAAAAGGAAAATTAACTAAAGCAATCGAAGAGTTGAAATCAGGAAAAGTGGAAATTGTAGGTACTGGAGCTGAATTAAAAGCAAAAGGTTCAGTAACTAACATTGAAGGTGAGCTTTAATATTTTCAAAATACGGAGTCAAGGACATAGGGTGGCTCCGTATTTTTATAATTTGTGACTGTATTCAATAACCGAACTATAAAATTATTCTAAAAAATAATAAAAAACAATATCCTGAAAACGTTGATTTTCTAGTAAATATAAGATTGAATTCGTTTTTAAAAATAATTTAGATTAAAGAATGTTCGTGCTTTATTTTTATTAAAAAATAAATAGGGAATAAAAACAAAAATAGTTAATTTTATAGTTATGAAAATGCTTTAAAGAGATGTAGAAAATTTTGGTATTTACAGGGTAATAAGAACGATAAATCATAAAAATATAGTAAAAAGATACTTTTTTCTCTAAACACGAACTTTATAAAAAAATATATTTGAAAAATAAATAAAATGTTGATATTTAGAAGATAATGTGGTATTATTTAAATATAAAATATATAATAACAAAGGAGACTTTTTATTTATGAAAAAGGTATTTTCGTTAATAGCAGTTGTTTTATCAGCAGCATTAATTTTCGTTGGATGTTCTTCTAAATCATCTAACAACAAATCTAGTTCAGATAGCAAATCTGACTTAAAAATCGGAGTTGTAACTGACGAAGGTGGAGCAAAAGATAAAAGTTTCAACCAAAGTAACGTAGAAGCTGTTCAAGAATGGGTTCAAAAAAATGGTGGTAAAGCACTAAACCCAATTGAAACTAAAAACCAAAGTGATATTGCAGCTAACTTACAAAATGCTTCAAAAGCAGCAGACGTTATTTCTCTTGCTGGATTCTACTTTGAAAAAGAATTACCAAAAATCGCAGATTCATTCCAAGATAAAAAATACATCTTTATCGATGGATCAGTACCTAACAAAAACGTAGAATCAGTATTATTCGCTGAACAAGAAGCAGGATACTTAGCAGGATATGCAGCAGCTCTTCAATCAAAAACTGGAAAAGTTGGATTCATCGGTGGAGCTAAAATCCCAGCGGTAATCAAATTCGGTTTAGGATTTGTACAAGGTGCTAAAGCAGCTAAAAAAGATATCAAAATCGTTTATAACTACAGTGGTTCATTCAATGATACTAACAAAGGTAAAACTTTAGCAGCTACAATGTTTGACGCTGGAGCAGACGTTATCTTCGTTGCAGCTGGTGGAACTGGAAGTGGATCAATCAAAGAAGCTCAAGAAAGAGCTACTAAAGATCTAAAAGAAAGCGGAGAAGTTAAACACTGGATCGTTGGTGTAGATAAAGACCAATATGCAGAAGGTGTATTCAAAGCTAAAGATAAAGATGGAAAAGATGTAGAGAAATCTGTAATCTTAACTTCAGCTGTTAAACGTATCGACGTAGCAGTTAAAAACATCTTAGATTCAATCAAAGCTGGTAAATTTGAAGGTGGAACTACTAAGACATTCACAATCAAAGAAGACGGTGTAGGACTTCCAGCACAAAATCCAAACTTAAGCGATGCAATTAAAGCTAAAATCGATGCAGCTGTTAAAGAACTTAAAGAAGGTAAAGTAACAGTAGCATCAGAAGCTGCTAAAATAACAGATAAAGCTAATATTGACGGAGAACTATAAGACTAATAGTTTAGTCATAGAAAAAGGCCTAGTTTTACTAGGTCTTTTTTCTAAAATATAGGTAAGTATATTTTTAAAAGATACATTTAGAAATAAAATAGTTTCGTAGATTATTATTTAAACGTAAGGTAAGTATAAAAAAATTTGTTTTAAATTAATACTAAGAAAAGAGATAATGATATTAAACTAAGCATGATAAATAAGAAAGCTGTAATTAATATTTATCTATAAGAAATATAGTTAAATAGTATTAAAATTCAAATGAAAAATTAACATAAAACGCTATACTAGGACTTAAAAATCTAGTATAATATATAAGTAAGATTAAGAAAAGAAGAGAGGTAAAGATATGTACGCTATAGAAATGCTAAACATAACTAAAAAGTTTGGTGACTTCTACGCAAATAAAGACATTACTATTCAGGTTAAGAATAATGAAATTCATGCTTTGCTTGGAGAAAATGGTGCCGGAAAATCTACATTAATGTCAGTTCTTTTTGGGATGTATCATCAAGAAGCAGGTGTGATTAAATTAGATGGAAAAGAAGTAGACATTAAAGATCCTAAACATGCGAATAAACTTGGAATTGGGATGGTACACCAACACTTCAAACTTATTAAAAACTTTACTGTTGCTGAAAACATTATTTTAGGAATGGAAGAAGTAAAAGGTGGAAAAATTGATTTAGAATCGGCTGCAAATAAAATTTCAGAGTTATCTAAAAAATATGGTTTAGAAGTTAATCCTAAAGCCCTTGTTGGAGATATAAGTGTAGGGATGCAACAAAGGGTTGAAATTTTAAAAATGTTATATAGAGATGCTAACATTTTAATTTTCGACGAACCAACGGCGGTATTAACACCAGCGGAAATTGAAGAATTTTTAGCGATTCTTAAAAATCTTCAAGCAGAAGGAAAAACTATCCTACTAATCACACACAAACTTAACGAGATTATGGCAGTAGCTGATCGTTGTAGTATTATTCGTCGTGGTGAATACTTTGGAACAGTAGAAGTTGCAGAAACAACTAAAGAAAAATTAGCAAGTCTTATGATTGGTAAAGACTTAGAAATAATCAAGTATGAACGTTCTCGTGAAGGGAAGAAAAAAATATTAGAAGTAGCAGGAATTTATGCAGATACTCAAGAAAAGCAAAATATCTTACACGACTTCAATCTTGATGTTCACGAAAGAGAAATCTTAGGTATCGCTGGAGTTGATGGTAATGGACAACAACAATTTGTTGAGGTGCTGAACGCGTTACTTAAAGAAACAAAAGGTAAAATTATCTTTGATGGAAAAGATTTACATGGAATTTCTACAGCAAAACGCAAAGAATTAGGCCTAGAAATCATTGCAGAAGATAGACATAAAGATGGATTAGTGTTAGATTTCAGCGTTGAAGAAAACTCAGTATTAGAAAATTACTACACAGAGAAGTTTTCTAAAAATGGATTCCTTAAAAAACCTGTAATTTCTAAATTTGCAAAAGAAATTTGTGAAAAATATGATGTTCGTAAAGCTGGTGATGAGAAGATTTCTGCACGAAGCATGAGTGGTGGTAACCAACAAAAACTTATTATCGGGCGTGCATTAGAACTTGACCCTAAACTATTAGTGACTACTCAACCAACTCGTGGTCTTGACGTAGGGGCTATTAATGGTATTCACAAAATGCTAATTGATTACCGTGATAAAGGTAATAGTGTTCTATTAATTTCATTTGACTTGGATGAAATTTTAACTCTATCAGATAGAATAGCGGTTATTCACAATGGTAATATTATCGATGTTGTAGATAATGATGAAAATGTAACAAAAGAACAACTTGGTCTGCTTATGGCAGGGGTTAAGAAGTAGAGAGGAGAACCTATGTTAAAGAAAGTTTTAACTAATGCGGTGCTACCAATATTAGCTTCATTTATAATTGGAGCAATTCTTATTTCAGCAATAGGAGCAGCACCAGGAGACGTATTAGGAGTTATGGGTGATATTTTCACCGATTCTAACAGTATAGCTGAAATTTTTGTATCGACAATTCCATTAATTTGTACAGGGTTGTCAGTAGCCTTTGCATTTAGAACAGGGCTATTCAATATCGGGGCAGAAGGACAATTCATTATGGGTGGACTTTTTGCAGGTATTGTTGCCATCAAAATGCAAGGTATGAACTTTTATGTAGTCCTAATCGCAAGTATCCTAGCAGGTATTATTGTTGGTGGACTTTGGGCAGCTATTGCAGGGTATTTAAAAGCTAGATTCAATATTAGTGAAGTAGTTGTAACAATCATGTTAAACTACACAGCTTTATACTTTGTTCAATTTGCAGTGCCTAAATTTATCCGTGGAAATAATGACATTATTTCTCAACCGCTTGTTGCAAGTGACGGTTCAGGATATTTAAAAAATGATTTGATAGAAGGTATTTTCAATAACCACCGTTTAGGAACGGATTTATTCTTAGCTATTTTTGCGGTTATTATATTCTATATCGTTATGGAAAAAACAGTATTCGGTTATGAACTTCGTTCAGTAGGATTTAACCCATCAGCATCTAGATTTGTTGGTATGAAAGTTAATAGAAACACTGTTCTTTCAATGGCTATTTCAGGAGCGTTTGCTGGACTTGGGGGAGCGCTTTACAATATGGGACCTGTTGGTCAAGTAGTTGCAGGTTCTACATTCCAAGGATTTGGATACATGGGTATCGCGGTTGCACTTATCGGAGCAAATACAGCACTAGGTTCATTCTTAGGAGCATTGCTATTCGGATTCCTAGGAGTTCTTACTCCACAATTAGCGTTTATCGGTATTCCAAAAGATATCGCGAACATCTTAATCGGATTAATCGTATTATTCGTTGCGGCGAAAGCTATTTTTGATAGCAAATTACTAGATAAACTAGTTAGTAAAAAGAAAGGAGATAAATAAATGGATACAGTATTATCACTATTAGACTCAATGTTACAATATACAGTACCTATTCTAATAGCAGCCATTGGTGGTTTCTATTCTGAAAAGAGTGGGGTTGTAAATATTGCACTTGACGGTTTTGTAATTTTTGGTTCATTTGTTGCTTCTTTCATAGCTTTAACAGCATTCGAAGGTGCGCCAACCATGTTTCAATTAGTTATATGTTTACTAGCTGCGACAATATGTGGAGGACTACTTTCACTTATCCACGCATTTATCAGTATTAACTTAAAAGCTGACCAAGTTATCTCAGGGACAGCGATTAACTTAATTACACCAGCTATCGCATTATTCTTAGTTAACCATTTCAATGGAACTTACGAATTACTATTAGCAAGTGGATTCCCTAGATATACAGTTTTTGGTAAATTTACAGTATACCCAACAATTATTATAGCAATAGTATTAGTAGCACTTACTTACTATATTATTTACAAACGTCCATTTGGACTTAGACTTCGTTCTGTTGGGGAAAATCCTCAAGCCAGTGACTCATTAGGGTTAAACGTATTTAAATATCGTTACATTGGGGTATTTATTTCTGGATGTCTAGCGGGACTTGCTGGAGCAATCATTGCAACTACATTCAGCCAAGGGTTCAACGCAGCAATTACAGTATACGGTTTTGGTTACTTAGCATTAGCAGCATTAATCTTTGGTAAATACAACCCAATTACAATCACATTAGCAGCATTGTTCTTTGGGGGAACAAAAGTATTTGCAGAAAAAGTATCTATTCTTGCACCAGATCTTCCAATTCCAGTATCATTCTGGAACATGTTCCCATTCGTAGCGACAATTATCGCACTTATCGTATTCTCTAAGAAAACTTCTACACCAGAAGCGCTTGGAGTTCCTTACGATAAAGGTATGAGATAAGGTTGAATTAAAAGTAATTTAATCAAAATATATACAATAACACTCAGAAAGTTAATTATTCTGAGTGTTATTTTTTAATTTAGAGAAAATGTGGTATAATAATATCAAAGTAAAATAATAATCAATAAAATATCTTACTTTATTGATAAAGGAGAATTTAGATATGAATAAGAAATTACTTATGGTTCTTGCAGCAGGAGCGTTAGTTCTAACAGGTTGTGCGGTAAATGAAGCCAATAAAGAAAAAGAAGATAAGAATAAATCAGAACAAAATAATGCTTCAAAAGAAGATAAAAAATCAGAACAAGATAAACAAAAAGTTACTCACGACTTAAAAGAAGCAGAAAAACTAATAAATAAAGTAGCAATTTCAGGAAATGATTTATCAAGACTAAAAACACAAACAAATCTATTAGCTTGGATTACACAAGATAAAGTGAAAAAATCAAAATCACCTAATGGAGATGAACTGTTCACTATTTCGAAAGAAGATTATCTAGATGTTATCAATGAATATTCAGATAAAACTTACACGGTGAAAGAGGCGTTAGGTTTATTAAAAGGGCCAAACTTTAACGAATATGAAGTTGAAGCGGCAAAATCGCCATTACATCCAACAAAAAATGAAATTCACTACTATAAAGGTGATGATAAAATTGTCTTTGTTGGAATGCCTTTAACAAATAAATATCCACAAGAAGTTGAAGCAAAAGATAAGTGGAAAGTAGAAGGGGATAGTATAAAAATAAACGTTCTTGACGCAATGACGAAGACAAATATTTCAACTATAACTCTAAAACTTAACAACAAAGATTATAAAGGTGGAAATCAAAAATCTAAATACTATGTCGGAAGTGTAAAGTATAATTAGGATTATGATAAATATATAATAAAAAGACAGGAATAACTAAGTATTTCTCTAATAGATAAAATCTAATATTTGAGAAAGTAAGGTAGCAATTCCTGTCTTTTTTGTTGAGTATTAACGGAAATTAAGATGAAAAATTTTGAAAATATATTATTTGGTGTCACCTATAAGCCATTCATCTACGAGTTCTTTTGCCTTTTCGTCGTTCACACGATCCAGTTCATTTCTGTGATAGTTTAAAGTAAATGAAGCTAGTTTGATTAGTTCAACTTCAGTAAATCTATCTAGTTTATTTTTATCGAGATTTTGTATTGTTTTATATACTTCATCTTGTGAAATATATTCAGAATAAGGGCTTAGGTAAAAAATCCAACCACCTTCATTAGTGCCTGTCCATTCACTTGCTAAGGTACAAATAAATTTAAGTTTATTTATTTCACATTTGAATAATTTTATTAAATATGCGGCTACGCCATCTTTATCCAAATAGTTCCATAAATAAAAAGCGGATCTAAATTCAGGTATATCTAGAATAGATTCAGAGTTTGAAATTGTATGGATGGCTTTCACATAAAGTTTTTCGAGTTTTTCTAAATTTGTTAGACTTATAATTTGCTTGTCCTTTATTTCAGCCTCTCCAGTTAATTTCCCATACGCATGCTCAATTCTAGTGATAATTGCAGCTGTTGTACCTAAGTCATTTTTATCGATATTTTTTATTGCCTCACAGATAACATCATACTTCTCTTCTTCGGTTTTAAATCTTTTAAAAATACCCTCAACAAGTAGATATGATTGATTATGTGCAGATATTTGAAAGATATATCTTGATTTTTTTCCTACAAATTTACTTTGTAACTTGAGTATTGCGGATACAATTAATTTTAAACGTGCATATGGTATGGTGTCAACTAAAGATAACATTTCTTCTAATAAGTAAATAATATTCCCCTGTTCATTAATGTTATCGATAACTTCGATTATTTCTCCTTTATTCAATTGATGAATACAGTCCGTGATTATTTTTCTAGAAACTGGGATATCATTTAAATTAAACATAAAATATAATTCAAATTTTTCTGAATGTGAGATTCGCATTTTACTTCTAGTATCTGAAGATTTTTGAAAACCATATTGATAGTCATTTATATCTTTTCTAAATACTGGAAAGATTGTTGATATACAGTTTATTGCAATAATAGGATCTATTCCCATGTTTACAAATTCATCATGATATAGTTTTCTACGACTTTGATTTGCTGGCGGTTGATTCGAAACCCCTTTGCAGAGAGCATCTTTATTATTGGCAATCCATTTATATAGCTTAGGCTCTAATACTTCGAGAGTTGTAATAGCTAACATATCTTCAAAAGAAGTTTCTTGATATAAAGCCCCGTACTTAAACTGAAAAGTATTTATCAACCTATTAATGTCTCTTAGGGTTTTAATATATGGACTCACACAATTTTCGAAAATTACACTCCAATATTCTTCATCTAATGTAATTTTATAAGGGAGATTTTCAATAATTCTATCTAGATAACTAAATAGAATATTATGTAAATTTGACTTTCTTAGTTCTGGAAGCTCAAATGGAACTTGGATAATTTTTTCTAGATAAAGACTTCCGTTTATATTATGGATATCTGTTAATGCGTTACTAACAATATCCCTATCCATAACTAATACATATATTATATTAGGAAAATCCGCTATCTGCTTAACTAATTGGAAAACATCCCTAATTTGCGTATTAGTTAAGCGATCTATGTCATCAATTATAACAATAATTTTTTTGTCAACTTTCACGAGTGCATTTTCAAGTTGTGCTTTAGTATCATCTAGGTCAGGAACTTTTATGAGGTTATTTGCGGTTACTTTAGTTAAGATTTTTAATATTTTGGAAAATTCTGAACCGATAATTGGGATAAGAGATACTGCTTCAATAGCTTCAGAATAATTATTTAATGCCTTTCCTATTTTATTTTTAAGTTGAGTATTATCTGAGTAGTTTATTTTATTTTCTAAACTTTGAAAAAATAAAGTAATAAGGTTATCTTTATCTGAATAATTCCATGGAGAAAATTTTATAATTAATGGTTTGTTTTCATTAGATTTTTCTTTCTTATCACAATCTGCAAGGCTATTAATCTCATTTATTGCCATATTAATAATAGAAGTTTTTCCTGTTCCCCATTTTCCAAATAAACCTATTACCAATCCATCTTTTGCATTATATTCATAAATTGCTTTTCCTAATTGGCTCGAAAAAAAGGATCTACCTAATAAATCTTGCTCCTGATTATTAATTGGTTTGTCTGTATTGTAATTCATATTCATTCTCCATTTTATAATATTTATTGATATATTTTTGTGCTCCTTCTGTAGAGGTTACTAATAGTAAAAACCTAGCAGAATGGATTATAAATCTAAAATTTTTTTGTATGTGCCTATATCGGGTTCTTTTCTTTCTATGCACCAATTTTTTAGACTCTGTGTCAAATACGGAGCGTGAAAATATAGTACTGTGAAACGCCTCGTATTTGACACAGAGCTAATTATTGTCTCTATCTTAGTAGCTTTCTTATATAGAAAAAAGATAAAGATACTAACTAAATTTATTTCAATGAGGATTTTCTTTGTAAACCCAATTTATATTAGTTACTTTGATATCTTGGAGATACAAAGCATAGTAAAGAAATCTGTGGGATGTTCCACTCATTTTCCAAATAGATGGTACATATTATTTCATCTCCATTAGGATTATTAGCTACAAATTCATATCTGCCCATTTCTTTATTTATATCGTTATATTCCAATGTTGAGACAGTCGTTTTTTCATAAAAGTTTTTAAATTCATTCCAAATGGTAGAAACATCGTCTAAAGTCAAAGAAACTTTGATAGTATATGATAATCCTACTTTACATCTCTTTTTCCTTCCAGTTTCATCTTTTGCACAAACTTTGATAGAGCCTTTTTGAAAAGACCAGTTAGGATTATCTAAGGTACTTACTTTTGTTTCTAATATCTCTTTAAATTCAGACATTTTTTCTGAATAATATTTACAAGCTAATTCAAAGATTTCCAAATCATCAGTATTTTTCATTTTCTAGTTCTCTCCGTTACTTTGTTGTATTTCTAAAATTAGAGCTTATATAAGAAAGGTCTCTTTATAGCTTCAATTATCCTTTTCATATTTAGATATAGTTATAAAGTACACATATATTTCTTTTTGAAATCAGTAAGGTATTGTATATTCTTACCCTCCACAAAGATTCTATAGGCAGTTCGTCCATCAGAGTCAAAGTTAGGGATATCGTTTCTCTTGAAGGGAATAAACAGCGCTTGTAATTCTCTTTCAGCCGCGTCAATCTCATTATTATTCCAAGTCCAAGCGACCAAATGGCTATTATCCACTTGTCCTTCAGAGATTTGATTAAGTACATATTGAACAGCTTCTATTTCATCACTAAACATTTTATATATATCCTTATGTCCTCTTTCAGAATAGCCATAGATATAGTTATTCCCATCTTGTTCCAAAAACAAACCTTCTACAGCTTTATACTTACCAACGGAAAAGGAATCAAAAGTATAATACTCCTTTTCCATAAATTTTACTAATTCATCAATTGTTTTTATGTTATCAGCAATGTGCTTCATCAAGATACTGCTGATATAATTACCTTTATTTCTATTGATACTTGCAGTTGCGAAAAACATAGGTGTAAGATATACCGCACCGCTATATGAAGGATCCGTCAGCACAGGTACAGAATAATAAGCATTTTGTTTATTTTTTAAATCCATAAACCATTTGCCACCGATATATTTTCTAAAAGTTTCTCCGATATAAATAGTTAAACGATCTAAGGTAACTTTATCGGCAAGTAGTTCTCTAATCTCGGAATAATTATCTAGTATCCATCTTTCTATATCATTCAATGAAGCCAGAGTATAATCAAGGATTAGATGATTATCTTTGGCGAACGTATCTGTAAATTTATCCATTTTATCTGATATATAAAATATCCATTCTTGAAAATCTTCTTGAGTATAACTCATAGTAAACCTCCAGTATAATTTTAAAAACTATTCATTTATTTCCAAGTTTATATATTAGTAATTATAATTTGTTTTTTTAAAAAGGAGTGGTGTCTTATTTAATAAAATCAATATAATCGAAAATTAACATTTTTCATAGGTAGCATTCAATTCCCACAATATATTTGATGTCAATTAATTCTCCAAAATTTTAGGTGAAAAAACTATTCTCTTTTTTGTCATTATTCCTGTTTTTCTTAGAATTTAGTTAGTATAAGGTTGCAAGATTTAATTTGTTTTAAATCCACTTAAGATTATTAACATTTTTTAAAATCATAGATTTTCCATCATAGTCATTTTTTAATTCAATTTCATTTTCTTTAATTAATACATTGTTATACCAGTGTTCTAAACTAGCATATTTTCCTGTATGAATATTAATAATAATACTTGTTATAGGATTCCAAGTGCCTTTTTTCACTGTTTCAGCCAATAAATAATACGCATCTAAAAATATCAGATTTCTCCCATAAATCCAAAATGGTAGTGTAATATTTAATATTGGTAGATTTGCTGAAAAAATTAGATCGCCATATGGTGGTTCTGTTTCGTAGTTTAATTCTATTTCGCTGCCATAATATGCAATCGTTGCACCATCATAACCGACACTTTGAGGAATGCCCTCTTCAGCTATATAAAATTCCATTATTTTTTCTCCTTAGCATTTTATTTAATAATACCCCATAAAACTTTTCCAAAAGGGCAGCCCTTTATTGCTGATAATCTGACTTATCAACTCTATAAAATCTTTTTTATATTTGTTGTAAAGAGCATATTGTCCTGTGTCCATTGTTCTGATAAATCATCCAAAGTTCTTAATGATGAATATATTTAAAAATAATTATCCGACTATATCTGCGCTTACAATCCCTTTTCTTAAACTACCGCATACTGTTACATAGTGTCCAAAGAATATATCATCGTCATTAAAATAAATAGTAAATGAGCCACCGGATGTCATTGAAATTGACATCATCTTGATTCTCTGAGCGAAATTTTCTTCCGTGATAGGAGGTGTTTCATCATTTGCTTCTTTCCACTCACAAGCAAGGTTTATAAGTTTTTTTGCAGCAAAGTTCCGTATATCATTATCCCATTTTATCTGTTCGGAAAGCAAAGTCTTTAGAGCTTTTCTTGCTTTTGTGATTCCGCTTTTATTATTTTTATTAACATCTAAAGAAATATCAATCTTTTTATTTCGCCAAAAAGTATTACCTTCAAAACTATTAATCTTTTTATTGTAAATTAATTCTCCCAATGAGTCATCTTGAAGAAGTACTGGTTTTTTGTATTCTGCAAGTATCTCTTCTAGCTCTGGGTAAAGAGGATTTTTCTCTATTATTTCTACAAGGAGAAACTGATTTTGTGATGATAATGTAATACCATCTGGAATTTGTTCAGGTGTTTTAGCGCGGACTTTCAATCTATAAATTGATTCGTCGTCAAGTTTCCATTGTGAAATTCCGCTATCGTAATCCTTGTTACTGTAAGCATAAACTATACGGCCTTCTTTTTTATGTAATAATCCTGTTTCATAGTCCACGTAGGCCAAGAAATACTGAGCCACGTCCCAAAAACCATTTCGCTTACTGCCGCCACCACCTTCATGGATAAGTACAATAATCTCTTGTTCCCTTTTTTCAAAAGAATTTTCCCATTCTTCCAATGTCATTTTATTTCTTAATCTAAAGTATGTAAGTAAGTCCATTTGCTCCTCCCAATAAAAATGAAATTAACGTTAATTTTTAATTATAAATTCTTTTATAAGATGAGATGATTATAATATAAAATTCGATTTATCTTATATAAATAAATTATATCACATTTATAAAAGAAGCTTCCACAATTTTAGTAAACGATTTATTCCTAATGTATTTAA
>ERZ773063.259-NODE-259-length-35853-cov-13.077015_pt1 | contig 35853 bp, 43 predicted proteins | sample MGYA00580625_ERZ773063 | MGnify/ENA primary metagenome ERZ773063 (study PRJEB29015, sample SAMEA2738022) | human oral metagenome | biome: human oral; feature: human-associated habitat; material: dental | place: China | collected 2042 ... | reverse complement strand
GCAACCAAGTCTGTGCGCTGGTGTAGCTCAGTCGGCAGAGCGTATCCTTGGTAAGCTGTCTGACAATTCTAGCAAATTAGAAGACACAAGGAGCACCGGAACTATACGTAGCAAGGGTTTACGGCATCGTAAGATGTTCGTATAACCCTTGTTTTTTTATCCGAAGATGCAATTTTCGTCTCCAAAACTCTATTTTTCCGTAGAAAAATTAGAAGGAGATGTTAAAGATGAAGGTCATCAATGTGTCGAAAGGGTCGATTTTTAGGCGAACGGGAAGTAAAAATTTTATTATACAATTACTTCTCACTTTCGAGGACGGAAGTACGCGCCGAATCTCCCGCTCTGCCGAAACGAAGAAAGAGGCTAGGGATACGCTGCGCGAACTGCAATCTAAAGTGTTACAGTACAACGAGGAGAACAACCCGCCGCCGCCGCCGACACGGCATAAGGGAGACTCGTTCGTCGACTACCTCGAAGGCGACTATCTTCGTGAGAAGGAGCTTGTCGAACGGTGCTCACCTCGTACCGTATACGCGACGCGTAACTCGATCCGCAAGCATATCAAGCCCGCACTCGGCAACAAACGCGCGAACGAGATCACGCCGCAGGACATCGTAAAGCTCTACGCCGATATGGGGACTCAGTATAGCCCGAGTACCGTCCGCAAAGTCGGCGACATCATCTCGAATGCCTTCCGGAAGCTCATGCGAGATGGCAAGGTCGACAAGAGTCCGACCGAATTCGTAAAAAAGCCCTCGGTCGTCCTGTACGAGAAGAAGCCGCTCACGGAAGAAGAGATCGAACGTCTCTTTCAAGCGGCGGCAGTCTATCACGCGGATCCGTGGGTTAAGAATCAGAATATGCCCGTATACCTCAAGTTGGCTCTTGCTACGGGGATGCGGCGCGGCGAGCTCTGCGCTCTCAAATGGGAGCATATCGACTGGGAGCACGGCTTCATCGAAGTGAAGAAGGCGATTGCGTACCTCGGGAACGATCTTCAAGAGAAGAGCACGAAGACGGGCAAATCGCGCTCTATCGCAGTCTCCCGGAACATCCTCGATATGCTTCGTCTGCATAAGCTCCTTCGGGCACAGGGCGAGTACGTTTTCCCCGATCGGGACGATAAGAACCGCCCGCAGAACCCCGAGACGGTTCGTCATGCCTTCGACGTGATTCGACGACTCAGCGGGATTGAGCGTCTATCGGGGCATCTGCTGCGTCATACGAACATCTCGATTATGGGAGCAGCCGGCATCGACATCCGTACGATTGCGGAACGTGCCGGACACTCGCAGCTCACGACGACGATGAGATACCTACATACGAATGCCGACCTCAATCGTAGAGCCGGAGACGTATTCAAGGACATCTGACCGTATGCTTTTCCCGTCCCCTGTCTTTATGGCAGGGGCTTTTTTTTATTGACGCGCGAGAATGCCCTTAGAACCGCTTAAAACGACTCGGGGTATACTAGGGTATAGGCTAAAGCATAAACCTCCTCAAAACGGCTAAAAAGGACGGAGGGCAGTATCGCCGGAATAGAGGACACCTTCCAAACATCGGTATTTATTGATTTTAGCCCTGATAAAATTTAGTGGCTGATTTTTCAGCTACTAAACACGGAAGGATGAACATACGTCGTATCGGCTTCTGGAAGAACATTTCGGGGGTCTCCACATTTTTCGGGAGACCCTTTAGCGTCTCGCGTATTGCTTCAAGCACGCGATCGTGACGCCTTCCGAAATTCTCGGCTACCTTCCGACTAGATACTACGACTTGATCGTTACGGAGTTCGACTAAACATTGTAAGTTTTGAGGGTACGATAAACTATATACAAAAAATGCTTTACAAATATGGACACATAACCTACAATACAAATTATTTCTAACATATTTTAACCTAAATCGACAATTAACATACCCCTTTATCACCATTCTTGAGAGAATATATTCACACTTTTATACGTCTCGATCTAAATCAAGAATTAATAATGAAAAAATAGTTATGTGTCCATTCAGAGGAGGGACAGAACTATGAATGATACAGAGAAAAAAAGGTACGCTTTGTTCCGTGCAATATCGAGACTTGACGACGAATACTTCTCACACGTCGAAAAGCTAAATGTCTTAGTGTCTTCAGAACAGGCGAAGCAGATCATCAAGTCTCAGGATATGAGGACGTTTCTAAAGTTAGACGTGAGATTCGGGCAGAAGTTTTCGTCGATCCTGCGGGAAGATAAAAACAAGAACTGCAGCATCTTCACGGGGGCTAGAACGGGGGCGTATGTCTATTACGATAATTATAAGAAAAAGGGGTACGACATTATCAGCATCGTAAAATACGCGGCTGGCGTCGAATATGTAGAAGCATTGTCATTTCTTTGCAGGTGTTACGGAATTGATGTTTTTAGGTGGGAAACCGTCCGAGGGGATATAACCATAGACGAACTTATTAAATCGAATGAGCAGTTATTATGGGAGGTGATAGATGGGAATAGATCGTTGAGATATGCTAAAAAACTAATTCCGACGTATTCGGCAATCATGGAACTATGGAAGAAACGAAAGAACAAGATAGGGTTTTTGAATGCCCTAGATGTGGACTTACAGCTCGGATCGGAATATCTGGGGAATTTTTCGGGGATAAAAAGGACGACGGCGATCAAGCATCTTCTCGTGCTCGAGTATCTAGGAATCATTACGAAGATAGATTCTCGCAGCAGTATAAAACGAATTAGCCCGACAAATACATACTACATAGAAGACATCTCGGACAAGGGGAAAGAAATTGAAGAACGATTGATCTGTTTGCATAAACTCTGTAACGGAAACGTCTATCAGAAAATAAGTAGAAAGTACATAGACGTGAAATGACAATCAATTCTGGCGGCTTCCTGCCGCCCCCTTTATCTCCCATTCATAGGGGGGAGATCCCTCGCTCGCCACTTCCACTCATTACACACACTACTCATACCTCTTACACATCTCAGTGAGCGTGTAAGGAAAACTTAAAAGGGGATGATGTCGAAAAAGAAACGATAATTAAAGTCAAAGTTTCGCTATAAAATCGCATTTCAGAAAGAGGGGGTAGAAGAAAAATATTTTAGATAGTTTATTTATGATGACTTTACGAAAAGGAGAAAAAATGTTAGCACTTATTGAAAAAGAAATAAACTTTGGGGATATTATAGATATTGCTAAACGTCATGACATGGACTACATTATAGAACCTTACTTAAAGAGTGGCGACGGGGAAGTATTCGAGGCTGTCCTTGAAAACTTTCTTGACGATCGACTTCCTACGGAAGATGACATCGTGTATGCGCTCCCGTTTATTGACGACCTCGCTAATATGAGTCACGAAAAACTTCAGAACATAAAAAAATGTATTCGTGTATTGCATCTACCTACTCCATTAAAAATGCAAAGGACTTTTTGTCTTACACCATCAGATAAAAACAGAATTTTAAGTAAAGTACTTAATCTATAATTCGAGGAGCAATAAAATAAAAGATAAGGGGCATTCGATCCGTCGGATGCTCCTTTTACTTTATCTAGGATAAACTCACCTACGAGAATACCCCTGAGACTTCCTGAGAGCCTCTGTAAGCGTTCAAAATAGATAGGGGTATAGTATGTATAGGGTTATGATTTTTGACGTGCTTAAAACGCGTTTTTTATTTTATGTCTTTTTTTATGTCTTTTTCGTGTCATAAAAAGCAAAAAAGTGGGCTTTAATATTAGAGCCGCTATTTTCAAGGGATGAGAGGATTTTACCGTATGTATTTTAATCGTAGTTGACACATATCAGAGTATTATAATATATATATAGCGTAGGTCAAATAGTCTGACAATTTTTGAATCCCGCGTCTTTATTGAGTTTAACGGCTATCTCATAGCTAGTAAGGTACAACTCACTCGAAAAAATAATTCAAAAAATAAATAAAATAAATAAAATAAAAAATTAATTTAATTCTAATATAGTTGTTATGAATATAGGCGTTTTTATGGGTAATGTTTTTTGTGAAGAACAGTTAAACGAAGGAGGGATGCAGAGAGGGGCGAGCGCAGGCGCTCATCGCCTACGGCGATACGGGTTAAATCCTTGTAGGACAAGGGCTTACGAGATTAGTACGCGGGCGCGAACATATAGGGATAAAACGAAAGGTGAATCTTCCTTGTTTCTATTCATCGGAGTTGACACGAAGAACGATAGAACTTGTGCCGCTAGGCACGGGGGCTTGCCCCTTCTCCTCTCTGTAAAAGAAAAGGTATCACGCGTATAGAATAGAAGCGTATACGAATGCTGCAAAAGTACCGTTATCATTGAGAGTTGACACGTAGAGGAAGAAGGAGAGAAATGCTGAATAAAAAGTTAAAAAATCAATTTGACAAAAAGTCAGAGACGTGTTATGATAAAAACATAAAATTCTGAAAGGAGACATTATAGCGGAATAGTCGACACGTAATGTTACAAGTGAAGAGCGAACGACGAAGGACGCGAACATATCGCCTCGAAGCGATAGGCGCGTTTTTTTGCGCCCCTTCCCCGTTACCTACATCGAATTAACAAAAATAAGGAGAACTCAATCATTATGAACGAAGACATCTATAACATCATCAATCAAATCTACATTGACAATATCAACGACATAAAATATACAACATCGACTACGGACTCCTACGAAGAGGACAATAACGATAACACGCCGATAAGAAGAGCTGCAGACGCTACGCTGAATTGGATCCTATTCGAAGACCACTACGAAGAGGCGCGAGAACTCTACCGCGAGATCGAGGAACTAACCGACGAAAGAGCCTACGATAAAGAGCGCGAGTATCAGGAGACGATACAAGAAGACCTGCGCGAGACGCCGCTAGACAACAACGAGAGCACGCTGCATGAGATGGATAAGATGCTCGACTTCTATAACCTTCTCGGAATCGACCTCGATAACCGTCGTTTCTACCATCACTTCGTCAATAAGAAGAAAAAGACATTCGGGAACGCAAACGTAACGCTCTGGGAAGCCTACAATAAAGAGCGCATGAAAACGAATGTATGGTTTTGCGTCAATGAGCCGCGCATCGTCACGGAAAAAAACAGGACTAAGCGCGTATCGAGAAGGACGATTACATTTAAGCCGAGAGTGACGGAAGACCGCCGCGCCGAGCAGATTCAGCGCTTTAATGCGTTCTATGTAGACATCGACTTCCGGAACGAGAACAACGAACACCTCGACGACTTCGCCGTATTCAAGCAGAAGAGGGGACTCGACAAAGCACTGTTAAACCTTCCGATCAAGCCTTCCGCGATCGTCGACACGAGAAACGGCTATCACGTCTACTTTGCACTTCACGAGAAGGACAAGGACATCGACCTCAACGAATGGCAAGCGACGGAACGGGCGGTATATCGCTACTTCCGCGATCACATCACGCCGTACGCAGACGCAGCCGCGACGGACGCTCCTCGCGTATTGCGAATGCCTTGTACGCTCCATAAGAAGGAGGATTCGGCGCCGTACTTCGTTACGGTCAAGAGCCTCGGGCGACAGTACGGACTCGACGAGATTCGCGCCGCATTCCCCGCCGTCCAAGAAGCGATTATACGCGACACGTCTCCGACCGAATGCCATAAGCCCGTAATCCCTACGTCGGATGTAACGCGGGCGATAGAGAGACTAGATGCTTCCTTCTTCGACTTTCTTCCTAAATACGGTGACCTCATCCTATCCGCACAGGATACGCGGACGATGCTCAAGCAGCTCGACCTTCGCGCCTTCCTTCGGCTCGACGTGAGAACCGGAGAGGCATTCTGCTCCGTCCTTCGCGTCGACCGTCATCCGAGCTGTACGATCCTCGAAAGAGATAACAACTATGTCTACTACGACCACGCGACGAAGAAGCCGCTCGACATCATCGGCATCGTACAAGAACTCGCGGGCATAGGGTATAGGGAGGCGCTCGACTTCCTCGCGGAATGTTACGGGATCACGATCGACAAGCATCCCGGAATCGCCATAGAGGAAGCAGCCGAGAAGAACATAAGCGCATTCTCACGAGCCGCAATAGACGAAGTGACGGGCTACGCCGCAATACTCATTCCGACCTACGAGGCGATCATCAATCTATGGAAGGAACGCGCCGCACAGACAGGACTCGCAGACATCTACGCCGTAAACCTTCAACTCGGGGCGCAACATCTCGCGAACATAACGGGAGCCTCGAGAGCGACGGTCGTCAATAGACTTCGCGTCCTCGAGCGTGCGGGCATCATCTCCAAGGTAGAGGCTACGGACAAGAAGCACACGAATACATATATCGTTCGCGACATATCCGACAAGGCAGGAGAACTCACGGGGAAACTCGAGCGTCTGCATCGTATCTGCGACGGGAACGTCTTCCGCAATATCCGGAACGCAGCATAAAAAAATAAAAAACTTTCGCTTGACAGCTTCGAGCACCTTGTGCTATAGTAAGAATATAAAAATAATTCACTTTTATTAAAAGAAAGGAAAAAACTACATGACAAAAGACCAAACAAACGAACTCCTCAACGCCATAAGGCAGCTTAATGAACGTCTTGACGACATCAATGAACGTCTCGACGACATCGAATACCATTTTGACGAACGTCTTAACGTCATTGACAGCTATCTTGACTATCTAACTGAAAAAGCTCTCCCCGGAATAGAAAGTGACATTTCTGAATGCGAACGCAACGTCAAAGAAGCAGTATTCGAAATTCGAGAAGACACGGAGTCCATACTTGAGCTTTCAAGCGAAATGCACGGAAGAATGTTCGCCAAGGAGATTGAAGCTAAAGAGGCTGAGACTCATAGAATACTTGAATTTGTAAAGAATCCTCCCAAAGGATTTTTTACGGAAGAGAACCTTCGTTACAAATTACCGGAGATAGTAGAAGAAATTAGTCGAGAAGAAAGAGAAAAACGCGGACTACCGGTTTAACTAAGCAATAATAACAAAATACAAGACATACGAGCACGAGAAAAAAATCTCGTGCTTTTTTGTCTGAATAGAGAATAGCGGTTTATCTCACGGTAATAGGTAGATATAAGGACAATTACCTAACTACTGAAAGGATGAACCTACAATGATTATCGAACACGGAAACAATCAATGCATCATCGACGATGAAGACGCAGAACTCGCTCGCCGCTATAAATGGCGCAAAGATACCTCTACGGGGTACTGGGCTACGTATATTCGCGACGATGGCTGCAAGAAAAAGCTCTATCTGCATCGACTCATTACTCAAAACGACACTCCGAATCCTACCGATCACGTTAACCACAATAAGGACGACAACCGGCGCGAAAACCTTCGTATCGTCTCTCATGAACTCAATGCCCGTAACCGTAGCGTAAAAAGCAATAATCAGACAGGATACACGAACATATTCAAGGAAGGCAAGAAGTACGTTATCCAAGCCCGGATTAACGGAAAGACATCTCGTCTCGGTAGATTTAACACGATCCCCGAAGCACTGCAAGCAAAAGCCGATATCTGGATGGATAGATGGGGCATCGACCTGTACGATGAAATCGAAAAAGAAATGAGCGAAGCAGAATGACCGAACTACTTATAATTGCATACGCCGCTATCATCTGGGCGACCTATCCTGCAATCCGCGAAGGACTCGAAATCTTCTGGGAGGAGATCACGGATGACTGACGGGAATTATCGCAGCAGAAACGGGCGCAAGGAAGAAGTACGCCCGATATACGGCTACGAATACGACTATTCGGCGTCTTCCATCTGGAACATGATACGGAACAAAGCCGAGATTATCGAACTGCGTAATAACGGATCATTCGCGGCGGCAGAGCTTCTCATCGACTGCGAAATCTTCGAGAAGCGCTATCTTACGCCCGAGCAACGCTCTCTTATCGAATATGTCTATGTACGCGGATACGAAACGAAGAAGGCGGCGAAACTCCTCGGCATATCTACGATCGACGCCGAAAAAATCCTTCAGTCAATCTATCGTACCTTAAAAGCGACGATCAAATGAGATTCCGCAATCCGTACCAACGAATAAAACAACATAGCGACTATACGCAAGACGAAATAGAAAAAATGATTAAAACCGCCGACAAAAGAAAAAATCCGTATCTCTATGATTACCTTATCGATCGCCTATATTTCTATTGTCCCGGAAAACGAAATACTAAGACATCATCGGAATACTCCATATTAACGGCTCGACAGGAACGAGATCGACAAAACAGAGAAAAACCGATAACGGAATATATATAGAGAGAACCTTAAACACAAAAGGAGAGAGCTGTCATAGAACTAGACAATATTTATAACGCGGATTGCTTCGATGTCATGAAAGAGATTCCGGATCAGAGCATCGACATGATTTTAACCGATCCGCCTTACGGCGTGACTCGTTGCCAATGGGACAAGATACCGCCGCTCGAAGCACTCTGGAACGAATACAAAAGAATCATCAAGCCGAATGGGTGCATCGCTATATTCGCGGGCGAACCCTTCTCATCCGCGCTCGTACAATCCAACCTAAAAATGTATCGTTATGAACTCATCTGGAAGAAGGACATTCATTCGGACTTCTTAAACGCGAAACGAAAACCCTTGAAGATTCACGACAAGATACAGATCTACTATAAGAAGCAGCCGACATACAACCCGCAGATGACGAGCGGCAAGGCGTACAACAATCGAGGAATTAAACGCGAAAGTGAATGCTACGGGAAAATGTATTCATACGAAGCGAAAAGCGGAATTACGGAACGCTATCCGTCGACTGTCCTCGAATTCAAGAGAGAGGTCGGCATACATCCGACGCAGAAACCCGTCCCGTTATTGAGATGGCTCATACGCACCTACACGAACGAAGGCGATACCGTACTGGACACGTTCGCGGGCAGCGGATCGACCGCCGTCGCAGCACTTAACGAGAAACGTCGTTTTATATGCTGCGAAAAAGAAGAAAAGTATTTTGAGGCGGCAAAAGAACGAATCGAGAAAACAGATGCCTAAAGATTACGCGAAAGCATTTTACGGCTCGGCAAAGTGGAAAGAGATTCGCGCCTTCGTCCTGCAGCGGGACTTCTATATGTGCCGCGTATGCTCTCGACCAAACGCGAACATCGTACATCATATAGAAGAGATTACGCCGAGCAACATACGAGATGCATCGATCACGCTCAACCCCGACAACCTCGTAACGGTATGCGCCGAATGCCATGACGCAATACACGAACGCTATCCGAGACAGCCGAGCCGCTACACCTTCGACGCAGACGGGAACGTACTGCCGACGGACGAAGACGAGACACGAACGGATGAGAAGGCTCAGAACAGGCTCGCGATGTACCGCGCAAGACTGCGATGACCACCGGGTAGCAAATAAGCCCCCCGGAATGCCCTCAAACCCGCGTAAAACCTAACACCGGCGCTCCCTTTTGCGTGAAAAATCTAGGGCTTTGCAGCGGCGGTGGAGAAAGAGAATATATAACTGATAATAAAAATCAATTAGAGGACAATAGAAACCGAAAAGAGGTATGCTGAAAATCAAGCAGACCCCGCTCAACGGGAGCAGGAACAAACGAGTATTTTAGTAGCCGAATTTTCGGTCACTAAATTCTTTAAGGAATCTGAAAGCCAAAAAGTCGGCTCTCAGAAATATGTTCTTTAGTGGCACAAAATTGTGCTACTAAATTCTTCGTAGAATCTACCTACGAAAAACGCGGGAAAGAATACCGTAACGATTCGTGACGGATTCTCCCCGGGGTGAACGGACGATAAGCTGACCCGTCGTTTTAACGTGTCAGGTCAGAACGGTGAACGGATTTTCCCAACTTATTGGGAAAGGCGATTCTCTCTGGGAACAACGGAAGAGAAACGGGGTGGCAAATCACAACCCCGTCGCGACGCACGTCAACGAGGAAGACAAAACCAGTACCCTGATTCGGGGGACTGATTCAAACTACACGACATCATCGACGGATTTTCGCCCACTTGCGGGCGAAGGCTATTAAAGTATCAAAGCGGAACCTTCCGGAAAGAACCTGACATTCGCACTGAAATGGGGTATGCCGAAAATTCGGCCGACCCCTCGGGAGCAGAGATGTTCTACGAAACGACGTATATTCATCCTCAAAATGGACAGATTGATGCAGAGGATAAGCAAAACTGCCAAAACGACAGTTTTGAATCACCGCGCGGCATGACGGTCATTAACGAATCCGGGCTTTATTCGTGACCATATGGACGATGAAGACAAAACGGTGAATGAATCGTTCACCGTCAACGGGATAAGGGCGTAACGAAATGTGACGCCCGTCGACGACGAAGACAAGCTGACCCGTCACTTTAACGGGTTAGATCAGAACAATGAACGAATTGTTCACCGTCAACTGATTTTCCCCACAAGTGGGGATGGCTATTAAAGTATCAAAGCTGAAAATTCAGCCGTGACCCCTACGAAGCAATCAAAGGAGTAAAAAGCACAATGGAAAACACGAGCATTATCACATCGGAAAACGTAAACGGTTATATCGACGAGAACGGCACGGCATGGATTGATGCCGAAGCAGTCGCCCGAGGATGGGGATTTACGCAAAACGCCAAAAGCGGGAATGTCGTAGTGAGATGGGAACGCGTCAATGCCTATCTTAAAGAATTTGGATTCATCCCCACAAGTGGGGACGACGTAAAGGCAGGTGACTTCCTACCCGAGAATATGGTCTATCGCCTCGGATTCAAGGCAAGCAACAAAAAGGCACAGGTGTTTCAAGCGAAGCTCGCCGACGAAATCATTCCTGCCATTCGCAAAACAGGATCATATAGTCTGGACACTCCGTCGTACCAGATAGAGGATAGAATTGCACGCGCTAAGAAATGGATCGAGGAAGAAGAGGCGCGGCAAAATCTTCTCGTCGAGAACAATCAACTAAAAGAAGAACTCGCCGAAGAATCCGAATTTAGAGCGAAAGTCTTCGACACAACGTCCTGCATCACATATACGGATGCCGCGAAGATTCTAAAGCCGCATTTTAAGAAGTTCGGGCGTAAAAAGCTAATTGAATTCCTAAAAGAGATAAAAGCAATCAATCAGAATAATATTCCGTATGATAATCAGATCGGAGCAGGGCGATTTGTCGTGAAAGAAAAATTCATCAATCCCGATGGATACGAAGGCTTTACGAAAAAGCAGGGCTATTTAACACAGAAGGGCGTCGACTGGATACTAAAGAAGTATAAAGAGGAAGTAGAGGCGTAAAAACATTATGGCTTATAACTTAAAGAGTATACGCGAAAAATTCAAAGAGAACGGTATTTTTTACACGCCACGCCCGTTAGCCGAATACATGAAGTCTTTCTTGCCTGAGAACATAACGGATGTTTACGATCCGACGTGTGGACACGGCTCCCTTCTCGAAGTATTCCCCGATTCCGTGAAAAAATACGGGCAGGACATAAACCCCGAGGCGGTAGAAGCAGCAAAATCAATCCTGAATAGTGAAATTGTTTGTAAAGACACGCTTCAATCTCCCGCCTTCATCAACAAGAAATTCCGTGCTATTATTGCCAATCCGCCGTTTTCCGTAAAATGGACGCCTGACGAATTGAAAGACGATGCTCGCTTTACGCCGGCTCCTTGTATGCCTCCGCCGTCAAAGGCGGACTTTGCTTTTCTAATGCACATCGTTCATTATCTATCTGAAGATGGTACGGCGGCTATATTGAACTCTCCGGGGATCGGCTATCGTAGGCAACGGGAAGGAAAAATAAGAAAATGGCTGATCGAGCAGAACTTTGTCGATGCCGTGATACATATTCCCGGGAATCAGTTCATTGATACTCCTATACCGTTGCTCGGTCTTATCCTTAAGAAGAATAGAGAGAATACGGACATTCGTTTTATCGATCGCGAAAATGAAGCGGAGCGCCTTGTTTCATTCGACGAAGTACGCGAGAATGATTTTTCTCTATGTGTGTCGACATACATCCAACCGAAGCAGGAGCGAGAAGAGGTCGACCCTAAAAAACTGGAATTCGATATTAGAGAAAACTTTTGTAAAAGTTTACGCGGAAGTCTCGAAATCTCCTATGTGTTACAAGTGACGATGGGCGGCGAGAGTATAGCCCCACTATTGGCAAAACTGCAAGAAATCATAGACGAGTATAAAGAACGACTTAAGGACTTAGATCGCTTGTCTCCCGTCGAATTATGTTAAAGGAAGTAGAAAACGCATGACAGAAGAGACACGTCGCAAGACGATAAAGAAGTACAAGAAACAGCTAAACGGAATAGCGAACAGTCAAACGGGCGAAACGAAAGCAGTCGTAACGATGCTTATCGACCGCTTATCCTATCTCGCCGCGCTCCTCGACGAGCTGCAGGAGGATACGATCGTCGGAGGCGTCGTCGTCCCGTACGATAACGGAGGCGGGCAAAAAGGCGTTCGGATTAGTCCCGCCGTCAACGTATACACGGCATACGCAAAGCAGTTCACGGCATCGGTTAAACAGTTGCAATCGTATCTAAGCAGTACGCAGGAGGATACGGACGCGCTGCAGGACTTCGCCGCGAAATTCTCGTAATCTTATAGGGCGCTCTTCGGGGGCGTCCTTTTTTGTATGTAAAAGGCGGTGAGCGTATCAACTATATCGAAGAGTATCATAACAAGATAGCGACGGGCGAGATCGTCGCGGGCAAGAAGATAAAGAAGGTCTACGCTCATATCGTAGATAACCTTAACGATGTCAACTCTCGCTACTACTTCGACGAGAAGGAAGCCGAAAAGGCTATCTCGTTCATAGAGACATTCTGCTGCATACCGAAATATAAGGACGGGCGGCAGCCGTTTATTTTAGAGCTATGGCAGAAAGCATTAGTATCATGTCTATTCGGATTCAAAGATAGAGAAACTGAAAAAAGACAATATAAAGAACTGTTTTTATTTGTCGGAAGGCGTAACGCAAAAACTATAATTTCGGCGGCAATTATTTTATACATTCTATTGTTTAGCGGAGAAGCGGCACAAGAGGTTTATAGCGTCGCGACAGATAGACAGCAAAGTAAAATTATCTGGGAATATTGCAAACAAATGATTTTAACATCGGAGTTATTAAAAAAATATTTTAAGATTCGCGTGAACGAAATTGTCGTTAGAAACAGCTTTAATAAATTCGTCCCGTTATCTAAGAACTCGGGAAGCATGGACGGTTTATCTCCGTCCGTTATGGCATTAGACGAGCTGCACGCAATCAAAGACCGCAATCTATACGATGTCGTCAAAGGCGGTATGTATAGCCGCGCCGAGCCTCTAACTCTTATCATGTCTACGGGCGGTTACATCGAGCAAGATTCTATCTTCGATTCTAAGTATCAGGAATATCTTTCGATCATCGACGGATACGAGGACGGAAAGTATAAAGATGAAACCGTGCTCCCCTTGCTTTACGAACTGGACTCAAAAGCGGAGCTATCGAATGAATCTGCATGGGTAAAGGCAAACCCGAATTTAGGCGTATCCAAGTCGATAGAGATGCTGCGTCAAGAGGTACAAAGAGCAAGACTGAACGAGAAGACCTTACGCGACATTCTCGTCAAGCAGTTCAACGTAAGAGAGAACGCACGAGATAGCTTCTTCTCATTCGCGGACATCGACAATCGCGCAACATTCGACCTTAACGACTTTCGGGGCAAATACTTTTTAGGCGGCGTCGACCTATCTCAGACAACAGATCTCACGGCGGCGACTGCACTCATACCGTACGAAGGCAAGCTATACGCCCATCAAATGTACTGGATCCCTAAAGACACGCTACAGGAGCATATCGACAAGGACGGCGTACCTTACGATGTATGGATTACGAGAGGGCTTTTACGGACGTGCGAAGGGCGCATCATCAACCCGTCGGATGTTTGCTCATGGTTTTTAGAGCTTCAAAATGACTACGGACTATACGCGTATCAGATCGGCTATGACCGCTATAACGCCGCGTATCTCGTCAAAGAGCTAGAAGAGAACTTCGGGAAAAGTTTATGCAAACCGATCAATCAGTCGTTCGTCGGGCTGTCATCCTATATGTTCGAATCGAAGGCATACTTCAAGAACGGCGACGTTATCTATAACGATAACCCCATCTTCAAGTGGTGTTTGCTGAATACGCTCTCGGTTACGGATACATCGGGGAATATAAAGCCGTACAAGAATCGTAACCTAACGAAGCGCATCGACGGCTATTCTTCCTTTTTGGACGCCTTCGTACTTTATCTCGACAACAAAAACGACCTTTAACGTAATATATTATAGAGAGGTGATTTAATGGAACTGCGAAATATGTTTAGTTCGATATTCGGAGGAAAACAAAGAAAAGAACCTCAGACGGTACGCCTCGAGATGCTGAACGATTATCGGCAGGTTTTCTTTACGCGGCAAGACTACTCGAACGACATTCTTCTAAAAACGTGCTTCGCGACATTGGCTAAACATATAGCAAAGCTAGAGCCGACGATTACGAAGACAGAAGGAAATAAAAGAACTCCGAATAAAGAATTTAAGGTATTACAGAACGTCTTGACGCTTGCGCCGAATCCTTACGTTACATCGTACGATTTTTACTATCGTCTTGCTTATAATCTAATTCAGAATCAGAACGCATTTATAAAGATAAACCGCGATAGATTCCGAAATGTTATATCGTTATGGGTATTAGACTATTCGTCGATTGAACCGCATGAGTTAGACGACGAAATCTATCTAAAATTTGCATTCCGTAACGGCACGAAAGAGACGATCCCTTATAGCGACGTTATTCATATAAGGCATAACTTCGGAGACGGCGATTTTATATCGCATACGGATTCTAACATTACGGATAATCTCGTTACGTTAGATGTCCTGCAAACGTCCTTCAAGAACAAGGCTATGAATTCGGGGAAGATAAAAGGTATCGCAAGCATCACGGGGCAAGCCGGATCGGAAACATGGAAGCAAAAAGCGCGAGAGCTGACGCAGAATCTACGGGATGCGACGCAGGGCGGCATTATTACGACGGATTCGACCGTAACATTTCAGGCGATCGACTCGCAGCCGGAAGCAGCCGACACAGCACAACTCGACTATATCCGCGACAACATCTATAACTACTTCGGCATATCGAAGAACATCGTCAACGGGAAGTATTCAGAAACAGAATGGCAGTCGTTCTATGAGAACACGATCGAGCCTATCGCTATAACCCTATCGCAGGAGTTTACGCGGAAGATCTTCTCGCAAGCTCAGATTAACGACGGCTACGCGATCCACTTCTCCGGGAACAGGCTCATGTATAGCGAGATGAAGACGAAAATCAACCTGATTCGCGAGCTGCGTCCACTGGGACTACTGACGACGAATCAGTGCCTCGAACTTCTGAACCTGCCTCCGATCGAGGACGGCGACGATAGAGTGCAGACGCTGAACGTAGCGAATACGGCTATCGTAGATCAGTATCAGATGGGAAAACTAAAGTCCCTGAACGATGTCGGAAGACCTAGCACTAAGGATGAAGAAGACACAGACGAAGAGGAAACAGACAAATAAAAATCCACCTGCTCTAAAATAGGACAAGTGGATTTTTTGGGCTAACCGTTTACACGAGTGTATTATACTTCACATTTTCGTAAATTTCAAGTATAATTCTTATAGCGTTGTCGAACGGAGGCGGTCAATCCAAGCCCTAGAGGGTAGGTGGTTGACTATGAACGAAACGAATATCACATTGATTTTACTCGTCGTTCTAGTGTTACTAATAAAAAAGTAACCCGCCACAGCCGCTAACTTGTTGGTAGGTTACTTCTTACTAATGTATGGGCTGACCGTTATTCACGGCAACGCCTTTTGTATACTCATTATAGCGCAAAACGCACAACTTTTCAAGAGAGGAGGGGCATTCGAGATGGAATATACAGAATTCCGCTCGGCTGAACTCACGGCATCACGAGACGAGAGACAGACGATAGACGGATACGCAGCAGTATTTAACGCGGCGACTCTCCTATACACCTTCGACGGGATCGAATACTGGGAGACAGTGGATGCAGGAGCATTCGACGGCGCGGATCTATCTAACGTAGTCCTGCGATACAATCATAGCGACAACTTCTCTATTTTAGCGCGTACATCGAATGATACCTTACGTCTAAACGTAGATGATAGAGGACTGCATATAGAGGCTGATATAGCGGTAACATCGCAGGGAGAAGACATTTACGAACTTATCCGACGTAAAGATATAACTAAAATGTCTTACGGCTATATCGTCGAAAAAGATTATATCGAAAAGGTATCCGAGATAAAGTATATACGTCATATCTCTAAAATTCGTAAGGTCGTAGATGTTAGCGTCGTAGATCTTCCTGCGTATGATTCAACCGATGTAGACGTTATAAAGCGTTCAGTAGACTGCTTTAACGAGGAAATCTTAAAGTCGATGAGAAAGAAGATAGAGTTAAAAAGTAAACTATATTAAACGCTTTTATCTTTAAGTATACGATGTATTATCATTTTGTTTTACAGAGAGGCGAGGGACAAGTCCCCGTGCCTTGCGGCACAATCGACAGTTTTCTTATGTTCGCGCCTCGCTTATCTTCTCTCGCTCAACGGAGAAGACTCGCGCTTAACCCGTATCGCCGTAGGCGATGAGCGCCGCTCGCGCGCCCCCTCTCTGCATCCTTCCTTCGTTTAACTGTTCTTCTGGAAAGACTATTACCCGTCAAAATGCTTATATTCATAACAACTATATTAGAATTTGATTAATTTTTCAAAAAGATGAAATAACGTAATATATATAGAAGAAAAAACTTCAATCCTCGGATATTCGAGGATATTTTTATTTAAGGAGCAAAATATGACCTTACAAGAAATCGAAACACGCAAGGCAGAAATCCTAAAAGAGATCGAAGACGCAGACCTCGCTCGACTGGAAGCACTCAACAAAGAGATGGATGAACTTAATGCTTCCATCGAAGAGATCCGCAAATCGGACGAACAGGATGCTGCCGAAAAGCGAAAGGCTATCGCCGCTAAGATCAATGCGGGAGAGATTGACTCGTCTCCCATCGAGCCGGAAACCAATAAGAAAGATATCGTAGAGACAAGGAAGGACAACAACGACATGAAGAATCAACTTGACACGATCGAATACCGTAACGCATTTATGGAATTTGCCAAGACTGGACAGATGAACGAGGAATTCCGCGCCGTCGCTATGACTTCCGCGAACAGCGCAGTTATCCCCGTTACGGTGCTTAATCAGATTGTAGAGAAGCTCGAGTCCTACGGGAACATCCTGCCTCTCGTTACTAAGACGAGCTATCCTGCTGGCGTCGCTATCCCGACATCGGAGCTTGCTTCTCCCGCTGTCTGGACGACGGAAGACGACCTCGCCTCGACGGGCGTCGCAGTAGAAGGCAAGGTTACGGGATCGGTAACATTCGCGGCATATCCTCTCGTCAAGGCGATCGGTCTATCCTTCCTTGCACGCGTTCAGACGCTCTCGGCATTCGAGGCAGCAATCGCTAACAACGTCTCGGCGGCTATGGCTAAGGCGATGGAGTCCGCGATTATCAGCGGTACGGGATCCGGGCAGCCGAAGGGCATTCTTAAGGAGACGGCTGCGAAGACGGTCGAGCTCTCGAAGACTCTCGCATACGACGACATTATCAAAGTTAAGAAGACTATCCCGAGCGCATACCGTACGGGCGCGGTCATCGTCATGAACGAAGCGACGTTCTATACGTTCCTCGCGATCACGGACAAGCAAGGACAGCCCGTCGCTAGAATGAATCAGGGGATCGACGGCAATCCGAACTATGAAATCTTCGGTACGCGCGTTATCGTGACCGACTGGATGAAGGACTACGATGCAGCGGGCAAGGGCGAGACGGTCGCCTTCGTCGTGCAGCTCGACAAGTACGTCATGAATACGGCGTATGACGTAGACCTCGTGACCTACATCGACAATGCTACGCGCAACAAGGTGTATCAGTCCGTCGCAGCCGTAGACGGTAAGCTCGTCGACAAGAACGGACTCGTTTTCATCAATAAGAGCAACGCTTAAAGCATAAAGAACGGAGGAGGGCATAGCTCTCCTCTTTTTCTTGCGATCAGAAAGGGGCAAGTATGCTCGAAGCAGTCAAAAGCTATCTGCGTATCGACTCCGACCTGACGGATGACGACGCTATCCTTACGCAGCTCATCGAGGCGGCGAAGAGATATATCGCCCGATCGACAGGCAAGAAGTACGTCGCAGACGATCCTCTCATGACGACTCTCGTATGTCTTCTCGTATCGCACTGGCACACGAACCGCAACGCGATGAACGGAAAAAGCAATTCGGCAGAATACCCTCATTCGATTACGGCTCTTCTTCAACATATCGAAATATCGTACGCTTACGAAGATGATAAAGCATGATATACGACGCAGGGCAACTCAATAAGAAGATAAATATTATCGGACGCGTAACGAAAGAGATAAACGGATTCGACAAGACCGTAACGGAAACAAAGTATAAAAACATATCGGCATCTATCAGACCTTCGCGCGGACGTGAATACTACGAAGCAAAACAGGTTAGTAACGCCGAGAATATCCTGATTACAATTCGTTATCGACCGAACATATCTCAATCCGACATCGTGGAATACAAAACGCACGCCTACGAAATACAGAGCGTCGTAAATCCCGACATAGCAAACGAGAGCCTAGAGCTCTACTGCATCGAGAAGATTCGCGGCGATAAGCCATCCAAGCCTAAGAACGGATGGGACGGATGAGCGCGAAACGGTATTTCTATACCGATAAAGGCGGCGATATGAGAGGCAGCGCAAAAGGGAACGTCATCGAGATATGGGATAGAGATCCTATCGTTAAAAAAGAATTTTTATTTTCCGTTACGGTAGAAGAAGTAAATTACACCGTCAAGCAGAGAAATAACAGCGAATATGCACTTTATCAACTCGTGAAGAAAAAATACCACGAAATGATGGAAAGATGGATTGAAAACTCTCCGACCGAAAAACTAAAAAGAACTCGACAAGAGAACTACTTTCCCGCAACAGGAAAATATTTCAACGTACAAGATTCAAGTTTTGATTCGTCTATTCGCGTTGTCCGAAACTTATACGAAAGACTTACGGGAAAAGAGATAAAGAGCGTCTACGAAGCATATATAGAACAAGGGCAAGTCCGATGAGCGCAGACCTATACTTTGAGAACATCGATGAATTCCGAGACAAGCTAAATAGCGTAGTAGAAGAGTATACGGAAACAGCCGAGAAGCACTTAAAACGTGCCGGGAACAAGCTCAAGAAGTTAGCCTCGGAGAATACGCCCGTAAGCGGGAAGTCGGCGAAACCTCTAGCTAAGTCATGGAAGGGCAAAGTTACGGGGTTATCAAACGACGAGATCCAATACGAGCTGCGTAATACGTCGAAAGTATATCATCTAGTCGAACGCGGTCATGCGATGGTAGACCATAAGGGAAACGTAAAGGGATTCGTTCAGGGGAAGCACTTTTTCGATAAGACGATGCAGGAATTTGAGAACTCGGATATTATGCAGACAGAATTAGAAAAATTATTTAAGGACATTAAAAAGAAGATCGGGTGATTTACGGATGCTGCAAAGCGTAGATATTCTAAAGCAAGTACGCAATAAACTAAAGTCCGTATACACCTATACGGTATATCTCGACGACTCAAAAGAAAATTATAGTTCGCCGTGTTTCTTCTTACGGCTTAATATCGATCGAAGACAGGCAGGAAAGCATAAGTTTTTATGCAGCGGGAATCTTTACGTAACCTACTTCGCTACGAAGGGAACGACGGATGCCGTAGAGTTTTACGAAATCAAGGACGAAATTACGGCTCTGTTTCATACAGGATTCAAAGTCAAGGATAGATACATCAAAATAAATAACATCTCCTCAATTACAGATGGAGAAGATGCAGACATCATTTACTTTACGCTGAAATTCGAGTTTTTCGATACACTCGGCGAAGAGGAAGAAACGACGATTAAGATTATGAACATCAAACAGGAGGCTAAAATATAATGGCTCTTAAAATGCCTAACGTATTTATCTCTTTCAAGGAAAAGGGGATTACGGCAATTCAGCGTTCACAGCGCGGAACTATTGCGATGGTTTTCCCCGTGTCGAATCCGACGGACAACGTAACGCATATTTATAGCGTTGACGACATCCCGGAATCGTGGACAAAGTACAAGAAAGAGCAGATCGAGCTCGCGCTGAAAGGCTATCAGACATCGCCGCGTAAGGTCATCGTTATGGATTGCCAAGGCGAAGTAAAATCAACGCAACCAAAGCCGGGCGGCTCAGAAGGCGAAACTGAAGAAGTAACGGTCGATGCCGACTTTACGAAAGTGCTCAAGAAGCTCGAAAAGACTTACTTTAACTGGCTCGTTATCCCGGGCATCAAAGATAAGTACACGGAGACTATCGCTACATGGATCAAGGGAATGCGTACGACGAAAGACACTAAAGTCTGCGCCGTGCTTCCGAACTGTAGCGCCGATAACGAAGGAATCGTAAACTTTACGAATACGACAATCAAGACCAAGGCAAAGACATTCAGCACCGAGGACTACTGCTCGCGCGTCGCGGGTATCATCTGCGGAACGCCCGCGATCATCTCATGCACGTATGCGCCGCTTCCGGAGCTTATCGAGGTCGAACAGTATACCGACGAAGAGATGGATCAGAAGATCGGCAAGGGCGAATTCTTCTTCTTCGACGACGGCGAGAAAATCAAAGTCGCGCGGGGGATTAACTCGTTCGTTACGACGATGCAGGGCAAGGGCGAGAGCTTTAAGAAAATAAAACTCATCGACCTCATGGACATGATCCACTACGACATCAAGAAAACGTCGCATGACAGCTACATCGGCAAATATGCGAACAGCTACGATAACCGCTGCTTGCTTATCACGGCGATTAACGGCTATCTCCATACGCTCGAAACGGAAGGACTTCTCGAACGCGGTCAAAATAACTGCTATATCGACGAGACAGCCGTCAAGAACTGGCGCGAATCCAACGGTAAGAACACGCGCGAGGAACTCGAGAATATGAGCTCGCAGCAGATTAAAGAGCTCAATATCCACGATAACGCATTTCTCGCGGCAGACCTCTCCCCGCTCGACGCACTGGAAAATATTACGCTCAAGTGTACGGTAGAATAAAAGGATGATGGACGAATGAAGGAAATGCAGTCGAAACAGGTCGTATACGGAACATACGGCAGTATGTGGATCGACGGCTACGAGGTCGCAGAAATCCAAGAACTCAAGGCGACGCTCTCAGCCGATAAAGTAGAAGTCAAGATTGCTCGCAAGATGAGCAAGGGGTATAAAGTTACGGGCTACACGGGCAAAGGCTCTTTCAAGGTGCATAAAGTATCTTCTTATTTTATCAAGAAGCTCGCGCCATCCATCAAGGAAGGCAGACAGGTTTTATGCACGATCATCTCGAAGGTCGACGATCCCGATGCGCTCGGCGTCGAGCGTGTCGCTCTCTATAACTGCCTCATCGATAGCGTCGACCTCGTGAATTGGTCGGTCGGTAAGATCGGCGAGGAAAGCTATAACTTTAGCTTCGAGGACTTCGATATGCTCGACTCTATCGACGGGTAATAATGAAGATGGATGTCGTAGCGTGTAGTAAAAATGATGAATGGTATACGCCCGCATACGCTATAACCCCGATTCTAAAGTACGTCGCGGATAAAAAAGTAATCTGGACGCCATTCGATACGGAAAAATCTCTATTCGTGAAGATGCTTCGCGAACGAGGACATGAAGTTATACATACACACATAAAAGACGGTAAGGACTTCTTGACGGCAGAGCCGCCGGAATGCGATGCGATCGTCTCGAATCCTCCGTATTCTAAGAAGACTGAAATACTAGAGCACCTTTATGAGATCGGAAAGCCGTTCGCTATGCTTATCAGCATACCGGGGCTATTTGAGTCGCAGAGGCGCTTTACGCTATTCCGCGATAATCCCTTCGAGATTATGTATATGAATAAGCGTATATCGTACTTCAAGAGTTATGACGACGAGAAACCGTCGCTAAATCCGCCATTTTCGAGTGTATATGTATGTCGCGGCATACTCCCGAAGCAAATAGTATTTGAAGAGATAGACAAAAAGGGGAAAAAGAATAAATGAACGCACTGGAACGACTTCTTAAAGCCGACGCCGCAAAAGTTACCGAAAAGCCAAAGAAAGAAATCGAGATTCCGAGACTATCGAAGATTCTCGGCGAAAAATTTATCCTTACGGTACAGGCACTAGATACGGAACTACTCGCCGAAATCACGGAGAATCATACGGAGTACACTAAGAGCGGCAAAGTCAAGAAGGCTAATAACTATAAGATCGGGCTTGACATGGTCGTAAACGCCGTCGTCGAGCCGGACTTCCGAGATGAACGTCTACTCAAGCATTATTCGGCGGCAACTCCGAATGACCTCGTAGCGAAACTATTCCTCGCGGGCGAGATCGGTAAGATTGCAGAAGCCGTTACAGAGCTATGCGGAGTCGAGAAAACACAGACGGAGATCGATGAAGAAGTAAAAAACTAATCGAGACAGACGGCGAGGTAAACCTTCAGTATTATCTATTCCGTTTTCATCATATATGCCCGGTTGAGTTTTTGAGCATGGGAAAGAACGAAAAGAAGATACTATACGCTATGATTCGTTACGAGATGGAACAAAGAGTAAAAGAAGCTACGCCGCCTGACGAATGGGAAGAATGAACATGAGAAGCATATAGTTATTTCATTTTAGCTATATGCTTCTTTTTTTGTATGAAAAAGTAGGTGAGAAAGTATATGCAGATAATAGACGCCGTTCTAAGACTCAAGGATAACTTTACAGGCGTTATCCAAAAGGCGACGAAGAATATCGACGAGCATCGGTCGCAACAGCTCCGCACGGCGAAAAGCATCCAACAGACGGGAAAGAGCATAACGGCACTCGGAGACAAATTCGCGCTTTTATCCGCGCCGATCCTAGCTGCAGCTACGGCGGGCGCAAAGCTCAACTCAGATTTTACGGTCGGACTCGCTAAAGTCTCGACGCTCGTCGATACGACTACGGTCGATATGCAGAAGATGCGGCAGGAACTAATCGCACTATCTAACGAGACGGGCGTATCCGTTACGGAACTGACCGAGGGAACATATCAGGCGATATCGGCTTCCGTGGACGCAAGTAAAGCGGTCGACTTTATGCGTGTATCGGCACTCGGCGCAAAAGCCGGATTTACGAATATGACGACCGCGACGGATGCCTTGACTACGATCATAAACGCCTACGGCATGGAAACCGAACGCGCTTCCGACATGATGGATCGTCTCATCGTTACGCAGAATCTCGGTAAGACGACAGTCGATGAAGTCGGTAAGTCGATCGGTCAAGTCATCCCTACGGCTGCGAGCGCGGGCATGAGTATCGACGAACTTCTCTCCTCGGTCGCATCCCTAACTGCGAGCGGTACACAGACGAGCGCGGCTATGACGGGACTCAAGGCAGCTCTGTCTAATATCATCAAGCCCTCGAAGGATGCATTCGAGACAGCAGAAGCCCTCGGGCTGCAGTTTAACCAAGCGCATTTACAGGCGGTCGGATGGGCTCAATTCCTCGACGAGATTAAAACGGCTACGGGCGGCAACGTCGAGACGATGGCTAAACTGTTCGGGAGCACGGAAGCACTTAATACGGTGCTCTCGCTCACGGGCAACGGCGCGAATAAATTCCGCGAATCCCTCGACACGATGGCAGACAGTACGGGCGCGACAAACGAAGCGATCAAGAAACTCGACGCGACTCCCGCCGCGCAGCTAGAGAAAGCCGTGAATCAGCTCAAGAATGCCGCGATGGAGCTCGCGCAGGGATTAACGCCTCTACTCAGCCGTACAAGCCGGATGACGAAAGCGTTCGCCGAATGGCTCGCTAACCTGTCTCCGCTGCAAAAAGACCTGCTCTTCGGCATGGCTCAGTTTATCGTTATCGGCGGCGTCGCTCTATCCGTGGTCGGTAGGGGCATAGCCCTATTCGGAGGATGGTACGGCTCTATCGTCAAGGCATCCTCGGCAATCTCTAAAGCGGGATCCGTTACGGGAGCACTCGCGGCGAAATTCCCATTCTTACAGACGGTTATAAGCGGCGTTATGAACGGCTTACGTTCTTTTGGCGGTATCCTAGGATCTCTAAGAGGGAACTTCGTAAATGCGATTAGCACAATCGGAAGAGCTATATTAAGCCTACGAAACCCTCTAATGGCGATTCGCGTACTTATGGCTACGAATCCGATCGGTTTAGCCCTTCTTGCACTATCGGTAATTATACCGTTCGTTATCGCACACTTTAACGACTTCAAGCAAGTTATCCTCGTTGTGTTTAATCATATACGGAATACCGTAAGCGGCGCTATGGATAAGGTACAGGCTAAATTTTCTAAGGTCATGGAGAAGCTAGAAGCCGTCGGCGATAAGTTTTCCCTTGCTTATAAGAGAATCATGAGCGCATTCGGCGCGACTACGGAAGAGAGCGGTTCTAAAGTGTCCGTGATTCTGAACACATTGGGAGCTGCATTCGAGGCGGTATTTGACCTATGTATTATCGTCGTTACGGGCTTCGTCTCCGTCTATGCCGATATTATCGGTACGGTGATAGATGTCGCGGGCGATCTTATCTCTTTCATTTCGAACGTCTTTACGGGAAACTGGTCTGCTGCGTGGAGCAATATAGCGGACATCTTCGGACATATCATCGACGGGATTAAAAATGTATTCTCGTCCATGATAGACACGCTATCTAGCGGATTGGATTATATTCTCGATAAAGCCGGGATGGCTCAGTCTGCCTCAGCAGAAGCGGGCGGCGAAGAAATCCCCGGTCACGCCATCGGCACGTCATGGTTCGCGGGCGGCAAAACGTGGATTCATGAGAAGGGCGCGGAGATCGTCGACCTTCCGACGGGGACTCGTATCATACCGCACGACGAATCTCTCAAGCAGCAGTACCGCAAAGGACTAGAAAAAGGCAGGGCGCAGCAGCCGCAAGGACAAACGATCAGTATAGCGAAGCTCGCCGATAGTATCGTAGTACGCGAACAGGCTGACATCGACCGACTTACCGAACAGATCGTATTCAAGATTCAACAGGCGGCTATAAATAACATGGTCGGAGCAGTCTAAAGAAAAAACGACCTCACAGAATCGCTCAGAACCGCTCAAACGAAGATGCCCTTATAGTTTATATAGGCTAAAAAATGGGTGCCTTAAAAGTAGCATACGGAAGCGAGAGAGGCATATTTCTATATATAGTAAAATCATACGATAAAAACACTATATATAGTAGCGGAAATGGAGCATATTATATGGCATGGAACGATATAAAAAAGGAAGCGGGGAACTTCCTCAAGAGGGAGGGCGCGAAGATTCTCGACGGGCTCTTTTCGAAGACGGGAGTCGTAACGCTATCATGCAGCGGCGAGACTTTAACCTTCCCCGTTACGCCGTCCGAATTCGGCGTTTCAGTATCCAACAACAACGGGACGGTAAATATTATCGGTGCGGGCGATTATAATATGATAGGAAAGACCGGACTAAAGCAGATTACGATTAGCTCGTTTTTCCCGGCTCAGAATTATAACTTCTCCGTCGGCGATACTTCTGCTTACGAGCTCGTCGAGATGATCGAGGCATGGAGAACCGGAACGGAACCCTTGAATATATCCGTAGAGGATAGCCCGATAAACTTCGATTGTTTGATCGAGTCATTCTCGTATAAGGAGCAGGACGGCTCGGGCGACGTATACTTCGACCTGCAGCTAAAAGAATATCGTAGAGTCATCGACACAGTGACAGACGAAGAAACCGGACTTAAGGAAAGACCTTCTACGCTAGAACAGATCGGAAAAGATACCGCCGTACAAATCCTACAGGGTAAACCGCCGCTCAAGGCAATCAAGGAAGCCGGAAGAAAGGCGCTCGTACAAGTGGGCGAAGGATACCTAAACAAATACAAAGACATGATAAAGATCGGAAAAGTAAAGATCGGCGACTATATCCGTATATCGGAAAAAGGAATAAAGATAAACGAAAAAGAGATCCGAAAAGATGCCGAAAAAGAAGTTAAGAAGTGGGCGCACGATAAACTAAAGATAAAGGTGTAAGCGATGTTTATCTTGAAGAATAAAGACGTAGATATAACGAACTATGTCACGGAAATAAAATGGTCGGGCGACTTAAACCAAGCAGGGAGAAAATTAAACTTTGTTATTGCCTATACGACGAATGAAAAAGACAGTATATGGAAGAATGCAGATATTAGTATCGGCGACCGCGTGAATCTATATTATGTAGACGACGTATCACAAGAGCAATATAACATATTTTCGGGCAAGGTGTTTTTACAGTCTCGCAACTCCGAATCCTATACTATGGAATATGTCGCTTACGACAATCTGATATATCTAGCTAAGTCTAAGATGACCTATAAATTCGAGGATGCCGTTATAGCGGACGCGATAAAGACCGTCGGCTCTGTTTTGGGTGTATCGACGGGCGACTTCTGCGACGATGCGAAGAAGTATAAAATATCGTGTATTGCGGACGGTATGACAGGATCGGAAATTATAAATAAGTGTCTGGAAACCCTGAAAGCATGGACAGGATGGAAATATCATGTTTACATGGCAGACAATCAGGGCAAGCAGCTCTTAAACGTCGTTCGCGCCGATACCGTCATCGACGACTTCACGATAACGGACACGAAGAATCTAACGTCTGCTTCTCATAGTGCCTCTATCGAAGATATGAGAAATCAGATCTGCATCGTCGACGAGAACGGCAATATAACGGGCTATCTCAAGAACGAGGAAGACATAAAGAAATACGGACTCCTTCAGGATGTCTATAAGGTCGACAATAAGCAGGATACGCAGACGCAGGCGAAATCTATGCTGCGCAGGGTAAAGGAAGCGTCCCGCGTATCGGCGCTCGGGAACTATCGATGCATCTCGGGATTCGCGGTCGAAATACAGGAAGAGCAGATAAAAGGAAAATTCTTAATCGAGACGGACGAGCATACGATCCAAAACAACACGCACACGATGGATCTAACGCTAACGTATATCATCGATCCCGATGATTCCGCGAATATGAGTAGCGAAGGGAACACGAACCCGCAGCCGCAGACGAAAAAAGGCGGATCTAAGGCAAAAGTATCGAAGAACTTCGACGAGGGCGTTAAAGCATGGCAAGGCGCGACGATGAATAACCATGAGGACGGCTGCGTCGAAGCCGTTACGAAATTCGGATCTTACTATTCGCCGTTCCTAGCGAGCGAATACTCAAAAGGTACTGTATCGGTATCAGCTCTCGTAAAAAATGCGGGCGCGAACGTGATACCATTCGAGGCATCGAAGCTGCGTAAGGGCGATATCATCGTATACAACGGGGACGCTCACGCAGTCGCATACGATGGAAACGGCGGTTACGTCGGAAACTCGTCGAGTCAAGACAAGATCGTACACGGTAAAAACTACGAGCAGATGGGCGGGCTATATCCGTCGCGAATCATCCGCACGTCGCAGATATAAAATAACGTAATATATTATAGAGGGAGGACTAATAGTTAAATAAAAATTTAACATATAAAAACAAATGATTAAATCTATCAAAATAATGCTTAAGCCAAACAATAAACAAAAATCTTTATTATTTCAGTGCGTAGGAACAGCTCGATTCGCTTTTAACTGGGCACTAGCAAGAGAAGAAGAGAATTATAAGGCCGGAAATAAATTTATAAGTGACTGCGACCTACGTAAAGAATTAACACAATTAAAAAAGACCGAAGAATTCTCATGGCTTAAAAATTATAGTAACGATATTCCGAAACAAGCTATTAAAGATGCTTGTGATGCCTATAAGAAATTTTTCAAGGGATTATCTAAGAAACCTAAGTTCAAATCGAAGAGAAAAAGCCGTCCAAGTTTTTATGGAGATACCATCAAGACAAAATTCGGAGAGCGCCATGTATATCTATCTAAAATAGGTTATATAAGGCTCGCGGAGCATAATAGAATCCCCGAAGGTTCTAAAATTATGAACCCGAGAATTACTCATGACGGCTTAAACTGGTGGATTTCGGTCGGAATAGAAGTTCTCGAGATAGATACCACGGACGAATGCACCGAACCTATCGGTATCGATTTGGGTATAAAAGATTTCGCCGTCCTAAGTGACGGAAAAGTCTATAAAAATATTAATAAGTCGCGTACGATAAAACGTGCGACAAAAGCCCTCAAACGACTCCAAAGACGCGCGAGTCGTCAGTACAAAAGATTGAAAAACAACAAGAAAGAAGGAGAAAATCGTTACAAGAAAAGCGCGAACTTAATAAAGTTAGAAAAGAAAATCCTAAAACTCTATAAAAGAATGTCTAATATCCGAGATAATTATATTCATCAGATTACGACTGCTCTAGTGAAAACCAAGCCGGAGTATATCGTAATCGAAGATTTAAATGTCTCGGGTATGATGAAAAATAGACATCTTTCTAAAGCTGTCATGAATCAGAAATTCTACGAGTTTAGGAGAATCTTAACTTATAAATGTTCTCTTTACGGGATTCCGTTATTTATTGCCGATCGTTTTTATCCGTCCTCTAAAACTTGCTCCGAATGCGGACATATCAAGAAAGATCTGAAACTCAAAGATCGTACTTATATATGCCCGGAATGCGGTATAGTTCTAGATCGAGATCTAAACGCGGCGATAAACCTACGAGAATATCCTAGGTCAGTAGCCTAATCACCTAAAACGATACTACTGATATGTACCGATTCGTTAGTCGGGAATTTAAGCCCTCGGAGCGTTATATCAAACGAGAGTAGTTAGCCTGAATAAGGCGGCAAAATCGGACGCTATGAACTGGGAAGAGAACATTAAAGCTAATGACTTTATATAAGCTTCTAGTAACGGATGTTTTTTTTACTCCTTTTCATTCCTCCGGGCGAGGGGCGCTTTAACGGCGTCCCTTGCTTATTTTTTATTATAGAAGAAAGCGGGGCGCAGCATGAAAGAAAACCCGTATCAGCAATTATTAGGAATCATGGCAGGAGTATCTCAGAATAACCAATCTCCGACTCTAGTTATCGGAAAAGTAATATCTGACCTGCCTAATATCCGAATACAGTATAACGGCATCGTCCTAGATAAAAATGACCTCTGGATAAATGACTACTTGCTTACAAATCATACGAGGACGCATAAGGGGCATATCGTATCAGCGACACAAGATAGAGCGGGCGGCGGCGGTTTAGCCTTATTTGCTTCGCATAGCCACGACATAGACAATGACTATACAGATACGGAAACAACGACCGACTCAGATCTAAAAGTTGGCTACTACGTCGCTATGTTCCCCGTAACGGATTCTACAGATGGAACAAAGCAAAAGTATGTCGTTCTATGTCATATCACGCGAGGATGGACGCTATGAACACTTTCACGTCAATAAATTATTTACAGTGGATAGAACTAATGGAAGCGTTTTATAAATTCAAACGCGAAACCGAAAAGATTACATTTTATCCGAATGAAATTAAACGTATGGAACAAAGTATAATTGAGTTAAATCCGAATTCTTCTTTAACGAGGTGAAAAGGCGCATGAATCCTTTTATAAAGATGGAAAGAGTAAGAGTCGAAAACGAACTGCCGGAACTAAAAGAATTTGCGTGGGACTTCGACAAAGACCGTTTTATATATAAGACCGACGGCACGATCCGAACGGTAAAAGAAAACGAAGCCTTGAAAGTCTGGATATATAAAGCGCTCAAGACAGAGAGATATCGCTTCGAGGCGTACTTGCACGGTATCTATAACCTCGAATCCTCGTACGGCGTGGAGCTCGAGAAGTATATCGGCGCATATCCCAATAACGCGAGAACGGCGACGCAGATCGAACAGCGGATAAGAGAATGCTTGTCGATCAATCCGTACATCAAGAACATTAACTATATCCGTATAGATGACCTACATAAAGACCGCCTGACGATCGGGCTATCCGTTACGTCTATATACGGTACATTCGAGCAGGTGATTTAATGGCATTCGAGATGCAATATAAAGATCAGATACAAAAGCGCATGAAAGAACAATTCGCGAAGGTATCGGACAAGGCAGACTATGAAGGCTCTTTCAGCCGCGATTTAATAAACGCGAACTCTATCGAATTCGAGAACGCCTACGCCGAGATGAATCTTATGGTCGATGCAGCCTATGCGTTTAGCGCATGGGGCGAATACCTGACGGCACGATGCGCAGAATTCGGCGTCGATCGTAAGCCCTCGGTCAAGGCGAAGGGCGAAGTTACTTTTACGGGCGGGCAAGGCGTATTTATCCCGAGAGGCTCGCTCGTCTCGGTCAAGAACGGCGCTCAGTTCTCGACGGACTCCGACATTATGCTCGGCGGCGACGGCAAAGGCACTGTTAAAATTACCTGTACCGAGGTCGGGAGCAAAGGGAACGTACAAGCGCATACGATCACGAATATGCCCGTATCTATCTCGGGCGTTACGGAAGTAGACAACGAGAAGGCGACGCAGGACGGCGCGGACGAAGAAACCGACGAAGAACTGTTAAAGCGATATAGCGTAATCGTAAGAACACCTGCTACGAGTGGAAACAAGTATCATTATTATAACTGGGCTATGTCTATTCCGGGCATCGGGGGCTGTCGCGTTATCCCTCTATGGCAAGGCAAAGGCACGGTTAAGGTTATCGTCGTAAACGCAGAGATGCAGTCGGCGGGGCAGGATCTAGTAAAGGCGGTTAAAGACTATATCGAGAGCGTCCGTCCGATCGGCGCGGACGTGACCGTCGTAAGCCCGGCACCGAAGAGGATCAATATAACCGTAGATGTACTAGGCAAAGTAGACGTATCGGAATTCAAGGCGGCGGTCAATAAATATATCTCCTCTAAGAATCTAGATATGCGCTATATATCGTCTGCTCAGATCGGGAAATTGCTCATGGAACAGAATATTACGGACTACCGAAACTTAAAACTCAACGGCGCGGACAAAGTGACGGCGACGGACGCAGAACTGCTCTCGGTCGGAGAAGTGACCGTAAACGAATTCACAGTATTTGAGTGATACGGTATGAATTTTATAAGAGAAGAAGACGCGAATCTCGCGGCATATCTCCCCGGATTCGTGACGCGAGACAAGGAAATAAATACGTTATTATCGGTAGAGTCCGAAGAACATAACAGACAGCGCGAGCTACTTATCGACATCCTGAAACAGTTCTTCGTACATTCGGCGACGTGGGGACTCGACGCGTGGGAGAAGTCTTTCGCGATCTACTCGAAGCCGGGCGAATCGTATGAGCTGCGCCGCGCTAAGATATACGCCAAACTGCAATCTAAGCAGATATCGACGGTAAAATTCTTAACGCAGCTCGCCTCGAAATTCTTCCCCAAACAGGCAAGCGTCGAGATAAAAGAAGTGAATCCCGAGAATCTGTTTTACCTTATAGCGAACTATACGGCACTAGATAATGACTATTTTGCGTTAAGAGACGCAATAGAAATTTATAAACCTGCACATTTAGCGATGATTATTCAACGTTTTCTCGACGGCGTAGGAGGCTTTCGGCTCGGTGGTATGATTCAACAGGCTAATGTTATTCAGATTTTACAAGATGGGGTAAATAGCAATTACATAGGCGAATTAGGATTAAAATAAACGAGGTGTAGATATATGGCAAAATATCCAAACATAAAATTGACGCAAAAAGGGTTAGATATGGCGATAAACGCTGATAAGTCTAAGAAATTGATATATACACATATCGGTTTAGGCGATGGTAGACTTGCAGAAAACGAAGATATATTGACGCTAACAGCGATGAAATCGAGAAAAATTTACGCTGATATATCAGATATAAATAATGATACGCAAAACCAAGTGACATTAGAGACTGTAGTATCAAATAAAGTAGTAAATGAAGGATTTTACGCTCGTGAAATAGGTATATACGCCAAGCTAGGCGATAACGGGCAAGAAGTCCTTTACGGTTATGCCAATGCAGGGGACAACTGCGATTATATGCCTGATAAGACACAGCCTATCGACGAGTTAAAACTACGCATTACGCTCATTGTCGGTAATGTTGATAATGTGACCGCAGTAATCAATAGTTCGATTATCTTTATCACTTTGGCAGATTGTAGGCGTGAGATTGCGCGACATAACGCTGACCCGTTGGCACATGATAACCTAGCGCGAAAAGACGATTACTATACAAAGCCCGAAGTAGACGCAAAGCTAAACAGCAAAGCGAATATAGAGCACGGGAATCATGTACCTGCAACAGAACAAGCCGACAATGCTAGATTTTTGAGAAACGATAATACATGGCAAACGATTACGCCTAACAACATCGGCGCGTATCATAAAACGGAAGTAGATAGCCGCGTAAACGCCAAAGTAAACAAAAGCGGCGATACTATGACAGGCACATTAAATTTTGCTAATGATGTCGGTACTTGTTTAACTGGCACAATGGCAGATAATGATTGGTGGCGTATATATGCAGGTAACGCTGGAAGTAATGTCGGTTATTTGGCATTAGATACTTGTGACGATGGTGCAGAAGAAATTTGTGTAAGGCAATTTGGTGGTGGCTTTCAAAATCAAATACGTGTAGCACAACTTTTAACTCAAAATGGAGAAACAACATTTCCTGTTTCTGTATCTGCTCCAACGTTTTATTCTAATGATTGGTTTCGTGTAAATGGTAATGGTGGCATACATTGGCAAAATTATGGCGGCGGTTGGTATATGCAAGATAATGATTGGATACGTGCGTGGAACAACAAAAATATTTATACTGGAGGTAAAATAAGAGCCGACGGCGGTTTTGAAGGCGTAGCAACAAAATCTTATTATCCACATGGGTTTAGTGGGTATAACACTGACAATCAAGGTTGGGGTAATCAAACAGGCAGAACTTTAACAAGTTGGTATACATCTAATAGCGGGTGTATAGATTTTCGCGAAAATGGCGGTCAGCTTAATGTAAAAATAGATGGTGTTTTTTATCAAGAAGAAGGTACTTATCGGGTTCTCGACGAGCGCGACAAAAGCGATATTATATCGCATACTACACAAGTAGCAATCTTAACAGGAACTATCGCACATGGAGGTACAATTCCGCTTCCTGCGGGTTACACGGAAGCACAATGTAAATGGATTGTATCTATGGCAAATGATAACCCAAATAATGCTCCGTGGGATATTGATGAGGGGGGTTCGCATTTGCACTATAAATTTATATGTACGACAGATGGCAGAAAAGTAAATTGTCAAACTTATTTGGGACACTCATATGGCGCTCGTTGGGTTTCTTCCATTGCTAACTATATGATTATCGGAGTGAAATGATATGTTTTATATTTTTAATAAAGAAAATCAATGCGTTAGTTCTTGCGATTTTGCGCCTAACACAGATGATTTGGCGGCGCGAAATGAAAAAGCGGTTGAATCGACAAAAATATATAAAAATATTGCGGCGTTGCAACTCGAAAATAAAAAAATTGTTGAAATTGAAGTAAGACAAACATTTACTGAAAATAAAAAATCTGAAAAGAAAATATCGCTTACTGAAGAAATCGCAATGTTGAAAGAGCGTATAGAACAACTTGAAAAACAAGGTGTATAGCTATGTGTATGTACTTTTTAATCAGAAACGGTTTTTGCGTTGGCGTAAGCGAATCACGGCAAGAGTTAGAACAAATAAAGCAGAGCGGCGATACCATAAATGAAATGAAAGATGAAAAAAGAGCAGATGAAATTTTTACGATTGATAACGAAGGAAATGTAATAAAGAGGTGAGGTGGACATGGGCATTGATATAGGGCTGTTTATGGCTATTGTCGGCGGTTTTATTACAGTGTTTACTTTTTTCTATAAATTAATCATTTTTCCGCTATCCGAAGCAATTAACGAACTAAAGAATATGATTGCGGAATTGCGTGCAGAAATCAAAGCCGAGCGTGAGAAACGTGTCTATATTGATTCGCGTGTCATAGTTTTAGAAGAAAAGGTTAGGCATATCGAGGATATGATGAAATGAAAGATTACATGAGAGAAGTAACGGTGAACGGAATTGTAGCGGTAGCGTTATGCGCCGCCTTACTTATTGCTGTATGTGTCGGGCAAATGGACATGAGCCAATCATTAGCGATAGGATTACTAGGGTTTTTGTCAAAAAGCGCGATCAAATAAAGGATGATGTAATCATGCAGAAAGTAAATATAAAGAAATGTAACCTCGACTACGACTATAATCGCCTAAGTACACGAAGCAAAACCGATATGATCGTTATACATCATACGGGCAACCCGCAAGATGATGACCTGTCAACAAGAGAGATTAACGCTTCTCATCAAGCGCAAGGATGGACGTGCATCGGATACCATTACGTAGTACGCAAGGACGGAACAGTCGAAGAGGGGCGCCCGCACTGGACGACGGGAGCGCACGCGTACGGCGAGAATAGCCATACAATCGGGATCCACGTCTGCGGCAACTTTGAGATCGGCGAGCCGACGGATGAGCAGATCGAGAGCCTCGCGATGCTTCTAGCTAACCTATGCTCGGACTACGGGCTGCCGATCGACCGCGATCACGTCGTCGTACATCGAGAGCTTATGCCGACCGCCTGTCCCGGCAGAAATCTTTACGAGATTATAGATACCGTGGTCGGCAAAGCTATTTTCTACTATGATAACTAAGGAGAAATGTAAAATGTCAAAGTGGACAGATTTTCGGGACGAAGTAGTCAAGAGTGCTAAGCTCGACAACATCGCCGAGCAGACGAAGCAGAATATCATGAACGCGATCCTTGCGGACGGTCTTCCGTTCATCGAGGCGACGGCTCAGGCGTTCACGGCAAAGCTGCAGGAACAGGCGAAGAGCGAAGCCGGATGGAATATGCTCCGAGACAAGTACGTCATCCCGATGTGCTTCAGCATCGGGCTATTCGCCGTCAAAAACCTCGTAGAAATCACGGTAAAGAATGTAAGATAAGGCTGCTCATAAAGAAGATACGCATAGAAATTTTCTATGCGGTCTTTTTTTTTGTAAAAAACGAATAGAAAGATACTATACAATGAAAAATAATATGCTTTTTGATAAAAAAGAATAATATAACCCAAAACATAGAACATATATTCAATAAAATGTTGCAATTTTTGTCGCGGTAGATCCTGTAGAGCCGCATGAATAAAGGGCGCAGGGGAATTTTTTAGGATGCAATTTTTGACGCATTTTTGAGATTCGCGATAAGAAACGATATACCGATTAGCGATATAGAGATAAAAGAATATAAAACAATAATCCGGACGAAGCAGCGGGCAAGAGATGACAGCCGACACGAAAAAGCATCCGAGAGACGAAAACAGGGTAAAAATTAGAGCGATTTAATGATATGTTCTCACGAAAAAACGACGCGAGAGGGCGATGCGAAACGTCCGAAAAACGGATGCAGAGCCCGATGCAGTAAGTGTTGCAATAACTGTCAAAAAATGCTAAGATGGGGCAAAATTGAGCTGTTCGGAGACGAAAAATCGAACGATAAAAAAATCCTCAAAACCCTTGCAATGACGCGGGATTGATGCTATACTATGCAAGTCGCTGGTGTAGCTCAGTCGGCAGAGCGTATCCTTGGTAAGGATAAGGTCACCA
>ERZ773063.258-NODE-258-length-35867-cov-16.977354_pt1 | contig 35867 bp, 25 predicted proteins | sample MGYA00580625_ERZ773063 | MGnify/ENA primary metagenome ERZ773063 (study PRJEB29015, sample SAMEA2738022) | human oral metagenome | biome: human oral; feature: human-associated habitat; material: dental | place: China | collected 2042 ... | reverse complement strand
GCAGCTGAATAAAGCCATCGATCAATTTATGAAATAACAAAAGAGCATGCGTCCCCAAAAGGATGCATGCTCTTTTGTTTTATGCGGCTAGGATAAAAGTACTGATTGAAAATCTTTACCATACGTGAAATTTATATTATAATAGCATAAAAACGGAGGGATAGAACATGGAACAGCAAACGAAAAATATTGAAGAGCAGCTGCAAAGCTGCTCGACGCTAGATGATCTTCGCGATGCCTTTACACTGCAGGAACTGTTGGTCTTGGCGGCAGATGGGCTTTTGCAGGCATGGCTGCGGGCACGTTTTTGGGAATCTCAGGCAGATATGCTTGACCGGGCTATCCGTATGCAGGGAAGGGAAGCTGTCTTGCTCCGTCTCTGTGAAGCTCTCTCCATCGATGTCATGCATCTGTCCAACGATGAAATCTCTCTGCTGATGGAGACCTTGAAGCGGGAGCGGGAACGGAAAAAGCGGGTGCACGAATGCGGCACCGACGGCGTGATCGTTTCGAGCCAGGAGGATCTGGTAGAGGCGCTCGCAGACCCCGGCGTTCACAAGGTCTATCTCTACAAGGATATATTTTCAATTCCTCTGCATCGCCCGCATATGACATATGACGGCAGGGACGGTGCACTCATTCATATTTTTGCGCAGGGGGATGAAATCCTGGACTTTGATGCCAGCGAAGTTTATTTTTACAATCTGACCTTGGTCTTTCACTTCCTCCTGCCGCAGCAGGTTCGGATGAAATATTCAGAGCAGCATCATAACCATGTGCTCTTTCTGCGGGCAGACCGCATGACAAGGGAGGCCTGCATGCCTGCCTACGATGTGTTAATGGCTTTAGCTGACCGCACGCCCTTTGAATCTGTCGAGCATTTTACTGAAAGAGCTGGGCGCCTGCAAGGCGTTATCGTCGGGACGACCTATTTATTCGATACGGCCTATGATAGGGAGCGCGGCGCGTTTTCCCTCAAACCCGTTTGGCGCATGGACTTCATCGATGCTGTCCGCCGCTATCTGGGCAGGTCACAGCTTATTTTCTTCCTAGACAGTGAGGAAGCTGCCGAGCTATATGAAAAGGAACGGGCGCAGCTCGTCTTTGCCGATTTTGGTACGGAGCAGAATCAGGTCGTCATCGTGCGGCTGTATCTGTATACGGCGGCAGGGAAGATGTATGCCATTCATCGGCTGGGGGCATCTTCTTGCCCCTTTGGGTCAGGCGGCGGATACGGTCTGGAACTGATCGATGCCGAGGATGAAAAACTATGAAGGCGATTCACACGCTGCGGGCGCGCCGCCCGCAGGCAGAATTTTCCCTGGATGATTTTGAGCTGTTTACCATGCTCTTGTCGGCGCTGGAGTGGCGAAAGCATAACGGCTCGATTCAGCTGCTCACGGATGCGGTTGGCGCCGCCTATCTCCGCGCGCATGGTCTGTCGGATGCATGGGATGCGATAGCGGTAATCCTGGATGATATGGATGCCATGGACATCGACGAAGCGGTGTTCTGGGCGGGCGCTAAACTCTTTTCGCTTTCCCGGCAGACGGCGCCCTGCGTGACGCTGGACTTGGATTTTATCCTCTGGCAGCCGGTGGATTTTTCGCGCTATGGCAATGATTTAGCGGTCATTCATCGGGAGGATATTTCTCCGTCGGTGTATCCTTCCCAGGCATTTTTTCAGTTTCAGGATGGATGGCAGCTGCCCGATTGGCTGGATTGGTCGCTGCGCCCCTGCAATGGCGCTCTGGTTTATTTCGGTTCGCAGGATTTTCTGCACAGCTACACGTCCTTTGCGCTCGACTTTATGCAAAAAGCGGCGGCAGGGACGGATCGCCTCTGCTATATGGTCTTTGTCGAGCAGCGATGGATGGCGATGTGTGCGGCGCATCGATCCGTCCCCATTCATGCGCTTTCTTCGCTCGCGGGGCTGTTTGACGGCAGGCAGAAATCTTTTACGCATGTTTGGGGCAGCAAGCAGCAGATGCGCGACCATCCGCAGGAAGCGGCGGCATTTTGCCGGGCATGTGCGCGGCGGCTGAAACGCGATTTTCCAGATTTTGCGGAAAAGCTCGAAAAAGAAGGGTGGGCATCGCATTATTTTAACAGATAGACATCTATTGTCCTTCGATGGGCGTATACTAGAAAAGGAGAGCAGAAATTTGCGGGGAGAGATTGAGAGAAGCATTGCTGCGTATCTGGAGGATGAAGAGCATCTGCATCGTCTGCGCGCCAAACTCTTGAATTTGGACGGCTATCAGCGGCAAAGTGAGATGGCTGAGAAGTGGGCAGAGCACCAGCGACAGCATGAAGCGGAGATTGCCGCTTTGCAGCAGAGGCAGGAGAAAGAAATCCAGCGGCTGATGAAGGCGCATGCTGTAAAGATGCGCGAGATGCAAGACGCCCACGCGGCTGAGAGACAGGTGCTGCAGGCAGAGGCTGCGGCAAAGCTCGTTCATCTGCAGCAGGAATTTACGGACTATCGTAGTGAAGTCGACAAGGAAAGGCAGAGGGCGGCGCAAGACGAGGCGGCGCTTGCGCAGTGGCAGCGCGGCTATGGAGCGCTTGCAGCGGCATACGAAACATTCACGGCTCTTCCAGAAAGGCAGCGGAAGGGGCTGGCAGGCATCTTTGGCGGCTGCACTTCTCCGCTGGATTTCCTTTGTGGGGCGGTGCAAAAGGGGCATCTCGAGCAGCTTTGGGATTATGTGCGCGATGAACTCGATGCAGGCACGATGGCGGCAGAGGATGCAGCGCATCTTTCCGCCATCTTTGATTTCTCCTTTGCTGCGGTGAATGCCAGCCAGCGAGAGGCGTCCTTTCAACGGCTGCAGACTGCGATCGGCGCTGCCTTTGACGGCGATACGATGGGGCGTGCGCAGCAAAGCCCACAGCTTGGGCATGTAGCGTCCGTGCTCTTTGCGGGCTTTGCCCATACGATAACGGGGCGCGTGGCACGGCGCTCTTTGGTGCGATTGGAGTAAGTATGGAACAGATAACGAAGACGATCACAAAGCTTCCGGTCTCCCCAGAAGAGATGGCAGCTTTTAAGGCAGCCGAACTTAAGCAGAGAGCGGAGCGAAAGGAGACCGAGCGCAGGCGCCGCGCTGAGGAACGGGAGGCGGCTCTGGCGCGTATGATGGCGTCGGTGGAGGCGAAGGTACAGGAGCACGCGAAATCGCTTCTGCAGTGGGCAGCGGATGAGAGCATTCACAAGAACTGGACCTATATGCCGCGAAAGAATGTGTACTACATTCCAGAGATTGTCGGCGTGATGCTGAATCTAAGGGATTTTGTTGATGTAACTTTTCAACGCTGTAATAATTCTTCATCCTTTCAGATGCCGAGTGACGCGTATATGAAGTTTGCGGACTTTCAAGGGGATCTTCCAACGCCGTATGAGGCAGAGCGATGCTTTCGCCAGAAAGGGATTCATTTTACAAATGATGATGGTTATATCCCGGTAAATAGCCGCTATTATACTGGTGTGACATTCTATTGTACTGGTGTGACAGTAAAAACGAGAGACACCGTTGGTTATTATGACATATGTAATGGTATTGGAGATAGATACGCGTGCAATATCCCCATCTACCGCTTTAACGGAGAGAACAGTCCTGCCGTGTCTGCCGCGCAGACCCTGCTGTATTGGCTGCAGTACGACCTGCGCCCTGCGGCATTTGAGGAAGATGATGCTAACCGCAAGGCGGTTGCTTTCCTTCGGAAGTGCTATGCCTATCTGCGAACCGAGGGGAATGTATTTCGCCTGGATGCTGCAAAGGTGCGGCAAGCGATCGATGCGGGTGAGAAGCTCGCGTGGATGCCGAAGGGCGCTGCAGAGCTTTCGGCTCCCACAGATGCCGCAGAAGATGCGGACGAGGCGCGGGATGAACTAGAGGAAATGAAGGCGCTGAAGGAGAAATTCAAGAATCGATTCCTCCATGCGGATGAGTATGCCATCGCCCTGGATCCCTACGATGATAAGCTGCTGACCGACCCGAACCGCGGGCATTGGGACATCTGGGGGCAGGCAGAGGACGCCGATGAAGATGCGCTCTGGGTCGATATCGATCCGGGCTTTACCGCGCGGAACCCGGCGGCAGATGTATCGGGGGGCATCGTCGCCATCGACTTTGGTACGAAGAGCACGGTCGTGGTCTACGAGACGGACAATCTTCAGGTCATGCCCCTGCAGGTGGGCAGCGGCACTTACAGCAAGGGCATGCAGGCGAAGAACTATGAAAATCCAACGGTGCTGCAGTTTATCAGCCTCGAGAACTTCCTCACGGCATACGCGGCGAAGGAGGGACGCCCCGCTACGCGCTGGGATGATCTGACGGTATCGCACAACGCTTTTCAAAACCTCAAGGATGCGAGCAGCGAGATGCACGGCACTTTCTTTGAGGGGCTGAAGCAGTGGTGCGGTACGAGCGGACAGCGCCTGAAGCTGCAGGATGCCGAGGGGAAAATCTGGGAACTGCCGCCCTTCATGGAGCTGGAAGAAGACGATATGAACCCCCTGGAAATCTATGCGTATTACCTGGGGCGGTATATCAACCACATGCTGCGCGGCAAGATTTTTCTCCACTACGTGATCTCCTTCCCCGTGACCTACGAGCACCGCATACGCGAGCACATGAGCAGCAGCATCCGAAAGGGGCTCAGAAAGTCCTTCCCGCTGGCGCTCCTCAAGGACGAAGCGCAGATGAAGAATTTCTGTGTGCGTGAGGTCGCATCCGAGCCCGCGGCATATGCCATCACTGCGCTGGAGGAATACAATTTCGAGCCGGAGGGTGCGGAACAGGTCTATTATGCCGTCTTTGACTTTGGCGGCGGCACGACGGATTTTGACTTCGGCATGTTCAAGGAATCAACCGATGACCGTTACGACTATGTCCTGACCCACTTCGGCGAAAACGGCGACCGCACGCTGGGCGGCGAAAATCTGCTGCGCCTCTTGGCGTTTGAGGTGTTCCGTGCGAATAAAGACTATCTGCTGCATCCCGATGGGGAGAGCGCAGCGGATGCGGGCGAGCACATTCCCTTTGCGATGGCGCCGGATGCAAAGCTGTTCACAGGGCATGAGAGCCTCATCAAGAATTCTCGCGAGGCACAGCAGAATATGCGCAACCTCATGGAGAAGCTGCGCCCTGTCTGGGAGGCGCCGGACTCGGAAGAGGCGCAGCAGCTCGTGGAAAGCGGGCAGATACAGCTGACCCTTTACCGGGAAAACGGCGAGAAAAAAACAGATGCCAACCTAAAGCTCAAGCTTGGCGACAAGGAGGTCAACTTGCAGGCCATCCTAAAGGAGCGCATCGAGCAGGGCGTTCAGCGCTTCTTTACTGCGCTCGCCGAGGCTTTCGACAAGAGTGCGGGCAGCGACAGCCGCATCGCCGCGCTCTCCGATGTGCCGGAAATCTCCGTGTTTCTTGCGGGCAACTCCTCGCGCTCGCCGCTGGTCAGTGCCTTGTTCCACGCGTATCTGGGAACTATGGCGCAGCCAGAAGCCGCCAAAAGCGATGCAGCGGAGGAAAAGGCGCAGGGGAAAGAGGGCTTGCGCGCAGCATTTGTCCGGGCGGCGATGAAAGCCGCAGCGCAGAAGCTAAATGCGGCTGCAGTCGAGGAAGGAACGCTGCGCGAGGTGCTCGATGTGAAGCATTCGGCGCGGGAGCTTCTGCGGTTTGGCGATGCGCAGAAAATGCCGGAATTTTTGATTTATCCGCCGCTTGGCACGCCGGAAGCCGATGCCATTCGGGAGGAGCGAATGGGAGAGGACGAGCGGGAGCCGATGATGCGCCCGACGGGCAAGAGCGGGGTCGCCTACGGGCTGCTTCAGTGCCGGGAAGGCGGCGCCATCAAGGTGGAATCCATCACGCCGGACGGAGAGCGTGTGCCGTTCCAATATTACATTGGCCGCCGCAAGAAGGGAAAATTCCGCCTGATCATTGACCGCAACGCTAAGATGAAAACCTGGTATAAATTCATCGATGCCGGCGGAGCCTTCGACCTGCTCTATACGGATCGCCCCGAAGCCGCGACAGGTGATGCGCCGATGACCATTGCAAAGCAGAAACACATCGCCGTCGAGCATCCGGATGCGAGCGCTTTTGTCTATCTCAGACCGGTCGAGTCGAGAGTCATCGAGTACATGATTGCCCACGATGAGAGCGAGCTTACTCAAAACGGCGGGCAGACGAGCGACCCGATTCGCATCGAATTGGAGTGACACATGGGGACGGAATATCTAACCGAAGCGGCTGTCTTTCGATGCCCCTTTGGCATGTTGTATCGGGCGCGCGAAGCGGGCAATCAAAAGGCGAAGTACAAGGGGAAAAAACTTCTGACCACGGCGGCGATCCTCTCTCCAAAGATGTCTCCTATGCCGTGCCCTCTCCTTCCGTCGCCGACAGGGCCGCTGCCCTGTCCCTGTGCGGTAAGCCCTCTGTGCGACAGCATCGTACACCGTGCCGGCTCCCCTCTTTTGACCATGTCTGCAAAAGCCATGTGCAGTCTGGGGCAGCCTGTGGTACCGGCAAAATCCGGCGCAGACAGCCATGTGCTGTACGGCGAAGCGCAGGCTGCTTTTCTGCCGCCAATCGCCTGGCCGGCAGAGGAAAAAAGGGCGGCAAAAGAGCCGGCAAAAGAGGAACGAGGCGCGAAGGAGAGAAAAGCCGTAGCCGCTGCTTCCCCCTTGCGGCAGGAAAAACCTGCGGCAGAAAGGAAGCGTGCGCCGCAAAGAGAAGATGTCCCTGTCTTTCGCGCGGGCATGCTCTGCTCGTACAGTCCGAAGAACGCGGCATGCATCGCCTGTACCTACCGTTTGGACCATGCGGAAGCGACCGTCGATAACAATTCGATGATCTTGCGGAAGAACTACAATGCAGCGAAGCCGCACGAGGATCCTTACGACTGCTATTTTGATGAAGAGGTCGTGCCGCTGGGTGAGAGCAAGGAACATAAATGGCGTTATGCGGCGCATCATCTGATTTCCGGCAATCAGGTCTTTAAGCAGAATTCAGAACTTGTGCGTCTGGCGCGCTTTTGTGGATATGATATTAACGCATATGCGAACTGCATCATGCTGGTCGGTTATCCCGAGGATTATCCCGATGCGGCGCATATGAAGAGCGTCAAGGCATACGATGTGATGAGCGAGTCTCGCGTCCAATGGCATGTGGGCGGGCATAGTTATACGTTTGACTGCGAGGAGAAAGAAAAAATCTGCAAGCAAATTGGCATTCGCAATAAGCTGAAACTTTCGCCGCCGGACATCAAGACTTATGCTGAACTCGTGCAGGCAGAAATGGAAAAACTGCTGCATGCCCTGACGGCAAAGAAAAATCGTCGGGCAATATGTTACGCTAAACAGCAGGAAAAACAAAAGTTTTGTAGTAAATTAAACAGTGTAGCCGCTGGGATAAAAAAGAAGCTGGCGGCGTTTACGCAGGCCGGGAAGCCGCATCACAGCTTTCCCTACTTTGTTTCCAAGGAGGCATACCGCTATACCTATGGACTGCCTCGCACTGCCAAGGTGATTACCGTGCACAAGGAAAAGGCACAGCTCTCCTTGAAACGCTATCGTCTGGAACACTTTACCGAGGCGATTGCGCAGCAAAGAAACAATCTGGTGATCAATTTAAAGGGGGCGATTGCACTAAATCTCTCGAAGGATGGATGGCAGCGGGATTGTATTCTCTTCTGCGAAAATGTTGCGTATTTCGTCTATTTAGAAGATACACCCCGCACAATTCTTCCCTTTGCTGTAGAGCAGGCGCATCAATTTCCGATGGAGGTGCAAGCGACGGGGCGAGATGGCATGAAATTCTTGCAGCAGCAGGATACAGAAATCCTCGTTTGGCTGCGGGATCATCCCGTTCCCGCCTATACCGCTCCGGTACAGATGGTTCGGCGGAGAGGCAGAGAAGCAGGGCTTGATTGGTAGGTGATAGGATGGCAAAATTTTACCGTATGGCAGCGCATACGAATGTGGAAGATTTCGTGCGTCCCGGAGAGCAAATTCAGCCGATAGCTTTTGCTTGTCAGACCTCTTCCTTCCAATTTCTTGATCATGCGCCACTAGCCGTGGAGATTTCCGAGGACGGCGGTATGACCTTCCCCGACTTTCTCTATAACGATGGCATTCCGCTGGTATCCTACGCGTTTAAGCGCGTCTTGGACACGCAGGGCGTGGACAATCTCTTTTATAAGCCGGTGAATCTCATCGATGCCGCCACCGGGCGCCACGATGCGTATACGCTGGCTTTGCCGCCGCGCATTCGCGCAGTGCGGAAAGAGGATATGCATTTCGAGGAAGAAGATGAGGCATGGGAGCTGAACACGGATGAATACGGGATTCCCCGCTATAAAATCAATGCATCGGCGGTCGGAAACTACCGTATGTTCAAACTGGCAGATGTATGGAATTATGACATCATCGTGACCAAAGATTTAAAGGAAGCTTTCACAAAGGCTTCCCTGCAAAATGTATTTTTTTCTGAAATTGAGGAGGGATAAGGTATGGCAGAAAATACACATCGAACGATTTTGTTTGAGGAATTCAGCAAGGACGCGGCGAGTCCAAGTCTGCTCAAGATTTTTTCGCAGTACGAAGATGCGGCGGATGAACGAGTGTATGCAGACATCAAAGAAAAACTCGCTGTCCATAGCTTTCAGGAGTTTTTAGAGAAGTTTGCGCCCACGGTCTATGAGAAGTATGAGCCATCGGCGGACGGCAAAGGGATTCACGTCAGCTACTCCACGGAAAATTCGGAGGGCGCCGTCCCGCTGGACATCGTAAACCACAGCTATTATAAGATGCTTTTGAATTTGTATCGTTCGAAAGAGACGAGTGATGCTTCTGTTTTACAGTTCAATTACGAAGAGCTGTTTGAGCAGTTAAAGCCAAAGCAGGAGATCGAGACGGCTAAGTTCTTGCGCCTGCAGCTCCGTGCTGCCCAGGAAAAATATCATGAATGTGAGAAGAAGGGCGAGAGCACAGATGAAGCGCGGCGGCTGTTTAACAAATATATGAAGCGGGTGCGCCAGCAATATGGAAATTCGGTCATCAATCTCCTTCCACTTGCCATGGATGATATGGATAGGAGAATCGAAACCGCAGAGAAGAACCTGGCGCTAAATGCAGGAAAAAGTGCAGATGAGAACGTACAGACCCCTGCCGGCTATCTCGCAGTTTTCAAAGATGACGGCAGCCTCAACGTCGTTCCAGCGTCCACAGAGATATTACCGAGGGATGGCGGCGGTGATGTCCTTCTCCTGGAGGAGCGTGAGCAGCTTGATCATCAGCTTGTGGAAGTCATCTCCAGCGATTACAGTCGGCGCGTACAGACGCCGAATTCCTTTGTGCGCGACCTTGTCATATCCAGTTATGCGCCTCTGTCACAGGAAAGAACAGAGATGCCTTTGGCAGAGCTTGAAGCGATGCAGGAGCACAACCGTGCGCAGAAGGCAATCTATGAGAAAACCTTTCAAGATGCAAAGGAATCTTTTATCCAGGCGATGACCGAGACAGTTCAAAAACTTCTCGGCGTACAGGCCTTTTTTGACCATGCAGCGGGGAAAGGAAATCTTCAGGATGGCGTGCTTGTCACTAACGTTTCTGTCGGAACTTTGATGCAGGAACAGAAGGAGAAGTTTACCAGATTTATCCATCGCGTAGGTCATGATACGGTGGGAAATCGCCTCTGGTTCGGCATTGTTCCCGGCGTCACGGATGCCATGGAGGACGACGAGCTAGAAGATGATGAGGAAGATTTGTTAGGCGGCAGCGCTGGCACTGCTGCATCTGCCAAGGTGCAGTCGGAGAAGACGGTCAGCATGAACGAGCTTCGTCAATTCCTTAAGATCATGGATGAAGCGCGCGTCATGACGATATTCAGCTTCAAGCCCAATGACAGGAACGGTTTCCTAATGAATGCCCAATATGTGACGGATAAACGGAAAGCATTGGGAAATTTGGACAATAAACATGCGGTATACGCCTATCCTAATTTCACGCTGACGCGTCCGCGGCAGATTGAATTATTTGATTCCGGCAATACGGAACGACTGTCGATTCCAGGAGTTTACATCGATGCTGCTTATGTTGCGGGCGGTCTTCTGGTCGGCAGCCAGCAGCCAACGTATCTCATCGAGCATAAATTGCCGGTGCATCGCCAGCTTCCCTGTGTCCGCATCGACTTTGAGAAGACCGAGGTGCGGAAAAATCTCGTCACGAAATTCAATAGAGAGTCGTCTTTTGGCGTCAACGAAGATCTGCGCAATGCCATCAACGAAGACCGCATGGGATTTGTGTTCTCCGGTGATGAGATGGGCGATATGAAGAATACCTATGTGTATATCGCGAACACATTCTATAAGAATGCCGGCAGCGATGCATTCCGCCCCATCTATATCACGTTGGTAGAGGATTATGTGCGCGCTGTTTATAATACGGTGTCAGATAAGAGCATAAGCGGCGTCAAGAGCGAGTTTATCAAGGGGAAGGTCGCTGCGTGGAAGAGTTGCGGTGAGAGCAAAGAGCATCGAAAGGATGTCAATTTGCTCCTGAACGAGAGTGAGAGCATCGCGCTTGAGGAAAACCCCGATACAGGCAAGCAGGAGCTCAAGATCAAGCTGTCTGAAATGGAAGCTGTATTGGATAATATTGAAATTACCGTCGAACAGAAGGCATAGGAGGAAATATCATGGATGGATTTAAGATTGCGATTGCAACGAAGGACGGAGAACTGGGAGATTTAATTTCCATTGGAACAGATCTGTCCGATCCCCATTCGGACGCTGAGGGCAGTACGGATGAGGATTCAGCGATTGAATCGGCAGAGATCTTTTTTGATACCACAGACGACGATGTGCGGCAGAAGTCCGGAAGTATGCTGGCAAAGATCGAGATTAAGGGAAAGATTCTGAAGGGAAAGCCTGTGCTGATGAAGAAGCTTTCCAAACTCAGTGAATGGGCGCATGACCGGCGCGCTGAAACCACATATCGTGATATCTGTATCGGTGTAAAATCGGGTGAGGATAGCTTTCAGGTCGTCTACGTGATCAAAAATGTCTTTGTGGTGGACTATAAGGAAAGTTATGCTTTAACAGATGAGCAAGACAAGTTTGAACTGCGTCTGACCCAGAGAGAAAACAATTTGGACAAGATTGAAATTCTCAGCAACTGGCCCTCTGATCAGAAATTTGGACGCAAGGGCTGATACAAGAGAGTGAGGGGATGCCGGATGTGGATTAAGGGATTTGAAACTATCTTCGGTCTTACGCAATTTACCGTAAAAAAGAACATCAATGAGCACAGCGTCTGTACGTTCTGCGCTTCTGTCGATGCGGCAGATGAAAGGCGTTTTCTGAGTTCTGCAGGACGGTCGATAGAGGTCGTTTGGGACGAGGGTGAAAAAACCGCATGTGTTTTTTGCGGCAGGGTAGCAGAAGTACATCTGCGTAAGACGCTGCATTCTGCCGTGCTCGAAGTCCGTGCGGAATCGCTCTCCGCTGCTGAAGATGAAGACATCCATACGCGCATCTGGCAGGATCCTCACAAAAAGTTGGGAACGGTGCTTTCTGCCGCCCAACTCGCACTTATAACATCTAATTTAAAATTATCTAAAGTCTTGATGGCACAGACATACGCGCAGCCAATTCTGCAGAATCAGGAGACGAATTTCGCATTTTTACAGAGAATGGCCGACTATATGGGCGTTTCCCTCTGGGTGGATGATACAAAAAAAGGCAGGGGGACAATTGCCCTTGCAGAGACGCTGTCCGATGCTGTGCATATGGTTAGCGTAAGCGATGTACTCCGCTATGAAGCCGTGCAGAAAACAAGGGGCCGGAAGGAAATTACACTGACTCTCAGAAAGTATTTGCCTTTCGGCGCAAGGGTGAAGCTTCCGCAGGAAAAAGGTGAATATGTCATCTGTGGTCTGCAGGTTTGTCTCGAGCATGCTGTCTATACATTCTGCTATCGGCTGGCGCCGTATGTTCCTTGGAAATACGAGCTGCCCAAGTCCTTTCATTTGGAAAAAACACTGTGCCTGAAAGGGAAAGTAGAAAATATTAAAGATCCAGAAAACAGGGGGCGCATTCAAGTTTCCTTTATGCAAAAGGAAGTTCAGGATATGGATAGAAAGCGGCTTTGGATCTCGTATCAAACACCCTATACGGGCATTGCCGGAGGGATTGTCTTTCTGCCGGATGTGGGCGATAAGGTGAATGTCGTCTTTTCCAATGAGGGTATATCCGTCATTTCTGCCTCGCGGGAGAATGTACTGGCAGAGGAATGTCAAAAAGTAGAAGAAAAATATATTGGGAATAATACGAAGCGACGTATCTTTTTCCAGGACAAGGCACTGAAAATCGCCTCTGGAGAACATACGATACAGATGGACGATGATAAAATAGAACTCACGGCAGGCGATAGTAGGATAACGATGGAGAAGGATCGCATATGCCTGCGGCAAGGAAAAACAGAGCTGTTATTGAATGCCAAGGGCGTTTATATCAAAGCCGGCGACAGTGAGATGGCTTTAAATGAGCAGGGGATTCTCGGAAAAACAGGAAAAGAGATCGGATGGGATGCACAAGGGGCGGTTAATATCGCAGGTAGGGGAAATGTCAATGTACAGGCAAAAGGCTCTCCGCTTTCTCTTGGCGGATCTGTCGTGAATATCGGGTAGGGGGCAGGAATATGAAATCCAGGCGGGATGAATGGCAGAATATTGTGGAGAAAGCAGAGCTTCCTGCAGAGTGGAAAGAGATGCTGAAAGAAGTCTTTTCCAGGCTTTCGGAGCGAAATGAGAAGGTATGGGATAAGATAGAGGAGACGGTTCTGCGTGAAGAACAAAATTCCCGCAGTGCTTGGCATGAGAGATGGCATCTTGCAACTGTGTTAGTGCCAGAAGAAAAAACGCGCGATGCAGGCAGCTTCCACAGGGTAATTGACCGATGGGAAGAAGAAAATGATGAAGAAGATGTTCTTGGCGAAGCGCTTCCCATGGATATAGAAGGAATATATTTTCTCAACTGCCCCTATGCGGAGGTGGATTCTCTTTGTGTGCATGCACAGGATAACACCTATCCGTATGAGGGGCATACGTCTGTGCAGGGAAAAGACGTGTCGTTTCACTATCGCCTTGTGCCGTATCGGCGTTTTATTACGCGCGAAGAAGAACTCTTTCACATGGCAGAGATATACGGCATCATGGTACCGATCCTATTCTCGCCCTACGCGCGCCGTGCTGTGAAAATACAGCTTTCAGAGGAAGATCGTGCCCTTGCCGAGCAGCTGCAGGGGGCAGGAACAGAACCGTATTGTTTTGAAGAGAACCATTTGGCAGATAAAATACTATCCGACGAGGTGCTGCTGTGGAATATCGCCAGGGAACAACTGCCGCCGCCCTGTCATTCTGTGGAAGAGGAAAATCATTCCTTTGTTGCTCCCTATGGGGAGCGTAACGTGTATCGCTATGTATTCAGCGGTGTGAAGGATAGAGAGTTCATATGCCCTGCGCAGACGGAACTATCCTATCTCATTTCTGCTGACAAAGATACAGAGAAAGAACAGATCACGCTGCTTACGAAAAGAAAACTGTCGGAGGACTGTACTTCCATGCGGCTTATCGGTGATGTGGATCGTCTTGAAAGATACGGGATGGAGGCCTGGAGCAATATGGTGTTTTTCAATATCGACAGGCATACGGTCATCGAAGGAGGGAATGTTTTTTCAAAGGAGCGGCTGCGGACGCAGGGCGACTTAAATCGCGTGCTCTGTGCACTTCAAATGCCGGCGCAGGGGCTTAGCTGTAAGCTGAATGCGGTATGCCCGGCGCGAGAGAAAGACATCAAGCCTATCTGTCGCTATAAGGATGACTTTGCCTACGGCGCATCGGCTGTGCACCGTGAGCAGCAGCTGTATAAAAGGAACCGCCATTTACCCTATGTGTATCTGTCATTTTCCGGCGATGCTAAGTTTTTGAACGATTATGCAAATTTTGTCCTTTCCTTCTTAGAAAAGCGCTATCCTGACTTTCAATGGGTGGGGGTGCAGTGATGGATTATCTGTGGCGCAACTATAATTCAGATACTTCTTATGTGCTCGATGCCTATGTAAAGGAATCGTCGCCGCCGCTCGAAATCAGTCGGCGCAGCGGTGATACGGTCGTGGTGAATCCTTTGCCGCGCTTTGCCAATGTCTTTTATCAGCTGCTCGTGCGGAAGGATTTATGGGAGGCACATGAAAAGGAAATGCGTGCCCTATCTCACTGTTTGCTGCACTTTTTAGCACAGCTTGACAGAAAGACAGGGTTGTCGGCAGAACTGCTTAGAGAAGATGCACTGGATCGCCAATTAGTCCAGGGAGCGTTTGGCGAGGCAATCAAAGACAGGTACAGACGGCTGACTTTGGAACAAAAATGGAGGATTGTGGGATTCCTGCGCAGACAGGAGCAGGAAAACGGACGCAGATTGTATTTCAGGGAAGTGGTTCAGTCGTTGTTTCCAAGAGCATCTATCTATTTTTACAAGCGCGACCTCGTGTTTTTGATCTATTTGCCGCAGCCGGAAAATGATGCTGATACAAATTGTATGGAGCTCCTTCGTATGCTTTTTCTCGATGTCACGGCACGACAGCAGCTTTATTGGGCGTATCCCTTCGGCATTATCGGGCGGAAGCAGACGATGCGGCTGAATCATATGCGGTTATACGATGCGGGAGAGAAAGCATGACCATGGAAGATAAGAAAAGAGTAAAGGCGATCGGTATTGACCTTGGGACAACAACGACTGTCGTTTCTTATACAGGAAAGAAGACGGGCAAGTTGAAGCAGCTCAAATACAACGGAGAGAAGATCATTCCCTCCGTGATTTATTTCAAAAGTGCATCGGATTGGATCATCGGAGAAAGCGCTGCTGCGATGATGGCGCTGCATCCTGAGGCGGGGGTAGAGAACTTTAAGTCTCACCTTGTCGACTCTGATTTTCGCTATGATGTGATAGCAGAAAATCAAGAGCATTTTTTTCTAAGGCCGCGCGAAGCCGCCAAGCGTTTTTTGCAGACCGTTGTTCAGGGCATGCAGGACAAGCTTATCAAGGAATTTGGCGGGCTGGACGGAACCATCGACCGCGCGGTGATCACCGTGCCCGCAAAGTTCGCCATGAGGGCAAAAACGGCAACGAAGCGGGCAGCGCGGGACTGCGGGCTTGCGGTCAAGATCACGAAGGAACCGACGGCAGCTGCGACCGATTATCTGCACCGCTACAGTGAATTTGATAAAAACGGCACGGCTATTCTGGTCTATGACTTTGGCGGCGGCACTTTTGATGTATCCGTAGTACAGCGTCATCAGGACAGTTTTAAGGAGATTGCAACGGGCGGAGATAATACGCTTGGTGGGAATCTCTTGACAGAGCACATCACCAGGTATCTGATCGGGCGTATTGAAGAACAGTATGCTGTCAGTTTCCCCGAGGAAGAGGATGCGGATGAACTTGAGGAAGAGGCATATATCGCGTATCAAAAAAACATGGCGGCAGTGAGACGCGCGGCGAATCAGATGAAAGAAGCGCTGTCGGATGAAAGCGAAGTGGAAAGAGATATATGGCTGACCTTTGACGAGCAGAAAAAGATCTTTGGAGCATATCTTTCGCGCGATTCCTTTGAGGATATGATTCGCCCTGACATCAACCGCACTGTGAAGATCGTACAGAATACATTGGATCAGGCGGCAGAAAAGGGAATTGATCACATTGATACGGTCGTCCTGGTAGGCGGGAGCTCAAAAGTTCCGTTAGTGCGCACGGCAGTTCAGAAAAGACTGCCGCATTTGGATATCGATCCTCCGTCCGATGCAGATTACCTCATCTCGCGTGGGGCGACCCTTTTAGCAGAGCGCGTTGAGAATTTGGATCATATTGCACTCATCACGAACACGCAGATTGGCACAAAGGCGAAAGAGGGCATGGTGTTCAATAAGTTTCAAATGCTCATTCCGGAAAACACCCCTCTGCCTGCAAGTGGAAGCCGTTCTTTCATCCTCGATCACGATGGGCAGGAAAAAATTCAGATCCCTTATTATGAGTATGATGTAGATAATCACCCGGGGATGACGCGAACTGACCAGGACGGCATGGAGCAGGTTGATGTCCTGACAGTGGAACTTCCGCCTGGTTTAAAGAAGCAGGATACGGAAATCGAAGTGCTCTTTACGATGCAGCGAGATGGAAGCCTTGAGATCGAGGCGGTGATAAAGGATACGACGGGAACGGTCATCCGTGATAGAAATCTCAAGCTCAAGCATGAAACGGATTTGGAGTGACATCTATGGGAGACAGAGAAGACTTTTTAGCTTATTTGCGGAGTCGTTTCGGCTCATGTGGCCGCAAACTGTTTTTGCAAAAACTGCGAGATAGATTTCAATGCGACTCTTTCGATGTGCCGTCTGAAAAGTCGCCGTCTATAAAGGCATCATCTGCAAAGTTGTCTCCTATTCAGCAGGAACTGCCTTCTGCCGAGGAAGCTTCGCCATACCGTGTCATTGACATCCGAGGGGCAGATGACTGGCGCAGCTATGTGGAGCGGTTAAAGGATATTTCTCTATTAGAAAATGTGCTTCATTGTGCAGAGCAAATGTCGAAGAAGAACGATATGAAACAATTTGCCGTCTCTATAAGATCCATGCAGAAGAAGCTGATGGAGTTTCTTTTGCATGTCGATAAAAAATTTAAGCTGCCCGAGGATATCGACGAGGATACCAGCGAGGCGCTTGCTGATAAAATTGGCGCATTTGTGAAAGCGTATCTTCTGGACTTCCTGAGAATCTGCCGTAACAGCGTTAAATACAGTCAGGGCGTAGAGCAGAGATTTTATAAAGACTTTGCAGAAAGTGTGGAAAAGTATCTTTCTTCTATCAGCGTTTACTGTAAGAACATTGCGCCGGGAGAGAATCTGCATACATATGGGGATTGGTTCGAAACTCCCACATGCCGAGAGACATGCGATCCAGAACGTATCGGCATTATCGATACGATTGATTTCTTGCCGCATTTTATGTTTTTTCGAAATGCGTATGAGGAACGAGAAGAGAAAAAAATCAAAGGTTCTTGTATTGTCTTTACTGCAAGGCGGAAAAGGTAGAAGGAGGAACTTATGAGACTGTTTCGTTATATGTTTTGGCATGAGAGACCTTTTAGCCGGCGGATGAACAAAGAGGTGCGAATGCAGTTTGACCTGCAGTTCGGTGACCTAAGCGACCGCTTGGATAAGATAGAGGTGTGGCGCAACTCCTCAGCGTCTTCCATTCCGACGTATCCTGTATCGGATATGCTGAACAAGCAGGAGCAGATGATTGAGTACCTGCACCAGCAACTTAGCAGCCAAGCACAAACGATAGCACAGCTTCAATCTGACGTTCATGCACAAAGACAGGAAAATGATGGTCTAAAACAGCAAGTGGCACTTGCTGTGCAGCAGATCGATGCGCTGACTAGGCAGAGCGAAGAACAGACCCGGGCGATACATGAGCTTTGGCGTCAGCTTGCAGTAATTAAAAAGACATCGGAGACGGATCCTGCTCAGCGTCCTTCCGCACCAGGGGCAGCGATAAAAAATGCGGAGTCAGTAAAGCCCGTCGTAAAATCGCAGCCGGAACCATCGTCCGTTTCTTCTGTGCAGAAAAAATCGGAAAAACCATGGATATCCTTCTTTTCGCTGCCAGTACCGACAACAAGAGAGGCATTTTTCAGCGGTGATGCAGCAGCTATACAAGTAAAATTTGCACAGAGTATACAGATGCTGGCGTCTCTATTAGCTGAAGTGCAGCAGCTGCCCTTGGAAGAAGGAGCAGGAAATAGTTTTTTTAAAAATCTTCGTCATACGAAGGATAGCTTGGAGAATTTCTATCAAAAATTTGATTTTAAGAGGTACGATGAAGATGAGCTGTCAGAAAAGGTCACAGAGAAGTTTTTCAAGGTTATTGGAGATAATATACTCGACAACGTCATACCGGGCATCTACCGCGGTGGTCAGAGTGCGCCCGGGTATGCAGATCTTTTGCAAAAACTGAACGGTTATCTGTCACGTTATGGCATCTATACCTTGGGCATCTCTCCTGGTACTGTACTGACGAGCGATTTGAGCGATCACATTGAGATTCCCATCCTGAAGCAGACAAGTGCTGCATCCGAAGATGGGAAAATTGCCGAAGTTGAGCTCCTGCCGTACTTCATAGACTATGAAGATGACGATGGCAATATTGCTTGGCTGCGCAAGCGTGGCAGGGTTATAGGGCTGAAATATAGGGAGATGAAATAAGTGGAGAAACTTGTCGGAATCGATTTCGGCGCCTGCAATATCAAGATTGCACATTGGCGCGGCAAGGGGGCGCGTACGATAAGTTTGAGCCAGGAGGCTGGACAGAACTATATTCCCAATGTCATACTTTATCACAGGAAACATGATGGTGAGATAGAGCAGAAAATCGGCGATCCGGCAAAGGGAGCACAGGATCCGGAAAACAGCGTGGAATATGTCAAGCGCAAGCTGGAGATGGAAACATGGACGAAGAATATTCCGAACCTCCAGCGCGACGTTTCTGCCATTGATGCAGCGACGGATATTTTTCGCGCGCTCAGCGACCGACTGCAAAAGAAGCTGAACTGTGAGGCACATGATCTTCGGGCAGTTATTACCATTCCTGTCTGCTCCTCCGGGCTTCAGCGAAGCCGCATTTATCAGGCAGCACGGGCGGCGGGAATCACAGTGGAGGAAATTGTTACGGAGCCGTTTGCCGCCATGTTTTCTGTGGAAGAGCTGTTCAATGGCGAAGAGCGTGATGCCTATGTGCTGATTTTTGATTTCGGTGGTTCTACGCTGGATCTTTGTCTTTTGCATGTTGAAAGTTATGACGGTATCTGCGTGGAAGAACTTGCATCTGCGGGAATGTCCTACGGCGGCATCGACATTGATGCGGCAATTTTTTCTGAGATTTTGGAAAAGAAGTATGCAGCAGAGCTTCAGGAGATACGTTCCCGTGATGATACCTTGGAGAAGGCGAAATCGCAGCAGGAACTTCGCAATGCCGTGACAAAGCTGAAAGAAAGCTTGTTTGAGGATGACGACGACGAACGTGAACTCTCATTCACCTTTTACGGAAGCGGACAATCTTATGATTTTGCATTGACGCGCGATGAGATGGAAGAAATGCTGAACCGACATGGATTGGACCAAAAGATCTCTGAACTTTTGGATGAGCTTTTTGCGCAAACTTATGTACAAAAAGACGAAGTTGCGGTTTACCCGTTCGGCGGGACGGCGCGCATGCAATATGTACAGGATGTCTTGACGAAGTACTTCGGTGAGGAGGTTTTCGATGGCGAGGATTATGAGTTAGATGAGGAAAGCATTGCCGCCGTTGCACTCGGCGCCGCACATTATCTTCACATACGCAAAGAGTGCGATGATGTAGAAATTGAACATAAAATACCATTCAGTCTCGGCATTGCGCAGGGCGCGCATTTTAAGAAATGTATCGAATGTGTGCCGCCCCAGCGTTCCTTGCGTATTGGCATTCCTTGGGAAACGTTATCGAAGGATGATTTTCAAGTAGCGGTATACCAGTGCTTTGCTGATTCTGAGAAGGCAGGGATTGAGGGAAAGGATGGTGCAGTCTATATTGGAGGAGTAGATGTGGATCGCACGAAGTATCAGACGGCAGATGGCGTTTTGCTGGAGATGGAACTGAGCGACAGCGATCATCTCTGGATGATCTTTTCAGAAGTCTGTGATGCAGAGATTCGGGAAGTCGAACGAAAGGTGATTCTTCTAGGGAATGCGAAGGAATAAGAATGTTAGAGGAGGCGGATGAAGTGGACGAGCGTGGACAGGAACTCAACGAGCTACGAAACTATGGTGTGAAGCTGCTGGAGGAAATGAAATATCCAGAGCTCATCGGTATGCTGCAGGAAACGATGACACATCTGCATGACATAGCATCGGAGTATGCTGCAGATGCCGAGCGCTGGCACAGTAAATACGATACTAGTGTAGCACAGAACACTGTACTGCAGGAAAATTTACAAAATATCTCCGCGGTTATGCAGCAGCAGCAATCGGACATGGGTATGGTCATAAAAAGAAAGTCTGAGCAGATCAAGCAGATGGGGCAGGATTTTAAGAGCAAATTAGATGCGCTTCGTTCTTATCGCGATACGGAGATAGAGAGATATAATGAGCGAGTGCAGGGGCTACTCGCTGCCCAAGATTCTTTGAGGCAGATGAAGGAGGAGCTTTCCGCCAAAACAGAAGAATTGGCAAAGGCGCAGCAACGTTATCAAGATAGAGAGAAAAAAGCTGAGGAAAAGCAGAGGATGTATGAGCGCTGGTATGCGTTAAACCAGGAAAAAATTGAAGCGTATGACAGCTTGTATAACGATAAGTTGAACAGTGAAGAAAAGATGAAAAATTTTCGGAAAACTGCTGATGAGCAATTGGATGCGGTACGGAAAGAGAGCGCCGATTGGAGGCAACAATATGAAAAGGAAAGGGAACTTCGCGAGAACTCTGAAAGAGAATGCCAAAGACTTAGAGAAACACCGATAACGAAATATCCTTCAGAAAGCCCAGGCATTCCTGAAGGGAATAGCAAACAGACGTCGTCTGTGACAGATGAGGGGAATATATGAGAAACGGAGAGATCGGATACTATGGAAACTGTAACGATAGGTATTGATTTAGGTACGACGAATACCCTGGCATGTTATATGAAGAAGGGGAAGCCGAAGCTTGTTCGTTTTGATGGCGAAACCATGCTGGAGTCTCTGCTCTATGTGGACAAGGACGGCAATTATATCATCGGTGCTAAAGCCGGTGTCGAAGGCGTGAGCGATCCAGATCACCTAATACGCTCTTCAAAAACCTTTATGGGAGATGCCAACAAAAAGTGGACGTATCGAGGAAAGACGCTGACACCGACAGATGTGGCGACCGAGCTTTTAAAAAGAGTAAAGGCGACGGTGATCAAACGCCTGAAAAAGGAAGATGACACTGTTGTTCAGGCAGTTATCACAGTGCCGGCATACTTCAGCGGCAAGCAGAAGACAGAGACGAAAAAGGCAGGTGAGCGTGCAGGGCTTGAGGTTTTGCGCATCATTACCGAGCCGATGGCGGCAGCTGTGGCAGCAGGGCGCAGCAAGGAGCTGAACGGTAAGATCCTAGTTGTCGACCTTGGCGGCGGTACATTCGATCTGAGCATCCTTGAGGCTGATCCGCAGGCAGATAACTATCGGGCAATTGACACGGACGGGGATCATCATTTGGGCGGCGATGATTTCGATCATCTGTTGTATCAGTATTTTTTAGAGCGGCTGGGTGAAAATACAGGGATGGATTTTTCCTCTTGCGGTGCATCGGGGCTTTCGGTCGAAGATTATGGTTCGCTTAGAGGGCGTCTGCTCTCGGAAGTGGAAAAGACCAAGAAAGCTCTCTCCGAAAGTATGGAGAAAGACGTCAGCATCACAAACCTCTTTCCCTATAAGGGCGGCTCCTACACCTTTGACATCATCGTGGGGCGGGATCAATTTGATGAAATTTGTGAAGGCATCTACGAGAAGATCACAACGCGGCTGGAGAAGTTTTTGAAACGGCAGCCCTTTTCCATTGATGAAATTGACAACGTCATTCTCGCTGGTGGCAGCTGCTATATTCCACGCATTCGCACGGAGGTAGAAAAGCTCGTCCATGGGCAGGCAGATACGGAACTCGATCTTGAAAAGCTGGTTGCCATCGGCGCCTGTATCGTAGCGGAGCATGAAACCAGTGGCATCGAGACGAAGGGTGGTTTTCAGGACATTATTTCACATTCGATGGGCGTGGAAATTCTTGATAATAACGGCAATTCTGTTCTCTCGAAAATCTTGCTGCAAGGAGATCCGTATCCGTGTGAGAACACGCGTTCGTATACAACCATTATGGACAATCAAAAGCTTGTGGAGATCAATATCTATGAGGCGGGCAGTGACGCTGAAGATATAGAATCACTGGAACATCACGATCTCTATGGTAGTATGTCGCTGGAAGTAGCGCCTGCGCCAAAGGGAGAGGCGGATATCCATGTGACCTTCAGCTACGATAAAAACCAGACGCTTAAAGTCACGGCAGAGGATCAAAAGACGAAAGTCCGCAAGCAGATTCTGATACGGGAGAATGAGAAGGTGGCCATAAAGCCGCGTCGGATGCCTGTTGATTTCATGCTCCTGCTTGATACCTCCGGCAGTATGTATGGAGTTCCGCTAAAAGAGGCAAAGAGAGCCTGCAATGCATTAGTCAATGAGATCATCGACTTTTCCGTACATCGATTGGGGTTGGTTTCTTTTGCAACATATTCTTCACTCATTTACTCATTGGGTAGTGATCGCCAAATTATGCATGCAGCGATTGATGAAATTGTTGCAGATGGCGGAACGAATATGTATAGTGCATTCTGTATGGCAGAGAAAGAACTGGATAGAAGTACGGATGCAAAGGTTATCATTATGGTTTCGGATGGAGATCCTTTTGATCCAGATGAAACACTGAGCAAAGCCTTTTCGTTAAGAAATAAAGGCGTTCGTGTCCTTGCCATCGGTGTGGGAAATAACGTCAATAAAGATTTCTTGAAGCAGCTGGCAGGCGATGGTCTCTACTACACCATCAACAATATGAATGAATTGGAAGGGACGTTCCGTACAGCGATTCCTGCCATTATGGAGAAAATGTAGAAACTCGACCCCTAGAGAGGTATATAGCATGGATAAACAAAAAAAGAAGCCGCGTGACTGGTCCTTTCTGCTTCTTGATGGAAAACCTGCGCATAAGCATCGCTTGGAGCTGAAAAAGATAAAGGATATGATGGCGGAGCAGGAAGTCGATGTCGACGGTGTTGATTTCGAAACAGAGGAGAACTTTCGTGATTTTGTCATGGCGAAAACGACGCCAAAGGATGACATTGATATCTTTTTGAAAAGCATCTTTAAGGATGCTGCCATTTCCTATAAAGAGACAGGGTTTCGTAGATTGGCGAAAAAGGACTGTTTGGATTTGTTTTTTGATCTGTTTACCTTTGGGCTTAGCGAGGGCGAGACCGAGGTATTTGCAGAGCCGGAGATTGTTGTTTCTTCGGAAGATAAGACAGAAAGTAAAGAGGAGATGACCTCGTCGGATACATCGGTTGCAGCTGAAGAACCTGTGCCGCTGACCATGGCGAAGGTGGACGCACTCTATAAAAGTAAAAAAAAGGAAATAGTTACATCCATCAGTTACGCAGACTTTGCTGTTACGAATAAAATGCCCGTACGGGCGCAGGATCATTTTGACCTGCGTCTTCGGGATAATGCGCCTGCCATCACATACAGCAGGGCGGCACTCTTTAACACACATTTGCAAAAAACCGTGGCAGTCGGTCATCTAATAGGAGATAGACAAAAGCCAAGCCTCGTATTTCGCTCAGAAGACATGGATTTTGCCTCCATTCAAAAGAACCGCAGGCATGAGATTCTTCTCTTTCCAAAGGATGAAAAGGATGATGTTTTCTATGCTGTGAGGTGTGAGCTGGCGTTTCGAGAACTGGAAGAAGTAAAGCGGACACTTTGCCTTGATTTTGGTACGAGCAATACGACTGCCGGAAGTTATGGCATTCTCGATGAACAGGCGAATGTTCCAGAAATTGTGAAGTTTCCCGATGTGGATGGCATAACAACGCGGCAGATGCTTCCGACGTTGGTCTATGTGGTTTCCTGTGAGGAAGGACAGCCCATTCACTATGCCTTTGGCTACGAGGCACGGAAACGGATTGCGGCCGATCACTTCGAGAGCAGAGCAACGGTTTTTCACGAGATTAAAAGCTGGATGAATGACTTGGCGCGCATGGAGGAAATCTTCGATGCGGAGGGAAATAATGCTGTGGTACGTCGCGAGGATGTTATCAAGGCGTATCTGAGCTATGTTATTTCCCTGTCAGAGCAGTATTTTCACAAAAGCTTTAAGTATCTTCATTTCTCTGCACCTGTCAAGCTTAAGGAAAGTTTCCTTGGGAAAATGCGGCAGATGTTTCCTGACTATGTTGTCTTGAAAGATGATTCCAGTCTAGATGAAGGGATAGCCATTGTCTACAATCATATAGACAAGCGGATCAATAATTTGGAGGAAGGAAAGACCGAGACAGTCTTTGTCGTTGACTGCGGCGGTGGTACGACGGATCTGGCGCGCTGCGAATACAGTCAGATGCCATCTTCCATTGGCGAAGGGAAAAAGGTTCTTTCTGTAAAGACCAGCTTTGAAAATGGAGATTCTGCCTTTGGTGGAAATAATATTACCTATCGTATCCTGCAATTGTTGAAAATAAAAATAGATGCCTATCTGCGTCAGCTGCCGAACCCTGACATGCTAGAGCTCCTCTCAGATAATGAAATCGATATTATGACAAAGTTGGATGAGCCGCCGGAGGGAAAAAATATCTATGATGTAAAAGAAGATCTGTACAGAAAATTCACCGAAGCATATCAAGCTGCTGAAGAGCGTATTCCGACCCGCTATCGAGATGCAGAGTTCAACGATGACAGACGGGCTATGCGCCGCAACTACAATTATTTATGGCAAATGGCAGAAGCCATAAAGATTGAGTTTTACAAATCTTCCAGTACGGTATCCGTAGATTTTACAAAGGAAGAAGACCGCAATATCTGTATCGGCGGACAGGAAGACTACTATCTCTATACGCGCGTAGATGAAAAGGCAGCGATGGAGAAGAAGACTGCGCCTTTAGGCAATATCTGTATTACGATCAAGGAGATTAGCCGCATCATCTGCCCTGATATATACACGCTGCTGAGCATATTATTCGGGGGATACGACAATCAAACGCTGCAGGGGGTCGATTACTACAAGCTTTCTGGACAGTCCTGCAATATTACACTCTTCCATGATTTGATGAAGGAATTTGTCCCAGGGCGTGATATTCGGCGCAGCAGCCAGAGTGTAAGTGATGAGGATAGGAGCGAGGAACTAAAAATTGCCTGCCTGGAGGGCAGCATTCGTTACCTGATGGCAAAGGAATACAGCCAGATTCAGCCAAAGATCGAAATGGATAAGCCCCATATGCTTTATCAAGTTTTCGAAAAGGGTGCGGGATGTGTACTTGGCAAGGATGGAGACTGTGAAAGAGCGTATTTACTGCGTAATTTTATGTCTGGGCGCAGAGTTCATCTTGTTGTTCGAGACGATTATGAACAGCAGAAAAACAGCATCTTTTATAACTTTGAGACGGAAACGAGCAAGTATGAGAAGCTAAGTCTACCTGACCTGCAGCTATGTCTTGCTAGTGCTACCTATTGGTCCGCTGATAAGGTAGAAGATATCATTTCTGAACTGCATGACATCACGCTGCAAAGTGAGGCGGATGGTGAGCAGTGTGTCTTTTTGCTGCCAGCAAAGAACGGCTATGGATTCCGTGTCTATCAAGTTCGTGTTGGCTACAGTAGAGACGAGGGGACAACGTATTCACTTATTCGACATGAAGCGAATGATGATGTGTATGGCGTTTATTACAGCTTCGAGCAGATGGCTTCGTTCTTTGACGGGACAAGGTAAGGTGCATCATGTATTTTCGCGATTACTCTGAAATCGTTTTTTCTGGTGGAGATATACTCTCGGCAGAGATGCTGGATGAGACATATCGTTACCCGCGGGAATTTCTGCATGTTTATCATGCAGGTTGCCCAGATGGAATTATTTCAGGACTCGACTTTATCGACAGAGAAGATGGCGTGTATCTGACGGCGGGGATTGTTAAGGCAAGTGGGAGATATTACATACTGCCGGAAGAAATGAACATGACTGTATGGCTGCAGGAGCTAACAACGTCGCGACAGCTGTCCATAGAATATTTTCTCTGCCTAGTTCCAGAGCCTGTATCTGCTCCTGCAGGTATCGGCATTCAGTCACGCAGCCGCCTCAAGATGAAAGCGGAACGAATACGACCAGAGCGCGCACTTCTTTTGGGAGGATATAAACCCTTAGAGGATAAGATAGAACTTCCTCAGCTGCATATTGAGAAAAATGAACCGTTTGCAGATTTTTTTCAGGCGCGCTATCTTCAGCTGCTGGAAAGTGAATATGCTCACCCGCAGGGCGGAACAACCTATCATCCCTTGCTGTTTCGTGCGGTGCAAAGCTACTTGTTGCAAAAGAAGCAGCTTTCCCCCTATGATTTTACTTTGCTAAGCGAGATACAGAATCACGGAATCACGGCGCTGTCAACGCTGAAGGCATATGTTGCGGTCAATCAAAAAAAGACCCCTGTCTCGTTGGAGATAACAAGGGAAAAGCTCTTTGCAGAACTGACAAAGTGCCTGCAGATACCATATTGTATGGCGGTACATCAAGAATCCGTATCGTCGAGGAAAGATCGCAAGGCAGAAATCAAACGTCACAATAAGTTGCTGTAAAACAGAAATAAGAAAGGGAAGAGTATATGGACAATTTGCTCCTGAAAACAATCGAGTTTTTCTTTATTCCAGAAGCAGCTTTATCCGTTATCTTTTTGCTTGTATTTATTGCTACTTTCCTGTTGGGGATCAAGTGGTGCCGTTACTGCATGACAGAGCTTTCTCAACTGAAGGCGAATGCAGTACATGATTATGAGGAGATAAAAAATAAGTTGTCCCCTCAGATATTTCTACGCACTAGACTTGCTGTCTTGACCGATGAGGAGAGCCGCATTGGGGATCTGCCAAATGTTTTTGTCAGCGTGGGAATCCTCGCAACGTTTCTCGGTATTGGTGTTGCCATCCAGGGAGCGGCCGATCTCCTGCATGAGGATACCGTTGACCTTATGAAACTCATCGATGTCTTAGGGGTTATTGCGTTTAAGTTCCAAACATCGATATGGGGGATATGCTTCTCAATTATTTTTCAGCGCTTCTTTTTAGATCGTTATTTCTCCAAACGTCAGGATATCATCGATGAACTGACCGATTCCCTCTATGCTATTGAGGGGGATGATACACGGGCTTTGCTTGCGGCACAAAATGAGCTGTTAGCATCGCAGTTCTCTATGCAGCAGCAATGTATGGTTTCAGAGCTTGAAAAACAGAATGCATCGCTGGATTTTTTAAAGGAACATTTAAATCGTTTTGCAGATGCCTCGATTTCATTTACTGAGACAGCGCGCGAGTTCAAAGATGAAACGAAGAAGCTGCAGGACTCCGTTGCGCTCATTCAAGAGACAGTAGAGCGCAATATTCGCGAAAGTCAGGAGACATTTCAGAAGGTCAAGGAGGATTTTATTTCTCGTCTTGCCCAAAATCAAGAGGAATTTAAGGAGGAATTGCATACGATTCAGTCCGCTGCCAATCGTTATATCGCAGAATCCCAGAAACAGATGCTCAAAAATGAGGATCAATTTGCTGAGCGTACACAGCATGCATTTGAGGGAATGTTAGAGTTACAGCTGGGCAGAGTACATGACGAATATATGGAAGAGGCACAGCATATTGGAAATGCCATACAGGCACTGTCTGCTGTGTTGGAGAACATTGGCACGCAGGTTGATCAGATGCAGAAACTTGGATACAATGAGCAGCAAAAATGGACAAAGCTCTATAAAGGCACTTCGAATGATCTGAAGGTTATTTCGAATGGTATTGCAGAGCAAGTGCGTATGGGAGAAGAAGAGCGTGTGAAAGCCCATCAAGCTTTAGAGCAGAGTCTTGCAGCGATACAAGGTGGTATAAAGACAGGGCAAAGTTCTTTCTTAGAGGCGTTTCATGCATCGCAAATGCATGAGGCTGCACGCGCAAAAGAGGTAACGCATTTATTGGAGGAGATTCGGCAGACAACAGATTTAAGGGAGCCTTTACAGCAGCTGATAGAGAAGCAGCGGGAAATCAGTGAACAGCAGATTGCCGCTTTGGAAAAGCAAGCCTTGCATTTGGAACAGGTGATACAGAAAAAACTTGCAGAGCCTGTCTCTGAGCGTATGACAGAGGAGAGCGCCGAGATACAAGAGGTTTTGCACGAACATACAGATATACTTAAGCATCTTCTTCACGGAGCCAAAGGGCAAGTGTCGGTGGGTGAGGATAGTATCTTACTCGCTAAACTCAAGAAAATTTTGAAGAATCCATAATGCAGATCCATCCGTAATAGATAAAAGAGAGGTGTATTTTATTGCAGATAAAGCGTAATCCATGGATCTCGACGACAGACTTGTTCTCCAGTGTTGTGCTCGTCGTTCTCTTGCTTTTTGTGATGGCGGAAATTATACCGAAATTTACGCAGGAAGCCCAGCGCCGCGATATGATGGAAAAAATTGAAACGGCACTTACTGTCTATGAACAGCAAGGACAGGTGAAAGTGCATACAGAGACAGGAATGCTGGAGTTTACCTCTGTGACCTTTGACTCTGGCAGCGCAGAACTCACGCCAAAGACTAAGCTTTTGGTGAAGGATTTGTCAGAAAATCTCATAGGCTATATGGCAGAAAATCCAATGTTGGAACTCTTGATTGAAGGGCACACGGATCCTGCCGCGATTCATGCGGTCATAAATCGCGGCGGCTATTTTGAGGATAATATTCAGCTGTCTACTCTGCGTGCCGCAAATGTACGCAAGGAACTGCTTGCATCTATGGGGAAAGAATATGCAAACCGCATCGGTGTTGCCGGATATGGTGATACGAGATTGAAGAATACAGAGCAACCTGTTTCGCCGGATAACCGTCGGATTGAGATCCGTTTACTTTGGAAAGGGCAGAGTGCGCAGTGAGGAGAATGCATATGCAGGAATATCAGATTTTTTTTCCATGTATTGATGAATGCATGGAAATATCGCTTTTAACGGAATGTGAATATATTCTGTGGGAAGTGAAGAAAGAAGACAGATCGGAGGAGAAGCGTGGTGTGCTTGGCTTACGAAAAGATAGCAGTGATTGACCGTAAGGAGCCGCGGCTGCTGCTCTATCCTGCTGTTGAAGAGACAGAGGAACGTATGCAGCTTGTGCGATCCGATATTTTGCCGCGTACGGTGAAGGACATTCTATACTTTCCGTTGGATTTTCATCTGCGTCCTATTGTGCTGGAATCCATTGCTAGAAAATACATGGATAACTATGATTATCCATCAGAGGAGGATGATGCACCGCGCTATCTTATGGGAGCACATATCTTCTCACGTATGAAAGAATCTTCCTGTCCTTTTATGAAAAAGGTTATATCTGTACTCAAATCGGATGAAAACTTTCATCCTGAGGAAGCTATACTTGTCTATCTTCTGGATATAGATGGTGGAGAGGAGAACCATCAAGATTTTTTAATACTGACACTGAGAGATGTGCTCCTGCGTTTTGGTAATACACAAATCCGTCATTTTTCGTACGAGGATCTGCACTGGTGTGCAGATGGTATGGAAGCTGGTGCTTATAAAGAGCGTGTGCTAGATGAAGAACTTCCAGAGGAAGTCTTTTCCTTTATCAAGGAGTTCCTGCTTTTGCGTCAAGTAAAATTGAGGACGCTCACTGAACAGCATCCATTTAGTGTTTATCCTCCAGAGGTAAAGCAATCTTATCTAAAGTTACTGACCGATACAGCGGCAGCAGAGGGGAAGCTGACGGCAGAAAAGCTGCTTTGGCTGGAACAGCTCACACGCACTCTTCGTATATCTGCGGATGCTTTTGGCATTATGTTAGAAGAGTCGCTGCACGGTGGGATTCCGAAAATAAAGCTGCAAAAGACTCTGCGCGAATTGATTGAAAAAACGGCAGATCATTGTTATGTTTTGTACGAGGATGTTATCACCGCTGCAATGAATGAAAAAGGTGAATGCAGCAGAGAAAAACTCATTGAGATTCTGGCAAAGAAACAGTTTGCAGGGGCAGAATATGTGCAGTATTACCGGAGCTCAGCCATCTTGCAGCAAAAAGCGGATGCTGCTTTTCAATGCGCTTTTGAAACATTGGAATTTCCAGAAAATCATGGCGCTATGATACAGGAGCGGTGCATCTATCAGAATGCGCTTAGATTACATTTTTTAATATGGAGGTAAGAATATGGAAAAGCAGAATAAAAATACAAAGACAACAATGACAGAAGGGCATCGACTGCAAAAATTCTTTCTCACGTATATGGATAAAGCAGGCGATGTAAAACAATATCAGGAGGAGAATCTGGAAACGAAGACAGATGGACTTCGTGCCGTTCAGCTTCCGTTTCATCTGAATCGATTTTCTCCGGATGATATTACGATTCGCCTCTTTCATAGTGAAAGTCACAGTACTTCCGAGACGGATTTTGAATTCATTAAATATCTTTTCGGTGAAAAAACGGTCAAGGATGAAGATAAGTCCTTTGAGCGGAAAAAGCGTAAAGATGATATATTGAACAGTCTCCCGCCCGATTATTTCAAATTTCCCAAAGAGGAAGATAAGGACTTTCCGACACTCTCTTATACCGACATCACGGAGACATTAATGTTTGGTGAGGCTCCAATCTCGCAGACGAATCTCTGTGAGCCTGGAATTGGCATTTGGGGAATGAGTGGCTTCCGCATCTTTGAATTCACTTGTCCCGAGCTTGCACAAAAAGACTATGCTGATCTGACCCGTAAGGTTAGTCTATACTGGAATCGAATTGATGGAACCGATATTTCTCCCCTGTTTGAGACGGAGATTCGTCTGCAGAAGGAAAACAGAACCTTCCATGCTTATATTAATACAAATCAGCTGCAAAAGGCGATCGAGACAAATGATATAGAATCCGTCTGTCCAACATTTTATGGTCGCTTTGAGATTCATGACAGTTTTTTCTCCCATAAACAGGTCTATGCGTTTCCTGTAAAAGTATGTGTTCATGATACACGTATAAAAAATGCCGGATGTCGTGATAGCCAGCTTGTTGATACAGGCGTCGTTTCCATTGACTTTGGCACATCCGCAACTTGTGCTGCTGTCAGGGGAACTGACAAGCCCTATCTCTTTACCTTATCAGGAAGAGATAAACGCGATGCACTAGAGGGAGATAATGCCTATGAAAATCCGACGAATCTCATGATTTACAATTGGGATAATATCTACCAGCAGTGGCGGAGTATCAACCCCAATCCGCCCTTTTTCAAGACACGCCCGCAGGATGTGCGAAGTGAGCGGGGGTTTGAGTATGATTCCGGCTATACCGTGGAGGATGCCTTTGCCGATGTGGATGCTGAGGATGGGCGCCGAAAGATGGAGGCGATCCTGACTCAGCTGAAATCTTTGCCGTGGCTGCTGGCGCATGGGCAGGAGGTCAAGTTGACTCCGTATTGGAACAGTCAGGGGTCTATTACAGTCGTAGATGACCTGGAGGATCATGGAGATCAGAAATTCAATCCTATTGCACTCTACGGATACCTTCTCAGCCGTGCGATCAATAATCCATCTGGGGGAAAGATTCATACAAAGTATCAGATTACTCATCCTGTAAAATTCGATCAGGAGACACGCGAAAAAATTCGTACTGCTCTCGAGTATGGGATTTTGCGTGCACTTCCTGCCTATGTGCGTGAGGGTTTGTACAATAACAGGCCACTTGTTTCCGTAACGATGGATTATGCCGAGCCGATCGCCTGTCTTGGTTCTATCGTAGGAAAGCAGCTTAAGATTTCTTCTAGCGATTCGAAAGCAAAGGTTTTTGCTATTTATGATCTCGGCGGTGGAACCATGGATTTTTCTTTCGGTATTTTCCGACAGGCACGTGGAGATGATGAACTGGATTATGCAGAACAGACGATTGAGATTTTAGGCGTGGGCGGCGATGATAAGGTGGGTGGTGAAAAATTGATCCACAAGCTTGCCTATAAAATTTATTGTGATAATCGAGTGCTCATGGAGGAGAATCGTATTAAGTTCGTTCTTCCACTTACGGAATTAAGACCTGAAGGTTTTGATGGGCTTTTGGGGAGAGATGAGATCGCGCAGATGAACCTAAACATCATGAAGGAGAATCTCGCACGTCCTCTCTTTAAAGCGATGGATGGTGTAGATGGAAACCTGACGCAGATCTTCGAAGGTGAAGGTGTTCATGTTGTTCCTGACAGCTCGCACTACGTATTGACGTTGCGCGATGAGAATGGTGAAGATGTGCCTGGTCTGTTACTTGAGGTGAGCGGCGTAGATGAGTTTCTGGAAGAGGAAATCAAACGCACGGTTGCGGCTTTTAAGGAGGAGATGGAACTGTGTTTTAAGGCGCATAAGGATGCTCTGAAAAAAGCCGAGGTAAAAGCAAATAAAGATGATCTAACGATCTTTCTCAGCGGCAATGCGTCAAAGCAGCACTTTGTCGAGCAGATTATCGGAGAAGTGTTCAAAGCCTACCATGTCGAGCGCATTGGTGCGGGGCAAAATACCGATGGAGAGAGTGAGGCGTACAAGGTTAACGAAAAAACTGCGGTCGCATTTGGGCAATTGTATATGGGACGTTACTTCATTGATGACAGTGCTATCAAGCATACAGAGGCATTGCCGCCATTCCTCTACAATGTTGGTTATAAGGACAGCGGTTCTGAAGATTTCCACGTTATTTTGAGGAAAAATGATGTAGAGCGCAAATGGCATAAGGCGAACCGTATTGATGGAACGACAAATCGGACAGAAATATACTATACATCCGGCGCCATTAGCGAGGAATCTGGCAGACGTCTCATTTCAGAGGATTTGGGAGCATTTGTTATAGATACAAGGAAACGTATACTTTATCTGCGTGTTTATGATGAGGATACGATAGAGTTCCGCCTTGGTTCACGCAATGAAGCTCCTGCGGATGAGGAGGAAGTGAATCCAGAGATGATGCTTCATTTACAGGATGTCGCACTTGGGAGATGAAGATATGAATGAAGAACAGCTTATGACAAGTATGCTAGAATCTATCATGAACTCTATCCGATACTATGGCGATAAGGGTCCGAATATGGAATGGAAAGAGGAGTATGGAGATTCTAATAATGTCTTTATCGCATGGCAAGAAGAACAGTGGAAAAATTGTTTGAATGCCATTGACGGATTATCCAACAATGGAGAAAGAATAATTACATATATTCGTGATTTGCACGAGTATATTATAGATCGAAATAAGATAAAGCAGCTTGAGGATCAACTGGCAGAGGTCAATAAAAAGACAGAGAAATATGAGGCTGCACAGATTACTGCAGAAAAAAATGTGATTGATGAAATTCATGCCTTGGGGCGAGATTTCCTTAATCAGCAGAAGCTTAGTACAGAAGCTCAAAAATTGGAACAAGAGCTTCGTACTGCGCAGCTTCACAATAGCAAGTTGTCAGACGATAACCACAATATGCATCTGCATATAAAGAAATTGAGTGATCAACTTAAGAAGGTCAATTGCAAAGTAGAAGAAAAGGAAGTTGCACAGATTAAGGCAGATAGAGAGCGTGACTGCCTTCGTGATGAACTCATTAGAAAACAGGAAGCTTGTGCAGAAGCCCAGAATAGGGCAGAGCAGCTGGAAGAACAGCTTGATAATGCTAATAGAGAGACAGCGGCACGTAATGATGCATATGCTGCTAAAGAGGAAGAATACCGTACAGAAATTGCTCGGCTTAACGCTTTGCATGAAGAAAAATTGAAGCAAGTCCAGAATGCCTTGAATGATCGGCTTTCAGAGATTCAAGAGATCCGAGCAAAGAATGAAATGCTTGGTAAACAGTTGGAGGAAACGCGGCTATGTTCTGAAGAGCATGTTGCCGAGTGTGAGGCTGCTGAACAACAGTATGCGGAGAGTTTAGAGATTTATGGACTCTATCAGCCAGTGCTTATGGCACTGCAATCCTGTGCTGTATTTCATCCTATTGTGGAGAAATATCTTCTCGAAGGCAGTGGTGTAAAACCTCTGTTTTTACTGGCACAACAGATTGGTGTAAGCATTGATTTTGCAAAAGAATTATATGATATGGCAAAGGAGGCAAAAAAGAAAGAACCTGAGACTATAACGGATGACGAACGGCTGGTATATGAATCAATGAATCAATGCTATCGCAGTCTTTGGAAGGTAGATTTCGACATTTATCGCCAGCCGGGGCATCAGACAATTTCTGAAAAGTTCCAGAAAGTAAAATATGATACGGCGGAATCTGAGAATCTAGCAAATTCCCGTGATCGAAACAGTAAATATGCACAAGAAGTTTATGTACCGTCGCTGTGGGCGCGTACAGGAAATGTTTACCTAAAAGCGCTTGTTAAAGCAGGGAATCTTTGATTAATCTAGAAAGATTAACAATTATTGAGGGAGGATATCCATGGCACGCTTTTATCCCGCATTCGTGGGGGATTTTCACGGGAGCGAAGGAGAACGTCAGGTCTATCATGCACTTGAGACATTGGGCGATGACTATACGGTATTTCACTCCTACTGTTGGATCGGTGACGGCATTCGTACGGCGGCGCAGGGGGAGGCGGATTTTCTCGTGCTTCACCCGCGTCATGGCATTCTTGCGATCGAGGTAAAGGCGGGAGGGATTGCTTATGTGGATGGTGCGTGGCAACAGACGAATCGACGCACGGGCGAGACGAAGATAATCTATCCCTTTCAGCAGGCAGAAAAAAGCCTGCAGCGAGTGCTTGCCGAACTGCGAGATCGAATGTCGGCACCGCCCCTTGTGGGAAAGGCGGTCTGGTTTACATCCGTTCAGATTTTAAGAGGAAAGCCGCTCCCACTTGAATCGCCGCGCGACATTATTTTAGATGCGGATGATCTGTGTGCGCCAAAGGCGGCGTTAGAGCATATATATGACTTCTGGCATGAGATACTTCACGTTCCAGAGTACAAACAGACACCGGCGGAGTTTCAACAGACGATTCGAATCCTGCAGCCTGTCTTCCGTATCGTGGAGACGATTGCCTCGGTTTCGGCAGCAGTGGAGCAGTCGACAGCGCGTCTGACGAACGCACAGTTTGCGCTGCTCGAGTATCTGGCAGAAGAGAGTACAGCGGCGATTCATGGAGCAGCGGGGACAGGCAAGAGTCTGCTCGCGGCAGAGAAAGCTCGCATGCTGGCGCGCGAGGGAGAGAAGGTACTTTATCTTTGTTTTAACGAGTTTCTTTTGAAGCGTCTGCGTTCCTGCCGTTGGGATAAGAACATCACGATTCACAACGAGCGCACGCTCGCGGAGGAGCTGATGGCAGATCGTCACTTATCGATCACAACGGTATTGCGCGAGTTTGAAGAATTTCTTCAGAATGAATTTGATGATAAACTGTGGAAGTACCCCAACATTATCATCGATGAGGCGCAGGATTTCCCTTATGTACTGCTAGAGCATCTCTTTATGCTTGCGAAGGGGGCATTTTATGTCTTTTATGACCGCAGACAAACGATCATTTCACGCCGTATCGAGGGGAAGATTGTGCAGACGGCGCCGGAGTGGATTGATAAGGAGTTGGATTGTCGTCTTGTTCTCTATCGCAACTGCCGCAATACGGCGGAGATTGGGCGTACGGTGCGCAGTTTTATTACTGGAAGAAATAAGAACTACCTCAACGCTATTCATGGCAAACGCCCCTATGCCGTCTTTGCATCTGACCAGCAGATGCTTGTCAGTGCCGCAGAAAACTTTGTGCAGCGGATGCGCGGTGAGGAAAAATTGGCGCTTACAGATATCGTAATTCTCACAGTGACGACGCTCGAGAAAAGTCCTTTTGGCTCTTTGACAAAACTTGCGGGAATTCCTGTTTCTCACCAGCCAGAAGCAGGGAAGCTCTGGTTTACGACAGTGCGCCGCTATAAAGGTCTTGAAGCAAAGGCCATTCTGCTCGTAGATGTGCGTGTCTCACAGCTGA
>ERZ773063.256-NODE-256-length-36002-cov-5.434334_pt1 | contig 36002 bp, 30 predicted proteins | sample MGYA00580625_ERZ773063 | MGnify/ENA primary metagenome ERZ773063 (study PRJEB29015, sample SAMEA2738022) | human oral metagenome | biome: human oral; feature: human-associated habitat; material: dental | place: China | collected 2042 ... | reverse complement strand
AGCTTTTCCAGTACCTCCCGGCTTCGGGTCTGTCTGGCCTGCAGCCGTGCCTGATTATGGTGCTCGTGGCACTGGGCCTCGTGTCGGGCATTTCGGGGGGGGGTGGCGTTCTGGCGACAGCGCACGACGGTCAATCCGCATACGCCGGAAAGAACATCGGCCCTGGTCACCGGCGGCATCTATCGCCTGACCCGCAACCTCATGTATCTGGGCATGGCGCTCTTTCTGGCGGCCTGGGCACTGTGGCTGGGGCAGCTCACGCCCTGGGTCGGGATCGGGGTGTATGTGGGGTATCTGAACCGGTTTCAGATTGCACCGGAAGAGCGGATGCTGGCGCAGAAGTTCGGGGCGGCGTGGGAGGCGTATCGGAGACGGGTGAGGCGGTGGATGTGAGGGGGGCGTATTGTGCCCTTCTTGCCATGAAGCGGCGGAGTTTTGCGCCGTTTTATAGACCGATGCCCTGGTGCGATACGCCCTTCTGGCACAGAGGCCCGGTGAGAAAAAGCCATTTTCTTTAACCAGGCCCAAGCTTAAGTTAAAGAAAACGGCCGTTCTTTAAATAAGCAACACGATAAGCTAAAGAAAGCCTTGATTGCTTAACTTATCGTTCCACCACTTATCGCACACTTCCGTCCATCGTAACAATACCCGGATGGACAGCCGCGGACTCGTAGTGTGCCCCGGAGGTCCTCATCCGCCACAGGCCAGAAACCCGCCCAGGCGTAGGCATTCCGCAACCCGGCTATAGATACCCCTATTCCGCTATGGGAAAATGGATCGCCCCTGGTGCGTGCGGCCACATCCGCAGGCGGCCACCAGGCATCTGATCAACAGGGAACCGGGAGTGAAAGACGGATGGAGCTGATCGACAACATCAGCCGTTTGCTGGGAGAGGACCTCAAACAGACCGTCAAGCCGGGCGCACGCCTCAAGATAGCGGCCTCCTGCTTCTCGATGTATGCCTACGAGGCCCTGAAGGCCGAGCTGGAGCATATCGAGGCGCTCCAGTTCATCTTCACCGCCCCTGCCTTCGTACCCAGTGAGGTCACGGACCGGATCCGCAAGGAACGGCGCGAGTTCCACATCCCACCCGGCAACCGCGAGCGCAGTCTGGCCGGCAGTGAGTTCGAGATCCAGCTGCGCAACAAGCTGACCCAGCGCGCCGTGGCGCGTGAATGCGCCGACTGGATTCGCCGCAAGGTCCAGTTTCGCAGCAACAACACAGGCGCCCCCATGCAGCAGTTCATGGGGGTCCAGCCCGCGGGCACAGCAGGGGCCATCTCCCCATCCACCGGAGCAGACGCCGTCTACGCGCCACTGAGTGGCTTCACGGCTGTCGATCTGGGCTATCAGCGGAGCAACGCCGTCTCCAACTTCGTCACCCGATATGACGAGGCTCCCATGACGGCCGCATACCTCTCCCTGTTCAACCAGCTCTGGAACGATCCCAATCAGCTCCAGGACGTGACCGCCCAGGTCATCGAGCACATCGAGACGGTCTACCAGGAGAACTCGCCGGAGAGCATCTACTTCCTGATGCTCTACAACATCTTCAACGAGTTTCTGGACGACATCGACGAAGACGTTCTGCCCAACGACCGCACCGGCTACCAGGACACCCTGATCTGGAACAAGCTCTTCAACTACCAGAAGGACGCAGCCACCGGCATCATCAACAAGCTGGAAACCTTCAGCGGCTGCATCCTGGCCGACAGCGTGGGGCTGGGCAAGACCTTTACGGCACTGGCCGTCATCAAGTATTACGAATTACGCAATCGCACCGTGCTGGTGCTGTGCCCCAAGAAGCTCGCCGAAAACTGGCTGACCTACAACCGCAACCTCAAGACCAACCCCTTCGTTCGCGACCGCTTCAACTACGACGTGCTGTGCCACACGGACCTGTCGCGCACCAGCGGTGAGTCACTGGGCATGCCGCTCAATAAGGTCAACTGGGGCAACTACGACCTGGTGGTCATCGACGAGTCGCACAACTTCCGCAACAACGATGTCTACAAGGACAAAGAGACCCGCTATCAGAAACTGATGCGCAAGGTCATCCAGGAAGGGGTGAAGACCAAGGTGCTGATGCTGTCGGCCACCCCGGTGAACAACCGCTTCAGCGACCTGCGCAACCAGCTGGCCCTCGCCTACGAAGGCAACTCGGACAATCTGAGCAAGCGCCTGCGCACCAACCGCAGTGTGGAGGACATCTTCCGCAGCGCCCAGGCTGCCTTCAACAGCTGGGTCAAACTGCCGCCCGAAGAGCGGACGGTACGGGCCATTCTGGATGCCCTGGGCTTTGACTTCTTCGAACTGCTGGACAGTGTCACCATTGCCCGCTCCCGCAAGCATATCCAGACCTTCTACGACACCCAGGACATCGGCCAGTTTCCGGAGCGCCGCAAACCGCTGACATTCCAGTGCCCACTCACCGAGCGCGATGACATACCGGACCTGAACAGCATCTACGAGCAACTCTCGGCGCTGAAACTGGCCGTGTATGCCCCTGTCAGCTACCTCCTTCCCAGCCGCCTGGCGCATTATGAAGCCATGTACGACACCGACGTGGGGGAGAACCGGGGCAGACTGCGCCAGGCCGACCGGGAAAAGAGTCTGCAGGCGCTGATGACCGTCAACCTGCTCAAGCGGCTGGAAAGCTCGGTGTACGCCTTTCGCCTGACGCTACAGCTGCTGCATGACAACAACCAGGCCATTCTGGAGAAGATCGCAGCCTTCAAGGCGTCTGGTCAGGGCGCGCTGGAAGACAGTGTGGAAGTGCTGGGCAACCTGGAGGCAGACGATGACGATGTGTCGATGCCTGGTGATGAAGCCTTCCAGATAGGCAAGAAGATCAAGATCAACCTTGCCGACATGGATCTGCTGTCGTGGGAGCGTGACCTGCAGGCCGACATGCAGCGCATCGACGGGCTTCTGACCTCGATGAAGCGCATCGGCCCGGAGGATGATGCCAAACTGCAGCACCTCAAGGCCCTGGTGCGGGAGAAGATGGACAACCCCATCAACCCCGGCAACCGCAAGGTGCTCATCTTTACAGCCTTTGCCGACACTGCCCATTACCTGTACGAGAACCTGGCACAGGAGCTGCTGTTGCAGCACGGCGTGCATTCTGCCAAGGTCACGGGCAGCGGCGCCCCCCAATCCACCATCAACAGTACGCGCAAGCGCCACTACGATTTTCAGGAAGTGCTGACGCTCTTCTCGCCGCGCTCCAAGGAGAAGGCGGCGATCCTGCCCGACGAGCCCGGCGAAGTGGACCTGCTGATCGGCACCGACTGCATCTCGGAAGGCCAGAACCTGCAGGACTGTGACTACCTGATCAACTATGACATCCACTGGAACCCCGTGCGCATCGTCCAGCGCTTCGGCCGCGTGGACCGCATCGGCTCGCCCAACCGCAGCATCCAGCTGGTCAACTACTGGCCCGACATCACGCTGGATGAGTACATCAAGCTGAAAGAGCGGGTCGAGAGCCGGATGACCATCGTGGACGTGACCGCCACCGGTGATGATAACGTCCTTTCCGCCCAGGCCAACGATGTGTCATACCGCAAAGAACAGCTGCGCCGCCTGCAGGAAGAAGTGATCGAACTGGAAGACCTGAAAACCGGCGTTTCGATCACCGACCTGGGTCTGAACGACTTCCGCATGGACCTGCTGGGGTACATCAAGGCGCAGGGCGAACCCAGCAAGATGCCCAACGGGCTGCATGCCGTGGTACCGGCAGACCCAGAACGTGGCCTGAAGCCCGGCGTGATCTTCACCCTGCGCAACCTCGACACCACGCTGGGCCTTGGGCTGGACCAGCAGAACCGCCTGTACCCTTACTACCTCATCTACATCGGGCGCGATGGTGAGGTAATCCACGACTACACCGAGGTCAAACGGCTGCTGGACCTGGTACGCACCTGCTGCAAAGGACAGAGCAAGCCCGTCCCCCTGGCCTGCGAGCGCTTCAACCGTGCCACCGCAGATGGCAGGAACATGCAGGACTACTCTGCCCTGCTGAACACCGCCATCCACGCGATGATCAATACGAAGGAAGAGAAGGACATCGCCAGCCTGTTCAGTGACGGGGGGACTACAGCGCTCACCAACACCATCTCCGGGCTGGAAGACTTTGAGCTGATCAGCTTCCTGGTGATTCAGGAGACGGCATGAGCCCGGTTTCCAGCTCCGCGCCAGGCTCCATCCTGATCAGCTGGCCCCCGCAGGCCGCCTTTGGTCGTGTAGTGCCCAAGAGCAAGATCTACGAGCACGCCGGCGCCAACACCCGGGTGAAAGACCTGTTCGTGCAGCAGGTGGAGCAGATCACCTGGCTGTACAAGCTGGCACCAGGCACCATCAACCTGCCGAACCGGCCGGGCGTGCAGGAGATACAGGTGTTCGGTATCCAGCTAAAATCTGATTCGCTGGACGACGGGGTACTGCGCGCCATCGATGATGCCATCAGTACGTTGCTGGTGTTCGAGGTGACACGGGGAAGCGGTGACCAGGCCCAGACCCGGATGGTGGCGGCCTGCAAGCGGCCCAATGAGGCAGATGCCTCCCGGCAGGTCATCTCGGCTTACTACGGTACCGACTGGGTGCCTGCGGCAGCTGAACGGGCCCCCATGCCGGTGGCGCTGGACATGGCCCAGCTGTATGCCGGGCTGCTGGGACATGTGATGCCCCTGCCCGAGCGGGCGGGAGAGAGCCTGGCTGACTGGGTGGTACGGACCGAACAGGCTGGCGTGCTGCAGCGTGAGATTGGGCGGCTGCAGGGGCGTGTGGCGAAAGAGAAGCAATTCAAGCGCAGGGTGGAGATCAATACCCAATTGCGCCAGTTAAAGAATGACTACGAAGCTTTGACCCGCTGAAACGTTCAGGAACTTGATGTCATGTCGAATAATAGCCCCCAGCCATGCTCAAACGATCAATTTCCCAACATCGTCAAGGCCAGAGACGATCACAAGCCACTGCGCTTTGGGTCTGATGAAAACCAGGGATTCAAACTACAGGAAGGTAGCGACGCATCCTGGGTCAGCTCGGATGCGTTCGGGAAGAGGGAGCTTCGGGAACACATCGAACCATGGCTGACATCGCTCTTTCAGTCGGAACACCTTTCCCTATTGGCAGGTTCTGGCTTGACGCATGCGGTACATTTTTTGGCTGCAGACACAATCGCAGCGGGCATGGGAACCATTCCTCTGTCCATCCATGAAGACAAAATCAATACGGCTGCGGAGAAATCCGCAGAACAGGCCGGTCGCAAAAAGGGAAATGTTGAAGATCAACTGCGCGTAGCAAATGAGCTGTTGCGCGGCCTGGAGATCCTTCAAAGCCCCGAAGCGACGACTTTGGAGGACAAACTTATAGAAGGGATGAAGGGATTTGCCACCTCCATCCTGAAAAGTGAAGCTGGGATTGCGACTGCCGATGACGATAAACGTGAGCGCGCCTTTACCGCATTGGTGACCTTTCTGATGAGCTTTGCAAGTCGCACGGGAACACGCGACCGCCTGAGCATCTTCACCACCAACTACGACCGGCTGATCGAAGCTGGTGCGGAACTGGCCGGCCTGCATCTGCTGGACCGCTTCCTGGGCACTTTGATGCCCATTTTTCGATCCTCCCGACTTGACCTGGATATGCACTACAACCCGCCGGGTATCCGTGGCGAGCCTCGATACCTGGAAGGCGTGGCTCGCTTCGTCAAACTACACGGCTCTGTGGATTGGGTGCAAACAGACAAGGATATCCGCCGCATTGGTCTGCCCTTCGGAGCTGAGACCATTGAACCGTATTTGCAGGCTCCTGGTTTGAGCGGCGCAACACCTCACAAGCTGATGATATACCCCAACGCCGCCAAGGATAGGGAAACCGCTGACTATCCCTATGTGGAGCTATTCCGGGATCTGGCTGCGGCCGTGTGCCGCCCCAACAGCACGCTTGTGACTTACGGCTACAGTTTTGGCGATGAGCACATCAATCGCGTAATTCGGGATATGCTCACCATTCCATCCACACACCTGGTCGTAATTTCGCGCGATGACACGCTTGGCCGCATCATGCAGACGTACGAGCAGATCGGCCGGCCTTCGCAAGTTAGCCTGCTGATCGGCCCGGATCTGGCCGACCTGACGACACTTACGGAGAACTACCTACCCAAGGCTGCCATCGACAAGACGACGTTCCGTATGAGCGAGCTGCTCAAACAGCGATTTGCCACCAAGCAAAGTATGTCCAAGTCTGAAGGGCAAGACACCGAAGACAGGGGTGATCCGGTATGAGCCTCTCTCCATTGGCGCACGCAGACTCCTTGCGCATCGGCACGATTGACTTCGTCTCTCCCGATGAGATCAAGGTACTGCTGGACATTGAGGCACCCGATAGTGTCTCTCTGAACACGGGCACGCCACGCCCCTTTCCACGCATCAACGGCTACGTGCTTTCGCCGAGCGACCAAGGCTACTTGGTGGCCCAAGTGGAATGGATCACCGTAGAGCGTTCGCAGTATCCAAAGCGCAAAGGAATGCAGGACTTCGGCCTGGTGGACCTTCCTTACCCGCTGCGCAAGATGAGTCTGAACCCCTTGGGTCTTCTGTTATATGCGGGAGAAATCGACGGCAAGGATCGCTACGAGTTCAGGCGCGGCGTACAAGCTTATCCATCGGTGGGCGACCCTGTGTTGTTGCCTACACAGGTTCAACTTCGCGCCATCGTTGAATCAGGCGAGAACCGCCGCGTCAAGATTGGCGTGAGTCCATTGGCCGCCAACGCCGAAGTCCGAATCGACCCAGACCGTCTCTTTGGCCGTCACCTGGCCGTGCTTGGCAATACAGGCAGCGGCAAATCTTGTTCAGTTGCCGGGTTGGTTCGCTGGTCGATGGATGCTGCCAGAAAAGCGCGCAATGGCGCTGATCCGAATGCACGCTTCATCGTGCTTGATCCTAATGGCGAGTATGCAAACACCTTCACTGGCATGGGCAAGGCACGAGTCTTTGCTGTCAACCAATCTGAAGGGGTAGAACAACTCCAGGTTCCTTTGTGGTTCTGGAATAGCGCTGAATGGAGCGCTTTCACCCAGGCTAGTGCGAAGACTCAGCGTCCAACCTTGGTTCAAGCACTGCGATCAGTCCGAGACGGCTCAATTGATGCTGCACCCACCGCTAGCAGCAACATGCGTCGCTACTTGCGCTCTCTAGTTAGTGCTGTTCATATCGAGCGCAGTGCGGGTGGACCTTGGAAGGGATCAGGCCAGGCACGAGGCTTTCGAGACCGCCTTCGTGCCTGGAATGAAGGACTTGTTGATGATGTAGCCTTTACCCCGCAGGAAAGTCACGCCCTAAGTCAGCTTTCCAAGCATTTCACGCAGCTACTGGGTACCCATCAAGAGGATTGGCCACCGGTATTTACCCGGCAGGAAGTTGATACTTTGCTGCGTCAACTGAGCAAGACCCACTCGACTTTCGGCGGTAGTGATACCGACGCACTGCCCATCGACGCAGACATACCACGTCCGTTCACTGGCGATCAACTGCTCCGCAGTGTAGAAGCCAACGCCGAACTTATGGGGGTTTCCGAGCACGTCGAGACGATGCTCATGCGGATCAGGACGATCTTGTCGGACAGCCGCGTGAAAACGATAGCTGGCGATATGGAAGGCGTGGAGCTACATGACTGGCTGACCAGCTACCTCGGCGACAGCCAAGCCTCGAATGGTTCCGTGACGGTTATCGATCTCTCGCTGGTTCCGGCCGAAGTGGTTCACATCATCACGGCCGTGATTGCTCGAATGACGCTGGAAGCCTTGCAACGCTACCGCAAGCTCAACGCGGGCAAGACACTCCCGACCGTGCTGGTGATGGAAGAAGCCCATACCTTCATCCGCCGTTATCCAGACGACGCAGAGAACCAGAACTCGGCAGCTATCTGCTGCCAAGTCTTCGAGAAGATCGCCCGCGAAGGACGCAAGTTCGGCCTGGGGCTGCTGCTTTCGTCCCAGCGGCCCAGCGAGTTGTCGCAGACGGTGCTGTCTCAGTGCAACAACTATCTGCTTCATCGCATCAGTAATGACCGCGATCAGGAACTGGTTCACAAGCTGGTGCCGGATAACCTGCGCGGCCTACTACGCGACCTTCCATCGTTACCCGCGCGTCATGCCATCCTGCTGGGCTGGGCGTCGGAACTGCCGGTTTTGGTACGGATGAGCAATCTGCCCAAGGATCAGCGGCCTAAGTCGGATGATCCCGATTTCTGGGCCGTATGGTCTGGAGACGGACTCGACAAGGATCCCGAGGGGTGCGACATCGAGCGGACCGTTGATTGGCAATCCGTTGCTGCCGACTGGCAGCAAATCCCCCAGAATGAAGAGTCAGAAGACGGCTCAGACAACCTAACAGCTCGCAAACGACAAGAAGATTTATATGGAAAATCTTAAGATGCACTCACCTGACCTAACTGAAGACAACATCGCACGCATCCGTGAGCTGTTCCCTGGCTGCGTCACCGAAGCACGACGCGAGGATGGAAGCATAAGGCTGATGGTGGACTTCGACCAGCTCAGGCAGGAACTGTCTGATTCTATCGTCGAGGGGCCGCAGGAGCGCTACCACCTCAATTGGCCTGGCAAGCGCGATGCGCTGCTAACCGCCAATTCGCCGATTGCGAAGACGTTGCGACCTTGCCGCGAAGAGAGCGTCGACTTCGATACCACAAAAAACCTATTTATTGAAGGCGACAACCTTGAAGCCTTAAAGCTCTTTCAGGAGACCTATCTTGGCAAGGTAAAGCTAATTTACATCGACCCACCGTATAACACGGGACGAGACTTCATATACGACGATGACTTCAGTAAGAGCACCGAACGCCATTTGATAGAATCAAATCAGGTCGATGAACTGGGGGGGCGCTTGGTAGCCAACACCGAAGCCAATGGTCGCTTCCATTCAGACTGGTTGAGCATGATCTATTCGCGCTTACGACTTGCAAAGAACTTGCTCAAAGAGAACGGCACTGTCTTCATCTCAATTGACGACAATGAAGTACATAACCTGCGAAAAGTATGTAGCGAAGTATTCGGTGACGATAATTTTATAGCGCAAATCATCTGGCAGAAAGTTTATGCACCAAAGAACACGGCAGACTGGTTTTCTGAAGACCATGACTATATTCTGGTTTATGCAAAGAACAAACTGTCATGGCGCCCCCAGAAGCTGGCAAGAACCCCCGAAATGGAGGCGCGCTACAAAAATCCCGACAATGATCCGCGGGGGCCGTGGAAGGCAGAAAATATGTCTGCCCGTAACCGTTATGATGCCGGAGTTTATCCGGTGACATGTCCCTCCGGACGTATCGTTTCGGGTCCTCCTACTGGAAATTATTGGCGTATCAATGAAGCAAAATTTAAAGAACTTGATGCAGATGGTCGAATTTGGTGGGGCGCCGATGGCAATAACACACCAGCAGTCAAGCGGTATCTAAGCGAGGTCGCTAATGGCCGAACTCCGCAAACCCTTTGGTTCTACGAAGAGGTAGGCCACACGCAAGATGCCAAGAAAACGCTGCTCAAGTATGTACAGTTCCAACACACAGAAAATGTATTAAATTCAGTCAAACCGGTAGAATTGATACAACGCGTATTGCAGCTGGCTGGGCAACCAAACGATGGTGACATTGTGCTGGATTTTTTCAGTGGAAGTGCAACCACGGCCCATGCCGTATTGAAGCAGAACGCCGAGGATGGCGGCAACCGACGCTTCATTGGTGTTCAGATTGCCGAACCGCTTCCAAAGCCTGAGCCCGGCATGGCCTCAATCTTTGAAATGGGGCAGAAACGTATACGCAACGTAGCGAAAGAATTACGTAAGGGTGATACGACCAGGCCGCTTGACCTCGGCTTCCGCGTCCTCAAAATCGACACATCGAACATGGCCAGCGTCTATTACGCCTCAGACGCGCTGAACCAAGCCAAGCTTGACCTCTTCGTAGACAACATCAAACCCGACCGCACCGCGGAAGACCTGCTGTTCCAGGTGATGCTGGACTGGGGCGTTGATCTTGCCCTACCCATCGAGAAGAAAGCCATCCGGGGCAAGGACGTGTTCTTCGTGGATGGCGACGCACTCGCCGCCTGCCTCGACGCCCACTGCAGCGTGGACGAAGCCTTCGTCAAGGAACTCGCCACGCGCAAGCCGCTGCGCGTAGTGTTCCGCGACGCAGGGTTCAAGGACAGCGCCGTCAAAATAAACGTGGAGCGGATCTTCAAGCTCTTGTCGCCATCCACCGAAGTGAAGTGCATTTGAGGGGTGGGGATGTCAAATTTCTATAAAAGTCAATTTGTATGCGCGCCTGTGCGTTGACGTGCTGTGCTCCAGGAGATACCCAATGAATCCCTACCTTCCAGATAATCTACCTTTGACTGATCTGGATTACCGTCGTCTGTTGCCCTTGGTGGGTCAAGCCAATGGTGAGCTGGCGCGCTACGACGGCTTGTTGCAGGGAATCCCCAATCCAGCGGTGATGCTGTCTCCCCTGACCACACAGGAAGCGGTATTGTCGTCACGCATTGAGGGCACACAAGCTACAGTGGATGAAGTGCTGGAGCAGGAGGCGGGCCTGCTGAAGGAAGGCGAGAAGTTTCAGGACATTCAGGAAATCTCCAACTACCGGCGGGCATTGTTGTCCGCTCGGGAACACCTGAAAAGCTACCCGATACGGCTATCCTTTGTGCGCGAACTTCACCGGATTCTTATGGACAGCGTTCGTGGGCAAGACAAGACACCGGGAGAATTCCGGCGTGACCAGAATTGGATTGGCGCCTACGGCTGTGCCATTGAGCAGGCCAGCTTCGTACCGCCTAACCCCATGCAGTTGCCCGACTACTTGGAGGTGTGGGAGAGGTATCTGGACAGCGATGACATTGACTTTCTGCTGCAAGGGGCCGTCGTCCACGCCCAATTCGAGCTGCTACACCCGTTCAAGGACGGTAATGGTCGAATTGGACGCATTCTCATTCCACTATTTCTGTACCAAAAGCGCGTGCTTTCACAGCCGATGTTTTATCTGTCGGAGTATTTGGAGAGCCATCGCGATGAATATTACGCACGGCTCAAGGGCATTTCTGCCGAAGGAGATTGGAATAGCTGGATCGCCTTTTTCTTACAGGCCGTGCTGACACAGGCACGGCAGAACAGCCAACGGGTAGTAGCCATCAAGTCCCTGTACGAGGAGATGAAGCAGACCATACACGAGATCACGCGTTCGCAGTACACCGTGCATCTGTTGGATGCGATTTTCAGCAAGCCAATTTTCCGCACGTCGGATCTAGCCGAACAGTTGAGCCAAGAGTTCAGCATCCATGAAAAGACCGCACCCGCTCTGCTGCGGCAGCTACGCGATGGCGGCGTCCTTCGGGAGTTGCAAGCAAGCAGCGGTCGCCGTCCGGCCACCTTGTGCTTCCCTCGGCTGATCAATCTGGCGGAAGGGCGAGATGTGCTCTGATACGTTGAGGAGCCTGTACACTCCAGAAGCCATATTGTGGAGCGCAAAAGACGATTTACGCTCTACAAATTATTTAGTGGCGCCCGCAGGCTCCACAAAGCTTGAGAGAGGCTTATGAAACTGAAGTTCAAGACCCAAGCCTACCAGACCGCCGCCGTAGAAGCGGTGGTGGAATGCTTCAAGGGGCAGAAGCCGCAGCACGGAGGCATTCGCTATCGCCTCGATCCCGGCGCTCGCAAGGCGGAACCGTCCAGCCCACAGGGCGTGCTGCCACTGGAAGCCACGCCGGATGCAGCAGCAGAGCAGGAGGCGGCTTTCCGCAATGCCGACCTCACCCTGTCGGAATCGACTCTACTGAAAAACATCCACACCGTGCAGCAAGACCAGAATCTGCCGCTCTCGGATGCCTTGGTCAAGACCAAAGTGGCCAGAGTCAATCTCGACATAGAGATGGAAACCGGCACTGGCAAGACCTACTGCTACATCAAAACGATCTTCGAGCTGAACCAGAAATACGGCTGGAGCAAGTTCATCATCGTGGTTCCAAGCATTGCCATCCGTGAAGGAGTTGCCAAGTCGCTGGAGATCACGGCAGACCATTTTCTGGAAAGCTACAACAAACGGGCACGGTTTTTCATCTACGACTCGCGGCAACTGCACCAGCTGGAGAACTTTTCGTCGGACGCTGGCATCAATGTAATGGTCATCAACGTCCAGGCTTTCAACGCGACCGGCAAGGACAATCGCCGAATCTATGAGGAACTGGACGACTTCCAGTCGCGCCGCCCCATCGATGTGATCAGTGCTAACCGTCCCATTCTCATTCTGGATGAACCTCAGAAAATGGAGGGAGCCAAGACGCTGGAGTCGCTGTCCAGGTTCAAGCCGCTGATTGTGCTGCGCTATTCTGCCACCCACAAAACCGAGCACAACAAGATACACCGGCTGGACGCGCTGGATGCCTACAACCAGAAACTGGTCAAAAAGATTGCGGTACGTGGTATTTCCGTCGGCGGCCTGTCGGGTACGGCCGGCTACCTCTATCTGCACTCTCCCATTCTGATCTCCCCCAGCAAACCACCTGAAGCCCGGTTGGAGTTTGAGCAGAAGCTGGCCAATGGCAGTATCAAGCGGATTACCCGGAAGGTGGGCAAGGGTGACAACCTGTTCGAGCTATCCAACGAGTTGGAGCAATACCGCGACCGCTTCGTGGTGGATGACATCAATGCCAATACCGACACACTGTCCTTCCTCAACGGTATAGAGATCGGCGTAGGCGAGGTAATTGGTGATGTCACAGAGGAAGTGCTGCGACGCATTCAGATCCGTGAGTCCATCAAGGCCCACTTCGACAAGGAAGAGGCCCTGTATTCAAAAGGCATCAAGGTGCTGACGCTGTTCTTCATCGACGAAGTAGCCAAGTACCGAGACTATGATGCTGCCGATGAGAAAGGCGAGTACGCTCGAATCTTCGAGGAAGAGTACAACCAGTACCTCAACGAGGTGCAGGAACTGCACGACACGCCCTACCAGCGCTACCTGAAGGGCATCGACACCACGCGCACTCACAATGGCTACTTCTCCATCGACAAGAAGGGCCGGCAGATCGACTCCACCTTCAAGACGCGTGGCGAAAATGCCGGCATGTCCGATGACACCGACGCCTACGACCTGATTCTCAAGGATAAAGAGCGCCTGTTGTCATTTGACGAACCCACCCGCTTCATTTTCTCGCACTCTGCATTGCGCGAAGGCTGGGACAATCCAAACGTGTTCGTCATCTGTACGCTCAAGCACAGCGACAACACCATCTCCCGCCGGCAGGAGGTCGGCCGTGGGTTACGACTGGCCGTGAACCAGCAGGGGGAGCGGATGGACAACCCGAATACCGTGCATGACATCAACGTGCTGACGGTGGTGGCCAGTGAAAGCTACAAGGACTTTGTGGCGGGGTTGCAAAAGGATATCAGCGAGTCCCTGTCGGCACGGCGGCGGGTGATCACGCTCGAAACGCTCAAGGGCATCAAATGGCCTGCATCGGAAGGAGCAAAACCTGGCCCCGATGGCAAATTTCCAACGCCAGATGGCCAGGATATCGTATCGGAGACCATGCTGAAGCAGATCCTTCGCTATCTGCAGAAGCATGATTACCTCGACATCGACAACCATTTTTCTCCTGCCTATCTGGAGGCTCGTAACAGCGGAACGCTCGCCCCCTTGCCTGATGAACTGGCACCTTACGCCACGGACGTCTTTGCACTGATCGAGCAGAAGATGGCCAGCCACACCCAGCTACCCGCCATCGAGAACGACCACAAACCCAAGACCAACCCGCTCAATGCCAACTTCCACAAACAGGAATTCAAGGCACTGTGGGATCGCATCAACCGCAAGGCCGTCTACACGGTTGCCTTTGATGATGATGAACTGGTCGAGAAGGCGGTCAAAAGCCTCAATGACAGGGACACGGGTTTGCGCGTAGAGCCGTTACAGGTCCGGGTCATTCGCGGAGAGCAGGCCACGAACCTCACGGCCGACAATATGCAACGCGGCCAAGGTTTCGTATTGAAAGAATCGGTGGAATACCCTGACGGGTACCAGACACACATGCCTTCCCAGGTCCGCTATGACCTGGTTGGCAAGCTGGCAGAAGGCACGCAATTAACCCGGCGCACGGTGGCCAGGATTCTCATGGGTCTGAACCCGGCCGTATTCAGCCAGTTCAAAACCAACCCCGAAGCATTCATCAGTCAGGCAATCAAGCTCATCAACGAGCAGAAGGCCACGATGATCGTCGAACATCTGTCATACGACCCTATAGAAGAACGTTTTGACATTGACATCTTCACGGCAGACCAGACCCGCCGGGATTTCACCGACGCCGTCCACACGCCCAAACACCACATTTACGAATATGTACTGCCCGACTCCGGCTCCAAACCAGAACGGGATTTTGCCGAGGCCCTGGAAGCCAGTTCAGAGGTAGTGGTGTATGCAAAGCTGCCTCGTGGCTTTCTGATTCCAACGCCCGTGGGCGATTACAACCCCGACTGGGCCATTGCCTTCAAGGAAGGGCTGGTCAAACACATCTACTTCGTGGCCGAGACGAAGGGTTCGCTGTCATCCATGGAGCTACGCGGCATCGAGCAGACGAAAATCAAGTGCGCTCGCAAGTTTTTCAATGAGATGAACCAGCGCTTTGCGCCAGAAAACGTCAAATACGACGTGGTAACGGACTATGAAGGACTGATGGGCCTGGTGAAATAAGACGTGAACCAGCTCCCGGCCAAGCAGGAAGCTGGTTCACATCTTCGTGGCTCAGGGGGTGCTACCCGATACCGGTGCGCCGTTGTGCAGGGGCTCCGGCATTTCTGCCAGGGTATACCGAGGCCGGGCATTTTTGACCTCCGTCTTGGTCATGGAGACAGAGACGGGTACATCCAGATGATTTCGCACCCACTCAAGAATTTCCCTTCCCTCGACCTTGCCCTGTATCCGCTGACCATCCTGCGTAAGACGAAACTCGAACACCTTGGTACCAGGCAGAAGGCCAGTGAACTCTCCCTGCAAAGAGATCAGGCTGTCCTTCAGATTACTGACCTCCAGACGTTCCAGACTGCGCCTGACCTCATCAGTGCTACTGAAGCGAAATGCCTTCTCACCATACATCAAGGCGCACGTCGCTCCGCCTTCTGACAGGGTTCGCAAGAACGCCCGGACCTTTTCCAGCGCACGAGGGCGCGTTTCCGAAGCAGCATCCACCAGTGCTTCGTCGCTGGCCTGTGTTCCCTGAAGCAGTGCCTGAGTACGAGCCAGAGCAGTAGCAACTACACTTTCCTGATCCAGTGAACGCGTACCTTGCTCCCGCTCCTCCAGCTCAAAACCGAATGATCCCTGCGCGATATTGGTGATCAGCAGCTGGTGCGGTAATCCCCCCATTTTTGATCGACATCAGAAGTAGAGCGATCAAACGGTCATGGCGTACCGCTGTTTGGGGGTGATGCCGCCCAGTGCCATGTGTGGGCGCTCATGATTGTAGGACCACATCCACTCCGTGGCAGCCTCCTGCACCTGGGCCAGACTGTCCCAGTGATACTGGCCCAGCCACTCATGCCGAACCGTTCTGTTGAACCGCTCGATGTAGGCATTCTGCTGCGGCTTGCCGGGCTGGATGTATCTCAGCTCGATACCGGCCTTCTGCGCCTAGGCAGTGATGGCGCAACCGACGTACTCCGGGCCGTTGTCGCACCTTATTGCAGACGGCTTTCCCCGCCACTCGATGATCTGCTGCAGCGCCCTGATGACCCGCTCAGAAGGCAAGGAGAAGTCGACCTCTATGCCCAGTACCTCCCGGCTGTGATCATCGATGACCCCTATAGTTCACAATAGTTGCCCGATCGATAGTAACCTCCAACCCAAGGGCGAAACAGGACAAGGAACGTAGCCAGATACGGAAAGGCATTCAAGGACAGAGCGGTAGCCAGGCTGCTGCCGCCAGAGAGCGCACCAGTCGAGGTCGTCTCGCAGGAGCTGCACATCTCGGTAGCAACGCTGGAGCGCTGGCGGGCAGACGCGCTGGCTGCGCCAGCAGCAGAGCGGGTCTGGACGCCAGCGGCGCGCATCGATGCCATCATCGCCACCGCGTCGATGGACGAGGCGAGTCGAAACGCCTGGTGTCGCGAGAAAGGTATCTATCCGCAGGACCTGCAGAAATGGCGCGATGCGGCCACCCAGGGGGTTGCTGACCCGGAAGAAGCCTCACAGAAGGTGCAGCGTGCCACTCAGGCCACCCGGCGCCGCGTCAAGGAGCTGGGGCGGGATCTGAGGCGAAAGGAAAAGGCACTGGCCGAGACCACGGCATTGCTGGTTCTGAGAAAAAAGCTGGATGCGGTCTTCCATCCGGACGAGGGCGAGGACACATGACTGCCCTGGAAGATCGCAGAATCATCGTCCGGCACATCGACGAAGCCCATGCTGCCGGTGCGCGACTGGCCCCGGCCCGCCAGGTGGTTGGCATTACGGCGAGAACCCTGCAGCGCTGGCGCACAGAGGACGGCCAGGTTCTGCCTGACGGGCGCCCCACGTCCAGCCGGCCCCGACCGGCCCATGCACTGACCGGGGAAGAAAAGGCGCTCATGCTGGCCACTGCCAACGAGCCCCGCTTTGCCAGCCTGCCACCAGCACGCATCGTGCCGATGCTGGCAGACGAAGGCATCTACATTGCCAGCGAATCGAGCTTTCAGCGCGTGCTGCGTGCAGCGGGCCAGAACCGCCGCCGTGGACGTGCCAGAACACCTGTCAGACTGCGCCCGCCCACCACACATGTGGCCCCCGCACCGGGTCAGGTCTGGTGTTGGGACATGACGTACCTGCCCAGCAAGGTTCGGGGCCAGTGGTTTCACCTGTACCTGATCATGGACCTGTACAGCCGCAAGATCGTGGGCTGGGAGATTCACGCAGACGACAGTGCCGACCATGCCGCACGGCTGCTCAACCGCGTGGCGCTCTCGGAGCGTATCCATGCCAAACGTGACGCCGAGCCAGCGCCACTGCGGACAGGACATGGACATTCTGCAGGCCCGACATCGCCTGTACCAGACGGCACGCAGCCGGATGCCATCACGCTGGTCGGGCCATACCCACAACTGGCAACCCGTCACGACGGTCACGCTCAATCCGGAGCGTGACGGTGTGGTTCAGGCGGCCATCAACCTGCACGATAGCAGGCAGGTGGCTGCATGATTCATCGGACAACTAGGTTGACTTACTCCGCGCCCCAGACGTCCGACACGATCCCGTCCGACCTTCTGTCCCTGGTGCCGCAACAGCGCATGTACGCGCCGCACCCCATAGGTCTGGCGCCCCGCCTCGTGAGCCGCCCTGATGTGAACACGCAGGCGCTCGTCGTCCTTGGCCCGTTGGCTGGGCCGGCGCTTGAGCCAGGCCAGATAGCCGCTGCGAGAGACTTCCAGTGCCCGACAGGCCACGGTCAACGGGTACCCCTTGCCGTGAACCCTGTCCTTCAGGAACGCGTACCTTGCAGGGATTCCTTCGCAAAGTACGCGGCCTTTTTTACGATCTCTCGCTCCATCTCGGCACGGGCCAGCTCCCGGCGCAGCCGCACCACCTCGGCCTGAAGCTCCTCGCGGCAGGCCTCGGCCACACCCGAGAACGGCTTGCCCGGCCAATTGGCCTTGACTACCCAGTGGCCAGAGATCCCTTCGGTCCCCCAGCCTGGCGGCGACTTCGGCTTGCGAAAGCCTTTGTTCAAGGACCATCCTGACAGCTTCTGCCCTGAACTCGGCCGCGTAACTCTGATTCTGTTTCATCCGTTGCCCCTCCATGGCCATTGCCCCTCATGCGGGTGTCGACGGAAATCAGGTTACCTCGTCTCACGATAGCAGGCAGGTCGCTGCATGAACCATTGGACAACCAAATTGACCTGCCCCTATCCCCTTATATCATCTCAAATATACCGAACGTCGGAAAACATGAGAAAAGAAATTTAATGAAAATAAAATATATAACAACTCAACCTAGAATCATTCACCTCGCCAAAGATAAAGCAAATGAAAAACCACAACAACGCTACGAGAACGAAAACCCTGAAGAAAACACCTTCGGTTCTAGCCATAATCACCACAATTGCAGCTTGCGGAGGAGGACCAATTCAAGAAACAAATTCAACTCTACAAAAACAAAGCGAAACCCCAATTTCGCAACCCCCCCCCCTCTCCAGCAACAGCAACACCAACAGCAACAGCAACAGCAACAGCAACAAGAAAACCAGAATACCCAACAAGAAACAACTGCAGATATCAACCACCCCAACCAAAGCATCATTAACACAATAAGACAAGCAACAGACAATTACCTCAAAGACATCAATTACTCAAACAACGGGCTTTATGCAACGGGAGTAGACAGTAATCTTCTGATAATCTCAACAACCCATTCCGGACACAGTTTCGTCCACCTAAACAAAGAAGATCTAATCAGCAAATTCAAGTCAAACTGCCAAATCACGGGACAACCGTGGATCGACGCTGACGCACACAATTGCTTTTCCGGGATCTACTTCGGGAAACTGGAAATTTCTGAAAAAAGTGGAAAAATAATCAACACAAATCTCTTGTGTTACACATCAATGACGCCAAACGGCATAGTAAGACATGGTTATGAAAACAACATATATCCCGAGGAGAAATTTTCTCATGGAATTGGGGCTTATCTATTCAAAACCAACCCCACCAATGACACTCACCTCATATACGATTCCTCTACCAACCGGCCAGGATTTAGAATTGAATTCTCCTGGGGCACAATCAACAACGAAGTTTCACTGAAACACGCTCATGCCGGCATTAACCAGGGAGGATCAAAATATTGCCGTATCTGGTAGATAAAATTATGGCTTTCATGAGTGCCATTTCAGCCCCGTTTGTGAAGCCGCTCGCTTAGAATAGGAGGATCTCGATCCTGTAGCGAGCAATCATTCATGAAGCTCTCCAGCCTCCGCTTCCGCCCCGCCCTCCTCGACAGCCTCAGAACCTACCGCCGGCAGGATCTGATGGCCGATGTGGGCGCCGGGCTGACGGTGGCCTGCGTGGCACTGCCGCTGGCCATGGCCTTCGGCATCGCCAGCGGCGTCAAGCCCGAGCAGGGGCTGATCACCGCCATCATCGGCGGGGCGCTGGTCTCGCTGCTGGGCGGGTCGAAGGTGCAGATCGGCGGGCCGGCCGGCGCCTTCGTGGCCATGCTCTACGGCATCGCCCTGCAGTACGGCATGTCCAACCTGCTGTTGGCCACGATGATGGCCGGCGCCATCCTCTTCCTGATGGGAGCGCTGCGGCTGGGGCAGATCATCCGCTTCGTGCCCATCTCCATCGTCATCGGTTTCACCAACGGCATTGCCGTGGTGATCATGCTGTCACAGATGAAGGACTTTCTGGGCCTGCAGATCGAGAAGATGCCGGCCAACTTCTTCTCGCAGCTGGACACGCTGGTCCAGTACCGCGACGGGCTGAACTTCTCGGCCCTGGGACTGGGTGTGGTCACGCTGCTTACCCTCATCGTCTGGCCCAAGCCGCCCAAGGTGATGACGTCCCGTCAGACGGCGCTGGAGCAACCGGCGCAGGGTGTGGTGGGCACGGCCGCCAACGATGCAGGTGATGCCGAAGGCACCCCGGCGCCCACGACGGCCGGCACGACGTCTGCGACGCCTGCAGCGCCCGTGGCCCCGCAGGCCAGCCTGCTGCGCCGCATCCTGTGGCGCATTCCAGCGCCGCTGGTGGTGCTGCTGCTGGGCACGCTGTTCACCTGGGCGCTGCAGCTGCCGGTCGAGACCATCGGCAGCCGCTTCGGCGGCATTCCGCAGAGCCTGCCGGCACCCGTGCTGCCCAGCTTCGACTGGGAATCAGCCCAGAACCTGCTGGGCCCCACGCTGGCCATTGCCTTCCTGGGGGCCATCGAATCGCTGCTGTGCGCACGGGTGGCCGACGGCATGACCCATGACCGCCACGATCCCAACCAGGAGCTGATGGCCCAGGGCATCGCCAACTTTGCCACGCCGCTGTTCGGCGGCATTGCCGTCACCGGCACCATTGCCCGTACCGTCACCAACATCCGCAGCGGTGCCCATTCACCCATTGCCGGCGTGGTGCACGCGCTGACGCTGCTGGTGTTCATGCTGCTGCTGGCCCCGCTGGCGGTCAACATCCCGATGAGCGTGCTGGCGGGCATCCTGCTGTTCGTGGGCTTCAACATGGGCGACTGGCGAGCCTTCGCACGGCTGCGTCGCTTCACGCTCAACTACCGCACGGTGCTGCTCACCACGTTCTGCCTGACCGTCATCTTCGACCTGACGGTGGCGGTGCAGTTCGGGCTGCTGCTGGCCAGCTTCTTCTTCATCTACCGGGTGGCGCGGGTCACGCGCGTCGACCGCATCGAGACGCCGGCCGAGGTGGCAACGCTGCCCGGCGGTCGCCGGGTGGGCACATGGCAGGCGTTCGGCTCGATCTTCTTCGGATCGATCAGCAAGCTGGAGGCGATCACGGCCACGCCGCAGCCGTTGCCGGACATCGTGGTGCTGGATCTGCACCGGGTGATCAACATGGACACGACGGGGCTGGATGCACTGCAGTCGCTGCATCGGCACATCCTGGAGCATGGCGACCGGCTGGTGCTGTGTGCGGCCAACCGGCAGCCGCTGTCGCTGATGAAGCGGGCAGGCTTCCTGGAGGAGCTGGGAGACGGGAATCTGTTCGATTCGCTGGATGAGGCGTATGGGGCGTTGCGGGGGGCGAGCCGCTCTGCGTGAAAGGATGGTCGTGCTTGAGGATCGACTTCGTTGAAGGATAAGAGTGCCTCAACGGTGGCGACTTCACGGAAGGACGACTTCGATGAAAGGCGCTCCGGGATGGGGTGCCTTCCTCGGCTCATGCTGTCCGCTTCGCTTCCAGAAATCGCCTGTGGAGGCACCCCATCCCGGAGCGCTGGCACCTGAGTCGATCTCCATCCCGGCAACAGCCCATCACGGCACACCTCAACCCTTTGGGATGTTGGTCGTCGCCCATGCAGATCAGTGCTGATCGTCCCGGACGTGGGGCACCGGACAACCGGACACTCAGTGCTTCGACGTCTTCCAGTCCTGCATCTGGTCGGTGCGTTTCAGCAGGCCGGTGTCCTGGTCGAAGTGGGCGTAGAAGAACATGGTGCGCTGGGTCGCTTCCAGGTAGCGCCAGCCCCAGACTTCCTCATTCTGGCGCTTGAAGCGCGAGATCTCACCCGGTTTGCCCAGGATCTGGCGGACCTGGTCGCGGGTCATGCCCGACTGGACCTTGCGGAAGTTCTCTTCAGTCAGCACCTGTTCGATGCTGCGGTAGCGCCCATCGGCCCCGATGGTGACGAAATAGGTTTCCTTGCCCATCGGGCCGCGCGGGTATTCCAGGGTGCGGCTGCCGTCGCTCTCTTCCCAGATCATCTCGGGCTGGCCCATCCAGCGGCGCACGTCGGCTTCGGTACTCTGGCCGGGGGTCAGATCCTTCTGGGCGATGAAGTCGCAGGCTGCCCCCAGGGGGGTGACGGCCAACAGCAGGGCCCAGGCACGGTGACGCCAGGAACGGGGGGCAGTAGCCTGCGAGGGGGCAGTGTTGGAAGGCTTGGCGCTTTTCATGATGATGGCAGGGGTCCGGCGTGCGGCCCGGGAAGGATGGGGCACGCGCTTCGATACGAAAGGCAGGCTCAAGCATACCGGATCCCATGACTCTGCCGAGGAAGCCAACGGATGCGGGTGGACTTCCACCACACCCCGGTCAGCTGATGCCTGAAAGCGGAGCTGCTCCATTACAATCATCGGAAACCCGTTCATCCCCCACTTCCACCAGCCACGCGGCAGCCCATCATCATGGCCCTCTACGTCTCTGAAGCCACCCAGTTCCTGGAGCAACTGAAGGAAAAGCGTCCGTCGCTGGAAGCCGAACAGCAGCGCGGCCGTGCCATCTGGTGGGACAAGGCTCCCATCGACCTGGCGCGACGGGCCGAGGAGAACGCCTCGCGGGTGATGCAGAAGCCCTACCCCTACCAGGCCGACACGACGCCGGCCCCGGGTACCGCCGAGCTGCTCTGATACCGCGGCCCCTTCATGCAGGACACGAACGGCAAGCCTGACCCGGATGCCGAGCTGCCGGTATTGGCGCTCATCCACGGTGAACCGCTACGGCGCATCCCGAACGATCTGTACATCCCGCCCGATGCGCTGGAGGTGCTGCTGGACACCTTCGAGGGGCCGCTGGACCTTCTGCTCTACCTGATCCGCAAGCAGAACTTCGACATCCTGGACATCCCCATGGCCAAGGTGACAGCACAGTACCTGGCCTACGTGGACGAGATCCGTTCCCGCAACCTGGAGCTGGCGGCCGAATACCTGCTGATGGCGGCCATGCTCATCGACATCAAGTCGCGGATGCTGCTGCCGGTGAAGAAGGCCGACAGCGACGAGGAGGTGGAAGACCCCCGCGCCGAGCTGGCCCGGCGGCTGCTGGAATACGAGCGCATCAAGTACGGGGCGGCACAGATCGACGCGCTGCCGGTGGTGGGCCGCGACTTCGTGCGTGCCCAGGTGCACCTGGACCACACCGCCGAGATCCGTCTGCCGGATGTCTCGGCCGACGACCTGCGGGCCGCCTGGGCCGAAGTGCTGCGTCGGGCGCGGCTGGTGCAGCACCACCAGGTGCAGCGCGAGTCGCTGTCGGTGCGCGAGCATATGTCCGAGATCCTTCGCAAGCTGCAGAACCTGCGCTTTGCGGAGTTCCATGAGCTTTTCGATCTGGAACAGGGCACGGCGGGCGTGGTCGTGACCTTCGTGGCCATGCTGGAGCTGGCGCGCGAGAGCCTTCTGCAGATCACCCAGGCCGAAGCCTTCGCCCCCATCTACGTGCGGCTGTCCTACTTGCCCAGCAAGGCGCGCCCCGACCCGGCCGAGTCGGACTTCGACGTGGACGAGTCCGAGATCATCGCGTCGGACTGAGATCATGTCGTATTCGGTTCAGCACAACCTGCAGCTTCGCCCCTTCAACACCTTCGGCATCCGGGCCACGGCGCATCTAGCCTGCACGCTGGATGACGAGGCGGCCGTGGACGAGGTACTGGGGCTGCTGCGCGAGAAAGGCGCTGCCGAGATTCGGGCCCCGCACCCCCATGAGATCACGCCGAATGAACAGCCCTTCCCCCGTCCGCTGATCCTGAGCGGCGGCAGCAACCTGCTGCTGGCGCGTGACCTGGACGAACCCGTGCTGCTGATGCGCACGCGTGGCCGGCAGGTGATTGACCAGCAGGGCGACACGGTGTGGCTGGACGTGGCCGCGGGCGAGGTCTGGCACGATACGGTGCGCTGGACGCTGCAGCAGGGCTACTACGGACTGGAAAACCTGGCGCTGATTCCGGGCCGGGTGGGCGCAGCCCCCTGGCAGAACATTGGCGCCTATGGCGTGGAGGCCGGCGAGCGGATCGATTCGGTCGCGGCCATCCATCTGCAGACCGGCGAGCGCCGGCGCTTCACCGCTGCCGAGTGTGCCTTCGGCTATCGGCAGAGCTTCTTCAAGACGCCGGCCGGCCGTGACTGGCTGATCCTGTCGGTGCGCCTGCGACTGTCCCGCACCTTCGTGCCCCGGCTGGACTATGCCGAACTGCGGACGGCCCTGGCGATGCCGGGGCTGACGGCCGTGCAGGTGGCCGACACGGTGGAAGCCATCCGGCGCAGCAAGCTGCCTGATCCGGCCGTGCTGGGCAATGCCGGCAGCTTCTTCCACAACCCGGTGGTGGACGGCGAGACGGTCGAACGACTGCGCCGGCTGCATCCCGGACTACCCGCCCATCCCGTGGCGGGCGACGACACGCCAGCCAGCTTCAAGCTTTCGGCCGGCTGGCTGATCGACGCCTGCGGCTGGAAAGGCCACCGTGAGGGCGATGCCGGAGTATCGCCTCGCCACGCCCTGGTGCTGGTCAACTACGGTGAGGCCACCGGCCGGGACATCCTGCACCTGGCCCGCCGCATCCAGGACAGCGTGCAGGAGCGCTTTGGCGTTCAGCTGCGACCGGAGCCGGTCGTCATTCTCTGAGGCACGCCGGACTGTCCCCGGCCTTTGCAAGTCCCCAGGCTTTCCGGCCTTCCTGACCGGCCTCCCGTGATCCTGCATGCTTTTGAAAGCTGTTTCCGGTTTTTGAAAGCTTTTTCTCGTCCGTTCCCAGCGTCTTCCAAGGCGCATCCCGCCTACGGTCCAGCGGTCGCGCACCCTGCCCTGCGTCTCTCGGACCGGCCTGTCGAATCACCCGGCACACTCTACGGGATTGCCCCATATATTCCTTCATGGAATGACAATCAACGCTCCAATTGATGATTGTCTGGAGCAATTCCATGAGCAAGCCCCGTTACGTCATGGCCCTGGACCAGGGCACCACATCGTCACGCGCCATCATCTTCGACCAACGGGGCGAGATGGTGTCGGTGGCGCAACGTCCGTTCAACCAGTACTTTCCCAAGCCCGGCTGGGTGGAGCACGACGGCAAGGAAATCTGGGCCTCGCAGGTGGCGGTGCTGACGGAGGCGCTGGCCAAGTCGCGGCTGGATGCGGCCGACATCCAGGCCATCGGCGTGACCAACCAGCGCGAGACAACCCTGGTGTGGGACCGCGCCACCGGCGAGCCGCTGTACAACGCCATCGTCTGGCAGGACCGGCGCACCTCCCGATACTGCGACGAGATCCGCGACGAATGGCAGACAAAGATCCAGGACAAGACCGGCCTGGTGCTGGATGCCTACTTCTCGGCCACCAAGGCGAAGTGGATCCTGGACAACGTGGAAGGTGCCCGGGCACGCGCCGAGCGCGGCGAGCTGTGCTTCGGCACGGTGGACACCTGGCTCATCTGGAACTTCACGCGCGGCAAGGTGCACGTCACCGACCCCAGCAACGCCAGCCGCACGATGCTCTACAACATCCACACGCTGGACTGGGACGACGAACTTCTGAAGCTCTTCGGTGTGCCGCGCGCCATGCTCCCGGAAGTGAAGAGCTCCAGCGAGGTCTATGGCGAGACCTCCAACCGCTACACCGAGTGCAAGATCCCCATCGCCGGCATCGCCGGTGACCAGCAGGCAGCGCTGTTCGGTCAGCTCTGTACCGAGAAGGGCATGCTGAAGAACACCTATGGCACCGGCTGCTTCCTGCTGATGAACACGGGCGACACGCCAGTGAAATCGGCCAACAACCTGCTGACCACCGTGGCCTGGCAAATCGGCGGCAAGACCACCTATGCGCTGGAAGGCGGCGTCTTCGTGGGTGGCGCGGCCATCCAGTGGCTGCGTGACGGTGCCCGCCTGATCCGCACCTCGGCCGACATCAACAACCTGGCTCACACGGTGGAAGACAACGGCGGCGTGTACTTCGTGCCGGCGCTGACCGGCCTGGGCGCCCCCTACTGGGACCAGTACGCGCGCGGTGCGCTGCTGGGCATCACCCGCGGCACCACGGACGGGCATATCGCCCGCGCCACGCTGGAGGGCATCGCCTTCCAGGTCTACGACATCGTGAAGGCCATGGAGGCCGATGCCGGCCATGCCACCTCGCAGCTGCGCGTGGACGGTGGCGCCAGCAAGAGCGACTACCTGATGCAGACCCAGTCGGACCTGTTCGCCTTCGACATCGTGCGGCCCCGCACCATCGAGACCACGGCCCTGGGCGCCGCCTATCTGGCCGGTCTGGCCACGGGCTACTGGCCCAGCATCGAGGCCCTGCACGAGCAGTGGCAGGTGGGTCAGGTCTTCAAGCCCAAGCTGTCGCCCGAGCGCGTGCAGCACATGCTGCACTACTGGCACAAGGCCGTGCGTGCCGCCCGCCACTGGATCGAAGAGTGAGCGCCATGCACACCGTAACCGTTCTTCCGGCCGCCGGCGGCCGGTCTGCCATCCCTGGCCATGAGGAGTGAGCCAACATGAGCATTTTCACTGCCGAGCTCATCGGTACCGCGCTGCTGATCCTGCTGGGCAACGGCGTCGTGTCCAGCTGCGTGCTGAAACAGACCCACGCCGTCGGTGTGGGCGTGGGCTGGATCGTCATCACCACCGCGTGGGGATTTGCCGTGTTCGTGGGCGTGACGGTGGCCGGACCGGTCAGCGGCGCCCACCTGAACCCGGCCGTCACGCTGGGACTGGCGGCCCTCGGAAAGACCCCCTGGAACCAGGTGCCCACCTATTTCGCGGCTCAGTTCCTGGGCGCGATGCTGGGGGCGTTCTGCGTCTGGCTGTATTTCCGTGACCAGTTTGCCGCCACCGAGGACGAAGGTGCCAAAAAGGCCTGCTTCTGCACGGGCCCTGCCATCCGCAACCTGCCCAACAACTTCTTCTGCGAGACGCTGGCCACCTTCGTGCTGCTGTTCGTGATCTATTACATCATCGGCAACGGCAGCATCACCCTGCCCGGCCAGACCGAGGCCACGCCCATCGGGCTGGGCACGCTGGGGGCACTGCCGGTGGCCATCCTGGTCTGGGTCATTGGCCTGAGCCTGGGCAGCACCACCGGCTACGCCATCAACCCGGCCCGTGACCTGGGCCCGCGGCTGGTACTGACGATGCTGCCGATGAAGGTGAACACCGACTGGTCCTATGCCTGGGTTCCGGGCGTGGCACCGATGGTTGGCGCACTGCTGGCCTCCGGGCTGTACATGATGCTGCAGTAAACGCAGGACCGCAGCACGCAGCTCCGGTGGCCGCCCGTCATGAGCTGGCCAAGCAGGAGACCCGGAGCTGCACCCTGGGGGCCGTTGCCGGCCCGGGCAGCGGGAAGCTGTCCAGGCCGGTCACGGCCCTTCCTATTTCGCCGGAGGCCAGTCCCGCCGGCGGAACACCCAGCGGTCATCGCTGGAGGCGGCCTCGTCCAGCGCGTAGCCGTCACGATCGAAGCCACGCAGGTCAGCCGGCTGTTTCGCGTCGATGTCGATGGCGTAGCGGGTCATCATGCCACGTGCCCGCTTGGCATTGAAGGAAACCACCTTCCACTTGCCGCCTTCGGGCGACCTGGCGTCATCACGCCATTCCTCGAACGCGATCTTCAGCACCGGATGCGCCAGCCGCTTCACGTCCACGGCGCTGAAGTACTCGTCCGAGGCCAGATTGACCAGCACCGGATGCGGATCATCCGCCAGCGCCTCGTTGAGCGTGGCGGTGATGCGCTCGCGCCAGAAGGCATACAGATCCTTGCCCGCCGGGTTGGGCAGCTTGGTGCCCATCTCCAGCCGGTAGGGCTGCATCAGATCAAAGGGCCGCAGCACGCCATAGAGCCCGGACAGGATGCGCACCAGCTCGTTGGCGCGCTCAGCCTCGGCCCGCGTCAGCGTGCGGGCCGACAGACCGTCGTAGACATCACCGTTGAAGGCATAGAGCGCCGGACGGCTGTTGGTCTCGTCGAAAGTGTCCGAGAAACGCTGGTAGCGGGCCACGTTCTCGCGCGACAGCGCCGCGCTGATGGACATCAGTCCGGACAGCGCCACTTCGTCGTAGCCACGCAGGATGTCGACCAGCGTATGGGTCTGCTCGGGAAAGGCCGGCAGGCTGGCCGGTACATCGAGTGCAGGCGTGGTGTAGTCCAGCGCCTTGGCAGGGGAAAGAACTATCTTCATGCAAAAGATTATAGAGTAATTTTATGGAGCACGCGGGCCGGATGCTACGATGCGCGCTGCGATCGCCCCCCTCCTCTTCATCCCATGCCCCGTCTCGTCATCGACACCAACATCTGGCTCGACCTGCTCGTCTTCCATGATCCACGCGTGCAGGCGCTGCAGGACGGACTGGCCAGCGGCCATTACCGGGCCATCGGCACCCATGCCATGCGCGCCGAGCTGGCCGTGGTGCTGGCCCGCCCCCAGTTCCGACAGGACGAGAGCCAGCAGCAGGCCGCGCTGGCCCGCTGGGATGCGCTGACTGAAGAAGTGGCTGTGGTGCCGGCCTGCAACCTCAGCTGCCGCGACCCTGACGATCGCAAGTTCCTGGATCTGGCCGTGGCCCACCGCGTGGACTGGCTGCTCTCGAAGGACCGAGCCCTGCTGGCCGCCCGCCGCTTTGCCCAGCGCCGCTTCGGGCTGAACATCGGCACGCTGGAGCAGATGCTGAAACAGGAGCAGGCCGCCGCCCTGGAAGAACGCCCATGAGTTCTTCGCGCAACGCTGCCACGGACTGGCCCGCCCAGCGCTGGCACCTGCTGTGCCAGGTCATCGACAACTTCGGCGATGCGGGCGTGATGTGGCGACTGGCCCGGCAGCTGCACGACGAACACGGCTGCCGTGTCCACCTCTTCATCGACCAGCCCGAGGTGCTGGAACGACTGGCCCCTGAGGCTGAACGCCCGCCTGTCGTGGTCAGCCGGCTGGATGACGATGCAGCCGTGGGGCAGGACGCGGATGTGATCGTCTGCGGCTTTCAGGTGCGGCTGCCCCGGAAGGCGCGGGCAGCGCTGAAGAACCGCCCATCCGGCCCACCGCAGCTCATCCAGCTGGAATACCTGAGCGCCGAGGACTGGGTAGCCGACGGTCACGGCCTGCCCAGCCTGCAACCCGACGGCCTGACCGAACACTTCTTCAACCCCGGCTTCTCGGCCGATACCGGCGGCCTGCTGCGTGAACGCGACCTGCTGCAGCGCCGCGATGCCTTCCTGGCCGATCCTGCCCGCAAAGACCAGTGGCTGATGGCCCATGGCATCCAGCCGGACTTTCCCGGTCGTACAACTGCTGAAGCACCGCCCCCCACAGGCAGACCGTTGCTGGCCAGTGTCCTGTGCTACCCGTCCGCGCCGCTGCTGGCATGGCTCACCACTTGGCTGAATCAGCCGGCACTGCCGCCCCTTCATCTGCTGCTGCCCGGCGCCGACACCCAGCCCTGGCTGCAGGCTCTGGCCCCGCTGGCTCAGGCACATCCCCAGCGCCTGCGGCTCTCACCGCTGCCTTTCCTGCCGCAGACCGAATTCGACCCCCTGCTGTGGTGCTGCGATCTGAACCTCGTGCGCGGCGAGGATTCCTGGCTGCGCGCCCTATGGGCCGGCATTCCCTGGCTGTGGCAAGCCTATCCGCAGGAAGACGCGGCCCACCTGCAGAAACTGGATGCCTTCCTGACCCGCATCATCCCCTGGCTGGCCGACGAACCCGCCTTTCCCGCCTGGCAGCGCGCACTGCACGCCTGGAACCAGGCCCCGGGCCACGACGCCTCCGACCTGGTGGCCTGGCTGCAACATCCCTGTACCACGGCCCTGTCCAGACGGCTAGCCAGCGCCACCGCCGCCCACGTCCCCGACCTGGCAGGCAGCCTGGTGGCGTTTGCGCAGGCAAAGCGGACAGCATGAGCGCCCCGGGACGGGGTGCCTCCACAGGCGCTCTGGAAGCGAAGCGGACAGCATGAGCCGAGGAAGGCTCCCCGGCACGGGGCGCCCCGCAACGAAGTCGTCTGCAACCAGAACCCGGCCCCCAAACCCCACCGACCCGCGATATAATTGCGAGTTCAGCTCAACCCCGGACACAGTACAGATACACCCATGAAGACCGCCCAGGAACTTCGCGTTGGCAACGTGATCATGATCGGCAACGACCCCATGGTCGTCATCAAGGCCGAATACAACAAATCCGGCCGCAACGCCGCCGTCGTCAAGCTGAAGATGAAGAACCTGCTGACGGGTTCCGGCACGGAAAGCGTCTATCGGGCCGACGACAAGTTCGAGATCCAGGTTCTGGAGCGGACCGAGGTCACCTACTCCTACTTCTCCGACCCCGCCTACGTGTTCATGGACCACGAGTACAACCAGTACGAAGTGGACGGCGAGAACATGGGCGACGCCCTGAACTACCTCGAGGAAGGCATGCCCTGCGAGGTCGTCATGTACAACGGCCGCGCCATCTCGGTGGAACTGCCCACCACGCTGGTGCGTGAAGTGGAATACACCGAACCCGCCGTGCGCGGCGACACCTCCGGCAAGGTGCTCAAGCCTGCCCGCATCAAGCCCACCGGCTTCGAGGTGCAGGTGCCCGCCTTCGTCGAGACCGGTGACAAGATCGAGATCGACACCCGCAACGGCGAATACCGCAGCCGCGTGAAGTAAGCCCTCCGGCCTTCACGGCAAAAAGCCCCGGAACTGGACAGCCAGCCGGGGCTTTTCTTTTGCAGCTTTTGCAGCTAGAGACAGCTGCAAATCCGTTGTTGAACGAGCTGTTGGGCGCTGCTTCAGTCGTTGAGCGCCGGCTCGGCCACGCGGGACTCGACATGTGGCCGACCAGTCGAAGCCGTTTTCTGCCGCTGACCCGCCCGCATGCCTGATGCGGCCGGCAGACCCGAGGGAGCCTGCGCCCCCGTGGCAATGGCCATGGCCAGTCCCATGTCGACATCACAATGACTGCTGCCCGGCCGCCAGACCGGCACCGCGTTGGGGCTGAGCCGCATGGAATCGACCCGCGCACCATCACCACCACCACGCAGGCTGACCCGCTCGACACCCCGACATGTGCCTCGCGAGCTGCACCCCGTCAGGGCCAGCCGCCCGCCCAGGAACCCCAGACCGGACAGGCATTGGTGACGGAGCCCGTCCAGCATCCGCCAGATCAGCCCGGGCTGTCCGGCGGCAGGCACACGGTCGTCGTCTGCCAGTGCCATGGGGCCGATGGCGCCGCGCTGGCGTCGGCCGGCCGTGCGCAGCAGGATGCGCCGCACGGTACCGTGCAGTGCCGACATGGACAACGGCTTGACCAGATACCCGCTGCAGCCCGCCATGGCGGAACGCAGCAGATCGGAAATGCCCGAGCGGGCGCTGAGCACCACCACCGGCACATTGGAGCCGGTGGCGCGCTTGAAGCGACGCATCATCTCCAGCCCGCAGCCATCGGGCTGCTGCGGATCGACGATGACCAGATCGTAGTGGCGCATCGACAGCACATCACTGGCCTGTTCCAGCGTCCCCACGCCATCCACGTCCACACCCAGCTGCCGCATGCCCACAGCCACATGACTGCGGCTGGAGGGACTGGGGTCCATCACCAGGACGCGCAACGGCGTGTCGACCGGCATCCGCTGACGGGCGGCCAGCAGGCTGCTGGCCGAGAGCGTGTTGCGGTTGATGGCATGCTGCTGTGCACGGGCCACCAGCACATCAGCCGAGCGGTTGAGCACGGCCAGGATGTCCTGAGCAAAGGAGGAAAACAGCAGATCGTCTGCGCCGCGCAGACGGTTGGCCCGGCGTCCCACGCCGATGACCGGAATGGCGCGCGGCAGGCTGCGCAGCCGGCGGGCCGTATCTACGCCGCCGGGAATGGTGAGGTTGACCAGCGCAATGTCGAACTCCCCGCCCGTGCGGGTATCGGCCAGCTGGTAGCGGTGCGGGTTCTGGGCCTCGCACTGGAAGATCAGCTCGATCAGACGCATGAAACGCTGGCCCAGGCCGAATGCTGCGACACGGAACGGCAGGCGCGGCGCTTCGGCAACCATTGCCGGCGCTGCTGTCGGGCTCTTCTGGCCACGCGGGTTGAAAGGCGTCTTCCACATGGAAGCGATGAGACCAGAAAGTCCGCCAAAGGGCAACCCGACAATTAGAAAACGTCGTTAATTCATATGCTTAGCTGCGCTGCCTGCGACGGGACTGTAGCTTTTTTAACAAGCTCGGCGCCGAAAAGGCAACGTTTCATGTCAAAAACCGTTGATTGCCGGACTCCTGAGCACTGCAGTCCCGCACTCAGTCCAGCGCCTCGGTCCGCAGCCGGTTGTCCAGCGCGAAATTGAGCACGAAGTTGTGCGCCAGCGGCTCAACGTCATGCAGGCGGCGATCGACGATCACGCACTTGAAGCCCTGGTACATGGACGGCAGTACATAGGGCGAATAGCCCAAGTGAAACTGGCCGACGCCGGAACGCGCGCCACTTTTCTTGTGAGGCCGGAAGGCCGCCATCACCCCCGCCAGACGTTCGGCCCAGTCACTGGGGCGAAAGCGGCGACCCTCATGGGTCTCGCCGATGATGACGAAACGGGCGGCGTGACGGACATGCGCCACCGGATCGGGCGTAGCCCCCGGACAGGTCGGCGCGACAGAACGCGCGGCATGGGCCGTGGCGTCGGACGCCGGGGGCGGAATGCCGCGAGCGAGTGTCTCCTGACCCGGGATCCCGTCGCCGACAGACGCGGATGGGTTCATTGATTCTTGCTGCATGGAAGTATGATACCGGTACATGGATGGAAAAACCGAGACACGCGCATGACCTGCCAAGCCCCCCTGATGTCGACCTACCTGCGCCAGCCCGTTGCCTTCACCCGGGGCCAGGGCGCCATTCTGTTCGATGAGGCGGGCCGACGATACCTCGACGCTCTGAGCGGTATCGCCGTCAATACACTCGGTCATGCCCACCCCGATCTGGTGGCTGCGCTGCAGGATCAGGTCGCGAAACTCATGCACTGCTCGAACCTCTTCGAAGTGCCGTTGCAGGACGCCGTGGCCCGCCAGCTGGTGCAGCGTGCAGGCATGACCAACGCCTTCTTCTGCAACTCCGGCCTGGAAGCCAATGAGGCAGCACTCAAGCTGGCCCGTCTGCACGGCCATGCCCGGGGTATCGCCGAGCCCCGGGTGGTGGTGTTCGAGCATGCCTTCCACGGCCGCTCACTGGCCACGCTGTCGGCCACGGCCAATCCCAAGGTCCAGAAAGGCTTCGAGCCGCTGGTGCCCGGCTTCCCTCGCCTGCCCTTCAATGATCTGGCAGCTCTCGAAGCGCTGGCCCGACAGGACAGCGCCGCCCCGAGCATTGCCGCCGTGCTGCTGGAGTCCATTCAGGGCGAAGGCGGCATCACGGCCGCCACGCCGGAATTCCTGCAGGGCGTGCGGCGGCTGTGCGACGAGCACGGCTGGCTGATGATGCTGGACGAGGTTCAGAGCGGCATGGGTCGCAGTGGCCGCTGGTTCGCCCACCAGTGGGCCGGCATCACGCCGGACGTGATGACGCTGGCCAAGGGACTCGCCTCGGGCGTGCCGATCGGCGCCGTGCTGGCCCACGGCCCGGCGGCCAGCCTGTTCCGGCCCGGCAACCACGGCACCACCTTCGGCGGCAACCCGCTGGCCATGCGCGCGGCTCTCACCACGCTGGAAGTGATGGAGCGCGATGGCCTGGTGGCCCGTGCCGAAGTGCTGGGTGAGCGCCTGCGCCAGGGCTTCGAGCAGGCACTGGCCGACACAAAGGGCTTCACCGGCATGCAGGGCAAGGGCCTGATGATCGGCATCGGGCTGGATCGCCCCTGCGGCGCGCTGGTGAAGATGGCGCTGGACGAAGGCTTGGTGATCAACGTCACGGCCGAACGGGTCGTGCGGTTGCTGCCACCCCTCATCCTGTCCGATGCCGAGGCCGACGAGCTGGTACAGCGGCTGGCACCGCTGATCCGGCGCTTCCTGCAGGAGGGACAGGCCGCCCGCTGAACAGGCCGCTGCCCGCGGGCTGGCATCACGGCCTGCCCGCAGGCAGTGCCCCGTCATCATCCGCCCTCTCACCCTGCTTTCCCGGAGCACCTCATCCACACCTGAACGACCGGGCACTTTCGCTGGCTAGCCGCCTTCCCAGCACCTTCGCCGGGCATGTCTCCACCCGATGTGCCTTTCCCTGAATCCACGCCGACACGACAGCCCCGACCATGAGCACACTGCCCATCAAGCACTTCCTGAAATTCGACGACTTCAGCCGCGAAGAGATCGAATACCTGCTGAAACGCGCCGATTTCATCAAGAAGCGCTTCAAGAACTACGAGACCTGGCATCCGCTGCAGGACCGTTCGCTGGTGATGATCTTCGAGAAGGCCTCCACCCGCACCCGCCTGTCCTTCGAGGCCGGCATGCTGCAGCTGGGCGGTGCCGCCATCTACATGAACACGCGGGATTCGCAGCTGGGCCGCGGCGAGCCGGTGGATGATGCCGCCAAGGTGATCTCGCGGATGTGCGACATCATCATGATGCGCACCTTCGAGCAGGACATCATCGAGCGCTTTGCCGCCGCCTCACGGGTGCCGGTCATCAACGGACTCACCAACGAGTACCACCCGTGCCAGATCCTGGCCGACATCTTCACCTACATGGAGCACCGCGGCAGCATCCAGGGCAAGACGGTGGCCTGGGTGGGCGACGCCAACAACATGAGCTACACGTGGGTGCAGGCCGCACGGCTGCTGGACTTCCAGGTCCACATCTCCACGCCCCCGGGCTATGCGCTGGACGATGCCCGCATCAGCGATGCCGAGCGCAAGCACCTGCGCTATTTCGAGGATCCGCGCGAAGCCTGCGCGGGCGCCGATCTGGTGACGACCGACGTCTGGACCAGCATGGGCTACGAGGCCGAGAACGAGGCCCGGGCCGCCGCCTTTGCGAACTTCTGCGTCGATGAGCAGATGATGGCCCTGGCTAGCCCCGATGCGGTGTTCATGCACTGTCTGCCGGCGCACCGGGGTGAGGAAGTGACGGCCGGCGTGATCGACGGCCCGCAGTCGGTGGTGTGGGACGAGGCCGAGAACCGCCTGCACGTGCAGAAGGCCCTGCTGGAGTATCTGGTCATCGGCCGCGTGCCGACCTGATGCCCCGTCCCACGTTGCTGCCATGTCGCCGCTGCCTGCCGACATGCCCGGGGGCGTCGCGGGAACGAATGAGTCCATGGCACGCGCAAAACCACGCGGTGCCATGGGCATCCGGGCGCTGGGTCAGACCTTCTGGCCCAGCTGGCGAACCACCTCGTCGGTGGTCCACAGGTCGTTGGCCACCAGGCGGTAATTGACGAGCGCGGCCAGATAGCCATCGCCCTCCGGCAGTTTCGGGCCGGCGGTGGCGTCCTTCACCACCGTCACCTCGAAGCCCTGCTCGATGAACTCGCGCAGGTGCGACTCGACGCACAGGTTGGCGGCCATGCCCGCCAGCAGGATCTGGTCCACCTTCTGCTTGCGCAGCTGCAGCGTCACATCGTTGCTTTCCGGGCCGAAAATCTTGTGCGGCGAGGCAATGATGGTCTTGCCATCGAAGATGTAGGGTTTGTATTCGGGCATGAAGTCGGCTCCCGAGCCCTCGAAGCCTTTCATGTCATAGGCGCTGGGTCGCGCAAACATGCCACTGTCGTGCATGAAGTGCTCGCCCGGGCCACCGAATTCCCACTGGTGATCGGTGGGATAGTAGTAGTGTGGCGACACTACCACGGGGATGCCGGCGCCCTTGGCCGCCTTGAAGAGGCGCAGCAGATTTGGCACCGTATTGTTTTGCTCGACGCTTTCGCCCACGGCGCCCCAGGCGATGCCTTTCGGGCTCAGGAAATCGATCTGGGGATCGATGACCACCAGCGCCACGCGCTCTGGATCGAGCTTCATGCCCTTGCGTGGCATGCCGTAACTGGACGGCTCGGCATACGGATTGGCTGGCGCCGCCCCCTTGCCCGCGGCATTTCTGCCAGCGGCTTCGGCATTGCCTGCGCCGCCCAGCGCCATGGCGCCCAGCGCGGCAACCGCCGCAACGGCTTTGGCATCATGCCCCAGAAACTGGCGGCGGCCCTGGTCGACGGTGTGATCTTTGTGGTTATTGCACATGGTTTCCAAATGAAGAGGAGAAGGTTTCTGGCCGAATCATCCGCGCAGCATGCTGCAATACCACCTGCCCGGTGCCAGTGACGACATCGTCGCCGAATGCACGCAAGGCCGGTTGACACATCATCCCGTCTTTTTACCCGGATGATGGCCGTGCGATGGACGGTCCACCGCTGGCACCTTTCAGGCGACCATTCATCGGCCCGAGGCGTTTCATGGACATTTTCTCCACCGGGCCGTCAGCATGTCATGGACACATGCTTTCCCGCGCCGCCCCCTGCACTTACTCCCTGCACTTACTCCCTGCACTTACTCCCTGCACTTACCCCCTACATTACTCCCCTACATTACTCCCCTACATTACTCCCCTACATTACTCCCCTACATTACTCCC